>OFEK01000064.1_pt1 | contig 155330 bp, 141 predicted proteins | sample 1521131 | NCBI WGS metagenome assembly OFEK01 (sample SAMN05720209, study PRJEB24109) | activated sludge metagenome | isolation source: Anaerobic digester | place: China | collected 2015-12-16 | reverse complement strand
CAGTTTTCAAAGACCTTCTCGCACTTCCCCTCGTCGGGCGTGCTTTATAATTCTATCATTATAAAATGACCTTGTCAATATCTTTGGAGGAGTTTTATAACTCTTATCCACAAGGTCGTATTATAAGTGGTGGAGGGGGGCAGATTCGAACTGCCGAACCCGTAGGGAGTAGATTTACAGTCTACCGCGTTTAGCCACTTCGCTACCCCTCCATTTTTGGGCTTGCTTTTATATTCTATCGTATCATTTAGAAAAAAGCAACCACTTTTATTACAAAATTCTCTTTTTCGGTCATTCCTATTTTTGATATAAAAACAAAAAGTTGATTGATGTCGGTTGTTAGCCTTCCTAAAGCATCATATCAACTTTAAATAGTATTTAAATTTGTCCAATTATGTGTTTGATGGATAGACTTCTTTAATCTTTCGATCAAGCTCCATCTTGAGCATCATGACTTCTCTTCCACATTTTTCGCATTTGATTCTAACTTCAGCACCCATACGTTCTACAATCCACACATCGCTTCCACATACGTGTTTCTTTTTAGTAAGGATACGATCGCCTACATTATATTTCATTTTTTCATCAATCTTTCAATGATTTCGGTGGGTGAATTTTCTTTGAGATAGATCACTATTTTTTTGTCGTCAATTTTGACTTTATGACCTAAGGTTTGTGTTAATTTTTTCTCTTCAATACTGTATTTCGTACTTTTCTTACGTTCGATTTTATTAGTTTTTTCTTCGATTTGTGTTAACTCTTCTATCTGCCGAACACTGAGTTGTTTATCAATAATACGATGAGCAAGCGTAATGATTTGTTGATCATTTTCAAGTTTACTTAAAGCACGTGCATGACCCATGCTGATTGCGTTAGTCAGTAGTAGTTGTTGAACTTCCTGTGGGAGGTTGAGAAGACCCAGCGTATTTGTCACATGAGAACGGCTTTTCCCAACTTTTTCTGCTAATTCAGATTGGGTTAGATTAAGACTTCTCATGACGATTTTATATGCTTCTGCTTCTTCAATAGGCGTCAAGTTTTCACGTTGCAGATTTTCAGCTAATGCGATTTCAGCAACTTTTGATTCTTCATATTGTCTGATGATTGATGGTATCGTTTTTAAACCAACTTTGAGTGCTGCGCGATAACGTCTTTCACCAGATACAATAATGTATCCGTGTTTTACTCTTTTTAAAATGATAGGTTGGAAGACACCATGTTCTTTAATTGACTGAGCAAGTTCATTGATCTTATCTTCATCAAAGATACGACGTGGTTGAAAAGGATTTGGCTTAATGTCAGCTAGCATAATATCTTCGATGACTTCACCTTCTAAGACATCATCAACATGGTGTTCTTGTAGTAAATCAGTAAAGGTTCTAGCTTTCTTTTCTTCGCTCATTGTTTGTCACAATCTCCTTTGCTAGCATTTTGTAAAGTTTGGCAGCTGGTGATTTGGGGGCAAATGTCAAAACTGGGAGTCCGTAAGTTGGTGCAACCTGAGCAGCTACATTGCTTGTGATGATCGTATCAAAGACACCGTCTTTAAAATAATCTTTGATCTCGTGAACGATTTCCCATCCTGCTTTGGTTCGCTTATCAAGCATCGTCAAAAGGACACCTTCTATTTCGAGAGATTTGTTATTAATCTTCATCTTTTTTTGAACAATACGTATGGTATTAAGCAATTGTGTCAACCCATCAATCGCCAAAAATTGACATTGTACAGGGATTAAAACTGAATTTGATGCATAGAGAGCACTGATCGTTAAAAGGCCTAAACTTGGTGGACAATCGATAATAATGAAATCATAATTACCGGAAATTTCTGAGAGTTTATGGCTAAGGATGTATTCGCGATCTTCATGATCAAGCCTAACTTCAATATGTGCAAGTTCAATGGTTGCAGGTATGACATCAAGTTGAATTTCAGGCAAATGGATGACTGTTTCTTGAATAGCTTTTTGATCGAGAAGGACATCATAGATAGAAGAATAAAGCATGCTTCGATTGATGCCGAGGCTTGTTGTTGTACTTGCCTGTGGATCAAAATCAACGAGTAGAACACGCTTGTCATGTTGGGCTAAAGCTGCTGATAGGTTTACGCTAGTCGTCGTTTTACCAACGCCACCCTTTTGATTTGAAACTGCAATAATCTTGCCCATGATTCACCTTCTCTCTATTTTATTTTATAACGGTTTTTTGGTCATTTGTACATATGAACGTGGATATCCACTGATATGTTTCTTTTTTTGAATCAAAATATTGGTACGATGACCATAGTTTAACGGTAATTCAAATGATTGTATCGATGTAATCGATCCCCCTAAAACAGAGATTGCATGTTCTGATTCTTTGATTTCAGCTTCAACATTCAATCCCTTTGGAGCAAGAAAATAACTGTTTGTTTTGACCATAGGTAATCCCATCTCTGCAATCATTGATAAGTGACCTAGTGCACGAGCTGTAACAAGATCAAATTGCTGTTGATGTGATGTTGCATACATTTCAACGCGATCATGTATAAGGGTTACATGGTTAAGTTGTAACTTTTCAACTAAAAGATTGAGAAACGTGATGCGTTTACCAAGTGAATCAACGATGGTAATCTCGAGGTGAGGATACATGATTTTCAGTGGTAGGCTTGGAAAACCAGCACCCGATCCCATATCGCAAATCGAGGTAATACGATTAACATCGATACTGTTGGTCAGTGTTAATGAGTCAAAGAAATGTTTATAATAGACTTCTTGTTTTTCAGTTATGCGTGTGAGATTAGTGATTTCGTTATACTCAATAAGAAATTGGTAATAGATGTCAAAAAGACGTAATTGCTCCTCAGTCATCGTGTGTCCTAATAAATTTTCAACATCAATTTTAAAGTTCACGTTTGATCACTCCAGATTCAAGGAAGACGAGTAAAACAGATATATCAGCTGGATTAACACCTGAGATACGAGATGCTTGACCAACTGTTTGTGGTCGTACACGATTCAGTTTCTCGCGTGCTTCAGATGAGATGTTCTTGATTGTTGAATAGTCAATCGTATTGGGGATGATCTTATGTTCAAGACGTTGCATTTTTTCTGCTTCACGAAGTGCTTTTTGAATGTATCCCTCATACTTCACTTTGATTTCAAGTTGTTCAAGGATATCTTCCTGATAAGAATCGCCTAAAAAATGCCAAAGATCTTCAATGCCAATCTCGGGTCGCTTTAATAAATCTGCAACTGAAATAGCTTCAAAAATAGGTGCTGATTGACGACTTAAAAGATATTGATTGTTGACTTCATTAGGCATAATGCGTGTTGACTCTGCACGTTGAACAAGCTGCATGAATTGTTCTTTTTTGAGTAAGAATTGTTGGTATGTATCTTCATTTACAAGTCCTATGCGATAGCCATATTCTCGCAATCTTAAATCAGCATTATCATTTCTTAGCAGAAGTCGATGTTCAGCGCGAGAAGTTAAAAGACGGTATGGATCCAAAACGCCTTTTGTTACTAAGTCATCAATTAATACACCGATGTATGCTTCGTGACGTTGTAAAACAAGTGGTTCTTGATTAGATATTTTTAATGCTGCATTAATACCCGCCATGAGTCCTTGCCCAGCAGCTTCCTCATATCCACTTGTTCCGTTGATTTGACCAGCACAATAAAGATTTTTGATGCGTTTGGTTTCAAGCGTAGGATAAAGTTGAACAGGATTAATGGCATCGTATTCGATCGCGTATGCATAACGAATAATGCGAACATTTTCTAGTCCAGGTATCGTTCTAATCATTTTTTCTTGAATGTGTCTAGGTAAACTTGTTGAAAACCCTTGAACATACATCTCATCAATTTCTAGGCTTTCAGGTTCAATAAAGATCTGATGGCGTTCCTTATCACTGAAACGAACAACCTTATCTTCAATCGATGGGCAGTAACGCGGTCCCACCCCTTCTACCATTCCACCATACATCGCGGACTCTCCTAAATTGAGTTTAATAATACCGTGAGTTTCTAAAGACGTGTGTGTAAGGTAACAATATTCATGGGGATTTTCATCATAATAATGATTGTCGTGACTAAATGTATACTTAATAGGATCTCCTGGTTGAGGGATCATTTTTGAATAATCGATACTATCTTTTGCAATGCGTGGTGGTGTGCCTGTCTTCAAACGAATCACTTGAAAACCTAATTCTTTTAATTGCTTGCTGATGCCAAACGTTGTTGGATCACCAGAAGGTCCACTGGTTGTCTTTTCTTTACCAATCAAAATATTACTTGCAAGATAGGTTCCGGTTGTTAAGATGACTGTATGGCCATATAGCTTTTCTCCCGATTGAAGAACGATCCCTTTAACCGTTTGATCCTCGATAATTAAGTGATCCACAAGAGCTTCAATAAGATCGAGGTTAGGTGTCTCTTTTAGAACGCGCAACATTATTTTAGGGTATTTTAATTTATCAATTTGAGCACGAAGTGCACGAACAGCTGGTCCTTTTGATGCATTGAGCATCTTCATTTGGATTTGTCCTTCATCCGCACTTTTAGCCATTTGGCCTCCAAGAGCATCAATTTCTCTGACAACAATACCTTTCGCTGGGCCACCGATAGATGGATTACAAGGCAAAGAAGCAACCTTGTTCAGGTTGCCGGTCACTAATGCTGTTTTTTTATTCATACGAGCCATCGCTAGAGCGGCTTCAATGCCTGCATGCCCTCCACCAACGACAATACCATCATACATGTTGTATCACTTCTTTTATGCGAGTTTTTTGATGACAAATTCAGCCAATTTTTCCTTTGTGAATCCAAAATGTTCTAGAGCTTGTTCAAGTGGTGCACTGACACCAAATTGATCAAGTCCATAGATAAGTTTTGTATATTTATACCATGATAAACGTGATCCCATCTCAACAGCGATGATTTTTGCACGCTTAGGCAATACTTCTTTTTGATATTTTTGGGTTTGTTGTTCAAATAAGAAGTGTGAAGGCATGCTGACAACACGGACATCGATGCCTTTTTCTTTGAGAAGTGTTTGTGTTTGCATCGCAAGATCAACTTCTGACCCACTAGCGAGCAAGATACCGTCTAAACGAGATGATTCATAAGATACAACATAAGCACCCCGTGCAACGCCTTCAACGCGAGTCGTTGAGTAATTCGTTACATTTTGACGCGTTAAAATAATCGCGGTTGGTGTTGTTTTGGATTCCATCGCTAACTTCCATGCTGCAAATGTTTCAGTTGCATCAGCTGGACGGATGATGTTGAGATTGGGTATTGCACGTAATCCAGCAAGCTGTTCAATCGGTTGGTGAGTTGGACCATCTTCTCCCACAGCAATCGTATCATGTGAGAAGACAAAAATGGAAGGAATTTGCATAATAGCAGCTAAACGAAGTGAAGGTTTCATATAATCGCTAAACACGAAGAATGCTCCTCCAAAGACTTTAAGACCGCCGTGTAATACCATACCATTCACAATTGCTCCCATCGCGTGTTCACGAACACCAAAATTAATGTTTCGTGCCAAACGATGGTTTTTATCGAAATGCCCATCTGCACCTTTGGCTTTGGTTGATGCAGTTAAATCTGCAGAACCGCCAATAAGATTGGGATACATCGATGATAATTTCGCAAGAATTTTTCCACTAACATTTCGTGTTGCCTCTTTAGCACCTTGAAGTTCGGTTTGGAAATCCTCTTGCTTGATGTGAATATCTTGTTTGATAAATGATTCAAATAATTTGAATTCATTGGGATAGGTCGTTTGGTATTGGTTGAGAAGTTCTTGCCAGCGACGGTAAACACGTTGACCCCTCAGTGTGACTTTCTTACGATAATGATCATAAATGTCTTGTGGGATTGAAAAAGGTGGTTCACTCCAACCTAAATTATCACGTAGTTTTTGTGCTTCCTCAAGTCCAACTGGTGCTCCATGAACTTTACTTGTTCCTTGAACAGACGTTCCAAAACCGATGATTGTTTTTACTTCAATGATGGATGGTTGATTAACCGTCTTCTTTGCTTTATTAATTGCACGATTGATCAATGATAAATCTTGACCATCATTGACGCGTTGGTAATGCCAACCCATCGCTTCAAATTTCATTTGATGATTTTCGCTATAAGCTAAAGAAACTTTTCCATCCAGTTGAATGTCATTCGAATCGAACAGTACAATCAATTTCCCAAGTCCTAAATGACCCGCTAAACTCATCGCTTCCATGGCGACACCTTCCTGTAAATCACCATCTCCACATAAAACATAGGTATAGTGGTCAATCAGGGGGAAGTTATCTTTATTAAAGCGCGCAGCAAGATGTGTTTCTGCAATCGCCATACCTACAGCGTTAGAAATACCTTGTCCAAGTGGACCGCTCGTTGTTTCAACACCTTCGGTATGACCATACTCAGGATGTCCTGGTGTATTACCAATTTGACGGAAATGTTTTAAATCTTCCATGCTGATTTTGTAGCCAATCAAATGGTTGAGAGCATAAAGCAACATTGACCCATGTCCAGCAGATAGAACAAAACGATCACGATTGATCCATGACGTATCTTTAACGTTGACATTGAGGTGTTCGGTAAAGAGTTGATATGCCATCGGTGCTGCCCCAAGTACAATACCTGGGTGTCCACTGTTGGCTTGATTAATGGCATCGACACCTAAGATGCGAATCGCATTAATTGCTTGTGTTTGAATCATCTTTCTTGTCCTCTTTCACTTCAATCTGTTCTTGATTGGGTTCTACCATTTCTTGAGATGCTTCTTCTTGAAATTTGAAGTAGTCATGATAGTGATCTTCTTGTGCTTTGATGAGTGCTTCAAAGTTTTCGTTTCCCATGTGCGCACGAATTAAATCTTGTGCACGCAAGTTTTCATCTCTTACTTTCTTATTAACGATACGTCCTTGAATCATGTTTGATATCACGACAAGTACAATCATACCTAAAAGAATCTGAAGGGTATAATCCTTGAATAAGAAGGTCGCTAGTCCGGCGATGATAACATATAAAAAGAGTGTAGGTATAATAAAATACATGTTGATTTTACGGCTAACACTGCTGACGTTTTCAAGAAAATTCAACCAAATCTTATTGACTTCAGCTTCATAGAAAGGTTGTAGTGCTTCATAGTATTTCTTTTCGATTAAGACTCGATAGTTTTGTCCATCGGATGTCCAAATCGCAAAACGTCCACGACTCGCATATTGAAAGAGAAAAGGTGTGTCGTTCATGTAGTGGAATTCAATCATTTTCCCGTCAATTTCCTGAGTTAAAAAGGGTTCATTATTGAGTTGACGGTATACTTTTAAGTTCAATTTCATCGGTTAATACCTCCATTATTTTTATTATATCATCACTTGTGATGTTTCATTGAATATGTGAAACATTGAAAATCCCCATCAAGCATCATCACCCACATAATCAACATGCTTATGGCTGCTTCAATCAAGACCTGACCAGGTTCACATGCGACTATTGAATGATGATGCTTGATGGGGAGTTCAGATTATTTTTCGCGAAGTTTCTTAAAGAATGATTTGACGATCTGTTGACATTCATCAGCGAGTAAGCCCGCTTCCACATGAATCGTATGATTGAACGGAATATCGAGCAGTCGCGTTACACTATCTACTGCACCCGCTTTGGGGTCGGTTGTGCCATAATAGAGATTTTTGATCCGCGATTGAATCATTGCACCTGCACACATGGGGCACGGTTCCATTGTAACATAAACATCACAATCTTCCAAACGCCAGCTACCTATCTTTTTCGCTGCTTTCATCATCGCAAGAAATTCAGCATGTGCGTGAAATGCTTGATTTTTTTCACGTAAATTGTGTGCTCGCGCGATAATTTTGTCCTGATAGACAACGACAGCTCCTACAGGTACTTCATCTTTCGCGTCTGCTTTTGCAGCTTCAAGGAGTGCAGCTCGCATGAATTTAAACTTTTTTTGGTTTTCCGGGGACTTCATGATAATGTCTCGAACGTGGTTCATAGGATTCATTGGCTCCAACAAGGATTGTCGGATCAGAATAGTGTGCTGGTTTTCCATTGATAATACGTTGTGTACGGGTTGCAGGTAAACCACTCTTGACGCAAATGGCCGTTAATTTGGTCACAAATTCAGCACGAGCAAGCAGTTCTGGCATGGGACCAAAGGGTTCTCCGCGAAAGTCACGATCTAATCCACCAACGATGACACGAATGCCACGATCAGCAAGGCTTTCTGCAATTTCAACAATACCATCATCAAAAAATTGAACTTCATCAATCACAACTGCATCCGTATCGGGTTTGACGTAGTTCATGATTTCCATGCTTTTTTCAATGATGATTGATGGTTTTTTACTCATGTTATGTGACACGATTTCTTCTGCAGCATAACGTGTGTCAATCTTGGGTTTAAAGACGAGTACATTTTGTTTGGCATACTCCAAGCGTCTAATACGGCGAATCAGTTCTTCGGTTTTACCAGCAAACATGGGTCCACAGACAACTTCAATAAATCCGTTTTTGTACGTATGATACATCTCAAAATCCCCTTTCATGTCACATGTCTAATAAAAAACGTGACGTTGATCACGTTGTTTGTTTTACTTCTTTTCGTTCAAACCATAGCGCTTATTAAATTTTTCAACGCGCCCAGCTGCTTGTACAAAGGTTTGCTGACCTGTATAGAATGGATGGCAGTGTGAACATGTATCAATGCGAAGATTATTCGCTGTTGTTCCTACTTCATATTCCGTTCCACATGTCGCACACTTCACCTTATTGACGTAAAACTTGGGGTGAATTCCTGGTTTCATATGTTTTCTCCTTCCGCCATGACAACGTGTCATAGTAAGTTTTGCGCAATCATTATATCATCCAACATTGGAATAATCAAGTCATAAAAATGAATTTACTGATTAAATCAAATCACGATTCCAGGTTTGCCATATTTTGAGAAAACGCTGGGTGATTAAACCTGTCACAACACCGGCAGGTATACTTAAGAAGAGCATGATGGGAAGGTAGAGAACAATCGCTGTACTTCCTATCACAAAATATCCTCCAATGATTTGTCCGATGCAGTGAAAAATAGAGCCTAAGACACTCACACCAAGCACACCAAAGAAATTGAGTTTCTTAAAAAATCCCATGGCAAGCATCGCGAGGATCGCTCCACTCATACTCATATAGAAGACAGGACCTAACAATTTACCAGTGAGTAAGGAAACCAAAACTACACGCGCGAGTGTTAATAAGGATGAGTCCTTAAACGAGTAGACATAAAGAACAATCAGCGTTACCACATTGGCAAACCCTAACTTGGCACCCGGAACAGGGATGACGGGTATGGCGGATTCAATTATATTCAAGACGATGGCAATCGCAAGAAAATTGGCCAGTAGCGTCATTTTTCGGGTTTTCTTCATGGTTGACTAAACTGTGAAATCTCCTTGATCTGTCACAAACTCAACACGAATTCGGTTGGGTAAACAGATCAAAGGAAATCCAGTTGATTCTCCTTCTCTACTACATATATTATTAGGACTTTGTTCTTCGATGATTTGAACACTTCGACGTCCATAATCATATCGGATCACCACGATTTGACGGACACCACCAATGGTGTAATCTCCCAATAAAGTAATGGTTCTTTGCTCTTCATCGATGATTGGATAATCTTCGGAAATCCCTTCAGGAAGCGATTGATCATAATGTCTAGTGATTGTCTGTTTCGTGAAATCAATCGTAACAATAGGGTTGCTCGAAGTGCCATAATAGACGTGTGCTAGGGATGCATCTTCGCTGAAAGCGAGGATACGAAACAAAAGAAATGCTCCTCCTAAAAGGATAAATAAGAGTCCTATTAAGATGAGATCTCGCTTCTTTTGTTGGGTTGCCTGCATCATCGATCGTACTCCTCAAAAACCGTATCTTTCAAAAATGTTGTGACCGTTTCATCATAGTTGAAACGAATGATTTCAAGTTCATAATCATCTTGTAAGGTTGTTAAAAATGTTTCAAACTCTGTCGAAGGCATTGAGAATAAAGCCGTCGATAAAGCATCTAAAATACCCGCATCATTCCCCAATACTGTGACAGTATGATAGTATTGCGCAGGCATTTTTGTCTTGGGTGAAATGACATGGTGGTAGCGTAAGCCTTGATAAAGGGCATATTGTTCAAAGTTACCGCTCGTATTGATTGCACGATTTTGAACATACATCATCCCATAAACCCCTGTTGTTTCAATGGGGTTTGCGAGTGATACATGGTACATATGCGTATCTCGATTATAGTTTTTTCCAACTGAGATGGAACTGCTTCCTGCGGTGATTGAAAAATACTCAACACCTTCACTCACGAGATAATCATAAACGAGTTGTGTCGCGTATCCTTTAGAAAGAGCACCAAGATCAAGTTTGACATCTTCATGTGTTAAACGAATATAGAATTTCCCTTCAGATTCAGTTAATACGAAAGGCTCTTCGATGACATCGATAGCTTCAAGATCTTCTAAGATTTGATTAAAGACAGCTTCTGGAATTTCATTGTGCAAATAGCCAGCTTCTTCATTCAAAATGACATCTTTCCAAACATCAACCATCTTACCAATCGAGATATCAAAATAACCATTTGTGAGTGTATGAATTTCGTCTGCTTTTTCTAAGATTTCGTAGAGTTCTTGATCAATTTCAATGTCTTCATTGATTCGACCATTAATGCTAAACAAATTCTCTTTGAATCCAGAATTAGATGAGAGAGGTTCATAGTTGTTTGTCAGTTCATGGTATGTTCGATAGATATCCTCAACGCCTTCTTCGAGTGTTTCAGCGTGCTCTTGACTATCGGTATAGAGGTTTATACTGATGAAGGTATCCATGTATTCGTAAAAATTAAACGCATAGTCTTCTGGTTTTTTGCATGATGATAATCCAAAAACCGAAAGGATGAGTAAAGCAAACAGTAACCCTTTTTTCACGGGTATCCCTCAATTCAAATAGATTTCTATAAAGTAAAGAAAAGGACAATGAATGTCCTAAATCTTCACATCAACGATCGAACCATCCGTATTGGGATGATCTTTTAAGTAAGCAAGAATAGGATTGAAGTGTTTTTCGGCTTTACCAGGTTTGCAACGAGATAGATTTTTGACTTCTCCATTTAAAATGCCTGTCGCAAACGCACGGCAACCTGGTGTACCACAAGCACCACAGTTATAGTTGGGTAATAACTTTTCAACTTCATCAATTCTGGGGTCTTCCTGAACTTGAAGGTATTGATTTGCAAGTGATAAAATGATGCCTAGTACAATACCTAGCCCACCAAGAATAAGGAATGGTAGTAATGCGTCCATTATAGTTTGACCTCCTTTAAAAACTCAAGTGTATCATTAAAGCTGCATGATGCACGACCGCTTTTAGATGCACAAGATTCACAGGATTGTGCTTCAAGATAAGCTTGTTTGCACGATTCCGGTACAGCAACTTTCGAATTCAGATACATCGCACCCATGTATAATCCGATGAAAGCCGCAATGACTCCAACAACAATTAAATATTGCATTAGATTATGCCTGATAAACCCATGAATGCCATCGCCATGAGACTTGCGGTGATAAATGCAATGGGTAAACCTTTCATTGCCTTGGGTACGTTGGCAGAATCAAGACGAAGACGAATCGCCGTGAAGGTAATAATAATGAAGGCATATCCTAAACCAGAACCTAAAGCAAACATTAAAGCTTCTGGATAGGATTGAGGTGTTGCGACGTTCGTTAAAGCAACTCCAAGTACAGCACAGTTTGTTGCAATCAAAGGTAGATAAACACCAAGTGCTTTGTATAAACTTTGGCTAAAGCGTTTAATGATCAATTCGGTCAATTGAACAAGTGATGCGATGACAAGAATAAAGGCAATCGTATCGATGTATTGGATCTTAAGTTCAACTAAAACGAGGTGATATAAAGGATATGTAATCGCTGCTGATAAGAAGATGACCGTGATCACCGCTAACCCCATACCAACAACAGATTTCATCTTGGTTGAGACACCAAAGAATGAACATAGTCCCAAGAATTGCATCAATACGATGTTATTAATAATCATTGAAGAGATTAAAATCGCAATTAAGTTCATTATTTCTTAACCCCCTTCGCTTGACGTGAGGCTGTGATGATGGCTAAGATAATACCGATCACCATAAATGCTCCGGGAGGTTGAACAAGAACAGCAAATGCATATTTGCCCAGACCTAACCCTTCAAACAGTGTATATTCAAAGCCTAGTGGCAATGTTTTACCGAGTACAATAGCGCCGGTTCCAAGGAATTCTCTAAAGAAACCAATAATGACAAGCGATAATGCAAATCCGATACCTACACCGATGCCATCTAATAATGACTTGATCACATTGTTCTTCGATGCAAACGATTCAGCGCGTCCAAAGACAACACAGTTGACAGTAATCAAGGCAATAAAGACACCGAGTTGTGTCGCAAGCGCTGGAGCAAACGCATCAACAAGCATCTTTGTTATGGTCACTTCAGTCGCAATAATAATGACATAAACGGGAATACGGACAGTATCTGGAACAACTTTTCGAATAAGTGATACAGAAGTATTGGTCATCATTAAGACAAGGATAACGAGAATTCCCATACCAAATGCACCTTCAAAGCTCGATGTAACAGCAAGTGAAGGACATAGTCCAAGAACCATGACGAAGATACCATTTTCTTTCCAAATACCTTTGGTGAAAATTTCCCATAAGGAGGGTTCTGTTTCAACAGCAGGTTCTACTTTTTTTACTGGAACTTTTTTTGCTTCTGTCATTTTAGTTCACCTCATCCACAAGGGCATCAATTAAGATGTCCACCAAATCTTTCGTGTATGTCACACCAGAAACAATATCACCTGGATTAGCAAGTGCTGCATCAAATTCAGTAGCATTCTTACCAACAAGGAGATTGACATAGCTTTGAATCTTAGTCAAACGATTACCCGCTGTATGTCCATAAAGTTCTTCAGGAATGACAACACCAAGAAGAATGTCATCAACATCAAATGCAAATTTTAATGTGATGGTATGACCTACAACAAGTTCTTGACCATTATCATAATCACCTGCACCTGTTAAGGTATATACATAACCAATATCAACATTCGAAGCGTTTTTCACGATTTCACGTTTGACCACAAGTGATGAAGGAACAAAGGTTGTATCATTAGAAATGACATAGCCTTCGCCATAAATTGTGACAAATGGATCATCAACGATAAGATCATAATGAATATCAATCGCTTTTTGTATAATCGCTTTAATGGAGCCAGTGCTGTCGGTTGCTGTCACACCTGCTGTAAGATCTGCAGCATCATAAGGTACAATGGATGCAACCGAAGTGTAGGGAATACCTTGATAGGTTTCAGTAATATAACGTTGAATGCCTTTGACTGTCCAATCTGATTGATTGAGTTGGACAATTTGAACATTTACTTTGCCTGCTGGATCGATCGCAACTAAGAGTTCTATCATACCAAATTCATCATCTTCACTGTAGGTATAACTGTTTTTAATTTTGACATTATAGACAGTTCCTAAGAATGTAGATCCTGAATATGCTTCTGTTTTGTAGTCGACAATCGCATATCCGCCAGTGAGTGGTGCTCGTTCAACGTCTGTTTCATTTTTCAATTCAACCACTTTTCCAAAAAGGAAATCTTGGGGTTCTCTTGGAACAACCGTTTCAATAAGAACGAGGAACAATGCTGCAAGTGCTAAGATAATGCCTGTGTTAATGAGTAACCATCGATTTTGTTTGTTCTTAAGCATCTTAGTTCACCTCATCAATTAGAGCATCGATTAAGATGTCTACAAGATCTTTTGTATATGTAACGCCAGCAACGATGTCGCCTGGATTAGCGAGTGCTGCATCAAACTCAGATGCATTCTTACCGACAAGAAGATTGACATAATTTTGAATCTTGGTTAAACGATTACCTGCTGTATGTCCATATAAATCTTCAGGGATAATGATGCCTAAAACATCATCATCTGCGTTAAATGCTACTTTCAAGGTAATGGTATGACCTGATACAAGTTCTTGACCGTTGTCATAATCACCGGCACCTGTTAAGGTGTAAATATAACCGATTTCAACATTTGATGAATTCTTAACGATTTCACGTTGTGTGATAAAGGTTGATGGAACAAAAGCGTCATCATTGGATAATGTATAACCTTCGCCATAAAGTGCTGCATAAGGACTTGATGGTACATCAGCAAGAAGAGCATGTGCAGTTGCCATATCACCAAGTAAAGCTTTTACGGTATTTAAACTGTTTGTAACACCAGAAACGATATCACCAACTGGATTACCCGAACCAATTTGTGCTCCGACAAAGCTCTTGAGGTTGCTCTCTGTATCTGCAACACCCTTAGTTTGATTAATGGATAAAATGCTAGTTCCTAGGATAGTCCCACTTGCATCCACACTCACAACAATGGTAATCGAACCATGTTGGTTGTTTCCGGTTGCTGTGTAAATATATCCAACGACTTGATTGCTCGCATTTTTGCCTTCAACTACACTGGTAATGCTTGCGGGAACACCGCTGACAAGTTCTAACTTGGTAAATTCTTGACCTGCAGGAAGAACTTCTTGATAAGCACGACGTTCTTGTTCTTCTAGGTTGCGTTGAATAATAGGTGCGGTAATCGCATTCATACCACCAATTAAGAGTCCACACACAATCGCAACAACCGTTAATACAAAGGTGTAGTGAAACATGGGTTTTTCAAATAACTTTTTCATTAGACGGTACCTCCTACACCGAAGAATACCACCAAGCTAAAGATTGCAAGTAACACGACGAAACCCGCAATGAAAGCTGGTTTAACTTTGTTCGTTGACCATTTGGGATAATCGATGAGTGGGACAAACATATTTGCAAATAAAATGGCAAATGCAACACCTTCAGGGTATGCTCCAAATAGACGAATTAAAACGATGACAACACCTACTAAAAGTCCATAAATCCAACGACCTGGACGTGTGACAGGCGATGTCACGGGGTCAGTGACCATAAAGACGATACCGAACATGAGACCACCGCTAAAGAGTTGGAATAAAACATATTCGATTGCCATGTCAGGATATAACTTCAGACCTGCAAAAAGCATGAGAATGGTAAATGTCAATGCAGTTGAGAGCATGACGCGATAGTCAGCGGATTTACGGATTAATAAGTATGCAGCACCGATTAAAATGGCTGCAGCACTGATTTCACCCATCGCACCTGGGATAAATCCGAAGAATAATTCTGATAAACGATAACTTGAAAGCACGCCAGGGAAACCTAGACCAGAGCGTAGTGATGTAAGTGCTGTTCCTCCAGCAACCAAATCAATACCAACATAGGTGCCATCAAACATGCTCGTGATCGCAAGTGCAATAAAGATACGTCCAGCTGCTGCAACGTTGAAAAGGTTTGATCCTAATCCACCAAATAACATTTTCGCAATGACGATACCGAATGCAGCACCCATTACAACAGCGTAAATAGGAAGTTTGCTTGGGACAAGCATCGCAAATATGATTGCGCTGATCGCTGGTGCAGTGATATTGTTGATGGTATAATCTGCAAAACGTGAGCGAATACGATCCCATTTTTTCTCTGCTTTTGCTGGTTTATGTGTGATGCCAAAGATGAGTGCTTCTAAGCCAATCATCACGGCTAATGAAACGACAATACGAATGATTGCATCAAATCCAAAACGATAAATGGAAAATGCAACCACAGGAATGAGTGCGATGAGCACATCGATCATCATCCGTTTGGTGCTGACGTCTTTACGAATATAGGGGCTTGTTTGTTTGACTGTTTGCATGGTGTCCTCCTACTTAGCAAGACGTTTGCCTAAACGCATGTATTCCGTTAAATGAATCTTAGACGGACATACGTATGAGCAAAGTCCACATTCAATGCACTTGTTGACTTCAAGCATCTTGAGTGCATCTTTATCTTTTGTTTTGTACGCATTCATGATTTGAACAGGTTGAATTTGAACGGGACATGAATAGACACAAGATGCACAATGAACGCATGGTTCTTCTTTTTCTTTCTTTTCATTCATGACAATTAAACTTGTTGTCGTATGTGTCATCACCACATCATCTCGTTGGATATTGGTTCCCATCATCGGTCCACCTAAGACCATCACTTTGGGTTGTTCTTCATCCTTATATCCACCAGCAAGTTCAATCAGTTCAGTCACTAAGGTCCCAATACGCGCTCTAAAACTCTTGTTTTGAACACCATCGCCACTGATTGTGAAGAGACGTTCAAGAACGGGTAACCGTTTTTTAACGGCATTATAGATACTTTGAAGTGTTGACACGTTGAAATTTAAGACACCGTATTTTGAAAGGAGTTCACCCTGTGGAATCTTGATGCCTAATGCATTCTTGATCATGGCTAATTCCCAACCTTGTGGATAATAGTTACCCACAGTTTCAACTTTGATGTCATATTCTGTAAATTCTTGTAAGACGAACTTCAAACGTTCTTCAATTTCTTTGTATTTCTTTTTAATTGCGATAACACCACGTTTTGCACCAGAGGCTTTCATCGCATAAATCAGGCCTTTGATCACTTCGCGTGGATTATTCATCATTAATGAATAGTCAGCAATCAAATTGGGTTCACATTCAACACCGTTGGCAATCACCACATCGATAGGGTCGTTGGTTTCTAATTTGATATAGGTTGGAAATGCGCTTCCTCCTAATCCAACAAGACCTGCGTCTTTGATGATTTGAATGTAATCCTTCTTTTCGAGCGCAGCGATTTCTTCATCACTACGTTCAACGATTGAGGGATGTAATTCATACTTACGATCGTTTTTGACGATCAAGCAGTCGACGACTTTACCGCTATTGTCGATATGTTTTTCATATCCGACGACTTCACCGCTCACTGTTGCATGCATCGGTTGTTCAAAGAATGCACCTTTACGTGTCCCGACAACTTCACCTACTTTGACGAATTGTCCACCACGAACGCAGGTTTCGCCTTCTGGGCAGCGAGCACTGGTCACTGGATAGTAGACATAATCAGCATCAAGGTAGTGAAGAATAGGCAACTCCTTGAGTTCTTTTTTGCCATCTGGAATATACTTCGTTTTAGCAATCATATCTGTTATACTCCTTTTCTGTATAATGGAAATCTTTCTGTTAATGCAAGGACTTGCTGACGTATTTCAGCTAATACTTCAGGTTGCCCGCGATGAGTCAATGCACGATCAATCCACGCCGCAACTTGTTTAATTTCATCTTCTTTAAATCCTCGTGTGGTGACCGCAGGCGTCCCTAAACGAATACCTGACGCATACATGGGCTTTTCCTTATCAAAAGGAACGCCATTCTTATTGCATGTAATGGCGACTTGATGGAGAAGTCTTTCTGCATCTAAGCCTGTCATGTTGTGCTTACTTTTCACATCAACAAGCATTAAATGATTGTCCGTTCCACCACTGACAACACGATAACCTAATCGAATCAATTCATGAGCAAGTGTTTGTGCATTTTTAACCACTTGTTCTTGATAAGTGACAAATTCGGGTGATAATGCCTCATAAAATGAGACTGCTTTTGCTGCAATCACATGCATGAGCGGTCCACCTTGAATACCTGGGAATACGGTTTTGTCTATTTTTTTCGCAATGTCTTCATCATTGGTGAGAACAATACCGCCGCGTGGTCCTCTTAGTGTTTTATGCGTGGTTGATGTGACAACGTGTGCATAAGGAAGGGGTGATGGATGGAGTCCAGCAGCAACCAATCCTGCAATATGTGCCATATCAACATGCAAATAAGCACCCACTTCATCAGCGATTTCTCTAAATCTCTTGAAATCAATGATACGCGAATAAGCGCTAGCACCTGCAACAATAATCTTAGGTTGAACTTCTTTTGCAACTTGAAGTACCTTGTCATAATCGATAAGTTCTGTCTTTTCGTCAACGCCGTAGAAAAAGGATTGATAGAGCTTACCCGAAAAATTCAAGTTAAAACCATGTGTGAGATGTCCGCCTTCAGCTAAAGACATTCCAAGTAATTTGTCACCTGGATTCATCAGCGCCATGTACACTGCCATGTTTGCTTGTGAACCAGAGTGAGGTTGAACATTGACATAATTTGCTTTAAATAAAGCTTTCAAACGTTCAATCGCTAATGTTTCAATTTCATCAACAAATTCACAGCCCCCATAATAGCGTTTTTTGGGATAGCCTTCCGCGTATTTGTTGGTCAGAATCGAACCTTGTGCATCCAATACCGCTTGTGAAACAAAGTTTTCAGAAGCAATCAGCTCAATGTGTTCCTCTTGACGTTTTTTTTCTTTCAAGATAATCGCATCGATGACTGGATCCGTATGATTTAATCCCATTCTGTCCTCCTCGATAATTCCTCAAATTATTATAACATAATAAGAAGCAAATGAAAAGACAGTTTTCATGGAATAGAAACCTGTCTTTACTATACTTTTTTATGTTTTTTTAGTATATTTTAACGTATTTAGAATTAGTATTATAAGCTAACATTATGGAATACATCTTGAACATCATCAAGTTCATCAAGCATACTGGTTAAACGATTGAACTTATCTTGATCTTCTTCAGCATCAAGTGTTGTTTCCATAATCGGTAGCCACATAATCTGTTCTGTATCATATTCCAAATCAGGTCTTGCATCGTTAAACGCAATACGAATGGCACTGAAGTTTGACGCATCACTATATATGGTTACGCCTTCTTCATCCGATTCAATATCACTGACATCAAGATCATTACCCACAAGGATTTCCAAGACTTCATCTTCGGTAATGCCCTTCATAGAGAATACGGCTTGATGGTTGAATTGATGAACAACTGAACCTGATATACCGAGTTTTCCACCGGTTTTCGTGAAGCAATTTCTGACTTCTGAGATGGTTCTGTTGACATTATCGGTTAAGCATTCAACGATAAACATCGAATTGCCAGGACCAAATCCTTCGTAACGAATCGAGGATAGATTATCTTCTCCGCCACCTTTAGCTTTATCGATATTACGCTTGATGACATCAGCGGGAACTTGTTCACGCTTTGCTTTTTCAATCATGCGCTTTAAGGTCTGATTGGTGTCTGGGTCGGGTGTTCCTGCTTTCGCTGCGAGGTAAATTTCCCGTCCAAATTTCGCATAGAGTTTACTTTTTGTGGCAGCAGTCTTTGCCATCGCTACCTTCCGTACTTCAAATGCTCTTCCCATGTTATTAACTTCCTTTATTTTCCAAATTTTTCATCATAGGTTTTCATGCTCTGCAAAATAATTTTTTTGGCTGCATCTTTACCTTCAATATCAAGTATGTATGTCTTTTTGCCTTCGAGTGATTTATATACTTCGAAGAAATGGCCCATTTCAGTGAGTAAATGAGCAGGTAATTCGCTAATGTCTTTATACTGTGTCAGTGAGGGATCGCCTAAAGGAATGGCAATGATTTTTTCGTCAATTTCATCGGAATCAATCATTTTCATGACACCTATTGGGTAACATTTCACTAAACTTAAGGGTTCGATGTCTTCTTGACAAAGCACCAACACGTCTAAGGGGTCATTATCACCCGCATAAGTGCGTGGGATAAATCCATAATTTGCGGGATAGTGAGTCGACGTAAACAAGATACGGTCCAAAATAATCATACCTGTATCTTTATCAAGTTCATATTTCTTTTTGCTGCCTTTAGAAATTTCAATGACTGCAATAAACTGATCCGGTTGAATACGTTCAGGATCAATATCGTGCCATATGCTCATATGATCAGGCTCCTTCAAATAACCTATTCTTATTGTATCATTTTAGGCTCAAAAAAAACACCCATAAAAGTGGGTGTCCTTCTTCTTGAAACCGTCTAGGTTTTTGATGCAACCTATCCCCTTTGAATCAAGAAGTGTATTTAAGTACCTTGTTCAGGCTACGAACAACGAAACAACCCCTAAAATGCTTGATGATCGTAGTCGCAATTTTTTGGCATTGCGGTAGAAACGTTATCGCCATATGAAGATAACTTATACGATAATTAAATACACAACCATTATAACAAGCCAAAACCCTGAAGTAAAGAAAATTTTAATTGAAAATGCTTATTGGATGTGGGTCAAGTAGAGTTCGTAGGTGTTTTCTAATAATGCGTTAATCGTCATCGGTCCAACGCCTTTTGGAACAGGAGTGATGTAGGAAGCAATGTCTTTAATATCATCAAAATCGACATCACCAATCAGTTTTCCACCCTCACGATTGACACCTACATCGACGACAATCGCACCGGGTTTAACCATATCTTTGGTAATCAGATGAGGTTTACCGGATGCGACGACAAGCAAGTCCGCTTGAAGGGTGTGTGCACGTAAATCTTTGGTTTGACGGTGACACACGGTAATCGTTGCTCCTTCATCCATTAAAAGGCGTGCAACAGGAAATCCAACGATATTCGAACGTCCAACAACGACAGCATTCAAACCTGAAATGGAGATGTTGTAGTGACTGAGTAAAGTCATAATACCTTTTGGTGTTGCAGGTTTAATCGTCGGCATCTTTTGATAGAGGTATCCTTGATTGATGACATGAAATCCATCAGCATCTTTTTCACGAGCGATGAGATCAATAAGCACATGATCATCTAAATGCTTGGGAACGGGCAGTTGTAAAATCATACCATCGACATCAGGATCTTGATTAAGTGATGTGATGAGTGCGCGTACCTGTTCATCGGTTGTATTTTCGGGTAAATGATGAAGTGTATGTTCAATACCCGCGACTTCACATGCTTTTCCTTTTCCTTTAACATAGGATAAAGACGCAGGATTATCTCCGATCAAAATAATGGACAGATTCGGTCTGCGTTGACCTTTTTGAAGATGTTCTTCAATTTTTTTATGAAGTTCAAGATTGCGCTCTTGAGCAACCCCAAACCCATCGAGTAATGTCATGCTCATCACTCCTTATCGTGTACGTTACCATCGGCATCGATTTCAATATTGAGGGCACGTGGTGTTTTGTTGAGTCCAGGCATAACCATGATACCTTTGGTTAGTGCGACTAAGAACCCAGCACCTAATGATGGTTTAATTTCAGAGATTTGTAGTGTGAAAGGTTCTGGTAGACCGTGAATGTTGGGGTCTCCAGTAATAGAAAGTGGTGTTTTAGCCATGCAAACAGGCAAATTCCAACCAAGTTTTTCATAGGTTTCTAATTGAGCTTGTGCTTTCTTTGAAAAAATAACTTCTTTAGCGCCATAAATATCTTTAGCTATTTTTTCAATCTTTACCTGTGGTAAATCTTCGGGTAGGTAAATAGGATTGATGGTTGAAGGTTGTTCTGCAATTTCAACAATGATGTTGGCGAGATCGACCATGCCTTCGCCACCCTTAGCAAAACCATCACATAACGCAATGTGGTGATGATGGTCTTTTGCCCAATTCATCATGTAGTCAACTTCTTGTTGATCATCATTATAGTAATGGTTCACGGCAATTACGACGGGTAATCCAATGCGATTGATATTGTTTAAATGTTTTTCTAATAGAGGTAAACCTTGTTTCATGGCTTCTAAATTGGGTTCTGAATATGCTTCAGCACCACCATGTGATTTTAATGCTCGAAGAGTCGTCACAATGACAACTGCATCGACTTTTTTGCCAAGTTGTGGCATCTTGATATCCAAGAATTTTTCCATTCCTAAATCGGCACCAAAACCGGCTTCAGTGACTGCATAATCCCCTAATTTGAGCGCTAATTTGGTCGCAACAATCGAGTTACAACCGTGTGCAATATTGGCAAATGGGCCTGCATGAACGAACGTTGGAACACCATCGATGGTTTGCACTAAATTAGGATTCATCGCATCTTTAAGCAACCAGACAAGCGCATCAGCTCCACCTAAATCACGCACAAATAAAGGTTGACCTTCTTTATTATAACCAATCAAAATGTTGTTAATACGACGCTTTAAATCCATTAAATCGGTTGCTAAGGCAAGGATTGCCATGATTTCACTTGCTGCTGTAATGACAAAACCATCTTTACGTTGCGGTGTCTCAATCTCGCGAAGGTTGCGATCATTCATATCCATGCAACGTTTCCATGTGACGGTCTCAATGTTAAGTTCATTACCTTGGAACATGTGATTATCAATGAGTGCGGCAAGTAAGTTATTAGCTGCTGTGATCGCATGTAAATCACCTGTGAAGTGAAGGTTAATATCATCCGATGGAACAACGATTGATTTTCCGCCACCTGTTGCCCCACCTTTAAGACCAAAAACAGGTCCCAAACTGGGTTCGCGAAGTGCTAAAACCGGATGTTTGCCAATGTATTTTAAACCTTGTGTTAAACCGATTGAAACTGTTGTTTTTCCTTCTCCCGCTGGAGTTGGGTTGATTGCTGTCACAAGAATAAGTTTGCCATCCTTCTTGTTTTCCAAACGTTTCAATACTTTTAAGTCAATTTTGGCTTTATCAAAACCATAGGGTATGCATTCTTCTTGAGCCACACCCATCTTCTCACATAACGATATGATTTTTTCCATGTTCTTCTCCCTTTACAATAAAAAAGTACCTCGTTAAAGATACTTTTATTATATCATACTTGTTCATTTCATGAAGCGGTAATCACGCTTCAAGATATGTTCAGCACGCATGACTTCTTCTTTTGTTGGCTCTTTTGTTGTCTCTAAAGGATAATCTTGACCAAGCTGTTTCCATTTGTGAATGCCTGCACGATGATAGGGTAAAACATCAATTCCAACCACATTGGATAGACCATCTAAAAAGGTTCTAAGGGCGATCAAATCGTCTTCTCCATCTGTTAATCCTGGTACTAAAACATAACGAATGACAGTTTTGATGTGATTGAGATCTAAGAATCGAGCAAACGCTAAAACTTGTTCATTGCGAGATCCAGTCAATGCTTGATGTTTGATTGGATCGATTTGTTTGATATCGAGTAGTACCAAATCTGTATATTCAATCAGTTCAGCATAGCGTTCATCGCGCGGATTGTATAAAGCAGCTGATGTATCTAAGCACGTATGAATACCTTGGTCTTTGGCTGCATGAAATAAATCGATTAAAAAACGTAATTGGAGTAAAGGTTCTCCGCCACTCACGGTTAGTCCACCTTTTTTATAGAAACGACCATAGATGGTATAGTCGGTTAAAACTTCTTCAACTGTCATCAAGCGATTCGTGCGTGTCGACCACGTATCGCGATTATGACAATATTGGCATTGAAAGGGGCATCCTTGAAGGAAAAGCACATAACGTAGGCCAGGCCCATCAAATGCTCCCGTCGTTTCTACCCAGTTGATATTGCCTTGTGTTTGATTATAAAGCTTCATGGAACGTTCTTGAAATAACCTCTTTTTTCTGTTCATCCGTGAGATTAGCAAAGTTGACAGCATACCCTGAGACACGAATCGTGAGATTAGGATATTTTTCAGGACGATTGTATGCTTCGATAAGTTTCTCACGACTGAAGATATTGACATTTAAATGATAACCACCACTGATGAAGTATCCATCTAAAATATCGACTAAATTTTCGACTTTGATATCGCCCTCATATGTAAATCCATCTGCGGATTCTACGGATGATCCTTTTCCTAAAGCTTGAGGAATAAGTGTAAATGTATTGGATATACCATCACGACATGATTCACAAGGAATCTTTGACACAGAAAGGAGTGACTTAAGTGCCCCAGATTTGTCTCTTCCATGCATGGGGTTAGCACCTGGAGCAAACGCTTCACCTTTTCGTCTACCATCCGGTGTATTTCCTGTTTTTTTACCATAAACAACATTCGATGTAATCGTCAAAACGCTCATTGTAGGTATAGAATCGCGGTATGTGTATTGTTTTCTAATCTTATCCATAAATTGTTCAACAACCCATACTGCAAGTTGATCAACACGATCATCGTTGTTCCCGTAACACGGGAAATCGCCTTCCGTCTTAAAGTCGACAATGAGTCCATCTTGGTTATAAACGGGATGAACATTCGCATACTTGATTGCTGATAAGGAGTCTGCAACCACGGATAGACCCGCAATACCTGTTGCAAAATTGCGTTTAACGCGTGCATCATGAAGGGCCATCTGCAAACGTTCGTAGGCATATTTATCGTGCATATAATGAATGATGTTTAATGCACTTACATAGGTTTTAGCAAGCCATTCAAGCATGAGATCAAAACGTTTCAAAACTTCATCGTAGTCGAGTGTTTGTGCTTGTATCACATCGGTTACAGGTCCAACTTGTTCACCTGTTAATTCATCCTTCCCACCGTTAAGTGCATAAAGAAGTGCTTTAGCAAGATTCGCACGAGCGCCGAAAAATTGCATTTCTTTTCCTAAAGTCATCGGTGATACACAGCATGCAATGCCATAGTCGTCACCATGTTCAGGGCGCATTTGCTCATCATTTTCATATTGAATGGACGATGTATCAATGGAAACCTTTGCACAAAAGCGTTTAAAGTTTTCAGGGAGATTATCACTCCACAACACGGTCAGATTGGGTTCAGCTGATGTCCCTAAATTATATAAGGTTTGAAGATAGCGAAATGTATTTTTAGTCACCCAAGAACGACCATCCATCGTTATTCCTGCTAACGATTCGGTCACCCACGTGGGATCTCCTGTGAAAAGTTCATTATACTCAGGTGTTCTTGCAAAGCGGACCATGCGAAGTTTCATGATAAAATGATCGATCATTTCTTGAGCTTCGATTTCATCAATAAGGCCTGATCGAAGATCACGCTCAATATAAATATCGAGAAAAGATGCAGTGCGACCTAAACTCATCGCTGCCCCATTTTGTTCTTTTACTGCTGCTAAATACGCGAAATATGTCCATTGAATGGCTTCTTTTGCAGTTGTAGCTGGTTGTGAAAGATCAAACCCATAAGATGCTCCCATTTCTTTAAGCATATTAAGAGCTAGAATTTGTTCTTGAATTTCTTCTCGAAGACGAATATTGAACTCATTCATGGGAAAACTGAACTGTGTCTTTTCTTTTTTCTTTTCAGCCACTAAAAAGTCAATGCCATATAATGCAACACGACGGTAATCACCAATGATACGTCCTCTTCCATAACCATCAGGAAGACCTGTGATGATGCCTGAACGACGTGCCCGACGAATATCGGCATTATACACATCAAAAACACCTTGATTGTGCGTCTTACGATATTCGGTGAACACTTTGTAAAGTTCATCATCGATGTGATAACCATACGCTTCTGCAGCTTTGGTTGCAACCTGTATACCACCATAGGGATGGAAGGCACGTTTAAAAGGTTTATCCGTTTGAAGACCAACAATCTTTTCTAATGATTGGTCCATATATCCTGGACCATGCGATGTGATGGATGCAACAACATGGGTATCAAGTTCGATGACGCCACCGTTCTTTTTTTCTTCATCAAGATAATGTTGGAACATCTCATTCAATTTCAAGCTACTTGCAGTAGGACCTTGCAAAAAGGAAGCGTCCCCTAAGTATTCTGTATAGTTTTGAATCATGAAATCACGAACATCGACCGTGTTCACCCATGATCCTTGTTTAAATCCTTGCCATGCGTTCATTCTAATTCCTCCTACAATGATTCGTATCATACGCTTTAGACAACGTCATTATACTGAAAGAAAAAACAAAATGCTACGAAAACTATAAGTGATGAACATGAAAACGTTTTTGAAATTGTGTGGTTTATTAAGCGTATAAATAGCGTGCTTTTTATGTGAAAAAATGCAAAAAAAAGAGGCCGGAGCCTCTTATAAACTGAGAATCGATTTTATTTTCTGAGGTAGCCCTTCGATCTCTTTGAGTGCTAAACTGCAGAGTGCGAAGCGAACCCCACCGTTCATAGGTACAGCAAAGATACGATGTTCTGCTAACTTTAAATAATCTTTTTCTGGGTCTTTTGTTAAAACGACCGTGTAAAATCCACTGCGGAAAGGATGCGTCTTGAGTCCAATCGCTTTTGCCTGAGTAATAAACGATTGACTCCGTTTTTGAACAAGTGTGTTAATACGATCGAGATCGACCAAGAATGCTTTTTTATTGTCTGCAATAGAGAATCGGTTAAACAGTTCAATCGATGCTGTTGGTGTTGCTGACCAAGATCCTCTTGCTTCATTGATGTATTGCAGGTGAATCTTTTTGGTTTTCGCTTCATCCTTGGATAGAATAATCGCTGCACCTAACCGAAGTCCATACACACCAAACGTTTTTGAACCTGAGAATGCTAAAATGGTTGTCACATGAGGATTCAACTTGGGAAGCATCGATAATTTCTTTCGATTGTTGGATTCATGAGAAAATTCAAGATACGCTAAATCATATAAAAAGATGATGTCGTTATCTTTCTTTTGGTTCAAAATATCGAGTATGCGATCAAACTCATGTTCGGATAACGTAAAACCAGTCGGATTATGACATGGATCGTTGATGATGACAATCACACGATGTTGTATCTTGCATAATTCATCTAATCGTTTTTGAAATGATGTTAGATTGAAAGCATCACCCTCAAATAACTCATGTTCGAATACATTGAGCTTTGCACGATCAGCAAAACGTTCATACTGCCAGCGTATATCCGAAACAAAAATTGATTCGCCGGGTTTCGTAAAGATAGAAAAGGTTGCTGCAATCGCCCCGCTGCCACCAGGCGTTGCACATGCGTTCATGGAGAAATGTGATTTTAAGTTTTCTTCATAAGGACCAAATACCCAGGTGAGTAAATTTTTCTTAAAAAGAGCTCCTCCATCAACGGCTGGATAAGGAAGAATGTCTTCATCGGGTAATTGCCGAAGTGCTTGTGTTACAATCGGCATTCCCCCAATTTTCTTATCCTCGTCATAAAACATACCGACGGATGCGTTGATTACGTCAGAATGGATTTTTGACGCTTCAAGCGCATCCTTCGATATTTTTAAAATATCTACTGCCACATCGATCACCTCTATTATTAATTATAAATGAAATCATCCAAAAACAGGTCAAACAAATAGAGCCAGTGCTGCTTTTCATGCTTTGTGACAAGCGTGATATGCACGTGTCCCTTGAGATATCCCAAGCGAACTTGAGATGTAAAATCATTCGCTTTTTCAAAGAGCTTCTTGCCATCAACTTTTTGAGATGCTTCAAGTGATAAGACTAACGTGACACGATCACTTTCAACAATGGTTTTGTGCCCACCAATTTTTGATGAGAGCTTTTTAAATAATTTTTCATACATGTAAAGCAATAAATCTGGGCTGAGTTCACCAAAACGATCCGCGAGTTCAAGTTTTAACTCTTCGATGTCTTTGATTCGATTGAGTTCAGCAATGCGCTTGTGAATTTCAATACGAACAGAATCTTCTGAAACATAATTGGGATCGACATGTCGTGGTGCATAAACCTCATCGATTTGTGTATCTTTTGGCCGTTCCAAAGAAACACCCGTGATGGCTTCTTCGAGCAGTTTCATGTAGAGTTCGATACCGACTGAATCAATAAATCCAGATTGTTCAGAGCCTAAAATATCACCAGCTCCACGGATGGATAAGTCACGCATCGCAATTTTAAATCCACTGCCAAGTGCAGTGAAATCTTGAATTGCGGATAATCTCTTTTTCGCTTCATCATTGATGTTTTTATGCGCATCGTAGAGAAGATATGCATATGCGATACGATCACTTCTTCCAACGCGTCCTCTAATTTGATAGAGTTGTGAGAGACCCAGCTGATCTGCATCGTGGATGATCAATGTATTCGTATTGGGGATGTCGACACCCGTTTCAATGATGGTTGTGGAAACAAGTAAATCAAACTGATGATCAATAAAATCTGAGAGCACACTTTCAAGTTGTTCTCGGTTCATTTGACCATGTGCATAGGTAATCCGTGCTTCAGGAACCAACTTTTCAAGACGATGAACCATACCTTCGATGCCTTGAACTTTGTTGAAAAGATAAAAGATTTGTCCACCGCGAGCAATTTCACGCATGATGGCTTCTTTGATGAGTGCATCTTGACGTTCAACGACATAGGTTTGTACAGGATAACGATTTCTGGGCGGTGTTTCAATCATCGATAAATCTTTGAGTCCCATCATCGACATTTGGAGTGTACGTGGAATGGGGGTTGCTGATAATGTGAGTGTATCCACGTTGACTTTAATTTCACGAATTTTTTCTTTATGTTCAACACCAAAGCGTTGTTCTTCATCGATAATGAGCAGACCTAAATCTTTGAATTTTACATCATCTGAAAGAAGACGATGCGTCCCGATGACCACATCAACGAACCCACGTTTAAGATGATCAAGTGTTTCTTTTTGTTTTTTAGGTGTTACAAAACGAGAAAGGAGAGCAACGTTTGCTCCATATTTTTCAAAGCGCTCCTTAAAGGTGTAGTAATGTTGACGTGCAAGAACGGTTGTCGGTACCAAATAGAGGACTTGTTTCTGATTCATCACCGCTTTAAACGATGCACGAAGTGCCACTTCGGTTTTTCCAAAACCAACATCCCCACAGATCAAACGGTCCATCGGACGTTCCATTTCCATATCATGTTTCGTATCAATGATTGCTCGTTCTTGATCACGTGTGGTTTCATAAACAAAATCGCGTTCAAATGCCTGCTGCATTTCTGTATCTTTACTGAAAGAAAAACCAACGCTCTTTTGCCGTTCAGCATAAAGTGCAATTAAGCGATCAGATAAATCCTTAATGCGCATACGCACTTGAGCTTTCGTCTTAGACCACTGTTTGCCACCAAGTTTGGATAACTTAGGATGTATACCATCATGACTGGAATATTTTAAAACCATATCGATTTGGTCCATCGGGACATAGAGTGCTTCTTCATTCGCATAGATGATATGCAAATAATCGCGTTTTTCTCCTGATAGTTCCATTGTCTTTAATCCCATGTATTGACCAATACCATAATCATAGTGAACCACAAAATCACCTGGTGTTAAATCTTCAATACGTCTGATTTTGGTTGCTTGATTGAGGACACTTCGATAACGAATTGCTGGTCGTGAACGAAAGGTAAAAAGATGGGATTCATCGATGATGACGATCTTAGGTTCTTTGATCAAAAATGCGCCAAAGAACGATTCGTTAAGGATATGGATACCAGGTTCATCATCAAGAGTTGTTCGATACGTCCATTTGAGATGATCAAAGAATGAAGTGAGTTCATCAAGATAATGTTTTTGTGAGATGCATAAATAGATGTGATAGGATGCCATATCCTTTAAATCTAGACTTAAAAGTTGAAGATTACCTTGGTACTGGTTGATGGCACCAATCCCCATATCAATAGCATGATCAGGAGCATTAAATCCAAAGTTGTCAATGGCAACATATGACTCATTGAGATGATGATCAAGAGGAACTAAAAACGGAATCTTCAAAAAATGATCACCATTCATCGTCGTGGCATAGGTTAAAAGATCGCTTGCTGTTTGGTCTTCAACCAATCGCATCTTATGAAGATCAATAAAATAGCGTTTTGCGTCATGAGCAAAATCAAAGAGTGTGGTCACTTCATCATTAAAAAAGGGCATGTAAAGTGAGAGTCCATCGAGTTTAGTACGCTCTTCAATCCATTCAATATCTTGACTCAGTTTATCCATTTCACGCTCAGATAAATGCATGGGTTCAAAGAATGAACGGATCTTTTTGATGGCTTGATCCTTCATCTGATCCGTGTAGAAAAGTTCATACATGGGTGCAATCTCGACTGATTCCACTTCAGCGAATGAACGTTGGGTTTCAACATCAAAGATTTTAATCTGATCAATGACATCATCAAAAAAATCGAGTCGATAGGGTTGATCATGATCAAGCGTAAAGACATCAATGATATGACCGCGATGGCTGAACTCACCCGGCTTTTCAACGGTATATGCATGTTGATAACCGCTGTAAACCAAAAATTGAACGAGCTTTTCAACATCATAGACCATGTCCTTATGAAGCCGTTTAACGCCATTCTCATAATCTTTAGGTGTCAATTGTCGTTGTGATAAACCTTGTAAGGTTGTGACAACGACAAATGGTTTTCCTGTCATCAGTTGTTTAAGTGTAAATAACCGTTCGCTCTTAAACTCTGGGCTACCAAGCGCCATGATGGTCGTTAACACTTGATCGGCTGGATAGAACAAAACGTCCTCAGCATCAAGTAGTTGCGAGAGTACATCATAATACTTTTGAGCTTCATAGAGGTTGGGGAGTGTGACTACAATCGTTTGATGATTGATGATAAAATCACTCGCGATTAAATATGAATTCATCGAGTCATTGGATGCTTTAAAAAACGTCTTTTTCGACGTCTGATTGATAAGATTTTTAATAAAGGACTGTTGGATCAACCAGTTTAGCATGATGTCTCCTTTAGAGAGTAAAACCCAAACCTACGTTTGGGTATTGTACTTCGTCATGATATCAACAAAAGGCATCCCATTCACAAATTGTTCAATCAAATCTTTGGTTTGTTGAATCGTGTTGTGTAGTGTGATGAGTTGATCTTGAGTAAATTGAGATAATACATATTGATCGAGTGGCATAGAAGGGTTATTATCAATGCCAATTCTCACGCGCTTAAAGGCTTCAGAATGTAATAGACCAATGATATTCCTTAATCCGTTATGTCCACCGTGACCTCCCGCTTCGCGGAGTCTAAGCTTACCCGTTCCTAAATTCACATCGTCTACGATAACCAAAAGATCATCGATGGGAATGTCATAATAATGCATGATTTTGGTGATTGCCTCACCCGATAAGTTCATGAACGTTGAAGGTTTAGCCAAACAAACCTTTTTTCCGCCCACATTGAGTAATGCTATTTCAGCATTAAATTTAGCATCAAATCGCGCCTGGACATCTGCATCTTTTAAGATATCATCAATCACCATGAACCCTATGTTGTGGCGTGTTTTTTGATACTTGAGTCCTGGATTCCCAAGACCGACAATTAATTTCATTGTGTGTTCTCTTTATGATGGATTTGGTCAAAGATTTGGCTAATGGGTTCGTCTTTAACGATGTGTAAAATCGATTGTCCTAACAGTGGACCAATAGAAAGTTGGGTGATTTTAGGTGATTTTTTGGATGGGTCAAGTTGAATGGTATCGGTGACAACAACTTCGGTCAGCGATGAATTTTCGATTCTTTCAATCGCAGGACCTGATAAAACAGCATGAGTTGCAGCAGCATAAACTTTGGTTGCTCCCGCTTCAATTAACGCTTCAGCACCAGCAACGAGTGTGCCTGCAGTATCGATGATATCATCGACCATAATCGCAATTTTACCTTTAACATCACCGATGATGTTTTGGACTTCTGCTTTATTAGGTTCTGGACGTCTTTTATCAATAATTGCGAGTGGTGCATTAAATGTACGTGCGAAAATACGTGCACGTGTCACCCCACCATGGTCGGGTGAAACGACAACGATATTATCTAATTTCTTTGTATATTGAAAGTAATCGGCAAGGAGTGGCGATGCGGGGAAATTATCAATGGGAATATTGAAAAAGCCTTGAATTTGTGCTGCGTGTAGATCAATACAGATCACGCGATTAATCCCTGCAACTTGTAACATATCGGCAACCAACTTCGCAGTAATCGGTTGACGTGATTTTGCTTTGCGATCTTGTCTGGAATACCCATAATAAGGCATTAAGACGGTGATTGTTTTTGCGGATGCACGTTTAAGCGCATCTGCCATAATCAATAACTCCATTAAGTGTTCATTAGCTGGTGCGGAGGTTGATTGAATGATGAACACATCGTGTCCACGGACGCTTTCCTCAATATTGACTGAAATTTCACCATCTGCAAATCGAACGACATCAACTGAACTGATTTCGATGTTAGCTGCCTTTGAAATTTCCTCGGCCAATGCACGATTTGAGCTGAGTGCGAACAGCTTGATTTTCTTTCCATCCACTATGGACATGACGTATGACAACTCCTTCGTATGCTTTCGCTTTCATTATACATGAAAAGCGTTCTTTTTTCACGTGTGGTTTTCCCAAAAAAAAATCTTTCTGCAGGTTGCTGCAAAAAAGATTTTCGGCATGTATCGTTGTTTCTTCTTTATTCTTCTGTTTCTTCGACAACAGGATTCAAGAGCGCTTCATTGTATGCTACAACAATTGCATCTTCAATCATCTTGCGCATTTCACCATGAATAGGATGTGCGATATCTCTGAAAGTTCCGTTAGGGGTCTTCTTGCTGGGCATCGCAACAAAGATGCCATTCTCACCTTCAATGATGCGAATATCATGTACGACGAAGCTTTCATCGAACGTGATGGTCGCTACACCTCTTAGTCTACTTTCACTGCTTACAAGTTTAACTCTCACATCAGTAATTTTCATTTTGCCCTCCAAGACGTCCATGATTTATACCCAAATTATAGCATATTTCATGATAACATAAACATTTTTCAACGTTTTACGTCGGTTTTGACTGGTATATAGCCCAATTTTTCAATTTTTTGGCCAATTTTGTGATGGTTTGAATGAAACACTGGAATAAAGTAAGTTGAACCGCTTCCACTCATACGCGCGAGTGGACTCACTTTTTTCATCACGCGATGAAAAGCCATCAATTCTGGATAAATTCGTTGTGTGGTTAAGGTGAGATCATTATATGTTTTTTTAAAAAACTCATGATACTTTTCATTGTTGTAAAGCGTGAAAAGACGATTAAACTTTTTAGGTTGGTGCATGACTTCATGCTTCATAAAGACGGTTTTCGTTGATACGTGAAGATCAGGATGAATCAAATAGATGGCTGATAATGGTGGAGCATCCACAAAAAGTAAATGATCACCACGACCATATACGTATGCGGGTTTATTGTACAAACAAAAGAGTGTATCTGAACCTAATTTTAATGCGAGGGGTTCTAATTCTGCTAACGAAAGTTGTAAATTCCATAACACATTTAAACCGCGTAGAGTAGCAGCAATATCAGCTGATCCACCACCCAATCCAGCACCAATTGGTATTTTCTTTTTGAGTGTGATTGTTGCTCCTTGTGTGACATGGTACGTTTCTTTTAAGAGTTGAGCAGCTTTTAAAACCGCATTTTGCTCGATGTTAACATCACAGAGTAGATGGATGTCATCGGATAACTCAAAGGTGAGTTCATCTGCTAAAGTGAGGGGTAACATGATCATCTTAAGATCATGATAACCATCCGGTCGTTTTTTTACAACATCAAGTGTCAGATTCACTTTGGCGTACGCGTATTCCATCAACATAAGTTCCACTCCTTCACCAAGTGAATAAAATCATTTAATGATAATGCTTCTGCACGAACATGGGTTGCATGACCATTCTTGGTCAAGAACGCTTCAATGTCTTCTTTAGGAACATGAAACGCTTCGTGTAAATTGTTCACCAAGGTTTTTCTTTTTTGCTTAAACGCCCCCTTAACAAACGAGATGAATAAAGTTTGTTTAGCGGGTTCAATGAGGGGTTGCTCTCTTTTTTCTATTCGAATGACAGCACTATCGACATTGGGTATAGGAAAAAAGAGATGTCGTTTCACATCCATCATTTTGTAGGCATGTGCTTGAAATTGAAGGATGACAGATAATGCATTATATTCTTTGGATTCGGGGGTTGCAAGCAAACGATCACACACTTCTTTTTGAATCATTAATGAAGCTGTTTTTACGTTAGGTGACTCTAGCAACTTAAAGAGAATGGGTGTTGTGATGTAGTAAGGGACATTAGCAACCACATGAAGATCATGCGTATATGTTGAAAGATCAGCATCCAAAAAATCGCCATAAATGATGGTCAAGTTTGTGTATGTTTTTTCGAGTTCATGAAGGATGGGCATTAACGATGTATCAATTTCATATGCGATAATTGACTTTGCCGATGCTGCCAAATACCCTGTTAAGGCTCCTTGTCCAGGTCCAACTTCAATGACATGTTGATCTTCAATTTTTGAGTCACGAACAATCTTCATCAAAAGGTTTTTATCCCTTAAAAAGTTTTGTCCATACTTCTTTTTCGCGTAATGATTCATGGATAACCTCAAGTAAATCTTCTTCTTGAATACCAAAGAGATGGAGACGGTGATACAATGTTTTTCCGTTTGTAGAGCCAATTCCTAAACGTTGACAGATGTCATGTCGAAAGGCTTTGCTCATCGGATGACCGGTCAAATAATGTTCATGTAAAAAAGCATGAGTGATGTTAGAGGATGATTCATGATGAACCATTTTTAAGTGTTTTAATGATTCCACAATGTCCTCTTTTGATGCGTGTTCAACGCCTACTTTTTTCATGTTTTTACTCGTTGATTGATCACGACGAATGAATGCATGGTAGACATGATTGAGTTCTTTAGAGACCAATCGTCTGATGCGATCACCTGCATGATCTGGATCTAGAAATAAGACGATATCATGCGTCTCATCTAGCTTCTTTAATAACAGAATGGCATCATCATCAATCGCGCTTCCGTTGGTTGTGATAACCAGTGGTCGGTCTAAGACCTGTTCTAATTTGAAGGCGTCGTTTTTACCTTCAACCACGAAAACGAGTGGTCTCATCGTCTACGATAGAAGAACTTAGGATCAGTTTTTGTTCCCGATAACATCAAGCTTTCGATGATCTTAGATTGATCCTTTAAAGTCGATATTTTACCGTTCTCGAGTAAGATGTATATTTTATCCCCAAATCCTTCACCATCATCACGGTATGTACTGTTTTGAACGGTGCGATAGGATGTGTAATACTTGCGCTCTTCTTCACTGTAGGATGATTCTATATCTTTGATGGTTTGTTCATGATCTGGATTGACATCGATACTTGTCCAAATTTTACGATTTAAAAAATCATAGGCGAGTGTGCGTAATATCAAATCAGACGATGTTTTAAAACTTGCGATTAAACCATTGATATAGAAGTCATCAATTTCAATGTATGCATCTAAATCTTGTGGGTTAGCCATGATGCGCTTGAGTGGTTCCACGTTATTTTCGAATGGATACCCTTCCTTAAGCAAATCACGTACTCTTAGATAAATCTTTTCAAGATTGACTTCATAAGCACGCGCAACGCGATGATAATAGACTTGCCAGTACATATGATAACGCGCAATTAAATAATTCTCAATCGCATGAATGCCACTTAATTTAAAGACGACCTTTCCATTTTTGATATATAACACGCGAATGAGTCGATCGACATCGATATGACCATATGCAGCGCCTGTATAATATGCATCACGTTCCAAATAGTCAAGGCGATCAACATCAAGTTGACTTGAGATCAATTGTTCAATCAGAGGAAACTTCTTTTCTTTCTTGAGAATATGGGCGACATCTTCAGCAAACATCTCATCTTCGCTATCTAAAATGCGTCTTAACTCGGGATGTGTCAAAATCAGTTCGGCACCAATTTTTTCATGATTGACACCAAAGGTTGTCTCAAATGCATGGGAATATGCACCATGACCGATATCATGGAGAAGTGCAGCTGTCAAAAAGAGTAGTTTCTCACGATCGTTAAGTGCTTCGTTAATATCGGGGACTGTTAAAAACCGATGTGCAATTTCGTAAACCCCTAAACTGTGGACAAATCTTGAATGTTCAGCTCCATGAAACACCATTTGAACACCCGATAATTGACGGATACGTCTGAGTCGTTGAAAAAGTTCTGAATCGATCAGTTTTTTAATCAGCACATCATCAACATGAATAAATCCATAAAGTGGATCTTTAAACACTTGTTGTTTGGTTAATTTTCTCAAAAGCTTACCTCCTTTGAGGTGAAAAAGTGCCTAACTAGGCACTATGCGTTGATGGTATAAGACTTGACCAATTCGACAGTATCTCCGGTTGAAAGCATGAATGCTGCACCATCATCGGTATCTAAATGGCAATCTAAGCGAAATTGTGGATGAACACGGCATAAGACATTATCAAGAATACCTGGCTTAATGCCACCAATCTTAATGGAAACCATTTGACGGTCAACCACACCAAATTCTGTGGCTTCTTCTGGCGAGAAATGGATGTGGCGATCAGCAATAATCACACCTTCGCTGATGCTCACTTGACCTTTAGGACCAATCAAGGTTGCTGCACCCGATCCTTTGACATCACCTGATGAACGTACAGGAGCAACAAACTTAAAACGAATCGCATCACTTTTTGATATTTCAACTTGTGAAGCAGGACGGACAGGACCTAAAATGCGTACACCTGCTAATAATTTTCCATCTGGACTAACAACATCAACCTTTTCTTCAGCTGCGTACTGACCGGGTTGACTGAGTTCTTTCATCACGGTTAACTGATAACCTTTTCCAAATAAAATCTCTAAATGCTCTTGGGTGAGATGCAAATGGCGTCCCGAAATTCCCACTGGTATTTTTTTCATAAGGTAAAACCTCCTCGTATACAGGGTGATTATAACATTTTAAGTAGTCCTTTTCAACGTGTTTATGATAGAATAAAGCCAAGAAAGGGGTGTTTTTATGCCAAGTATTTTCTCAAAAATCATCTTAAGGGAAATCCCTGCACACATTGTTTATGAGGATGATCAGGTCATCGCGTTTTTAGATATTTCACAAGCGACAAAGGGACATACACTTGTTGTTCCAAAAGTAGAATTTAAAGATATCTTTGAAGTTCCCGAAAAAACTGCAAGTCATGTTTTCGGTGTCGCAGTCAAAATCTCCAAAGCCATTCAAAAAGCTTTTGGTGCACACGCAATGAATATTTTATCCAACAACGGAGAAATGGCAGGACAAACCGTTTTTCATTTCCACTTACACCTGATCCCCCGTTATGAAAAGATGGATGAAAACTTCTTCAAACTCAAAAATAATCAAGGTAACCTCTCTCCTGAAGATTATAAAGAAAGAGCCCGCTTGATTAAAGAGGCTCTATCATAAATAGCACTCCGTCACTTACGTTTTCAACTCTGAGTAAGAGATTGAAGTGACTGCACGTTTTTTGCACAATACTCATGCCGAGACCAAATTGGCCGTTTTGTCCTTTCTCATAAGGACGGAAGACATGATCAATAAATTTATCACTAATGGGCTCACCATCGTTAAAGAAGGTGAGTTTTTTGTTTTTGAGCGTAATGACAATTTTGGTTTTTGCATAGCGTAAAGCATTATCGATAATGTTTGAAAATGCAGTATAGAAGTTTTCCTTAATACCAAAATAGGTCGAGTCATCAAGATCTGTTTCAAGTTGAATATTGGTACGATACTTTTGGTTGTTGACAATATTAATAATGACATCTTTAATGCGAATATCTTCAAATTCAGATGCATCTTTGAGATATTCAAGTTTATTCAATTCAAGAAGTTGTTTCACTTTTTGGTTAAGCATTTCAGCTTGTTTAACGATGACTTCTGCTTCTTTAATATCTGAGATGCCATCACCGATAGCTTCAGCATAGGATTGAATTACTGCAATCGGTGTCTTGAAATCGTGAGAAATATTTTGAAGCATTTCTTGTTTTGATTTTTCCGCGTATTGGATTTCTTGTCGCATTTTTTCAATTGTTTTAGCGAGTTCAGTGATCTCATCATTACCATCGATTTCGATCGGTTCCTGATAATTGTTTCTTCTTAAGACCTGAACTTCACCTTGAAGACGTTTGATCCGTTCGACAGTGATACGAGACCACATCAAAATGATGACGTTTCCCAAAAGAACAAGTGCAATAAACGAGATACGCATCAATGTCGAAAACGCATTACCGAAGACTGATAGATAGTCTTCAGATGTAAAAACAATCACACTTGTTCCACCAATACGTCGATCGATTCTAAAATAATAATCATCTTTGCCAATCACGATATGTCTAGTTTGACCAGGCCAAACCATCATCATATCGGCGACTTCATCAGCGGTATAGTGCCCATCTAAAACCTCTAAATGAGAACTACCAACCACGGTATTCCCTGATACGATGACATATCCATTATAGTCGGATGCGGGAGGAATGTTAATGTTGTTTCTAACATCGGTTAAGTATGCAGAGAGTTGTAATTCGTTTTGTGAGATACGAAACTCCGTGAATACACGGTTAAGTGCAATGATAAAAATGAGACTGGTTAACAGTGTCACCAAACTAAAGATTAAATTGAGCTGGGTCGCTAATTTAATCTCTTTCATAACAAGCGATATCCAAATCCGTAGATGGTTTCAATTTTTAATTCTGGCATCTTGTGGCGTAATCTTCTGAGTAAATCATCAACAACGCGATCAGATCCATAATAATTTTCGCCCCAAACATGTTTTAAAATATCTTCACGGGCAAATGCTTGATTGATATTTTTGATGAAAAATAGGAGAAGTTCAAACTCTTTATTGGTTAAATCAACCATTTGATTGCCATCTCTGATTTCACGTCGTGTCATGTTGATTTCATAGACACCATAGCGAACAATCTCAGAAACTTGCGCAGCTTGATGGCGTTTTAAGACTGCCTTCACACGTAAGATTAATTCGCGTGGTGAGTAGGGTTTTGCTAAATAATCATCAGATCCTAATTCAAGACCCATGATTTTATCCAAATCTTGATCACGTGCTGATGTAAAGATGACCGCTGAAGGACTATTTTTTTCTTTCAATGCTTTGATTAAATCATAGCCACTGACTTCACCGGTGAGCATGATATCTAAGATCCATAAATCCACAGCATCTTCGATATGATTCATCGCGCTTTCTCCATCGTGAAAAACGGTGGTTTCATAACCTTCACGAACCAAGTATTTTCGAATAATTTCTGCGAGATCTTTCTCGTCTTCAACAAAATAGATTTTCATGATTTACCTGCCTTTTTGAAGTAAAATAAGCGCGCATAAGCACACTTATTATACCATATTGAAACGATTAGGAGAGAAAAATGAGATACCTTCATCTTACCAAAACAGTATGGGATGTCCATGTTATTTTGGTGTGAAATTGTGTTATTTGATCACATCAACACGCATATAGGGACGAAGGGCTTCAGGTACGGTGATCGTTCCATCTGCATTTTGGTAGTTTTCAATGATCGCAATCATGGTACGTCCTACCGCTAAACCCGAACCATTGAGGGTGTGAACCCATTCAGTCTTCGCATCTTTGGTTCGCTTAAAGCGGATGTTCGCACGACGCGCTTGATAGTCTTCAGCATTTGAAATTGATCCGATTTCACGATACATTTGTTGACCGGGTAACCATACTTCAATATCATAAGTCTTTGCCATACCAAAACCCATATCTCCTGTTGATAAGGCAACAACACGATAAGGTAATCCTAAACGTTTTAAGACTTCTTCAGAATTGAGCAACATTTTTTCAAGTTCTTCATACGATGTTTCTGGTTTGGAAAACTTGATCAGTTCAACTTTATTGAATTGATGCTGTCTTAAGATACCACGTGTATCGCGACCTGCAGAACCCGCTTCAGAGCGGAAAGCTGTTGTGTAGGAGACATACGTGATGGGTAATTGATCGCCATCAATGATTTCATCACGGAATAAGTTGATTGTAGGAACTTCTGCAGTTGGATTAAGATACCATGCATTGTCACCAGCAACAACCTTAAATGCATCATCTTTGAATTTGGGGAATTGTCCGGTGGCAAACATGCTCTTTTCATTGACGATATACGGTGGAATGACTTCAGTATATCCATGTTCATACGCATGAAGATCCATCATAAACTGAATGAGCGAGCGTTCGAGACGAGCACCAAGACCTTTGTCAACGACAAAGCGAGTCCCCGTGATTTTAGCTGCACGTTCAAAATCAAGGATACCTAAAGATTCACCGAGTGCGATGTGATCTTTGACGGGAAAATCAAAACGTCGTGGTGTTCCCACTTTTTTAATTTCGACGTTTGCAGTATCATCTTTTCCGACAGGTACGCTTTCATGGGGAAGATTCGGTGTAATCGCTAAAAGATTACTGATTTTTTCTTCGACCATTTTGAGTTCATCATCAAGCGCTTTGATATCATCACCAAGATGAGCCACTTCGTTTAAAATCTCTGTAGCATCCAGCTTTTGTCTTTTCAACTCACCAATCTTTTTGGAAGCATCATTGCGTAAAGCTTTCTTGGCTTCAACATCCAAAATGATTGTTTTTCTTCTGTTGTATAAATCTTTGATTTCATAAAGATAGGTGAAATCACCATTTCTTGTCGATAGTCGTTTGATCACGTCCTCGATATTTTCAACCACAAACTTTAAATCTAACATTGTTCTTCCTCCTTCAAAAATAAAACGCCCTTAGTATGCTAAGGACGTGTTCACGCGGTGCCACCTTAGTTCTAGATTATCTCTAGCCCTCAATATCTTTAACGCAGACTTACGGACGTGATTAGCGCCACTAGGAAGTGGATTTCATGCATCCGTTTACGCGTGCTCGCACCAACCACACGCTCTCTTTGTAAACGATCTTGCATTACTTGTCTTCTTGATCGTGTTAACCTTATTATACGGTGAATAGGTCAAAAAGTAAAGATGATTTACTTCGCCTTTCGATTGATTAATGCTTGTAAATCATTCTTGATTTCATCCTTTTGGAGACCAAAATCAAGAATAGCTTCGATGTAGTCCACCTTGTTTCCTACATCATAACGCTTGCCTTGAATATCGTAAGAATAAACCTTTTCGGTTGCCATCAGTCTTAAAATAGCATCCGTCAATTGAATTTCATTACCTGCACCACGTGTTTGATTTTTTAAGTAATCAAAGATACCTGGTGTGAGAATGTAACGTCCACCGATGGCCGAACGAGAAGGAGCTTCTTCAACTTTGGGCTTTTCAACAACGCCTTTAAGTTCAACAATGGGTCCCTTTTGGTTGTCTTTGGGCATGCAAATGCCATATTTTGATGTATTCTTTAATTCGACTTCCATCGTTCCAAGAACAGTGGATTGAACTTTTTCATACACTTCAGCGAGTTGCTTGATGGCTGGTTTATCTTTCCCAACATACATATCATCACCTAAGAGTACTGCAAACGGTTCTCCGCTGATGAAAGCTTCAGCTTGTAAAACGGCATGTCCTAGCCCTAATTGTTCGCGTTGACGGATGTAGTGAATGTTCGCACCTACACCGATGTTACGTACTAAGCCGTACTCATAATGCTTGTTCTTTTGAAGTAGAATCGTTTCGAGTTCAATGTTGTAATCGAAGTAATCGATGATCGCATTTTTATTCGAACTCACAATCAGCAAAATATCGGTCATACCACTTTCTATCGCTTCGTTGACGATGTATTCAATGGTTGGATGATCGATGATCGGGAGTAATTCTTTAGGTAATGCTTTCGTGATGGGGAGAAAACGAGTGCCATATCCGGCTGCGGGAATGACCGCTTTTTTAATCATGTGAAACCTCCTTAACGATATCTTTTGTTGAAAGTACATAGGTCAAGATGAATCCGCCGATACATAGGATTCCACCGATGACCCAATGGAGCCAATGGGTTTGAAAAACGTTTTGTTCGGTCGATGATTGAAGTTCAAATAAGATGTTGAATGGGGAAATGATAATAATCCCCAAAATAGCCATATAGAAATGAAGGCGATAGTGAATGAGGATTTGATACATGAGTTTACCCATGACAATCATCCCAACTAAAACACCTAATGCAAGGATCAATAACATGGGCATGACGGATGCAACACCACTAAAGTCAAGGGTGATGATGGCTTGTGCAACATCATCAACAAGTCCAATGAGAAGATGGAAGTAGCCAAGTGCCATCAGAAGAGTTGCTCCTGACAATCCTGGGGTTATCAGAGCTGCTGCTGTGATAAAACCAATCGCAAAGATCACAAGAAAATACGTCCAATTGGATGCTGATGCACTCGCTTCTTGGACAAATAAGAAGAGAACCATGAAAACAATCGCAAGCGCCATCGTTACGAGATGATGCCAGTTCTTCTTTTTCCCACGCGTTTCTTTAGTTACACTGGGTATCGATCCTAGAATAAAGCCGATGAAAAGAAGGGTAAACGGGATAGGAAAGTTTTCAAAAAATGTCTTGATGAATAGAAAACCAATCACATACCCCAAACCGACACCAAGGATATATTGCCATACGGATAAAATAGCTTTGATGGGGTGTTTGGTAAATTGATTGAGGGCAACAATAAGATCTTGGTAAATATTTAAGATGGTTGCAACCATCGAACCAGAAATACCCGGTAAGATACTTCCTAATCCAACGAGCGAACCTTTGATCACTTTTAATAGATGGTTCATAGGGACTCCTTATCTATTTTTAGTATACCTTACTTTAAAGAAAAGTCATTTCATTCACCTTTCATGAAAGGGAGATTGTTACCATTTTAGCATATTTATTCAGAGTTGAGTATGCTATAATGAATACGGTGATAACATGGATCAATTCATTGAAATAATCAAATATATTGTGCTCGGAATCATTCAGGGCATCACAGAGATTTTTCCGATATCGAGTAGTGGTCATTTAACCTTATTTAGTCACTTATTTGGAATGGATATGACCGCTTTTCCAACATTTCTCATGATTACCAATACAGGATCTTTCTTAGCTCTTCTTTATTTCTTTCGTAAGGATGTTGGACAGTTAATCAAGGGAACGTTTTGTTATCTCATTCGAAAAGATGAAACCGGCAAAGACGATTTCATCTATGTTCTAAAACTCATGATTGCTGTTATTCCTGTAGGGATTGCAGGTTTACTTTTGAAAGATGTCCTTCCTGATGATCCACTGACCGCGGGTTTCGCACTCATCATTACCTCAGCACTTCTCTTTTATGTTTATAAGCAAAAAGACATCCAGTGGAAAAATGATGTTACGTGGCAAAATGCGTTAGTGATCGGTGCATTCCAGATGTTTGCGATATTTCCTGGTATATCACGCAGTGGTATTACCATTTCAGGTGGTTTGACTCAAAAAATTGAACTTAAGAAAGTGCTTCGCTTTTCATTTCTAAGTTACCTTGTCATTTCTGTTCCTGTATCACTTCTTGGTTTGTATGAAGCCTTACAAGCGAATGAATCGATTCATTATGTGGGTTATTCGCTCGCATTTGTAATGAGCTTTGTCTTTAGCTTGATTGCTGTTCGTTTTTTATATAACTATGTGAAGGTTAAGAATTTGATTTACTTTGCTGTGTATTGCTTTATCGTTGGTCTGTTGTCAATTATCATCTATCTCATCTAAGTTCTCATCAACTTTTTCACAACACAAAAAAATCTTGGAGGAGTGAATTTTTACTAACGGTCTTCAAGAATAAAATGAATGCCTCCAGTGATAATTTTCTTTGTTGTTTCAGCCATTTCATGTGGTGTTTCCTTCATCCCATTGATGAGCCATAAGCGAAGGATTCCGATGAATGAATTGAGGACAGAGATATAATAATATTCCATACGTGCATCATCTTTTGAATTTTTGGACTTCTTATACGATGTTTTAAAAGCCGATCTTCCTAAGTTGTAAACTTTTTCAACAAAATGGGGATCTGCATTTTTGATGATTAACAGTTCGAAGAGCTCATGATACTTATTAGATAGCTCATAAACATCAAAAAAGATTTGATTTGAAAAGTAATTGATGTCCTTTTCGCTGTGTTTGATGAGAAGTAGCAAATCAACCCATAATTCACTTTCCGATTTTTCAATTAAGTCTTGGACACTGTGAAAGTGGGCATAAAAGGTTGTTCGGTTAATATTGGCTACAAAACATAGGTCTTTTATCGTAATTTCTTGAACTGATTGAGTTTTAACGAGCTTATAGAGTGCTTCTTTTAATAAGGTGTGGGTCACACGAACACGGTGATCCATTTTTTGTGTATTCATAGATTCATCCCTTTCGATTTCAAGCATACCACAATCTCCCACAAATAAACAACACGATGATGGATATAGCACGCTGTTGTCGAATATTTTCCATCATATTGTTCTATTTATGCACAAAGGCCGACATGTTAGCTGTCTCGTGTTGTTTTATAGGATAAACAAGATATTTTTATCGGATAGATTTAATATGCATTCTTCCTATACTAAAGGTAAAGGGAGGTCTACTCATGAAGAAATTGATGATTGTCATTTTAACGGTGGTCTTCGTCGGTTTATCGCTATTTTTGATGGGTCGTGTTGATGTTAATTACGATATGAAGAAATATTTACCCGATGATGATGAGCTCATTGAAGGTATAAAACTCCATGATGAACTCTATGGACCATCGAGTTATACCTATCTGATGTTAAAAGATGCGAGTTTAAATCAAGCCTTAGATGCTCAATCGGACATATTGGCCATTGAGCATGTGACACAAGTCGATTTTTTGGATAGTGTTTTAAATCAACTAAACTATGGTATTCTTCTAGCTTCTGTAGATAGTGCGACACAAACAGAACTGAACACAACACTTACTACCCTGATGGGAACTGGACTATCATTTATAGAAAGTTTCCACCAGATTGTAATGGGATCACCTGATACTTTAGTCGGTCCTATTAAGGATCAAATTGAACGTTATGAAAACGATGGTTACTATAAAATGATGATTGGGATGGATTTGTCTACAACATCAGCCGATCTTGAAATCACGATTGATCATATTGAAGCATTTATTGAGGAGAAGAATCTGGACTATGCTCTTGTTGGTGGTGTGATGTCTGATTTATTCGTGAGAGACGCCATTGAGGGTGAAGTTCTAAAGATCACATTCATCTTAATCCCGTTAGTATTAGTCATTTTGCTCTTAATGACACCATCATATGCCGATTTAATAGTATTCATCATTATCAGTGGGGTTGCTATTGTTGTTAACCTAGGTACAAATATCATTTTTCCAGATATTTCCTTTATTACACAATCGATGGCAATCGCTTTGCAACTTGCAATTTCACTCGATTACATCATTTTCATTGTACATCGTTATCATAAAGACCGTGAAGATAAAGATCCTAATCCTGCCATGAAGGAAACGCTAAAAAGGGTTGCATCACCTGTCGTTGCATCCGCAGTAACAACCGGTGTCAGTTTTATCGCACTCGCATTCATGCGCTTTTCAATCGGTGTTGATATTGGCTTAGTCTTCTTAAAAGCTGTTTTTTTATCAGCGATTTCATCTCTTGTTTTAGGTCCTGTTGTCATCAAGTGGCTTGACCTGTGGATTAAAAAGTCAAAGCATAAAGTATTTATTCCAAAATTTGGCAAGTTTGCAACATTTGTATATAAACTACGTTATGTTTTCTTAGGTGTATTTGTTGCTGTTATCATTCCAGCTTATTACTTCCAGTCTCAAAACACGTTTATTTATGGAGAATCTGCCTTAATTGGTAGTGATGGTTCTTCTTATGATAATAATCTCAACGAAATGATTAAAATCTTTGGGAATGATAATCAAATCGTCATTATAACAACTCAAGATCCGACGAAAGAAGCGATGCTCTATCAAGAATTAATGACAAGAGATGGTCTTCATATAACCTCTGTTCAAAGTATGGTTTATTACCAAAGTATCATCACAGATCCCAATGTGCTCGCTGGGTTAAGTCTTAACTTTTATCAAGATGGATATCAACGAATGATACTATCGATTGACCTAAAAGAAGAAGATGAAACGACAGAATCGGTTCTAATGGAAATCAAAGAGATAATCGATAATCTTGATTTTGAGAAATCATACATGATCGGTTCCTCTCCAGCAGCATTTTCGATCAAAGATGTGATTGAATCTGACTATCTTTATGTCACTCTGATAGCTTTAGTGCTTGTTATGATCGTTATTCTCGTTACGTTTAAAAACTGGATTCTACCCGTTATTTTACCTTCGGTCATCATGACATCTGTATTTCTGGCGATGAGTGTTCCTTATTTTATTGGGAGTTCACTTGCTTTCTTGGGTTACTTAATCGTATCTACCATCCTTTTAGGTGCTACGATTGATTATGCGATTCTTTTTACAAAGCGATATATCGAATTAAGAGAAACGGATGATGTCCACTTAAGTATTGAACATGCGATTGAAGATAGTGCACCATCAATAACAACATCTGCTTTAATCTTTGGTATTGCTGGGTTATCTTTAGGTTTTATTTCATCTGTTTTAGCAATTCAGCAAATCGGTTTAGCAATTGCTCTAGGAGCGCTCTTTGGACTTATCTCTGTTTTGGTCTTACTCCCACAACTGATTTTAATCTTTGATAAATTGATAACGCGTTCGAAAGTTCGCATGAAATAACAATTCTTCTCCTGATTCCACAAAAAAGGAACGTCTATCTTCTATAGCGTTCCTTGATTTTTTTATAAGCTAACTTGTGTATTTAAATCGACATGTTCGAATGGTTTTAATGACACAATGGGTCGATCAAATCGATAGGCGTTCTTTAAGATCTTGTTGAGTACTTCATCATGTGTGGAATAAACTTGAATCGAGTTGTGATCAACAATTTTTAGTGCTAAATCATAATGACCATCCACTAAATCTTTGAATGTTTGAATGTGCTTTTTACGGATGGACTTGTTACGAACATAAAGTGCTAAATTTTCAATGTGCTCGTAATCGTCTTCATTTTCTAAAAAGCGTTTTTTCGCATCTTCTGAAGTGATCAGACGTTGTTGTTCTAAGTATTCCCAATCGGGATGAAGGAAAAACTCCTTACGCGCTTCGAAATGTCCCACTTCAAATTGATAATCCGAAAAATCAATACCACTCAATAATGTTTTTAGAATGTTCTTTTCACAACCCTGAAATGCCAAGTAAATCCCCTGCATGGTCAACACCCTCTCTTCCCTATGACACCTTTATCTTAACACGATGATCAATGGCTGTACAGGGCGTATACGCCCCATTCGTTATCGCGTGAATGAAAATAATTACACGTTATTTTCAATACGTTTCATGAGGTCATCGGTGATGGTTTGATACATCTTCGCATCAATTCGATACTTCCAGCGATAAATGACATATGAAATAACGATTAAAATGAGCGGCAAGATAATCATTGCTGAACGAAGTTGAAGGAGCATCTCCGGTGTGACGTTAGATGCTATCAATGCACGTGACTGTTCAGTTGTCATATTCGGGTTAAGCCGTCTGGCTTCTGTTAAAGGATTGATGACGCCTTCATTTAATCCCGACATCGCAAGAGTAATAGAGACAACAAAGACTTGAACAGAGGTTGCAAGTTTCGTCACAAATGGGTTGATTGCAAACACGATGGATTCATTGCGTGTTCCAAGTTTCCATTGACCATATTCAATGGTGTCAGCAAGCATCACTAAAACAAGAACTTGGATAAATCCTTGACCACTGAAGAGAACAAGCCCTGCAAGACCAATGAAGAGCATATTGAGAGGTAGAATATAACCTACGCTCATAAAGATGATATATCCAAGCGCGATCATGATGACCGAGATGGTGAAAAGCATCTTACGTGTCATCTTTTTCATGATCATAGGGAATGTGATCAGTGCAGTGAGTTGGCTGACTGCAAGTATCGCAGAGAAGATCGTAAATTCAGCTCCGCCATATTTATTAAAGTCGTAATTAAAGAAGTAAATACCTAGAGCCGTCGTGATGAAGTATCCACAATTGAATAAGAAGATCGCAACGATAATGACAACAAGTTGATCGTTTTTGAAGATGACACGAACCATATCTTTAAGATTGGATTTTTTAGTGTTCGCTTCTGCAATCTTATTCTTAGGTTGCTTGACGAAAAGGAAGACGATAACTTGAGACAAGATAAAGATGATGGCGATGACAATCGCAATGATCGAAAATGATTGGATCGGTCCAACGCTTGCATTTTGATAAATGATCGGTACAAGTGCAATCGTGATAAACATCCCAACACTTGCAAAAATACGGGCGAGAGAACCGATTGATTCTCTTTCTTTGGGATCGGTGGTGAAGCTGGGGTACATCGACCAGTATGAGATGTCATTCATGGTAAATGTCATACCGGATAAAACATAAAGAATCCCAAAGACCCAAATAAATGCTGATCCAGTCAATCCTAAATCTTGGAAGAGGAGAACAAAGATGATTGCCGATGATAAGGCACCAATCAAGATCCATGGTTTGAATTTTCCGTATTTGGATTTGGTGTTATCGACAATCGTTCCCATCATGGGATCGTTGATCGCATCCCAAATGCGGGCAACAGCAATGATGGTTCCCACAGCAATCAGTTGCCAGTTAGGAAGTCCTAAGGCATCGGTTAAAAAGACAATTAAGAAATTTGCGTAAAGGGCATACATCATATCTCGCCCCATGCCGCTCATTGCATAGACATACTTCGTTTGTTTACTCACTCGATTTTCGTTCATTGATTTTTCTTCGCTTTCTTATGAAGTTTGCGTAACCCACGGATCAGATGACCATTCAGTAAATCGACAAGGCCTTCTCCCGTTTCAAAGGTGACTTTTCCTGCTGAAAAGAGAACAAGCATTTGAAGTGGTGTTTCCATGATCGTTCGTTTGGCAATTTCAACCATATCATGGCTCATATTTTTTGTTTCTTTCATGGCTGTCTTGATGATCATCTTGGCAACCAATCTGCCCATCGCTGTATGTTTCGCATCTTCAAGTGTTGAAGATAAACTGTATGGACGCATCTTTTTGAGTGACTGTGGAGGAAGTGGTGTAGGGATCAGTTTAGGGAAATCAGAAGTATCATAGGTATACTTTTGATAGCTCATCGATGTGTGATGGCATTCCTCACCATCGATGTGAATGTCGATACTATCGATTTCTTCACACGCATTTTTAGCAACCACAATCTCATAATCACCTTTTTCAATGACCCACCGTTTTTTATATAAATCCCAGTGTGCACAAGCAGATTTGGGTATCTGAAGGGTGATTGTCTTCGTTTCTTGAACATCAAGTTCAACTTTATCAAAGGCTTTGAGTTCGAGACGAGCTTTATAAACCGATGATTCATTGTTTTGAAGATAGACTTGAATGACTTCCTTACCCTTCATCTCACCTGTATTGGTGATCGTAACCGTGACATCGATATGATCACCTTGATCATCAACCCTGATATTATCATAGGAGAACGTTGTATAACTGAGTCCATATCCGAATGGATAATGTGGTTTTTGGTTGTAGGATTGATAGTAACGATATCCAATATAGATCGATTCATCATAATAAACAGCATGATTGTTATTTGTCAGTTGCACGTTGCATGATTGGATATCATCAATCCAGGTTTCAGCAAGTCTACCTGATGGGTTTTCTTGACCATATAGGAGATCGAAGACAGCGCGTGCTGCACCTTGACCACCAAGATAAGCGAGAAGTAAACCTTTGAGGTAATCATGCTCGAATGAGAGGTTCATCACCGATCCTCCCATAGCAACCCCGATGATGTTGGGGTTTATGGTATGCAGTTTTTTTAAGAGTGATATTTGATTTTCAGGAATGTTTAGGTGTCTTCGATCAAAACCTTCGGCTTCTTCTTTTTCAGGTAGCCCAAAGAGATAAATGATCTTATCGATGCCTGATGTTTTTTGAATAGCTTCCTCGATGAGTGCTTGATCGTCATGATCATCATCAAGAGAGTATCCCTTGGTCCACGTGATGAATGAACTATACTCGCCAATCACATCTTTAAATTGTTCAAGTTTCGTCGGATTGATGTGTGAAGAACCTGCGCCTTGATAACGTAAATGATCAATAAATCCTCCAACAACCAACACTTTTTCATCACGGTTGATGGGTAAGACATGTTGATTTTTAAGAAGAACCATCGATTCTCGTGCAATCTTGATTGCTTCTTGATGATGAAGTTCTGGATCAAATGTTTCGCCTTCAAAGACTTTGTATTTACGCACTAACTCGACAATACGATCGGATGACTTGTTGATGGCTTGACGAACAGCATCATCAGCGACTTGTTTTAATATCTCTGCACTACGATATCCAAAGGATGAAGGCATTTCTAAATCAGTCGATGCCTTCAGTGCTTCAACACGATGGTGAACAGCACCCCAGTCACTGACAACGACACCATAATAGCCCCATTCTTTTCTGAGAATTTTGTTCAAATAGGGATGTTCTGTCGCATAAAAGCCATTGATTTTGTTATAGCTTGCCATGACAGTTGCAGGATTTTCTTTGATGACACGTTCAAATGCACGAAGATAGATTTCACGAAGTGCACGTTCATCAACGATCGCATCAATCGTGAAACGATAGCTTTCTTGATTGTTTGCGAAAAAGTGCTTGACTGATGTTCCCACACCTTCATCTTCAATAGCACGTACAAAGGATGCTGCAAGTTCACCTGCTAGATAAGGATCTTCTGAAAAATACTCGAAGTTTCTTCCACAAAGTGGTGTACGCTTCATGTTAATCCCTGGTCCTAAGATGACTTGTACTTGGTTAGCTTTCGCTTCTTGAGCCATGCATGTTCCCATACGAGCAAGGAGATGTTTATCAAAGCTGCACGCTGTTAAACTCGCGGTTGGAAAGCATGTTGCGGGAACCGATCCTTTAACGCCTAAATTGTCGGTCGATGCATATTGTTTACGTAACCCATGGGGACCATCAGCCATCATGAGTGAAGGCAGACCTCCGACAGGTTTCGTGTGCCATACATCGAGACCATCAAGCAATAGGATTTTTTCTTCGGTTGTTAATTTCATAAAACATTCACCTCTTCCATGATTGTGGTGTGTTCAGATTCGATGATGAGCCGTCCTTGACCTTTCGTTTTTGCTTTAACCCAAAAACCGATTGCACCACCCAACAGTGAAAGTTTGTTGGGTCCAATCAATTCAAGAACACCTTCTGTTTGGATCGTGATGACATCTGAAGCATAGGGTAAGATTTCGCCATGTTGATCCACGCTTTGGACAACAAATCGTTTCACATCGTAGGTGTCTTCAACCTTCATGTCACCTCCTTGATGTGAAAGGATAAGATCGGTCGATGTTACAGGTTCTTTTTGAACCACATTGACGAGTTGTCCTTGTTGATATCCTTCAAAACGATAGACGTTATGCTTACTTCCCCATCCCGTCATGTAGGTATAAAACAACTTGACAGCATCATCGTAGGTCTTCTTATATTTCTTTAAAATGAAGAGCATATCTAATTTATAACGAAGAGGAAGGTGATTGCCATATTTTGAGACCGCACGTAACACACGTTTGGTGCGTTCGGCATCATGATAGGTCATCTTCTCTTGATTCATCAAGGTTTCGCCAATCAAATCATCGATCAAAATCGGTGGGTGCTTCAAGTAGGGATAATGTGTTGTATCAGGTTTAAATGTTTTAATGAATACATCGTTTTTATAGACTTTCACTTCATCAACATTGGTGAGCACAGTGACGATGCCTAGATTTCCTGCGGGATAATCTCCTAAATTCATGGTGGATAGCACTTCTAATATCGGAACATCATCTTGTTGTGTCGCATAGACATAGGATGCCATCTTGGGAATACGATACATATCCATCACACCGTGGTAACAAATCTTATCTCCACTTCCAAATTCTTTATGGGTGTTATAATCAGCAAAGCACCATCCAATGGCTCCCGATATTCCGTTTTGTGGATTCATCGCTTCATTGATGACCGTTGCATGGCGTTTTGCATGTTGAATGCGATGAGATTCATCATCATATCGTTTTGTTGGAAACATATGTCCATTGAACTCGGTAATCAAATAAGGAACATCTTTGGTGATTTTTTCTTTCTTTTCAAGTCCTTTATTGGTTCCAATGTGTGAAAAATCATTATACGTGTAGACATCTTCAAAGAAATGGCTATTCGCAAAATTTCTGATCCCTCCACGTTGTCGTGTCGGATCGAGTGCCATTGCATGAGCATTTGTTGTTTGATAAAGTGCATCGTCATCAAGAGATTCGTTAATTCTTACCCCCCACATGACAATCGAGGGATGATTACGATCACGTATAATCATCCGATCGACATTATCAATGGTCCGTTTTTTCCAGACATCATCACCGATATGTTGCCACCCGGGTATTTCTTCTAATACGAGTAGACCGATTTCATCGCATCGATTTAAGAAATGTTTGGATTGGGGATAATGTGAGGTTCTAACAATCTGACAACCCAAATCATATTTGATTAAATCTGCATCTTCTATTTGTGCGGATTTGGGCATTGCATACCCCACATAGGGATAGCTTTGATGTCTATTGAGACCCATCAATTTGATTTTTCGATCATTTAAGTAAAATCCATCACGTTTAAAGATGGCTTCGCGTAGTCCAAACCGTGTTGACAATTGATCATGATGGTGGTGATGATCATAATTGACAACTGCCTGATATAAATAAGGGTTGTTGAGATCCCATCTCGTCATTGATTCTAAAACGACTTGAAACGATGTGGTTTCATGTTGAATATCTTTTTGGGCATGAAAAACATCGTTTCCTTCATGATCTTGAATGACGAGTTGAAGTGATCCACCTTCAATGGATGTTTTAACATGGACTTTAAATTCCTTCTTGCCATACTGTTCGACAAAGATATCTTCAATATAACCTAAATCAGTAACAAGCATACTCACTTCTCGGTAGATACCACCATAACCTAGATAGTCTACAACCCCACCAAAAGGTGGAACTTGGGGGTCTTCTTTTGTATCGCAGATGACATCAACTCTGATGTGATCGCAATCTAAAAAAGGTGTTAAATCAACATCAAAGGGGAGATATCCAGTGTGGTTTTTTAAAACTTCCTTGGCGTTGATGAAAACAGTCGCCTGATGACCAACACCTTCAAACCGTAACACAACATGACGTGCCTTCATAGCTTCAGTCACGTCAATCAAGCGTACATATTGAAATATTCCCCACGTGATGGATTCATCAACATTATTAAACGGGATATCGACTGGATTATGAGGAATTTCGATCGTTTCAAACGATGAAAGATCGTCCTTTAATCCTTCCTGTTCGTCGAATGGAGCAAAGAACCATTCGCGATTCATCGGTTTAATTGTTCTCATGTAATCCCTCCTCTTGAATTGGCTCAATCACATACATCATCGATCCAAAATCTCCGATAAGGCGCGTCTCTTGATTGTAATACGTTCCACTAAATTGTTGTTTCAAGCGATATCCTTGTGTTAACACCTCACCACTCATGACATCATCGATGATGGCGTTATCCAGCATTTTATATCGACCAATCGTCCGCATCACCCAACCATTGGTATTCAGTTTGATTGGAAGAGCATGCGTGATTAAATGACCAAACCGTTTAAGTGGCATCCGTTGTTGAAAGCTACGCAATCTATACATCGTCTTTGAATCAAGGCCCTTGACTTCAAGTCTTTCCAATTCAGGGCTTGCTACTGCAAGCGTCTGAAAGGTTGAGATGATATGTTTCTTACCATCGGTGACTTGCCAAACAATGTGATGAGGATCTTTTTGATCGTGACGAATAAATCTTCCATATTGAAAGATAACTCTATGCTCATGATAAAACGCGATGTAGCGCTTGATTTCTTTTTTTTCCACAGGTGATACATAATCAAAATTGAGTTCATAACCGTGAACACCAAAACTCGCCACATTAAACCGTGTCGATAGCGGTGTATCTCTTAGGGTTTGGGCATGAGGTGCAAGCGAGACATGAGCGCAGATGGCGGATAGTGGATAAAGATAACTCAATCCCTGTTGAATCTTTAGACGTTCGATAGGGTCGGTGTCATCCGATGACCATATTTGAGCACCAAATGAAAGCATACCTAGATCAAAACGATTTCCACCCGATGAGCATGTTTCAATTAACATGTGTGGATAACGTTCTTTGATGTCTTTAAGAATGTCATAAAGTCCCAAAACGTATTGATGAAAAAACATGCCTTGATCGAAGACATTTGATGAATACATATCGGTTAGTTGTCTGTTCATATCCCATTTCATATAATCGATTTGAACTTCATCAAAGATGGAATGGAGTCGTTCTTTGATGTAGGCTCTAACGTCAGGATTACAGAGATCTAAAACAAGTTGATTGCGTCCTAAGGATGGTGTTCTTCCTTTGATCGTGATGGCATATTCGGGGTGAGCACGATAAAGATCACTATCGGGGCTGATCATCTCGGGTTCAAACCATAAGCCGAACTTGAGACCTCGATGATGAATCTTGTCTGCTAAATACTTTAAACCAAAGGGGAGTTTCTTTTTATTGATTGAATAATCACCTAATGAGCTTTTGTCATCATTTCGTTTTCCAAACCATCCATCATCTAAGACAAATAGTTCAATACCTAAGTCTTTGGCTTGATGTGCTAGCCTAAGAAGTTTTTGTTGATTGAACTTAAAGTAAAATGCTTCCCAGCTATTAAGGACGATGGGACGTGCTTGATATTGAAATGGTTGTGGTATCACATGATGATTAATAAAATCATGGAAATGATGAGAAAGTTGATTAAAACCATGATCGGCGTATGATATCACAGCTTCAGGTGTTTCAAAGGATTCTTGTGGCAAAAGAACCCATTCAAAACAATGAGGGTTGATACCATTCATGAATCGAAGCATCCCGTGATTCGCAATTTGAACAGCTTCATAGTGATTACCACTATAGATCAAATTGAGACCTATACATACACCTTCATCTTCTCTTGTATTCTTTTTAGCAAGAATAATACCGGGGTTGTGTCTGTTCGATGATGTCCCTGTTGTTGAATCAATGATATAGGTACCATAGGATAGTTCTCGTTTGTGTTTGTGTGCTTCTTTGATCCATCCACCATCAAATGTAAATAAATCATAGGTTGTATCGTCGAGATCGAGCATCATACTCATGATCTTTCGGATAACAAGATGTGTTTGATGATGATTGCGTAATACGGTTCTTCTGGTGATGATATTTGTCTTTTCAAAGACGGTATAGATCAGATCGAGTTCAAGTTTTGCATATTCATCTACCATGGTGATGATGATTGTTGAAGCATCATCTTCATGCGCTTGAGCAGTAGGTATGGTTTTCGCTGAAAGAGATCCCTTGTTGATTTCATGGTGATGATAGATAAAATCATTGACATATGTTCCATCGGGGCACTTGATTTCAAGTGGTGTTAAGCGAAAATCACCTTTACCAATGCCTGAATATTCAAGTGGTAAAAGATCAAGGTATGCTTGATGTCCATCTCTTTCATATAGAATTTGACTTCCCATACCCGCTGTAATCTTGGTATGAAGAGCTTCATATGAAGGATCAATCAGTTTTTTCCCTAAATAAAGATGTTCAAGTTGACCTGTGGGTAGAACGCGAAAGATATAATGAAGATCTTTTGTCTCCAAAACGATGTATGGATGCTTCACATTGATCATACACTTAATCCTCCTTGATTAATCGCGCTTCATATGGTCTTAAACATTTAGGTTGATAAGCGTCTTTATAATTTGATAAGACGATAGAACCTTGAATGTGTAGCGGTATCTTGACATCCTTCTTTTGAAAGCTAACGATGGTAACAAGCGATTCATCCTGATACACTCTTCTAAACATGAAGATGTTTTTCTTTGCGTATAAAGGCTCAAATGAGCCATCGATCAACGCTTTAGATGTCTTTCTATAGGTAATCAATTGTCGGTAAAAGGACAGGATTGAATCTTCTTCTTGTGTTTGCTTTTTTACGTTAATGTATGCTGTATTTGCGTTAATCTTCAACCATGGTTTACCCGATGTAAATCCACCCGTTTCATCCCATTGCATTGGAGTGCGTGCATGATCTCTTGAGGACATACGCATCATACGTTTTTGATACCAAATGGGGAAGTGAAGTTTTTTAGCAAGTGCGATAATCCGGTGTGTTTCGATATCTTGAAACTCATCAAGAGATGTCATATCGCCGTTGGTCATTCCGATTTCTTCACCTTGATACATATAGGGAGTACCTTTTAGTGTTAAATTCAGCAATGCTAACATCTTTGCACTTTCTTGGTGATATTTCTTGTCATCACCGAATCGTGTAACTGATCGTGTTTGATCATGGTTTTCTAAGTAATTGGCATTCCAATAGACGTTTTTTTGCCATGTGATTAATGTGCGAATGAATCGCATGGGTTTAAATCGTGTTCTAAACCATTTATTATTGATTTGATCAGTTTCCATATGGGCAAAACTGAAGACCATGTCGAGTTCTTTTCGTTCTGGTAATATCAGATCATTTGCTTGTTTTGGATTAACGAGTACGGTTTCACCAACCGTCATGGTATCGTAGTGATTTAAAACCTCTTGTCGCAATGTCTTGAGGATCTGATGCATACCTTCTTGAGAGTGGTAATGCTCTAATCCCTTTAAGACTAAACGCCATTTTCCGTTGGCTAATGTGGTTTTAAAAATGACGTTAATCACATCACATCGAAACCCGTATATCCCTTTATTGAGCCAAAAATGCATGATCTTTTTCACTTCTTCTAATACAGCAGGGTTGTTCCAATTAAGATCAGGTTGCTTTTTGGAGAAGAGATGAAGATAATAGGAATCTCCTATTTTATCCCATGCTGGTCCACCAAAAAAACTCGTCCAATTGTTCGGTTGATCAGACCAAATATAGTAGTCGCGATAAGGGCTTTTTGGATCTTGACTTTCGATAAACCATGGGTGTTCATCGGATGTGTGATTGATGACTAAATCCATGATAATCCGTATGTGTTTTTTTGCAGCTTCAACAATCAAACGGTCCATATCCTGCATCGTGCCATATTCAGGATTAATGGCACAATAATCACTGATATCATACCCGTTATCATCGTTAGGTGATGCATAAACGGGAGACAACCAGATCACATCAACACCTAAATCATGCAAGTGATCAAGTTTATCGATGATACCTGGGATATCACCGATACCATCGCCATTACTGTCCTTAAAACTACGAGGATAGATTTGATAGACAACCTTGTTTTTCCATGAAGGGTTAGTCTGCATAAGATCTCCTTGTGAAAACGCTTTATTACCCTTTATTATATAATAAGAATGCACAAATTGGGAGATTATATAAAAAGTCACGCATACTTTGCGTGACATCATTTAAAAGTTCTTGAGATTTTCTAAAACATCTTTAAGCGGTAATCCAACAATCGTGAAGAAATCGCCTTTATAATGATCAACGAGTGCTCCACCTTCACCTTGAATACCATAAGCTCCCGCCTTATCCATGGGTTCTCCGGTCTTAATATAGTTCCATATTTCGAGATCAGATAAGTTTTTCATCCACACGTCGGTTTCTGAAACGAAGGTTTTCACTTTTGATCCTTTAACCAATGCAACTGCAGTATAGACGACATGTCGATCATCGGAGAGGAGTTTGAGCATTCGATACGCATCTTGTTCATCTTTGGGTTTTCCTAATATATGATCTTCATAGACAACGATGGTGTCAGCGCCTAACACGATATCATCGGGATAATTTTTAGCTACACTTAACGCTTTTAACTTCGCGAGTTCAACGACGAGTTCACTGGGCTTGTACTTTTCATCGACAATTTCATCCACATGACTAGGAACAACGATAAAATCAAGACCCGCATCTTTTAATAACTTTGCTCTTCTTGGGGAACTACTGGCTAAAATAATCATGTCTAGCCTCCTCTATTCTTAAAGTATTATATCACGGGTCGAAGACAAATCTTCAAAATTTTTACATTATATCATGTATAATAAACGTGTAGAAAGAGGAACAGCCATGAAAAGCTTGATCACTGTTTTGAAAAACGAACTTAAGATTCCAACATCAGAAACACTCGTGCTTTCTGTAAGCGGAGGAGTGGACTCTATGGTCATGCTTCATCAATTGAAGGATGCTCCTTATCGTGTTGTCGTTGTTCATTTTAATCATCTCAAACGAGATCAATCCATGATTGAAAAAGATCTTGTTGAAAAGACTTGCAAAGCACGAAATATTTCTTTCCACTACTACACCATTAAAGTCAAAGATGGCAATTTTCACCATCAAGCGCATGTTCTTCGTGCTCACTATTTAAATGAGGTTGCGAAGATGTATAATACGCGTTATATTCTCACTGCACATCATTTAGACGATTTAGCAGAAACTATTTTAATGAAGTGGACGCGAGGGAGTAATCTATTGGGCTATGCGGGTATGCAACAAATCCATGAAAGTGAAAGTTTTACCTATGTGAAACCTCTGCTCTACACATCGAAGCGAGATATTATGCTTTATGCTCAAACTGAGCATGTTGAGTATATGGATGATGAATCGAATGAAGAAAATGCTTATTTACGCAATCGTTATCGACATGCAGTCATTCCTATTTTGAAACAAGAAAGTGACACTTTTTTAGAACAGATTAAACAGTATCATCTCCAAGTTTCACAGGCCTTTTTTCACTTAAGAAATCTGACAAAACAACATGTGATTGATCAAAAAATCCCGCTTAAAGATTTTATGACCTGGGATGATGCCCAACAAGATGATGCGATTGCTTATGTCATCGAGTACTATGATTTAAACATGACTTACGATATTGTTCAAAAAGTTAAGCGGATGTTAATGTCTTCAAAACCTAATGTCATTTATCGATTAAATCGAAATCACGTCTTCATTAAAGCTTATCAAGATGCTTTTATAAAGCCATTAACGGACAAAGATCATTCGAGATTTCTCATTCGTGAGGGATCGACTCCTATTGGAAATGTGGCTATTTTCACATTATTAACTAAAACCAATGCCAATACTGAAGAATTCACAAAATTATGTTATAATAAATTAGCATTTCCACTCATCTTAAGACACCGTCAGGAAGGCGATCAACTCGCATATCCCTACGGTCATAAGAAACTTAAAAAGCTCTTTATCGATGAAAAAGTTCCAATGGAGACACGTGAACAATTGTGGGTGCTTACTGATGGTCAAGGGACCATACTTTGGGTTCAAAATCATTATTTGAATCAAGTGCTTGGTCAAGAACAGACGTTGTATTTTCACTTAAAAGAGGTCAAAAAACATGCATCAAGATATTGAAAAAATTTTAGTTACTGCAGAAGAAATTGAAGAGATTTGCCAAGTGATGGGTCAAAAAATCACTGAAGACTACAAAAATAAAAATGTCATCTTAGTCGGTCTTCTTAAGGGTTGTGTACCATTCTTGGCGGACTTATCACGTCATATCGATTTAAAGTGTGATATCGCCTATATGTCAGTTTCCAGTTATCATGGTGGGATTGCATCCTCAGGTGATGTCAAAATCAAAATGGACTTAGATATCTCGATTAAAGGACGCGATGTACTCATCGTTGAAGACATTGTCGATACAGCGAATACCATCGTGACGATTATGGAATTATTTAAACATCGTGGAGCAACCTCAGTGAAGATTGCGACACTGCTTGATAAACCTGCAGGACGGATCAAGCCTTATCAACCCGATTATGTTGGACGTGTCATTCCTAAAGCGTTCGTCGTAGGTTATGGTCTTGATTATGATGAACTCTATCGAAACCTTCCTTACGTGGGTATCCTCAAGCCCGAAGTATATAACATCAAATAAGGGGTGTATCTATGAATCAAAACCCAAATTCTAAGAAAAAAATGGAATATCGTAAAAAACCAGATTACTTGATCATGCTCTTTACATTGGTCATCGTGATTGGTGTTTTCTTATTTCTAAGAGATGCCCTTCAGGGCGAAGTTGCATCATTAAACGTGACTCAGCTTACCGAAGCTGCTGATTTAGGTCATGTTGAATCGCTTAAATATACACCAGTTGGTGGCGATAACATCACACTCGTTCAAATCGAAGGTACATTCTACAAAAACAGTGCATCTGCATCCTTTTATGGTACAGTAACCTTTGAAGGTATCATGCCTTTAGAAAATGCACAAACCATCATGCTTACCGTCGAATCCAAGGGTGGAACCACATCGATTGGGGTGCGTTCAGGTATCACGATATGGTCTGTATTGCTCAATCTTGTTCCGATGATCTTGGTTCTTGTCATTCTTTTCATTATCTTTAGAAATGCTAATAATCAAAATTCGAAGGCTTTCGATTTTGCTAAAAACCGTGCACGGTTAAACCGCGAAAAATCAGTCACATTTAAAGATGTTGCTGGTGTTGATGAAGAAAAACAAGAGTTAGAAGAACTCATTGACTTCCTTAAGAATCCTAAGAAATACGTGGACATGGGTGCACGCATACCTAAAGGTGTTCTTCTTGTCGGTTCTCCTGGTACCGGTAAAACCTTACTCGCCCGCGCAGTTGCCGGTGAAGCCAACGTTCCATTCTTCACGATTTCAGGTTCTGACTTCGTTGAAATGTTTGTTGGGGTCGGTGCATCCCGCGTGAGAGATCTTTTCAAAGTCGCTAAAGAAAATTCGCCCTGTATCATTTTCATTGATGAAATCGATGCTGTAGGTCGTCAACGCGGTGCTGGTTTAGGTGGTGGTCACGATGAACGTGAACAAACCTTAAACCAATTACTTGTTGAAATGGATGGATTCACCACCAACATGGGAATCATTATCATTGCAGCAACCAACCGTCCAGACGTCCTTGACCCTGCACTTCTCAGACCGGGACGTTTTGACCGTCAAATTACAATCAGCTTACCTGATGTTCGCGGACGTGAAGCTATTCTTAAGGTGCATGCGCGCAATAAAAAATTAGACCCTAAAATTAAACTCAGTGAGTTTGCAAGCCGAATTCCAGGTTTCTCTGGTGCAGATATTGAAAACTTGCTTAACGAAGCAGCACTTCTCGCTGCTAGAGATAATCGTACACTCATCTCGCAAAATGATATGGATGAAGCGATTGACCGTGTTATGATGGGGCCAGCTAAAAAGTCAAGAAAATATTCACCCGAAGAAAAGAAAACAGTTGCCTATCATGAAGCAGGACATGCTGTCATCGGTATCAAACTTCCCGATGCAAATGTGGTTCAAAAAGTAACCATTATCCCACGTGGTCGTGCAGGTGGTTATAATTTGATGACCCCTCTTGAAGAAAAATTCCTTGCAACAAAATCATCACTTCTCGCACAAATCACCTCATATCTCGGTGGACGTGTGGCTGAAGAAATCGTGTTTGATACCGTCACAACCGGTGCGTATAATGATTTCCAAATGGCAACCCAAATCGCAAGAGCCATGGTCACTGAATATGGTATGTCAGATTTAGGTCCTGTTCAATACGAAAGTGCTGGTGGAAATGTCTTCTTGGGTCGTGATTACTTCAAAGAAAAGAACTTCTCTGATCAGGTTGCTCATGAAATCGATAAGGAAGTTCGTCATATCATCACGACATGCTTTGAAAAAGCGAAGACGATTATTAACGAACACCGCAGTTTACTTGATTTAATTGCTCATTACTTGGTTGAAGTCGAAACACTCACCAAAGCTGATATTGATGAAATTGTACAAACAGGTAAACTTTCTTGGTATCAAGAAAAAACATTAAACGGCAATGCGGCTTGATAAATACTTAAAAGTTTCTCGCATTATTAAAAGACGCACGCTTGCTAAAGAAGCTGCAGAAAAAGAAAAAGTCGAGATCAACGGTAAACTCGCGAAACCTTCTTCGTTAGTTAAAGAAGGTGACCTCTTAACCCTTCATCTCGGATTACGCATCATCCGTGTAAAAATCACATCACTCGCTCCTCTCAAAGAGGGCATGATGTATGAGCTTTTATCCGATGAAAAACGGCCATAACTTTGCTTATGGCCTTTCTTATGATATAATATCTTGGATTAGGAGGATTTTGATATGTTTCCAGATGATATAAACGAACAGCAACTTGTGCGAAGACAGAAAGCACAAGATCTCAAAAACCAAGGGGTTGAGCCTTTTGGACAAAAATATGTACGCACACACACAACCAAACAACTCTTCGAATTATGTGGTGATCGCGATCATGATGCACTTGAACAAGCCAATATTCATGTGTCGATTGCAGGACGCATTATGCTCAAAAGGGGCCAGGGTAAAGCTGGCTTTATGCACATCCAAGACCGCGATGGACAGATTCAAGTCTATGTTCGGATGGATGCTGTTGGTGAAGCACAATACGAACTTTTTAAGAATGCTGACTTAGGTGATATCGTCGGTATTGAAGGTGTGATGTTTCGCACGAAGACCAATGAACTCACCGTCAAGGCTCATACTTACACACATTTAACAAAAGCTTTACGCCCACTTCCTGATAAATTCCATGGTTTACAAGATAAGGAAGAAGCAAGACGTCGTCGTTACGTGGATCTCATCGTCAATGAGGATGCAAGAAAAGTAGCCATCACACGTCCAAGAATCATCCGTTCGATTCAACGTTTCTTCGATAATAAAGGCTTCATTGAAGTTGAAACACCTGTCCTTCATAGCATTTTAGGAGGTGCAGCAGCACGTCCTTTCGTCACCCATCACAATGCACTCGATATGGATTTCTATCTGCGTATTGCAACCGAATTACCGCTTAAGCGTTTGATTGTGGGTGGACTTGAAGCAGTTTATGAAATCGGTCGACTTTTCAGAAATGAAGGTATGGATGCGAAACACAATCCTGAATTTACAACCATTGAAGCTTACCTAGCGTATTCCGACATGGGTGGCATGATGGATTTAGTTGAAGAAGCTCTATCCACAGTGACCTTTGATACCCTCGGTACTTATGATATCACCTATCAAGATCAAGTCATTCACATGGGACGTCCATGGAAGAGATGGCACATGGTGGATGCGATTAAGGAAATGAGTGGTGTCGATTTTTGGAAACATATGACACTTGAAGAAGCGAAAGAAATCGCGAAAAAGCATAACATTCATGTCGAAAAGCATTTTGCGATTGGTCATATCATCGAAGCATTCTTTGAAGAATTCTGTGAAGAATCCATCATTCAACCGACCTTTGTCTATGGTCATCCGATTGAAATCTCACCACTTGCGAAAAAGAATGATCAAGATCCACGCTTTACTGATCGTTTTGAGCTCTTTATCATGAGAAGTGAATATGCAAACGCATTTAGCGAACTCAATGATCCCATTGATCAAAGAGAACGTTTTGTCGCACAGCTCAAAGAAAAAGAACTCGGTAATGATGAAGCCTCTGAAATGGATGTTGACTTCGTTGAATCCTTAGAATATGGTATGCCTCCAACAGGTGGATTAGGCATCGGTATTGACCGTCTCGTGATGTTACTTACGAATACACCCAATATCCGTGATGTCATTTTATTCCCCCATTTAAAACATCGTTAATAAGATAAAGAGTCAATCCTCGTGATTGACTCTTTTGATTTATAGAGGTTTAACGGGTCTTCCCTCGATGTATCCACGATATCCTCTGGGTTCCATTTGAAATCGCGGTTGACTAAGATCAAAGGTATAACCATAAAGCTTAGGATCAAATTTCTCAATATGCTCCCAAACAGCGCCTATAGCATCCATAAAAGTTTCTTCTTCATAAGGTTCACCTTGGAAGATCATCACCAAGGAGGGTGGCAGATCAATCAGTTCAAACCCTTCAGGTATAACGCCTTGATAGGTCTCGGGAATTTCCACACCTTGGACATACTCCGAGGTGTTTGGTGTTCTCATCGATTGGGGTAACCAAAATCCTACGGGTTCATAGAGTGCATTCGGGACACTTTGTAAAATACCCCATACATCACATCCGACTTCCTCACAATATGCAAAATACTCATCAGCTTTGATTCCACGCTTAATGATGGCTTTTCGCTTGGGTCGTTCAATCACTTGGACAAAAATGGTTTGGGTAGACATTTCTTTTCTTTCCTTTCTTTGTTTTTCATAAAGATAGCGCCCCATGACACCAAAATCAATAAAATATGGAATGGGTATAGGATTCTTCAAATACCGTTTAGGAGGAATTCCAAATTGCTTGGTAAATGCGCGAGTAAATCCTTCGTGTGAATCAAAGAGATAATCTAGACTCACATCCAGAACCTTGAGGTGTCTCTGATCTTTCATCTGTTTCGCAGCTGCAGTCAAACGAAGTTGACGAATGTAATCAAAGAGTTGTTTACCTGTTAGCGCATAAAACAAAGTCTCGGTATAAGAAGGGGAATACCCAGCAACACGGGCGAGTTCGTGAAGCGTGATTTTTTGTTTGATATGTTCTTTGATGTAATCTTGAACAAGTTGGATTCGTGTTGCATGTTCTTGGTTCATCGCTATCTTCCTTTCAAGATGATTATATGCTGAAAGCGTACTGAAATTCTTGACTTCAATCCTTATTTTCGCATATCTTTGACTTTTTTTATACTTTTCCCAATAATTAAACTACCTTCATCGGTATGTTAGGTGAGGGGAAGAAAGAGGTTAAAACCATGAAAAAAGTCTTATTGATGCTAGCTTTCGTGATGGGACTTGCATTTTTGGTGGCGTGTACAAACAACGAGATACCCGAAACATCTGCAGATATGTTGTTATCCGTCGAAATGAATCCATCTTTTGAATTCGTTCTTGATGATGAAGAAAAAGTTAAAACTTTTCGGTTGAAGAATGAGGATGCTGAAATTCTCGCTGCTGGAGTTGATCTCATCGGTTTGCATTATGAAGATGCACTTCATCTCATGATACAACAAGCCATCGATACCGGTTATCTTGATGTTGAAGTCAATGATCAAGCCATTGCACTGATGGCTGCTAACGGTAAAACAGATGAAGAAAATCAGTTCCGTGAAGCAGTCAAAGTTCAACTGCAAACGTATCTTCAAGAACAAGCGATTGGTGCGGCTGTCTTGAACCATGGTGAAGTTGATGATGCCTTGATCACCTTTAGTGAAGAACATGATGTCTCTTTAGGTCTTGCAAAATTGATGATGAGTTATATCGAACTATATCCTGATACTTTATTGGATGATGTTATTGCATTAACACCAAAAGAACTTACAGATGCATTAACAACCAAACATCAAACCTGGATGAACACTTATCAAAGTGAACGTGAAGACAACATGATTCAATTGAAAAATGAACTGAAGTCGATGGTTCAAGAAAAGGTCGAAGCTCACCGTGCTGCTGTGACAGCAGGAACAAAAACTCAGCCTGATATGACAGGTGTCGAAGCTGCATATAAAAACGATTATGAAGGCATGAAGGAAGATTATATTGAACGAAACGCACAACGCAAGAATCAAGCGAAAGCGAAATTATCCCTTCATGTTCCTTATATGTTATCTGTCGATATCAATCCTGCAGTTGAACTGATCGTTGATATCAATGGCTATGTCTACAGTGTCATGTATAAAAACGAAGATGCTGAGATTGTTGGTGCTGGTCTTGATTTAATCGGAAAGACAACCCAAGAAGCGCTTCAACTTTATATGAATGCCGCTGTTGATACAGGTTATATTGATGTTGAACGCAGTGATAATGGTGTTGCCCTCATGGCAGGATCCCTCGATGGTGATCTCGATGAAACATTTAGAAACCAAGTTCAAACGATGTTACAAACCTATTTTCAGGAAAACGCATTAGGCGCTGTTGTGATTAACAAAGCTGAAGTCAATGATGATATTCAAATGCTTGTTGATACATATGGCGTATCCTATGGTTATGCAAAACTCGTTTTATCTTATCTTGAAGCATATCCAGAAGAAACTGTGGAAGATGCGCTACTTCTTACATCAACCGAACTCATCGAAGCACTTGCAGCATTCCAATTAAATGCTTTTGCTCAATATCGTTTAGAAAAAGAACCCGAAGCTTTAATGATTAAAAATCAAATGAAGGCAGCTGTTCAAGAAAAGGTTCAAGCTCATCGTGATGCTGTTGATGCTGGAACAAAGACACAACCCGATTTAACGGGAGTTGCTGAAGCTTGGATGAATAATTATGAAACAAAAGTACAAGAATACGTCACACGAAATGAAGAACGTAAAGATGCAGCGAAAGATAAAGTTCAACAAGGTCAAGGTCTTGTCTTATCTGTCGATATCAATCCTCAAGCTGAATTTGTGGTTGACCCAGAAGGTTATGTCATCAGTGTGATGTTCAAAAATGAAGATGCTGAAATCGTAGGTGCTGGATTACTTCTTCTTGGTCAGACCTATCAACAAGCGCTTCAAACCTATTTGAATGCTGCTGTTCAAACAGGTTATATCGATGTTGATCGTGCTGATAATGCTGTAGCTCTTCAAGTGTCACATATGAATGAAGGTGAAGAATCAGCTTTCCAAAATCAAGTTGAACTCCAACTCAATGCGTACTTCCAAGAACATGCACTCGGTGTTGTCATGCTTAAACACGGTGAAATCGATGAAGATGTTCAAGCACTCATGGATGAATACGATTTAAGTGCAGGTCAAGCAAAACTGATCTTAAACTATCTTGCATTATTCCCAGAAAAGACACTTGATGAAGTTCTCATGATGCCTATTCAAGAACTCGTTATCCACATCATTGACCAACATCAGTCTTATATGTATAGGTATCAGCATGAACGTGAACAGGATGCTCAAGCGATTAAAAACGAAATGGCTGCAGCATGTATGAATCAAGTCCATGCTCACGAACAAGCTGTTGCTAACGGTACAAAGACGCAACCTGACACAACTGAAGCACGTCAAGCTTACTTAACAGATTATGAAGGATTACATGCTGAATATGTTACACGCAATCAAATAAGAAAAGACGCAGCAAAAGCTCGCGTCAATCAGGGAAATCCAAGTTAATGATGATTTAAAAGAATTAGGGTTCACTCGCTTCGAGTGAACCCTTTTTTAGTTATTCTTTAACCATTCCATCATCAAAGATGCCTTCACCTGGCTCATCAACAGGTTCATAATCATCAAGATCGGTTGGGAATTTAGGAGCATCAACACCAAAGTCAATCACTGTGGTTAGATCGATGTCGATGGTTCCATCAACAGATTTGAAAACGAGCATTTCAGCAACCTGAGTAATCTTTGTTCCCGTGATAGAAATGACATAGGTGAATTCAAGTTGTTCAACAACTGCATTGATTTGTGTTTCAGCTTCTTCAACGATTTCATCGATTTCTGCTTGAGTTAATGTTTCGCCCATTTGTTCTGCATAAGCAACGATTAAGTCTTCAATGGAATCAAGTGCAATCGACTTTGTAATAGAGAACACGATTGAATACGTATTACCATCTTGATAGACTTTTAGATTAGGAACAGCATCCATGATTTCATCAAAATCACCACTTTCGAGCATGTCGAGAATTTCTTGTGGAACCATGTTGTCGATTTGATCTGGATCTGCTTGACCCATGGCTTCATCCCACATGTCTTGTGTGACTTGTTGATTTAATTTTTGTTTGAAGACTGCTTCTTCAGGATCCGCACCGTCTTCAGCAAATGTACCATCAACATTCATGTAGAGATATCCATCTTTGAAGTACAGACCCATCGTTCCTTCAACAGCTTGAGATGAATCTTCTTCATACCATTCAGATTCATAAAAACTGGATGTAAAGAAATCAACAGTTCCTTCAGCGTGTACTAAAACATCACCAATCGTATCGCTGATTAAACCGAACACAACGGCATCAATCGTGATCTTGGTTTCATCACGCCATGTGCTATATGTATCTTCTGGGTCACTTTCGTCAATAACAAAAATATGACCTTTTGTCGAGATACGAACAGATTCGGAATCAACTGTTGTGTAGTCGATACTTTCAAACAAAGTAACCATTTCCTGAGCTGACAATTCAACAACATTATCTTCATCAAATGTTGGGAAATCAACACCAGTGTTACCCCCGCAGGCAACTAGTCCGAAGACTAAGAATAACGCAATGAGAAGTGTGTAGAACTTTCTCACGTATAAATCACCTCTTCCTTTAGACTCATTATAGTCTTTGATACATAAAATGTAAACGGTTTGGCTCTCGATAGCTAAGTTTGATACTTTTCATATATAATAGAACTAAGTCAAGGGGGACATCCAATGATTACGTTTCATCACATTCATAAGCACTATCCCATGGATGGTCATACCGTTTTTGCACTCAATGATTTATCACTTGAACTTCCACAAAAGGGATTTGTTTTTATTGTTGGTCCATCGGGATGTGGAAAAACGACACTGCTCAATCTCATGGGAGGGCTTGACCATCCAACATCAGGTCAGTTGATCGTTGATGGTATGGACACAAAAGACTATAGCGATGAACAGTGGAATACGTATCGAAATCGACGGGTGGGGTTTGTGTTTCAGAGCTTTTACTTAATTCCTCATTTGACGATTTTAGAGAATGTGATGTTACCCATAAAACTTGCTGGACTTTCTGAAGACGTTCAACGTGAAAAAGCCTCTGAATTGCTCGTTAAACTTGGATTAAGTGAATATTTATCGCATCAACCAAATCAATTATCGGGTGGGCAACAACAGCGTGCTGCCATCGCTAGAGCGCTTGTGATGGAACCTGATCTGATTTTAGCGGATGAACCCACGGGTTCACTTGATCATCAATCCACCGATGATATCATGCATCTTTTACAAGAAATTAGTCAAGAAAGACTTGTAGTCATGGTGACACATCATCAAAAACTCGCGGATATCTATCATGATCGTCTTGTTGAGATGGAAGATGGAAAAATTGTCGCTGATCACTTGCGTTCTGATATTCAAGATGTGAACCATCACCCCATTGAGCACGTTCAAAAACGCACAAAGATGTCTTGGCGGACTTCCTTTCAATTATCCTATCGAAATCTCTTTAAACGTTTTTATCGTACACTACTCATGGTTTTAGCATCCGGTTTAGGAATCATGGGGATTACACTCGTTTTAGGGGTTGCGTCTGGATTTGATCGTTATCTTGAGTTAAGAAAAACAGAAACCCTCAATGCATTTCCCATTCGCGTGGAAAAGGTGAGTGTTGTGATTCCCTTCTTTGATGAGAAATATCAACCCAATCTTCCCGTTTTTTCGGATGTGGATGTCGCTTATCCAAGAAATATTCAATATGAGTTTCAAACTGTCAATACATTAACAGAAGATTACTATGAGCATGTGAAAGGCATGGATCCTTCAACATACGATCATATTCATTATGATTTTGGAATCGAGCAACAGTTTGCGGTGATCAATGATGGAAACATTGTTGACCCGCTACATACCATACAGGAACTTGATGTCAATCGGACTTATATCGAGACCAATTTTGATTTACTTCATGGAAGACTGCCCTCTGATGATGACATGGAAGCCATCATTATCGTTGACCGGTATAACAGATTATCAAAAGATGTCGCGCAATCCATAGGTTTCAGTGGCGATAGTCCCATCAACTTCGACGATCTCACGGCATTATCTTTACGTTGGATTCCTAATGATGTCATCTATTCATGGAATGGATCAAATTATACGAAACAGGCTATCGATGATCTTATTGACCATGACGATGTGTTACCCATTACGATTGTCGGTGTTTTCCGCATTAAGGAAAAATTTAATCTTGATTACTTGAGAACAGGTGTTTACTATATGGAGCATGTTGGAGCTCTAATGCGGGAAAATGCTGAGTCTTCTTCCATTGTTCAAGCACAGTTGATTCAACAAACGTCTGTAATCGATGGTTCACCTCTATCAACCTTACAGCACGAAAATCTCCTAAGAGATTTGGGCTATGCGACCTATCCAACCTCCTATACGATCTATTCATCAAGTTTTGAACAGAAGGATGCCATCATGCGATACTTAAGAAGCTATAACGATGCGGTATCCATCAATGATGCGATTGAACCTCTTGATATTGCTGGGATTGGATTATCAACGATGAGGATTGCGATTGAATCAACAACCGTGATTTTATTGGTATTCTCTTTCTTATCACTTGTGATTTCTAACCTGATGATTGGTATTATGACCTATACATCCGTCATTGAAAGAACAAAAGAAATTGGTATTTTACGTGCCATTGGTGCGAGAAAACAAGATGTTGGACATATATTTTACGCTGAAACATGTGTGGTTGGCTTCTTCTCAGGTTTATTTGGTGTACTTCTTGGTTATGTATTGATGCCTGTGATTAATATGATTTTAGCGGGATTAACGACCATTCCTAATGTATCCTATTTAAATCCAATATGGGGATTATCTTTGATTATTTTATCGATATTATTTACAAGCCTTTCGGGTATCGTTCCTGCTCGCATTGCATCCAATAAAGATCCAATGCTCTGTTTAAGAAATGAGTAAACCTATGTTTATCGTGACAGGTGCGACAGGTCATATTGGCAACAATATTGTCCGTTACTTATTAAAACAAGGTGAACAGGTGAAAGTTCTTGTTCGCAAACTCGATCAATCGCTTGAAGGTCTAACGATCGCCTATGCGATGCATGACGAATTTGATGATCGCTTTTTGGAACAAGAAATTAACGAACATGATATCATTATCCATTGTGCTGCATTCATCGACTTGATGAATAAAAAACTGTTGACAACATTCAGGACTAATGTGGGTTTAACCAAACGTTTGCTTGAGATTGCAAAAAGAAAATCCAACCGATTCATCTATCTATCAAGCGTTGATGTCATTCCAAAGCATAAACGAGGACTCATCAAAGAGCCCTTACAGATCGATGAAAAAAAGAGTAAATCGTATTATAAAACATCCAAGGCTATTGCCACGAATCTTGTATTAAAAGCAATCCAAGAAGGCTTAAATGGGATGGTCTTATATCCCGCTGCAGTTGTAGGTATTCATGACTATAAGCCCAGCGCAGCTGGGCGTGAAATCTTACATGTCATCAGACATCAATTTCTGTTCTCGCTTCATGGAGGATATAGCTTTATTGATGTTGAAGATATCGCAAAAGCTGCATATAGAGGTGCAACATCAACCATCTGTGATCATATCATTTTATCTGCCCATGAAATCACCATTAAAGGGCTTTATATGGCAATCGAACGGTTGACGAAGAAACCGAAGTGGATCATTCCTCTCCCCATGATAATCGTCAGACTTGCTATCCTATTCTCGAGAAAATACTCACAAATGATGATCACGACCATTCAAGAAAATTATCATTATGATCAGCAAAAAATGCGAGATGTTTTGCATATCATTCCAAAACCACTTGATCAAACATTAAAAGAGACAATACAATGGCTTGATCTTCATTATCCATCTCAAAAATAAAACCTCACCGATGATGTTTTCAAGGGTGAGGTTGTTTTTTTATAATATTCCTAATTCATCTGCAATTTCTAAGAAGATATCATCAATCGGATAATACTCGACATTGAGTTTATTGAAAATCTCGTAACTCATGTTATCAAGTCGTTGAAACATTTCGTGAGGAACAATCTCTTTCTTTTCGAGTTTTTCCAATACGGCACGTTCAAACTCAACTAAGCGGTCCATATCCTTTTGTTCAAAATTTTCAACACCTAATAGCTCATTTTGGAAATCGATGGCTGATAACAATAAATTGACATCTTTTGCACGTTTTTCCAAATCTTGTACGTTATTTTGATATGCCTTTTTCAAGAGTTTGACAATCTCTTCAATCTGATCAAACAGGTAATAAAACCCGGTTTCGAAGATATGATCTTCATCATCGGTATAGGTATCATCATCAATCAATTTATCATAAAGATAATCGGTCACATCGATGACATGTTTAAAACGAAGGATCAAATCGGAATTGCTTTCCACCAAATATTTCAAGAGTTCATGATTTTCAATTTTCCAATTTGCGTACTCGTGATAAACTTTTTCATCACGCATGATGATCACCTGCTTTATGCTTTATTGACAGAACCAAACATTTCCAACTTATCTTTAATAACTTTCTTCATCGCTTCATAGCCTGGAGCTAAAAGCTTTCTTGGGTCAAAACCTTTACCATCTAAATCCTTACCTGCTTCGATGTATTTGCGTGTTGCTTCAGCGAATGCAAGTTGAAGTTCAGTATTCACGTTGATCTTTGATACACCCATCGAGATGGCTTTCTTGACTTGATCAGCAGGAATACCTGTGCCACCATGAAGAACGAGGGGAACACCTTGGGTGACTTTCGCAACTTGTTCGAGGACATCAAAACGTAAACCAGGCCAGTTTGCAGGATACTTACCATGAATGTTACCAATACCTGCAGCAAACATATCAACACCGGTTGCTGCAATGACTGCGCATTCTTTAGGATCTGCAACTTCACCCATACCAATCACACCATCTTCTTCACCACCGATAGCACCAACTTCTGCTTCAACGGAAACACCTTTTGCATGGCATGCAGCTACAATTTCTTTAGTCTTTGCTAAGTTTTCTTCAAAAGGATAGTGAGATCCATCAAACATGATCGATGTGAATCCTGCTTCAAGTGCTTTGTAAGCTCCTTCATAGGTTCCATGATCCAAATGTACGGCAACAGGAACAGAAACGTTATAGAACTTATCAAGTTCTCTCACGATTGCCATCACGGTACGATAACCGCCCATATATTTTGCTGCGCCTTCTGAGACACCTAAAATAACGGGTGATTTCAATTCTTCAACTGTGGTTAACACAGCTTTTGTCCATTCGAGATTATTGATGTTAATTTGAGCAACCCCATAACCTTCTTTGCGGGCTTTCAATAACATGTCTTTTGCTGATACAACGGCCATTTTAAATTTCCTCCTTGGAATTTTGTCACACTTATTATAATACAATCCCCTTCATTTAGCAATGAAATTGGGGATTGTAACCGTATACATAACTTATCTTTTTTTGTATTGAATGGCAGCTTCGATGTAATCTCTAAAAAGAGGGTGAGGACGAAGCGGACGCGAGAGAAACTCAGGATGAAATTGAACGGCAACAAACCATGGATGGTCTTCTAATTCAATCATTTCAACGAGCTGATATTCGCTGTTAAATCCTGAAATCACCATCTTTGATTCTTCAAATGCTTCCAAATAGTGATTATTGAATTCATAACGATGGCGATGTCTTTCTTTGATGAGTGTCGATTGATAAGCCTTATAGGCTTTCGTCCCTTTTTTGATTTCACAATCATATAAACCTAAACGAAGGGTTCCACCTAAATCTTCATCGGTGAGTCTTCCTCGTTGAAGTGAGATGACTGGATGTGGTGTATTTGGATCAATTTCTGTGGAGTTAGCTCCTTCAATGTTTAACACATGTTGTGCATATTCAATGACCGATAACTGCATACCGTAACACAGTCCAAAAAAGGGAACATTATGGGTTCTTGCGTACGTGATTGCAGCCAATTTACCTTCAGTTGCACGCGCACCAAATCCACCAGGAACGAGGATGCCATGACAATCTTTGACCATATCTTCAATATTGTCCATATTCACTTCTTCAGCATTAATCCATTTGATATTAATCTTTTGTTTATGATAATAACCTGCATGTTTGAGTGATTCAGAAACAGAGAGATAGGCATCATGAAGTTGAACATATTTCCCAACAAGTGCGATATTGATTTCTCCTTCTAAGTGCTTGATGCGATAGATGAGATCTTCCCATGGTTGAATGTTCGCTTCAGGAAGCTCATATCCAAAATGCTTGATGATCCAATCGTCGACATGTTGTTTGTGTAAGTTAACGATGACTTCATATAAAACATCAACATCCACGGATTCAAAAACAGCATCTTTTTGAACGTCACAGAATAAAGCAATTTTTTCTTTTTGTTCATCACTGATCGCCATTTCACTTCTAAGCATAATAATATCAGGATGAATACCAAGACTCATCAGCTCCTTAACGGAGTGCTGAGTGGGTTTTGTTTTGATTTCATTCGCTGCTTTTAAATAGGGCACTAACGTGTTGTGAATATAAAGGGTGTTATGATAACCAAAGTCACGGCGAGCTTGACGGATGGCTTCTAAGAAAGGTAATGATTCGATATCCCCGACGGTTCCACCAATTTCAGTGATCACGACATCAGGTTGTGTATGCTTAGCAACATCGACGAGTTTCTTTTTAATCTGATCGGTGATGTGAGGAATGACTTGAACGGTGGCACCTAAATAATCCCCTCTTCGTTCACGTTTGAGGACGGTTTGATAGATTTTTCCTGTGGTAATGCTTGAATGTCTGTTTAAGTTCTCATCGATAAACCGTTCATAATGTCCTAAATCAAGGTCGGTTTCCGCACCGTCTTCGGTCACAAAAACTTCCCCGTGTTGATAGGGACTCATCGTTCCTGGATCGACATTGATATAAGGATCAAATTTCTGCATGAAGACTTTAAGTCCTCGACTCTTTAAGAGTTGTCCGATCGCAGAAGCGGTAATACCCTTGCCTAAGCTGGATACAACCCCTCCGGTCACAAAGATGTATTTCGCCATATTCATCTTCTCCTTTTTTAATAGAAAAGAGTCCCCTAACATTGAGGAGACTCTATGGTGTGCCCTTATCTATTATATCAAATGACATCTGAAAGACAATCGTTTATTCTGATTTTTACAAGAAAAAATCAAAGCGATTTGATATACCATCCGTGACCATCATCTTCAAATCCCATCTTTTTGAGATACTGTTGATGGGACTCATTTCCAGGTTTACTGATCAGACGTGTAACTCCTTTTTCTTTGAAGAAGGCTTGTTGTTCTTCATAGAAGAAATAACCAACCTTGAAATCACGATATTGTGGTGTCACATAATCGACTAAAATCTCAAATGTTTGATTGTTTCGTTTGCCAACAACAAGACCTGCAGGTATTGTATTTCTTAAGATGAAGAGTCTTTCGAGTGATGGATCATCTAACGTTTCATCGAATGCCATGAAATGCTTCATATCTTTCTCATAAGTATTCACAAATACATTGAAATAAGACATTTCTGAAACAGCTAAAAGTTTAAAATAGTCTTTGGTTGTATACATAGTATACAAGTAGTAGCTGTTGATGATGACAATCCCTAAATTCATAATTGCAACCGGTAGTGCACCAATCAAAAAGCCATAGACTGCAAACACAAGTGATCCGATTAAGTTAATCCAACGTAATCGTTTGACTGAACTCATGATTAAACTGATGAGAACAATCAGTGAGGCAACATAGCCTAATATTTCTAACCAAGAGGGCATGTTATCATCCTTTCTGCGGAGAAAAAAGGGCATACAGTGTGTATACCCCATCTCGATTTATTCGTCGTACATATCTTCGAAATCATCCATGATGTCGTTGTATTCATCTTCATCATATTCATCATCATCAAATTCGATTTCGGGTTCGTCAATGTCCTCATCATCGGTTGACTTCACAGGAAGTTCAACATCAATGTAGGCTTTTTCTTCTTTGATTTCCTCATCAAGATCTTCTTCTTCAACTTCTTCATCGTCTTCTTCTTCAGGACTTACTTCTTCCTCTTCTTCTTCGAGTACGAATTCAGTGAAATCGAGATCTTCTTCGGTATCTTCTTCGATATCTTCTGCATGAACAAAGGCGTATCCGTCTTTATCCCATAATTCGAGATTTCTTTCTTTTAAATCCCATTGGTCATCGCCACAATACACAAACTTTGCACTCTGTGTAATATCCATGTAAAGTTGTGTGAGTTTATCGATGTCACTTAAGGGGATTTCTTTTACTTCAGCGACGTTTTTCATGATGTCTTGAATCGCAAGGGGTTTGCCTGATTCTTTAAGTAAAACCTCTGCAACATCGAGCATGGCTAACGTCTTTAATTTATCTGTCATGTGTGCCTCCTAAAACCGTATCTATTGTATACTAATCGTTTTGTTTTTGCAAGTTTTTATTGATTTAATCGTGTGATAAAGAAAACGATGGCCAAAATGACGGCGAGTACAATGAACAGTTTCAGCATCTTCTTGACGAATCCTATCGTCCCAAACACCAAAATGAAACCCACAAAGACAATACCGACTAATTTGATCAATTCGGGTAGTGGAGCTACAAATTCATTGTATAAACCGATCAAACGGTTATCGATATCCAAAAGGCCTTGTAAGTATCCATTAAAACGACCATACAAACTTTCAAAAAATCCTTTAATCGTTTCCCACATGGTTGATACCTCCTAATACTTCTGTCTATTTTCGACAGCCTTGCTTAGCGTGAGTTCGTCAGCGTACTTCAAGTCAGCGCCAACAGGAAGACCATAAGCGAGTCTGGTGATGCTCAAAGGTTGATCCATAAATAACGTTTTTAGAAATTTTGCGGTCATCTCACCCTCAACGGTTCCGTTAGTGGCGATGATCATTTCTTTCATTTGATAAAGTCTTTTCGCGAGTGCATCAATCGATAAGTCTTTATCAGTGATCCCTCGTGAAAAATCGACTAATCCACCTAACACATGGTAGAGGCCATGGTAGGTCTTCATCTTTTCCATGTGAAACACATCTTTCGCATCAGCAACAACCATCAAGGTTTCACGATCGCGTGATTGATCTTGGCAGATACTACAGATGGGTTGATCGGTGATCATGTGACAGATGGAACATGTTTTAATTTCTTCCTTTAATCGTTTTAAGTGATCAGAGAAAAGGATGAGATCATCATATTCAGTACTTGTTACAAGATGTAATGCAAGTCTCTCTGCTGTCTTTTCACCAATTCCTGGTAGTTTTTGAAAATCTTCAATGATTTTCTTGAGTATGGTGGGATACATTAAAATCCAAACCCACCCATGCCACCGGTAAATTGTCCCATGGTTTCTTCTTGTTCTTTTTCGATTTGTTTAAGGGCATCGTTGGTTGCAAGTAAAATCGAATCTTGGAGAAGTTCAACTTCTTCAAGCAGTTCAGGATTAATTTGAACGTCGATGACTTGACGTGTTCCTTGCATGATCACAGTCACACCAGATGCTTTACCAAAGAACTCCTTGCGTTCGAGTGCTTCTTGAGCTTCCATCATCTGTTTTTGAATTTTCTTAAGTTTATTGAGCATATTGGGATTCATGGTTTTACTCCTTTATATTAACTTTATCACCAAAATAATCTTTGGCAAGAGCAATGATTTCAGGTTCTGTTTCAATGGATGGTTGATCATCTTCATAGAGTTTGAGATCATGCGGGGGTAATTTAGGTTTCTTTTGACCTTTTTTCCAAAGATCAAGGTAGACTTCTTTGATAATCAGCCAATCGGTTTTTAAGATGGCGATGATATCATCCACGAGGTGCGTTTTGTTGTTAAAGAGTTCTAATGCTAACTTTTTTGTTTCGGGTTCTAAGATTCGTTTACAGAGTTTAATGTCATCATAAACAAGGAGCATTGTATCAGAGACCGCTTCAAGTTCACCTTGAGATAGAAGGTAGGCAACCAGTTTAAGATTGGCTTTTGGATAATCCTTTAAGGAAGACCAACCTGATGCAAGTTTAGCTTTCTTATCTTTATCCGCGTTGTTTAAGACGTTTTCGACGTGTTTGATGGTCACCAAGGGTTTACGCTTATCTGTAGAAATCACAGGTGTTTTGGGTTGTGTACGCGCGTGTTCTTTTAATTCTTGAATATCGTTTTTTAATCCTTGAATGACGCCATCATAGTCCAGTGTCTTGAGTTGTTGATGTTCCATCATTTTGATGATGGCGAGTTCAACATAAGCACGCTTTTGATGGGTGGTTTTCATGTCTTGTTGAAGTTGGTTTAAGATCTCTAAATAGAAGTAGATTTTATCGGTTGAAAATATGGAAGCTAATTCTCCGTACTTACCTTTTTCTACTTTCGTTGTTTTTTCAATTAAGAGATCGCGAAGGGCAAGAATGAGATCGTAGACGATACGTGTGATGTCTTTACCTTCCGCGAGTAAATTCTTTAAGACCGACATTGCTTGAGGAATTTCCTTATTAGAAATAGCGGTTAACATTTTAATAATGGCCGTCTTTTGAACCGAACCAGAAACCTGATGAACATCATCTTCATTAATTTCAGTCCCTGCAAATGAGATGGTTTGATCTAAAAGTGAAATGGCATCACGTAAACCACCTTCAGCATTTTCAGCGACTGCATAAATGGCTTCAGGCGTGATATTGATCTTTTCGTTTTGTGCAATCTGTGTCAATTTGACAACAATATCTGAGGTTTCAATATTCTTAAAATCGAAGCGTTGACAACGTGAAAGAATGGTTGCTGGTACTTTATGGATTTCTGTCGTCGCGAGGATAAAGATGACATGTTTTGGTGGTTCTTCTAACGTTTTTAGTAACGCGTTGAATGCACCAGGTGTCAGCATGTGAACTTCATCGATGATGTAGACTTTATACCGTCCCACACTGGGCATGTACTTGACTTTATCACGAAGATCTCTGATTTCATCAACGCCATTATTGGATGCTGCGTCGATTTCAATGACATCGGGAATTGAACCGTTATCAATACCCTTGCAAATGTCACATTCATTACAAGGTTCACTATTCGGTTGATGAATGCAGTTCACCGCTTTAGCAAATATTTTCGCGATACTGGTTTTACCGGTTCCACGAGGTCCTGAAAAAAGATAGGCATGGGCAATCTTATCGTGCAATAGTGCATTTTGTAGTGTTTTGATGATGACTTTTTGTCCTGAAACTTCGCTAAAAGCTTTCGGACGATACGCACGATACAAAGCAACGTATGCCATAAAATACCCTCTCTTTCTTCTTCACTTATTATAACATAATCGGCATTATTTCATGCACGAATTTAGGGTTTTATTTTCCTAAACAGAACTTTGAAAAAAGCTCATTGAGCAAGTCATCCGCGTAATTTTCACCTAAGATTTCACCGAGTGCTCGCCATGCCTGTGTAAGATCGATGGCATAAACATCAACTGGCATATCAAGATCAATCGATTTCAAGACATTGAGAAGTGAGGTTTTGGCTTCCTTGACCTTCTGAATGTGGCGAACATTGGATAAGTAGTTGAAATCTCTAGAGGTCAAATCTTCAAGGCTAAGTTTCTTTAAAATGGCGGTTTCTAAGTCCTTAAGTCCATATTTCGTAATGGTTGAAATCGTGATTACTTCTTCCATGGATAGAGCTTTTGGAAGGTCTGCTTTGTTTGCAATAATGATTCTCTTCTTATCTTTTGTGATCTCAAGGAGTTCTTTATCTTCTTTGGATAGTGCACGGCTTTGATCTAAAACAAGTAAAACAAGCTCTGCATCGGAAAGAGCCTTCATGGAGCGATCAACACCGATACGTTCAACAACATCATGGGTTTCACGAATACCTGCAGTATCAATGAGTTTGAGCATGATACCACCAATATTGATGTAGGCTTCAATGGTATCGCGGGTTGTTCCTTCAATGTCAGTTACAATCGCTTTTTCTTCGTTGAGAAGAGCATTGAGTAAGCTTGATTTACCAACGTTGGGTTTTCCCACAATGACTGTTTTAACACCATCTTTGATCAGCTGATTTTTATAGGATTCATCTAAAATATGATTGATTTCTTCAATCAATGTTAAGGTTTGTGGCCCAATGATTTCTTTACTCATTACCATGGCATCGTCGTATTCTGGATAGTCAATATTCACTTCAATTTGAGCGATTAATGTTAACAATTTTTGACGAAGTCCACGGATTAAATCAGATGTGTGTCTTTGTAAACCAAGCTGTGCCATTTTCAAGGCTTGTTCACTTTTCGCATGGATCAAATCCATGATGGATTCGGCTTGGACTAAATCGATTCTTCCATTCAAATATGCGCGTTCACTAAACTCTCCAGGATTCGCTAATCGAATGCCCAATGAGAGAATACGTTCAAGGACTTTTTGTGTAATTAAAAGACCTCCATGTGTAGTGACTTCGATGACATCTTCAGTCGTAAACGATTTAGGCTTACGCATGATGCCCACCATGACTTCATCTAAGATCGAGCGATCTTCGTTCAATACAAATCCGTAATGAAGGGTATGTGATTTGACTTTCGTTAAGTCTTTTCCTTTAAAAATCGTGTTGAAAAGAGCGATCGCTTGATCACCACTGATTCTAATAACCGATAATCCCGCAGTACCAATCGGAGTTGAAATCGCTGCAATCGTATCAAAGTTCATGGTTTACTCCTCAACGGATTTTGAAGGTTTACGTTTATCCTTTGGAACGAGAGGGTTGAACCCGCGACTGAAATCGCGCGCTAAAATAAAGACAATAATAAAGACACCTAGAATGGATCCAATGAGGACATATCCGCTGCCAAGGATTAATCCTGTCATCGCAGTAAACCAAATGGTTGCTGCTGTGGTGATGCCTTTAATGACTTGTGTTTGGTCTTTTAAGATCACGCCTGCACCGATAAAGCCTATCCCTGTAATGACTTGAGCAATCACGCGTTGTCCTTCGGGATCGATATTGACACCTGTTGACTCTAGGAACAGTTGATGCTCAAACATCAAACGCTGCATAATCGCAATCCCAGCACTCGCCATGGCGACTAAAATATGTGAGGATAATCCTGCCGCTTTCCCCACATTTTGTCGTTCAAGCCCAACAAATGCTCCAACAACAAATGCGATCACTAGAGGTACAATCACTTTGAGGAGTAGGTCGAGCGGTGACAAATTAAAATCATAAAAATACATGGTATTTCCTCCCTTACATACATTAAAGTTTAGATTTTTCATCCTTTTTAGGTTTTGGATTGCGCTCACGATAAAGGGTGTTAAAGTGAACTTTATCCTCACCTTTTTGATAACCTAAAATAGCTTCTAAATTGACATTTTGTCCTGCATTAAAAATGTGGGCATCCACATTGGGATTAATCTTCCTAAGTCCCTCAATCATCTGCTTGATTTCTCTTCTTTTCGACGATGTTTTTTCAGCAACCACGGTACAACCACAGTTCATGGCTTGGATTCCGCTTTTTTTCACCCATCGAATGATATCTTTTTCTTTAATAAACATCATGGGACGAATCAGTTCAATATCTTCAAAATTTTCTGCTTTAATCTTAGGAACCATGGTTTTAAAGGTTCCATTGTAAAAGACATTAAGTAGTGTCGTTTCAATCACATCATCGAAATGATGACCTAACGCAAGTTTATTACAACCAAGTTCTTTCGCTGCGTTATATAAAAATCCTCTTCTCATTCTGGCACACATGTAACATGGATTTTCACTTGCTATTTTTTGAACAACTGAAAACACATCAGAATTTCGAATGGTCAGTGGTATGTTTAAATATTCACAGTTGGTCTTGAGAAGATCAAGATTGACATCACGAAAACCAGGATTCATCGAAAGAAAGACGAGTTCAAACGGAATTTTATTGTGACGTTTGAGTTCTTGAAAGAGTTTAGCCATCAGCAAACTATCTTTCCCACCTGATATACCAATCGCGATCTTATCTCCGGGTTCTACGAGTTCATACTCATTAATCGCTTGAACAAAAGGTCTAAAAATCTCTTTACGATAGGTCTTTGTTAAACTCTTTTCAATCTCATCAAGCGGACTTTTTGGTGCTTCAACGAGAATGGTTTGACAAGAATCAGACATGTTTACCCTCGTGATACGCTTGGACAACTGCTTCAGCGTCTTTCACGAACTGAGGGAGCTGTTCCCATGATTCTAACTTACATCCCGCAGCTTTTGCATGTCCACCACCACCATATTGATTGGCGAGTTTATCAATGGTTGGTCCGTTGGAGCGAAGGCGAATACGGATTTCGTTCGGATACTCCATAAATAATGCCCAAACAGGATATCCTTCAATGCCACCGATTAATCCAACATTCGATGCTGCTTGTTCATCAGTGACATTGTATTTTTCGATGACATCTCGTGTCATCTTGATGTAGACAAATCCTTTAGCGGTAACGAAATTTGAATAGACATAACCTTTAAGTGCGATCATTTCGAGTGATTCTTGAGAGAGCATTTGATCGATATATTCGACATCCACGCCTTTTTCAATCAGAAGACCCGCAAGTTGATGGGTTAACTTGGAGACACCTCTAAAGCGAAAACGACCGGTATCGGTCACAATGCCTGTGTAAAGTGCAATGGCTCCTTCTTCGGTGAGTTTAAGTTCATTTTTAAACTTGTAGAAAAAGTAAGTGATCATCTGAGCACATGATGGGAAGGTTGTGTCTACCCAACGAAGATCTCCATAGTTATCCACAGGGATATGGTGATCAATTTTAATGACTTCTTGTCCTAAGGTGTAGCGTTGATCAGAGATGCGATCTTTAACTGCAGTATCGACAACGATCGATAATGCACCTTGATAGGTTTCATCGGGGATTTGATCCATCTTTCCAATAAAATCAACAAAATCAGATGTTTCACCTACAACATAGACATTTTTATCAGGAAAAGATGATGTAATGATATTTTTAAGTCCAAATTGCGCACCATAACAGTCTCCATCAGGACGTTTATGTCCATGAATGATAATCGTATGGTACGCTTTGATTTTATTTAAGATTCTTTGCATAGTCTTTTGCCCTTTCATCTAAATCTTTTAATACGAGGTCGACTTCTTTCCAATCTTTAAGGCTTGCACCACACGCTTGGTTATGTCCACCACCGCCATATTTTTTTGCAATATCAACAATCGTGATACCACGCGCACGGAATTCACCGACGATAACATTGTTTTCAACATCTTCCGTGAAATTAGCCCAAATTGGAACTTCTTTTATACCTGCCATTTGGTTGACCATTCCCCGCGAGATGGCTTGAAATTCAAGTCCACTTTTTTGAATGAGTTCAGCATCATTCTTGCGATAAGCAACACCATTTTCAGTGAGTTCAAACGATGTGAACAAATTCTTTGTCAATCTTTTTTGTAGGGGTTCAGTGTAAATATAGTCATAGAAATCTTGAACTGAAGGTTCAAATTTGGTAATATACGCAGCAAGTTCAAATGTCTTTGATGCATTGTTTAAATAAAGAAATCTTCCAGTATCGGTCACCATCCCACCATAGAGATAAGTGGCTGCTTCTGGTGTAACCCGCAAATTGTTTTCTTTGATGAAGTCAACAATCATCTCAGAAGCTGATGCAAAGGTTGGATCTCGGTAGAATAGGGTTACATTTTCAATATCGGTATCGTTTTGATGGTGATCAATGATGATAAGGTCATTCGCAAGCTTATAACGTTCATCACTAGTCAACCGAGATACCGATACATCGGTGATGATGGCGAGCGCATTAATGTAATAAGCATCAGGAATAAGATCCATTTTGGCGAGATAAACCATATCATTGGAATCACCAACAACATAAATTCTCTTTTCTGGAAAATTCTCTTTTAACGTTAAATACAAGCCATATTGAGAGCCGATCGCATCCATATCCGGCCGCAAGTGGCGATGGATAATGATTTGATCGTAAGACTCAATGAGGTGTAAGATGTTCTTTTTAATGTTCATAGGCGCTTAATCCTTTCTTACGTATTATGATAGTATATCATAGTTGGGAAAAAAAAGCGATGTCAATCGCCTTTTTTATACTTGTGTTGTTCGCGTAAAAGAATGTCTGAAGGTTTCTTTCTACCAAGATATTTTCTCTTCATAAAGAAAACGATATAGGTCGATAAGATCAAGACAACCACATAAACAGCAATCGATATATACATGATACTGATGTAATGTGAATAATCATGTGTAATTTTTGGATAAATGCTGTGATCGGTTAATGCAGTAAAAGGGAGTTCTTCATGTGTTTCATAGTATGATGTGATTTGATCTTCTAAGACAAGCGTCGATCCATCGAAAGCAAATGGAACTTCAAATACAACATTTTTATAGGTATCTAATAACTGGATGGATGTGAACTGTCCTTCAACAATCGTTTCAGCGAGTATGCCATATTCATTTTGATCTTCATTGAGAATCATGTGAATATTCAGTGTACGAAAGGGGTAAAATGATAGTTCGAGTGATGCATCTTCATCGATAAAATTGAGATAATATATATCATCTAATGTATCTTCAGAACGTAAAATGATATAGAGATACGATGTCACCGAAAACTCTGGATTCGTTTTGACATCTGCAATTTCATACATTGAAATCGTATACCCCGAGGTGCTTGTTGTAAACAGTGAACCGCGCTGATTATAATCATGTGCACTTCCATAAAAGAAGACATCATCACCTTCATCAACGGCGGTTTGACCTTCGTTTTCAAAATAACGAATCGTCATCGCACCACGTGCATAATCAATCGCAAACCAAAAGGCAAATACAGCAAGGAGTGCATAGAGAATGCGTCCTACGAGTTTCATAGACTATGAATGCCTAATTCGTTTTCACGTGCATAACGTTCTGCATCTTGGAACCAACGATAGAGATAACGATTGCCGTAAACAAGTTTTGTATCAGTCGATAGATAATTATAGGAATATCCATGACGAATGATTTCATAATTGAGAAGAACACCACTGACCCAGACATAACCAAGTGATCTGCCATAGGTTTCGGTTGCTCCTAAGTAGGGGTCACTTTGAAGATAGATTTGGATGCTTGGTGCGGTGAGGACGGAGGTTGTATAAGCTTTAGCTTCCGGTCCAAATGGATCGGCAACAGGATAGGTTTCTGGTGTATCAACGCCTAAGAAACGAACACGCGCATCACCTTCGAAGCCTGGCGAAAATCCCGCTGTATCACCATCATAGATGTTTGATAAGACCACTTCAACCATCCCCGAGACCGTTGTACTCCCCCAACTATTATTGAGGTAGGTTGTATTAATTTCGAGTAGTGTGGGCTTTTGAATCGGATGAATACCTAGTGGAACGGTGTAGGTGGGAATATAAGCATCCCATTCATTAAGTATAAAGGTTCTATTGCCATTCATGACATTTTCACTTCGAATAAAGTGTTCATTTTGCATGAGGAATAACTGGTTGCCAATATCAAAGATGGTGTCAATGTAGGTGTTATTCTTATAGCGAAGTTGAATGACATCATTACCATCATATTGTAGTAGATTAGACAATAAATCTGCTTTTGTTGTGATAGATGAATGTGCACCACGATATGCAATGATATAGGTTTCGCTTGCTTCAAGCATACCTGATAATTCAATGCGATAATTCAAAGTTTTTGAACCATTCGTGAAAATTGCAAGATGATAATCAGTTAAATCGATGGCTCCTTGTGTGGGATTAAAGATTTCAATCGCACGATTGTTGCCTTCACCATGGAGGTATTTCGAGATAAAGAGTGTAATGTCATCATCATCAGTAAACGTATTTTTATAAAGATAAACCGTAATCGTTCCTGTTTCAGGAGCGGGCATTCCTGCCATCAGATCTTCATAACCAGCGAATGAGTCTTCTTCAAATTCATCATTAATGATATATTCAAATGTATAATTTTGAATAAATTCATAATCAAGTGCAGCGATAATATCGCCTTTTAGCATGTTAGAAAGATCAGGAAGTAGTGATCCATTCCATGTGATATAGACAGTAAGTGATTCGTTGATGGGAAGAAGTTCTCCTGCTGCATAATCCAAATAACGCGAGAATTCATAATCATCATTGGATTGTTTAAATTCATAACGAAGTGTGTAATCAACATCAAGACTATCGAGTGTCGTTTTAACTTCATCTTCAGTCTTACCCGATAAATCTGGTAAGATAGTTCCATTATCGGCGATATAGATGGTAATCATTTCGCCTTGTTGAACTTTACGACCTGGAACATAACCGATTTCATAACGGATAAAAAGACCGTGATCAACGGTAATATCGAGTTCATATTGGACATCTGCAATTAAATTTAAATCCTCGATGATATCTACCGCTTCAGCTTCTGTTTTTCCCACTAAATCAGGGAGTATGATATCTTGTTGACATGCGGATAGAAAAAACACAATGAGGAGTAGGGGTAGTAATTTTTTCATATATGTCTTCCTTTCTTGTTAGCACATATCATTATATCATAAACCTTCTTTTGTTAAAAAGAAAACGTGGGATTTCTCATCTTTGGAGAAAAAGAAAAGGGCTTGCCGAAGCGAGCCCTTTGAGATGAAGATTCATCAAACTTGAATGTAGGTAATTTTAATTGATAAGAGATAGATTTGAGCATTCGAACTTCCGGATGGGTTTAACTGAGTATTTTGGAGAGAGAATGTTGTAATATCTAAATCCGAATATGTCTTTGTCACGTTCAATAAATCAGCAGTAACTAAATTTTGAGTACTTGTACCTAAGGTAAGAGTTGCAGTTGGGCTGTTTGTAGATGCACCAAACACAAATTCAACACCAGTAATCTTATATCCTGCACCAATAGAGATTGATAAAGTGTTTCCATTACCTGTTGTTCTATTACCATAAATTCTAATTTGACCAGTACTATTTAAACCAACGAGTGCAGATGCATCGCCGTTAGTGGCTAATACATTAAAGAGTGTTGGATTTAGGTTAATAGATGCTGCGTTGTTGACGCTAACGACCATATTTGTGGTTGTTGTTCCGGTATATGAAGCTGTTACAACTTGTGCTTCGTTTGTTGCTGGTGTTCCTAACACGATATCAAATGTCACAACTTTTTCAGCTGCATTGAGTGTTAAGGTTGCGGTTAAAGTGACAGTCACTTGACCAGATTCTGGCATTGTAACAGCACCGGTAGATGCGTCAATAAGCGCATTGTTAGATGTCCAAGCAATCGTAGAACCATTGGTACCTGTGACTGGTAATGTTAATGTACCTGCTTCAGTCATGGTTGCTGCAATTGATAATGCTGCTGCATCAAGAGCAACTTTACCTGCGTCATTGAGTGTAACTTCAGTGACGATGGTTGTATCGGTGAAGTAGAAGTATGGATTATTGCTCCAAGCTAATACGTTGGTAATATTGATTGTATCGCCAACTTGTAGATCCGCAAGGATTGCTGCTGCAGCAGTAGAAAGAGCTTTTCTTGAATCCCACTTCATGGTAATCGTCTTACCTTCAACAAGACGGTTCAATGTTAATGTGACGTTATTGAATTGGTCTACTGCGCGTGCGCTAATGTAAAGTTGGGTCATAGACACGAGACGACCTTGATAAGGTAACATTGCTGTTGAATCTAATGCGACTTCATCAACGTTAACTGCATCTGGTAATGTCACAACAGCATCTGATGTCGTAATGGATGTTGGGCTAATTTGTCTCATGCCACTGAATGTAGCACGTGTACCAATCACAACAACTTCTTTACCAATATTAGCGGTTAAGGTAGCAAGCATGGTTGCATCAGATGTGTAGATAGCGATACCGCCAGTTGCATCTTGAATGAAGAATGTTCTGTAGTATTCAGCTGCAGTGACAACACCCTTGGTCTTAATTTCGGTTGTATTGGCTGCATCGATGACTTGTAGAATAGTGCTCATGGGGAGTTCGCCGACTTTGATGGTGAATACCTTGGTATCAGTTGCTGCATTCTTCGTAATGGTTGCAGTTAATGTTACGGTGACTTGTTGTCCATCAACAGGTGTAACCACACCGGTTGTTGGGTTAATCACAGCTTCATTACTTGATGCCCATGTAACGGTTGCGCCATATTGTGCATCGAGTAAATCTAAGGTAGTTGCGGAAACGATGGTCGCTGGTAATGTTAATGCAGTCTTGACTGCGGCAACAGCTTCAGCATCGGTTGCGAATGCAACTTCGATATCTGTACCGTCACCTAAGTAAACAGCGTACCAAATGTTACGGTCAGTTCTCCATCCATAAAGAAGGATGTTGATGGTGACTTCTTTACCATTAAGTGCTTCAACAGCAGCCTTATTGGGAGATTGATAATAAATAACGATTGCTGGAGTATTGTATTCGGTAGCTTTACCAGATGCTAAAGTCTTAATGACTTCAGTTCCTGTGAACGTTGTGTCAACCAAGAAGGTGTTATAACGACCAACGTCAACAGTTTCTCTACTATCAACAACAATCTTACCTGTAATAGCTAAGTAATCATAAACCATGAGGTTTGATCCAGATGGTGTTGGCTTATCGCCGATTGCTTCTGCAACAGTTGATGGCGTACCATTCATAGATGCTGGAGTTGCAGTAGATGCGGTTGCAGTCAATGGACGAGTTGCATCATTGGCTAATTGTGGTGCACTATAATATAGACCATAGACACCTTCAATATCATACACTTGACCGATAACAACATTATTATATAAGGTTGAAGAGTCATAAATGTAGAGCATCGTTGTGCCATCACTAATGAAGAAACCTGCGGTCATCTTACCGATCACGGTGACGCCTTCAAACTTCACATAAGTACCTGCTTCTTCTGCATAAATATCAGCGATAGAATCCAGTAACTTCGAAGATTCGTAAGCGAAGACAACAAATTCTACATCCATTGAACGTGTGGTTGTACCTTCGGTGATGGTTGCTGTCATGATGACGGTTTCATTGGCTGCACCAGAAGCTGGGCGAGTTACTGTACCATCAATCGCAAGGAAGTCAGGCTTATCAGAAACCCAAGATACAGTGTATGTTTGTTCTTCAAACACAACGCTGGTTGGGAATTCTAGCCAATCTTCAACACCGGTAATACCTTCAACAGCTGGGAATGTGGTGACAAATGCTAATGCGCGGTCTAGACGTTCTGCAACGGTTTCATCGTTTGCTTGAACGAATGCGTAGAAGATTTGTGTCACAGTTTGGCTGCTGATGGTGAGTGTTGCAGTTAAGGTCACTGTTTGATCACCTACTGTAAAGCTTGGACGTGTGACAACACCAGCAGTGGTGATGATGGTTGCATCACTGGTTGCCCATGATACAGTTGCTTCACCGATCACACTGACCAATGCCAGGTTCGCAGTGACAACATATTCGTCATCGCCAATGGTATTCGCATAGTTTGCGACAAGCAATGCTTTTGCAGCATCTAAGCGTTGAGCCACTGTCAATTCAACAGCTTTCACGGTCACTCTGAATTGATGCGTTAAAGTTTCGCCATCAATTGTGATGGTTGCGGTTAACGTTACAACCGTGTCAGCTTCTGGGCGAGTGACAACACCGGCAGTCGTTATGATTGCGGTATTGCTTGAGGTCCAGCTCACTGTTGCATCACCGATTTCAGTCAAAAGATCAAGGTTACCAGTAACTTCGTAATCTTCATCCGCGATCGTTTCGGCATATTCTGCAACGAGTTCGTCTTTTGCAGCATTGAGTAAATCTTCAGTCGAGGTACATGCTGTCAAAAAGCCGATAAATAATGCCAAGAGTACTACTAAGAGTACGCGTGTCTTCTTCATCTAAATCCTCCTATAGATTTTTTTTGATTTCTATTGTCAAGAAACATTTTCTGTTCCTAATAGACGACGAGCTTCAGAAACAGCATATGCCAAAGCATTTTCGACAGTGTCTGATTCTGTGGGTAAAATAATACGTTTAAATGTTAATCCAACAGCTTCACGAATCGCTGATGATCCAACAAATGCTTGGTCGAAGAATAGAATCTCTGACTGCAATGCTGCTGCGCGTGCTGCCTTAGAACGCATCAAATCTTCACCTTCAAGTGCGGTTATGCCATCTTGTGCGAATCCATTCATGAATGTTTGATAAGGTGTATCATTGTACACGGATTGACGTGTGGGTTGATAACCGGTCTTTAATGTAAAGTCTTGTTGAACTTGTTGGCTATTTAAGAACTTCAAGAATAACCAAGACGCAAGTTTTTGCTGATCCGTACCTGAATTGGTTAAAGACATATTGGTACCTTGTTGAATCGCTGTACGATTTTGTGGAAGATCCTTATTATAAGGAATAGGTGCCACTTCAAAATTGAACAGGTATTCGCCACCTACAATCGCTGGCGTGTTGTAATATGCACCACCGGTTGAACCGATTGTCATAAAGGTTTGACCCTTCTTGAAAATATCAGATGCATAATCAGATAGCCAGTTTGCGGGTAATGTGAGCTTATCGCGATGTGTATTGAAGTAGGTAAGCATTGCGGTTGCTTGTGTTGAGTTGTAAAGTGCAACACCACCACGTTCACTATTGATCGTTGTATACGCACCACCCCATTGACGGATCAAGGTGATGAACGCATTTTCTTCTGAGTCATAAGAATAAGGAACAAATTGTGTTTTCGCAAGTGCAATTTCAGCAGATGTTAAACCGAGTTTGCTACCATATGAATCAATGAAACCTGGTGCAATCGCTTCAAATTCATTTGCAATCGCAAATAAATCTTGCCATGTTTCTGGGAACGATGTAATCTTACCCGCTGTAATGAGGGCATCCACTGCATCTTGGTTATAGATCATGACTTCTGTTGACTTATTAAATGGAAGTGAGAAGAAATCACCATCTGCTGTATATTGGCTGTTTTCATTACGATACTTCCAAAGGATATCTTCAAACTTATCGTTTTCAACCGCTGGATCAAATCCCCATACAGAGTGATCAATATATGGATTTAATGAAATCACAGCGTTGTTGGTGATGTATTCAGCCACATGGTCAGGATAACCTTGAACGATATTGGGCAGTGTACCACCTTTAATCGCGGAAACCGTATTTTGACGAAGTGCATCATAGTTTTCACCGTTCTTGACAATCTGAACTGTGATATTGGGATACAATTCTTTGAACTGGGTTGCATATAAATTGAGTGCACCTTCGATGGTTGAACCGTTTGAATGCCATAACGTAATCGTGATGGGATCAGAGGTCAACGTGGTTGGGATGTTTGTCACAGCGGGTCTAACTGTCAATGCGACAGATTTAGTTGCTGATGCACCCCATTCGTTTTCAACGCGAAGTTGATAAGTGAAGCGACCTGGACGTGTCAAGTTGGGTAGATCAATGACTTCGATTTCATCGGTCAAATCAATGGGATTTTCTGCTCCATTGATGGTATCAATCGCTTGAACACCGCGAAGTGGATCATAAGGTCTTGAACCGATGTAATAGGTCTGTGCTTCTTGAACATAGAGTAACGATACGGTTTGTTGAACGTTACCAATAATCGTGAGTGAAACTTGTTGACGTGCGAACAGACCACCTGTGTCTTCGACGTAAATCGAGTAACTGTATTGACCACCTCTTGGATCTTCTAACCATGCAGGATTCCATCCTTCAAGTTCGATCGCATTGGTCAAGTCTTTATCCGCATCGTCTTCCGCTGTGATGCCATCAAGCGGATCGAACGGATCACCATATGTGATAGTGATTTCACCTTGAACACCAACTAAGCGTGGTGCCGTGTTTCTAACTTCAACGCAGGCTGCTAAACTTAAGAGTCCTGCAAGAAGTAATACAAATGAAAATATTTTTTTCATTCTTTTCCTCCTCTTTATCCTTTTGTCCCGCTTCTACCGACGCCAGACATAATATATTTTCTCAGCAACAAGAAGACGACAATGAGCGGAATGGTTACAATCGCACTCGCTGCAATCTGCATGTTGAACATGACACGTGGGTTGGTTCCTGATGTGAAGAAGTCAGCATCACGAAGCGCAGCTGAGATCAACCAGAAACCACGACCTTCGTTGACATCACCAACGGATGTAATCAAACGAGGCCAAATGAAGGCATTCCATGAACCGATCACCGATAAAATCGTAATCGTGAAAATCGTTGGGCCAGCAATAGGAATCATCACGCGAGTTAAATACTTGAAGTCTGATGATCCATCAACCTTTGCTGCTTTATAGAGTGTTTCAGGAATTTGCTTAAAGGTTTGTCTTAAGAAGAAAATGTAGAACACTGATGTCATAAATGGAATGATCATCGCAAGGAAATAGGAATTGGTTCCTGTTTCGCCACCGATCCATCCAAAACCAGCTTGGCTGACTGTTAAGAAGTTGGTTAAGATGTAGAGTTCACCTGGAATCATCATCGTCATTAATAAGACTGAGAATAGGGTATCTCTTCCTTTAAACTCTAAACGTGCAAACGCAAACGCGGCGAGAACGGTCGTGAAAATCGTACCAATCGTTGACATCACACCCACAAAGAGCGTGTTTCTGATGTATTGACTAAAATCAACTTCTTCTAAAACGTACTTGAAGTTCATCCATTGCATTTCAGATAGAGAAATGAAGAAACGTGGTGTTAATGTCAAGTTACTTTCGAAATAGGTCTTCAGAGCCGTTAAAATCATCCAATAGAATGGGATGAAAATCATGAGTGCAACAATCGATAAGAAGAGGTATGAGAAGAACATGCGCGTAAACTGAACCACAGTTTGTCGACGAATTGCACGTTTTAAGTCGCTATCTTCTTCTTCGGTAATTTTCTCTTTTTTCTTGAAGATATTCTTGATGCCTTGACCAATTCTTTTCAGCGCTTCTTTAAATCCATAGTTTTCGGATTCTAGTAAGATTCGTCGAGCAGCAATCACTTTAAGCACGGCTGAAATAGGATTTAAGACGAAGAGTGAAATGACTGCATTCACGACATAGTTGGTTGCTACATGGTGATTGTATTCATAAAACTCTCTAAACTTCGTTTTCTTCACGTTAATGAAGGTCAGTGGGAATGTGATGATAATAAAGATTGCTAAATAACTCATCCACGTGTTTAATACGAACGTGTCGATATCCATACCAAAGATGGTGTATTCATAATTGGTAAACGTTTCAGGTGGTGTTGTGGGAACAATAATCTGTGCAAATAAGTAAATGAATAGACCTACATAAATGACTAAGAAGAGGGCATCAACCGCATGAATAATATTTTCAAAGCGTTTGATCTGTCTGACTTGTTCTTTGTTCATGTCGCCATCCTCCTAGTAGTGAACGCGTTTCTTGCCCACATACATTTGAACGAGTGTGAGTGCAAGAATAATCGCGAACAAAATAATCGAAGCTGCTGCAGCTAAGGAGAGGTCTTCACCACTATAGATATAGTCATAAATGTGGAAGACGATGGTCTTTAAGTTATAGTTCGCACCATCAGGTGTTGCTGTGTCTCCAAAGATGGCAACAACGCTCGAATAGGTCTTAAATGCGCCAATGACTGAGGTGACAACGATATAGAAGATCATCGGTGAAATCATGGGAACAGTGATTCGTGTGAAGATACGACGTTTGGGTGTCGCATCGATTAAGGCTGCTTGATAGTATTGTTGGTCAATACCTTGCATACCACTCATGAAGACCATGATCTTAAAGGCCATACCATCCCAAACCCCAAAGGCAATAAGTACGGTCATTGCTCGCCAGTAGGTTGCTCCACGTTCAATCCATGATACGGGTTCTACTCCGAAGAGCATAAAGAACTGGTTAACGATTCCGGTTTCTCCGCTTTTGAACATATAAGCGAAGACAAGACCGATTGCAAGCGTATTGGTGATATAGGGAAGGAAGTAAATCGTTTGGAAGAAACTCTTTAAAGGCTTAATTGAGTTTAAGGTAGCTGCAACAAATAAACTGAGTAAAATCGAGATTGGAACCGAGATAAAAACAATAGCCAACGTATTTAATAAGATACTGGATGTCGTGTGTGACGATGGCAAAATGAAGTTATCTGCGGATAATACTTTCGCAAAGTTACCAAATAATGTATATCCGGTAATACTTTCTCTTAATACACCATCCACATCTCTGATCAATTGATAGCCCGTATAAACGACTAAACGGAACGCGTTCAGAATGGGATAGAATGTAAAGAGTGATAACAATAACAGTGCTGGTGAAAGATAAATTAAAGCTTTCACCCAGGTTGGAAGATTGAAATTGAGGTGGAGCTTCTCTTTTAATCGTTGAAAGACATTACGTACGCTCCACACCCAGTTTAAGAGTGTGTTTTTCATCGTACGACGTCACCACTTTCGAGATTGAAGAGATGGATCTTGTTACTGCGAACAGTCAAAATGATCTCATTGGATTCATTATAAGATTCAGAGTCAACGAGGGCACGGATTTGTGTGTCACCAATGTTAAAGCGAATCATGGTATCACGTCCAATAATTTCAACTTCTGGATGTTCAACTTTTAAACCGACTTTATCAATTCTGAAGTCTTCAGGTCTTAGACCAACTTCATAATTTCCATCAGGAGCTTTCTTATCACCGAATAGAACGCCATTGATGTAAAGTTTGTTTTCTTTGACTTCGCCACGAACCACGTTAATCGGTGGGTTTCCTAGGAATTTAGCAACAAACAGGTTATGGGGATTTGTATAAACCTTTTGTGGAACATCTTTTTGTTGGGTGACACCAAAATTCATGACGACGATTTCATCAGAAATACTCATCGCTTCTTCTTGGTCGTGGGTTACGAATACAGTCGTAATACCTGTTTCTTTTTGAATACGCTTAATTTCTTCTCTTGTTTGAAGACGCAAGCGTGCATCCAAGTTGGATAGGGGTTCATCTAAGAGAAGTACTTTGGGCTTTTTAACAAGAGCGCGTGCAATCGCAACACGTTGTTGTTGTCCCCCTGAGAGCTGACCAGGCTTTTTGTCGAGCTGATCTTCAATACCGACAAGTTTCGCCATTTCGATGACGCGAGCAACCGCTTCTTCACGCTCAATCTTGAGATTTTCAAGAGGAAACATGATGTTTTGACGAACAGTCATATGGGGATAGAGTGCATAGTTTTGGAAAACGAGCCCAATTCCTCTCTTGTCTGATGATAGCTTGGTTACATCTTCATCACCAAAGAAAATCTTACCTGCTGTAGGTTTGTGTAAACCTGCAATCATAAATAAGGTTGTTGTTTTACCACAACCCGATGGTCCAAGCAATCCGACGAGCTTTCCTGAGGGAATGACCAAATCCATTTGGTCCACAGCGCGTGTTTCTTTACCGGTCTTATCGACAAATATTTTCGATAAATTCTCTAATCTGATCTCCATGTGATCCTAAACTCCTTTAGTTGTCTTGTTTTTACTTTTTATAAAATAAAAGTACTCTTGGTATCCCAAAAGCACTTATGTCTTGAATATGAAAAAAACGATGGTGGTCGTTTCCAAAAAAAGTGTTCGAATTTCGGTTAGATTTGGATACATTCAACTCTTCACCTCAACACAAGTATTATATAATAATAACCTTGAAATTACAATGAAAACTTGTGGTTCAATTCTCCAAATTTACGCCTTTTTTTCAAACGACTTTTCTGAAAGCGCTTTTAGGGGTAATTACATTATAGTATGAGGACAATGGTTTGTCAATCAAAGATGCCCGATTTTATGAAATAAAGATGAAGAAGAAGAGATTTTTTCTTTCTTTTATATAAAAAGAAAGAGGTCTTGCGACCTCTCAAAATTCACAGTTTTTGGGTGTGCGTGGAAATGGAATAACATCACGGATATTTTCGACACCTGTCAGATACATGATCAGCCGTTCAAATCCCATACCGAATCCCGAGTGTACACATCCGCCATAGCGACGTAGATCGAGATACCATTCAAGATCGTCTTTTGGTATATGAAGTTCATCCATACGTTTGATCAAATAATCAAGTCTTTCTTCTCTTTGCGAACCACCAACAAGTTCTCCTGAACCTGGAACGAGTAAATCCATTGCAGCAACCGTTTGCCCATCATCATTCATGCGCATATAAAATGCTTTGATATCTTTTGGCCAGTCAATCACAAAGACGGGTGACTTGAAGTGTTTCTCCGTTAAATACTTCTCATGCTCTGTGTTGATATCTTGACCATGGCGTGGCGTATTCTCAAATTTAACACCACTTGCAAGTAAAATATCGATAGCCTCTTTATGCTTAACGCGTGCAAATGGACTATTTAACACATTAAGAAGACGATCCGTTAAACCGGGTTCAACGAACTTATCAAAGAAGACCATTTCTTCAGGACACTTTTCAAAGACATAGCGTATTAAGAATTTCACCATATCTTCCACAACTTGCATGTTCTTTTCAAGATCAGCAAACGCCATTTCGGGTTCAATCATCCAAAATTCAGATGCGTGACGTAGGGTGTTTGAATTTTCAGCTCTAAATGTAGGTCCAAAGGTGTAGACGTTTTTGAAAGCGAGCGCGAATGTTTCAGCTTCAAGTTGTCCGGTGACGGTTAAGTTTGCACGTTTACCAAAGAAATCCTTCTTAAAATCCACTTTCTTTTCTTCGTTAAACGGGATGTTTTCTAGTGGAAGTGTGGTGACGCTAAACATTTGACCTGCACCTTCACCATCGTTTCCTGTAATGATCGGTGTATGCGTGTAAATAAAGCCTTTGGATTGAAAGAATTCATGAATACCCATCGCAGCAACCGAACGAATTCTAAAAACAGCGTGGAAAAGGTTGGTTCTCGCACGTAGATGCGCAACCTCTCTTAAAAATTCACGCGTATGACGCTTGGGTTGAATGGGATAATCTTCAGGTGAATCGCCTAAAAGTTCGATATGAAGTGCTTTGACTTCAAAAGGTTGTTTCGCATCAGGGGTTAAGATGAGTTCACCTTTGACCATGATGGCGCTACCCACTCTAAATTTTTGAACGTCTTTGAAGTTATCGATCTTTTGTTCTTCATACACGACTTGAAGCGTTTCAAAAAATGTTCCATCGTGGAAATTGATAAAACCAAACTCTTTTTGAGCACGGTGATTGCGAATCCAACCGTAGATTTCAAGTGTTTTTCCAAGTAATGTCTCGGTTTCTCTGTAAATCTGTTTAACTGTTGTTTCCATGGATATCCTCCTTCAATATAAAAACGCCCTTAGTTGTCTAAGGACGTCAAATAACGCGGTACCACCTTAGTTCTAGAAAAATATTCTAGCCCTCAAAACCTTTAACGCGGGTCGCGGATGGTTCTACTATTCTTTATAAAGAATTTCTTCCATCTCTCCAAGTGTTTTTCACGTCACCATTCGTTCGGGCTTTCACCAGTTCCCGACTCGCTATGCGAAGCGGATGAGCGTTACTCTCTTTTCATCGATTTCTAGATTATTATACCCTTCATTATGCGATTTGTCAATCGGATTGGGCTTCATCTGTTTCGAGTAATTCTTCGTCTTCTTCATCATCAAGTTCAATAAATTTAGCTTCTGATATATGTTGAAATTTCTTTGAGATTTTCGTACTTGTCGTGTGGACACTGTCTGCGGTTTTAGAGACCGTTTCAATCGATTTTTTAAGTTTATCCCAGCGTTCAACATAACGTTTGAATTCTTCGCCTAGTTTTTTAAGTTCTTCAACAATCACTTTCGCTTGTTTATCGCGTTCAAGGTTACGAACCACCATTTGGATCATCGATAGTGTTGAGATCAGTGTCGTCGGAGATACAAGCCATACTTTGTTTTTGGCTGCATACTCAATTAACTCTTCGTGATACGCAGATATTTCAGCAAAAATGGCTTCTGCAGGAACAAACATAAATGCTTGATCGCCAGTTTCATTAAAGATAATGTATTTGTTTTTGATGTCATCAATGTGCTTTTTGACATCTTTCTTAAAGTCTTTCGTTGCTTGAAGACGATCAGCTTCACCTAGGTTTCGATCGGTCATACGTTTGTAATTTTCAAGAGGGAACTTCGAGTCAATAGCCACCATACCGATGGGTTCTGGTGCATAGATCACAGCATCTGCAATTGATTTATTGGAGAGTGTCTTTTGTTTCTCATAGAGTTCTGTGTTGTCACCTAAAACAGCTGAAAGCAGTTGATAAAGTTGAACTTCTCCGAAGATTCCTCTCGTTTTTTGACCTTTTAGTAAGTCGTTTAAGGAAACAACTTCGTTAGAGAGTGATTCAATCTTCTTTTGAGCTTCATCAATTTTTGTCAACCGTTCAACGACATCGGTAAACGTCTTATTCGTTTTATCGAAGCCTTCACCGAGTCTTAGATCAACTTTTTCATTGATATCTTTAAACTTAAGCTCTATTTGACGAATCATCGTTTCTTTAAACTCTGTTAAATCTTTGAGTGATGTTTTACCCGATTCATGGATCATTTGTGATAACTGATAACGAAATTCTGCATATTCCTTTTGAAGATGAACTTTAAGATCAGCTTGTGAGGAAAGAAATCCGGTTAGATCGGGTGGAAGCGGCTTGTTTTTGTTCATTTTGATGATTAAAACGAAAACGAGTCCGATAAGAATGATGATTGCACCGAGAATAAAATAGTCTAACATGTTTACCCCTCCAAATCTTCTAAATAATAGATATGCCAAATCTCATCGATGTATTCGACATAAAAAATCATGTATGTTTCATCTGAGAGTATTAAATCGTTCACGGATGTGATGAACCGATCATCATTAAGTGCACGTGAGTAGTTCTTTTGTCTATTTTCGTCGACCATGACACTTTGGTATGCACGGCTGACGAGATCAGTACAATAAAATTTGTATTCCATATCAAGGAAAAATAGGAAATTGTAGAGATTCTTATCAACCTTATCTTGTGCGTAATTCACAGCACCATCGATCTGTTCAGAGGTGATATTTTTGACACGAAGACCGATAAATTCATTGCGATAACGTGTGCCATAATAAGGATATTCAGGATCACTTTCTGTGCGATAAACTGGATTGAGCCAGTAATTCGTATAGGAATTGCTGACGGTTGCACTGAAATTATGGGGTTCATTTCCTGGATGTAAGATAAAGTCTAATATCGTTTCATCACCTTGTGGGAATCCAACAGCTTCGATAAATCGATTATTTCCATTATTGATTGCAGCGTGCCCTCCAAAATAATAACTGATAAAAAGATGAGCCCATGCTGTAAAAGGAAAGGGTGAGTCTTGAGAAACAAAGATATCTCCTTTTTGACCAAGAAATTTTTTTGTATCATTATAAAATACACTACGTGTATCTTGTAATTCATATGATGTTTCACGTGAAACCTCATAGTATCTTCTCGTCTGATAGTTCCCTAAACTATATTCAATCGTAACTTCTTCAACAAACGTACTTCTATCCTTAAAATCTTCGATTGCGCGATCAACTTGAATGTTTTCAGCTACTGCAATCCCCAATGAATAAACCATCCCCATTAAAATGAGGATGAGCAATGTTTTGAGAACTTTGCCTACTGTGATTCTCCGTCTTTTTCTACTTTTGATCTTTGCTGCAAACATCAACTTCAAAACCATCACCTGCTTGAGTTTATTATATCACGGCTCTATCATCTTCAAAAAATGAAAAATGCCGAAATCTCGGCATTTGATTCATTATTTTTTAGGTTTAATCACGAGTGCGCGTTGTTCGCCTTCACCTTCAGATTCGGTCGTCACATCACGCCATTCAGCAAGCTTGGTGTGAATGATCCGGCGGTCAAAGGCATTCATAGGATCTAATTTAACAGCAATTCGTGTTTGAGCAACTTCTTTGGCGGTCTTGGTTGCAAGGATTTCAAGTTGCTTCTTTCTGTTTTCATGATAATTACCAATGTCAAGAGCAACAATCAAATGATCATCAACAAAAAGATTTAAGTAATTTCTGAGCATGAATTGAAGAGCGAGTAATGTGCGTCCTTCACGGCCAATCAAAAGTGCGTTTTCATCACTTTCGATATGATAATGAATTTCTTCACCTTCGCTTAATGTTCTGACTTCCATGCGAGTCTTAATGCCCATCGTCTTTAAGATGTTTTCAAGGTAAACCTTACCTTCTGTTGCTAAATTAATGTTTGGTGTGGCTTCATAGAAGGCTGAGGTTCCAAAACCGAGTAAACCCTTCTTTTCTTTTAAGACGGTGAGTTTGATCTTATCTTTCTGCAATTTTAGCTGTTCTACAGCCATTTTTTCAGCTTCCTGCAAGGATTTAGCTTCAAATTCGACACGTTTTAAGTTCATATCTTCACCCCAATATTTGTTTTTGTCTTAATGTTTCGTGTTTCTTTTCGTTCAGCTTACGATTCACGAGTGTTTGACCTAAGGAGTAGATGTTACCGAAAATCCAGTAAAGTGCAAGCGCATTTGATGAATATGAAGCGAATGCCATCATGATGACCATGAAGTAGCTGACATATTTCATTGTCTTTTCGGTTTGTTGAGCTTGTGGATTTAAGTTTTGACGGCCCGTATTCTTCGCGTACGCGGGTTTCTTCATTGAAATCTGTTGTAACAAGAACATCGTTCCACCAACTAAACCTGCAAGTACCATACCGATAATACCATCGTTACCGTTTGCTAGATTGATACCTAAGAAGTTGGTGTTGATGACACCTTCTGTATACATACCACCGGCAAGCGTAATACGTCTAACGACACCATACATCGCGATGAAGATAGGCATTTGAAGGAAAGGCATAAGACATCCAAAGACGTTGATGCCGTGCTTTTTGTAAACCTGCATCATTTCCATTTGCATCATCTGTTGTGATTGTGGGTCTTTTCTGGTTGCATATTTGGATTGGACGCGTGCCATATCGGGTTGTGCAAGGTTCATTTTGATGGACATGTCGTTGCTCTTCGCATAAATCGGCCAAGCGAGTGTACGAACCACGATCGTGGTGAGTAAAATACCGACAGCAAAGTTGTTTCCAAATAATCCTGCAAAGAAATTCATGATAAATGCAACAGGAATGACTAAGATCCAGTCAAAGAAGGTTGCGTCCTTGTTCGAGATGGGGCGTTCACCACCTGATACATAAACATTGATGTCTTGACTGAAATCTTCATACGTGAACGTCACGTTATATTGATGTTGATTTTTGAATCCATCTTCATCGAGTGGAGAGTAGTCATGATCATCAAATGAAGCTTTGACATCTTCACCCTTAAGTTCAGTGACATCACCATCTCTTCTCACCACATAGATGAGCATACCGGTTGGATCAAAGGTTTCACCAATTTGATAAAGGACGTTGTCCTTTACATAACGGAAGGCGACCATCACGATATCATCGGGATCACCAACAATCGTTTCAGGCTTTACATATAACTGAAAGGACGTTTCAATATCTGAGACGGTGTAGGTATAGGTTCTCACACCATCAGCGTTTGTTTGTACATTAGTCGGAAGTGCACCATCATATTCGACGAGTGTACCGACACCTTTTTGGGATAGACTCCAATAAGATAGTCCATTTTCCCCTTTAAAGACGATGCTGTTAGCTTCGGTATGATCAAAAACGAGTTTTTCCCATACACCTGTTTCACCAACTGGGTTGTTAGAGACCACAACTTCAACAGGGTCTGCTCCACCACCACAGGCAGCTAAACTGAAGACTAATACCACCATCATCAAACTAAAGATGATTCGTTTCATTGTTTTCGTTCTCCATGAGTTTAGATTTTTTAAATAGAACGGTTAATTTGGTTTTCATGTCCTGATAACTCAACTGAGAGACCGTGGGTTTGATGACAACAACAATTTCTTTTTGTTTTTTAATGTTGTCTTTGAACTCACTGATAATCATTCGTATGCGACGTTTAGCGAGGTTACGCGCTACAGCATGACCATAGCGTTTACCAATCGATAGTGCAAAACGAAAGTGATCGCTTGTTGGATCGTCAGTCTGATAAATAGCAAAATAACTGTCACCTTTGACAACCTTCTGTTTAAAGATCGCATCGATTTCGCTATTCTTCTTTATGCGATATCTCTTGTTCATCGGTTTTCAAGTATTTTAAAAAAGAAAGGATTACCCAAAAAAATAACGTGTGTTATTATTTTAAACGAGTAATCCAAGTATTTTTAAAATAAAGATTCAATTTAAACAGTTAATGCTGCGCGGCCTTTCAATCTGCGACGAGCTAACACTTGACGACCATTAGCAGTAGCCATTCTCGCTCTAAAGCCATGGGTCTTAACGCGTTTTAGCTTACTTGGTTGATATGTTCTTTTCACAAATAAAACCACCTTTCTTGCGAAACCATGCTTTTTCATTATATATAAAGACCCCTGGTTTGTCAACCATAAACGATGCTTTTTTTATGCTTTTGAAGATGTGTCTTCCCGGTTTTTTGAGAAGAAAGAAAATTGTTTGATTTTTCATCGTTTTTCCATCATCTGATTTGATCTTATGATGTGGATAACTTAACCACTTTTTTGTGGATTTGTGGATAACTGGGCAAAATCGACTGATGGCTTAATAAAGACGTAAGATATGGCGAGTTTTCCACATGATTTCCACTTGTCCACACACTTCCTTCTTTGGTTTTCCACAAAAACTGTGGATATCTTTTTCGCTCGTTTTTTTGTAAGTATGATATCCTATTGATACGATGAAATAAGGGGTTTTTATATGAACACTTACGACCTGCTGTGGCAGCGCATTTTGAATGAACTTGAGACGACATTTAGCGAAGACATTTTTCAGGAAGTCTTTGAACCTTTGAAGTCTACCCATAAGTACGCAAACGATCACGTTTATGTTTTAGTCCCAAGTGAATTTATTAAAAATCGCATTAACCGTCTTTATCTCGGTAAAATCAATGCGCTTGCTCAAAAATACAACCAAGCACCGATCCGTTTTAAATTTGTGACCGCTCAAGAACTGATCCCCGAAGAAACCTTGGTGAGTCCTGAACGCAATCTAAGTTTAAAATACCGTCCAGGTAACTTGAATGCAACTTATACGTTTGACAACTTCGTTGTGGGTAAATCCAATATGTTTGCCTTCCGTATGGCGATGAAAGTTGCTGACCAACCTGGTGCTGTTGCTAACCCTCTTTACATCTTTGGTGATGTAGGACTAGGTAAAACGCACTTAATGCAAGCGATTGGTAACTACATTTTAGATCAAGACATCAATAAGAAAGTTCTTTATGTGAAAGCAGATGGCTTTATCGAAGATTTCGCGAACCTATTAAAAAAAGAAAAAATGGAAGATTTCAATGCGAAGTACCGAGAAATTGATATTTTGCTTGTCGACGATATCCAAATCATGGGTGGTGCGACAAAGACACAGATGGAATTCTTCAAATTATTCGACTATCTCTATCAAGCCAATAAGCAAATTGTGATCACCAGTGATAAACCTGCATCAGAACTCAAAAATATCATGACACGTTTGACTTCACGTTTTGAAGTAGGATTAACTGTCGATATTCAAGTCCCAGATCTCGAACACCGTATTGAAATTCTAAAACGAAAACTTGCGTCTGAATCGTCTGACATCCATGATATTCCAGGAAATGTCTTAGAATTCATCGCATCATCATTTGTTACAAACATCCGTGAGCTTGAAGGAGCCCTCAAACGTGTCTTGTTCTATTGTTTAACCAACAATCTCGACATGACGATTGAAACAGTAAATGAGGCTTTAGAACCTCTTCTGAAAACTAAGCGTAAGAGTGATTCATTGAATGAAAACAATTATGATCGTATACAATCCATTGTCAGTGATTTTTATGGTATTACCTTAGAAGATCTCATTGGGAAAAAGCGGCATTCAAAATACATTTTACCGCGTCATATCGCGATGTATCTGATCAAACTTCGTTACAACATTCCCTATAAAACAATAGGTTCTCTCTTTGGTGATCGCGACCATTCAACCGTCTTGGCTGCATGTGAAAAGATTGAAAATGATTTAAAACAAGATACAGCATTACGCATCGCTGTCGATACGATTACAAAAAAGATTGACGCATTTAACAAAAAATAAGCGTTTATAATATGTGGAAAATGTGGTATAATAAATACGATATAGAGCCATCAATCGATTTATCCACAAACCCACATTTGTAACAACAATAATTAAAAGATTGAAATAAGAAAATAAAGGAGCACGCATATGATTTTTAGTGTCGATCGTGACGTATTACTCAACCAACTACTTATCGTCCAAAAAGGTCTTCCTTCAAAGACGCCTCTTCCCATTCTTTATGCCGTCAAGTTTGAAGTCAATGAAGATCATATTTTACTGACAACAAGCAATACCGATGTTGCGATCCAAGTGCTCATCGATGATCATTCACTTTCTATTAAGCAAGGTGGTAAAGTTGCTATACCTGGGAAGTATCTCATTGAAATCATTCGAAAGATTGTTTCTCAACGCGTTGAATTCGCATTGATTGAAGATAAACTGATTGTCATTAAAGCTGATCGCTCTGAATTTAAATTGCGTTTGATGGATGTTGAAGATTATCCTGAAATTGATTTCCTTGATTTAGATGATCCTATCGTATTAGACAGTCAATTAATTCGAGGCATCATTAAAGAAACCAATTATGCAACAGCAACTTCAGAAAAACGTCCTATCTTAACCGGTGTTAACTTTAAGTATTTAGATAATCATCTTTACTGTGTAGCAACAGACTCTTATCGATTATCACAAAAAAATGTGAAACTTAGAACACATAGCAAGCAATTTGATATCGTCATTCCAAATAAGAGTTTAGATGAACTCTCTAAGATCTTAGATACCTACAATGAAGATGTTGAACTTTTCATTAATCCCAATAAAGTCTTATTTAAGATGAATAAGATTTTATTCCAAACACGTTTGCTTGAAGGAACCTATCCTGATACCATGAGAATCATTCCTATTGAATTCCCTGTGGTTATCCCTTTTAACAAAGAAGAATTACTTGCTGCTGTTGAACGTGTATCACTCTTATCACCAAGAGATCGTGAAACCAATTATAACATCATCAAGATGAGTTTAAGACCTGACCGTGTTGTTGAAATCAGTTCAACCAACAATGAAGTTGGGGATGCGCTCGAAGAAATCATTCCTTCATCTGATGTGACAGGTCCAGTGATTAAGATTGCATTTTCTTCACGGTACTTAGTTGAAGCACTTAAATCGTTTAGTTCTTCTGAAATTCTTGTTCAATTTGCTGGAGAAGTTAAACCGTTTGTCATTAAAGGAAACTTAGATGCTGATCTGTTACACCTGATTTTACCTGTTCGTATCGACTAAACATAGACATAATTTCAATGAGAGCTACTTCGGTGGCTCTTTTTTTATCGATTTCAAAAAACGTTGAAATTTCCGTTTTAAGCGTATTTTATAAACCGAGACGCAGTTAGGATTGAATGTGTATAAAAAAGTAGAAAAAGGATGTCTTTTTGCTTATATTATGATATAATATAAAAGGATAGCAGAGGGAAATGAATGAAAAAGTTTAGAATTACAACCGAATACATCACATTAGGACAATTATTGAAAGCGACTGATCACATTGGTTCAGGTGGGGAAGCCAAGTTTTTTTTATTAGAAAACGATGTTTTGGTCAACCAAGAAAAAAGAACAGAACGTGGTAAAAAATTATATCCAGGTGATCGTATCATGGTTGAACATAAAGAGTATCTGATCGTTAATGATCCAAAAAGTCAGTCTTAAACACTTTCGTAACCATCACAGTTATGATGTCACGTTTGATTTACCCTTCAGCTATATTGATGGACCGAACGGTTCAGGAAAAACAAGCATTCTAGAAGCAATTTATTTTGTTGCAACGACTAAATCTCATCGTACAGCCGATGAAAAAGATATGATCGAATCGGGGGAACCCTTTAGTCATGTCAAGGTATGGACTAAAGACGATCGCTATGACATTGTCTTATCAAAAACAGGAAAAAGAGCATCGATCAACGGTATTGAAAAACGAAAGATCAGTGATTTTATCGGACATCTTCGTGTTGTGATGTTTGCTCCTGAAGATTTAGAATTGATTCAAGGATCACCACAAGGCAGAAGACAGTTTATTGACCTTGAATGGATGCAAATCCATAAACCCTACTTAAGATACTTGAATACCTATAAAAATGTGTTAAAACAGCGAAATAGCTTATTAAAAAAGATTAACATCGATGATGATTACACATTCCTAAACATTTTAGGTGAACAGCTCTATGATGTAGGCGTCAAAATTATGGAAGAACGTCGACAATTCATTGAATCATTGAATCTAAAATTTCAAGAATCGTATGGCTTATTCTCTTCACATCATGTTGAATGTTTATATCAACCTGATGTTGATGAAAAAGCATTTCTTCATGCACTAAAGAAAAATCAAAAACAAGATATTCTCTATCAAGCGACACAAGTCGGTCCTCATCGTGATGATGTCATCTTCCGTTTTAATGGACATGATGCTAAAAGTTATGCATCACAAGGTGAACAGCGCTTGATGGTCATTGCTTTAAAACTTGCTCTACTTGCATTAATCAAAGAAAAAACAAATCAACAGGTGACCCTACTGCTTGATGATGTGCTCAGTGAACTCGATCCCAAACGTCAAGAACGTTTCTTAAAAGAGTTACCGAAAGAGCATCAAATCATCATGAACAGCACACATGCAATTGAGGGTGCACACATCCAGATGATCCACTTAACGAAGGAGTGAACGTATGTCGAATTATGATGCATCAAACATTCAAATCTTAGAAGGTCTTGAGGCGGTAAGAAAACGCCCAGGTATGTATATTGGAAGTACAGGAGCAAGAGGTTTACACCACTTAGTTTGGGAAATCGTGGATAACTCGATTGACGAAGCTTTAGGTGGGTATGCGACCAATATCAAGCTCGAAATTCTTAAAGGCGAAATCATTCGTGTTACTGATGATGGCCGTGGGATTCCTGTTGACCTCCACCCTAAAACACACCGTCCCGCTGTTGAGACGATTTTGACATCGCTTCACTCGGGTGGTAAATTTGATGGCAAATCGTATAAAGTATCGGGTGGTTTACACGGGGTTGGTGCCTCGGTTGTTAATGCCTTATCCGAATGGTTCTTAGTTGAAATTCACCGTGATGATAAAGCGTATGAACAACGCTATGAACGTGGCATTCCAGTCACCGATGTCAACGTGATTGGGACATCAACACACACAGGAACGATTGTTACCTTTAAATCCGATCATCTCGTCTTTACTGAAACGACAGTGTATGATTTTGAGGTTCTCAGAAATCGTATTCAACAGCTCGCATTCCTTAACAAGGGCATTAAGATCACCATCTCTGATCAACGTGGCGATCTACCGATCGAACACACCTATCATTATGAAGGTGGTATTGTCGAATATGTATCATTCTTGAATTCAGGCAAAGGCAAAGTCAATCAAGAAGTCATTTATATGGACAAAGAAGTCGATGGAGTTACCATTGAAATTGCCATGCAATATAATGATTCGTATGCGACCAATTTATATTCATTTACGAATAACATTCCCACACATGAAGGGGGTATGCATGAAGATGGATATAAAATGGCATTAACACGTATTTTAAATAAATACGGAACAGATTCAGGCATGCTTAAAAAGGATGATTCTTTCTTAGGCGAAGATACACGCGAAGGTCTAACAGCCATCGTATCTGTGAAACACCCCAATCCACAATTTGAAGGACAAACCAAAACCAAATTAGGTAATCCTGAAGTTCGTGGGATCACATCTCAAGTGTTTGGTGATGGTTTTGAACGCTATTTACTCGAAAATCCAACCGATGCTAAAGCCATTATCGAAAAATGTTTAATGGCATCTCGTGCACGCATTGCAGCAAAGAAAGCACGTGAAGCAACACGCAGAAAGTCACCTCTTGATGCACTTGGATTCGCATCGAAGCTTGCAGATTGCAGAAGTAAAGATCCTGTGATTTCTGAAATCTATATCGTGGAAGGTGATTCTGCGGGTGGATCTGCAAAACAGGGTCGCGAATCCGAATATCAAGCGATCATGCCACTACGTGGTAAAGTCTTAAACGTTGAAAAAGCACGTCTTGATAAAATCTTAAGCAACAAGGAAATTCTTTCACTCATTCAAGCACTCGGTACAGGTATCGGTGATGAATTTGAAGCAGATAAAGCACGTTACCATAAAGTAGTCATCATGACTGATGCCGACATTGACGGTGCACATATTCGTACACTATTATTGACCTTCTTCTTTAGATTCATGAAGCCACTCATCGATTTAGGTTATGTCTTTATCGCACAACCACCTCTCTATAAAGTCCAATCGGGTAAGAGAGTTGAATATGTGTATAGCGATGAACAGCTGAATAAGCTTCTTGAAGAAATGGGGGGACGCCCAACCATTCAACGCTATAAAGGTCTTGGTGAAATGAACCCTGAACAGCTTTGGGAAACAACGATGGATCCAGAGCGCCGTACACTCCTTCAGGTTTCCCTCAAGGATGCGATGGATGCCGATCAAGTCTTCTCGATGCTCATGGGTGAAGACGTTGACCCAAGAAAACAGTTTATTCAAGAAAACGCAATTTATGCGAACAACATTGACGCATAGGAAGGATGTCACATGAACCAAACATTAAATAACGAAACCAGCAAAACAACTGAAGGTTATGTGAAAGAGATCAATATCTCGAATGAGATGAAGACCTCCTTCTTAAACTATGCGATGAGTGTTATTGTATCACGTGCACTTCCTGATATTCGCGATGGACTTAAACCCGTTCAACGTCGTATTTTATATGCGATGAACGATTTAGGTATGACCGCAGATAAAGCCCATAAGAAATCAGCGAGAATCGTCGGTGAAGTCATCGGTAAATACCATCCCCATGGTGACTCATCCGTCTATGATGCCATGGTTCGTATGGCACAACCCTTCAACTATCGTATGCCATTAATCGATGGACACGGGAACTTCGGATCCGTCGATGGCGATGGTGCCGCAGCGATGCGTTACACCGAAGCTAGAATGTCAAAAATTGCAGGTGAACTCGTCCGTGATTTAGAAAAGAATACGGTCGATTATGTCGACAACTATGATGGATCAGAACATGAGCCATCGGTACTACCTTCACGCTATCCTAATTTACTCGTCAATGGATCAACAGGGATTGCTGTAGGGATGGCAACCAATATCCCACCACACAATTTAGGTGAAGTGATCGATGGGTTGCTTGCATACATGGATAACGATCAAATTAGCGTCTTAGAACTCATGCAATATATCAAGGGACCTGACTTTCCTACTGGAGGTCAAATCCTCGGTTTATCGGGTTTAAGAATGGCGTATGAGACAGGTAGAGGTATTATTGCAAATCGTGCAACTGCTGAAATCGTCACTCATAAGAATAAACAAGCGATTATTGTCACTGCGATTCCTTATGCAGTCAATAAGACAACATTGATTGAACGCATTGCAGAAATAGCTAAAGAAAAAATCGTTGAAGGTATCACGGATTTACGCGATGAATCGAATCGTAAAGGCATGCGTGTTGTCATTGAACTTAAACGCGATGTCAACCCTCATGTGATGCTCAATAACCTCTACAAGCATACCCAACTCCAACAATCCTTTGGATTTAACATGATTTGTTTGGTGAAGGGTCAACCTCAAATGGTGACCTTAAGAGATTTACTCAAGCACTATTTGGATCATCAGATTGAAGTGATTCAACGTCGCACTGTGTATGATCTCGAAAAAGCAGAAGCAAGACAACATATCTTAGAAGGTCTGGTCACAGCACTTCATGATGTCGATCACGCGATTGAACTCATTAAAGCATCGAAGACCGGTGATGAAGCGAAAGATGCGCTGATTGCAACCTATCAATTAACAGACATCCAAGCACGCGCGATTCTGGATATGAGACTTCAACGGTTGACAGGTTTAGAAATTGAAAAGATTGAAAACGAACTTGGCGAATTAACCATCAAGATTAAAGATTATAAAGGCATCATTGAAAGCCATGAACGTAAGCTTCAAATCATCCGTCAAGAGCTCCTTGAAATCAAAGTTAATTATGCAGATGCACGTGTTACAGAAATCAATTTACATGAAGATTTAAGCATTGAAGATGAATCATTGATCCCTGTTGAAGATGTGATTATTACTGTGACTAATAACGGGTATATCAAGCGTATGAATGTCGACCACTACAAGACACAAAATCGTGGTGGTGTAGGTATGTCTGGTATCAAAGTTCATGAAGATGATTATGTTGAACATATCTTGATGACATCAACCCATGACTATCATCTCTTCTTTACCAATAAAGGTCGCGTCTATAAGATCAAAGGATATAAGATTCCAGAAGGATCAAGACAGTCAAAAGGATTACCGATTGTCAACTTGTTAGAGTTCCAAAAAGATGAGAAACTTGCATCCTTTACCAACGTGAAAGACTTTGAAGCAGGAGATGCATTCTTAACGTTCGTGACGAAAAAAGGTGTCATCAAACGTACTCCAATTAACGAGTATGCAAACATCAGAACCAACGGTATTAACGCGATTAATTTACGTGATGACGATGAACTTTTGAACGTTGCATTAACCGATGGTAAGAAAGAAATTATCCTTGGAGCATCCAACGGTAAAGCGATTCGTTTTGATGAAAATGATGCACGTGCGATGGGTCGTACAACATCGGGTGTTCGCGGAATGGATTTAGGTCCTAACGATGAAGTTGTCGGTGTTGCCATTATCGATCACGATCAACAAGAAATTCTTGTCATTACGGAAAATGGCTTTGGTAAGCGAACAATCGTTGAAGAATATCGTAAGCAAATTCGTGGTGGTAAAGGTGTGAAGACACTGAATGTCACTCAAAAGAACGGTAGACTTTCAACGCTTCGTACCGTGAATGATGATCAAGATTTAATTGTCGTTTCCGATAAAGGTGTTGTGATGAGAACCCATGTGGATCAGATTTCACAGACCAAACGCGCAACACAAGGTGTGAGAATTATTCGCTTACGTCCCGACCATAAAGTCTCAACGATTGCACTGGTTCCACGCCAAGAAGAAATCGATGAAGGCATCGTTGAAGAGCAAGCATTTATTCAGGAATCCCTGGTGGTTTCTGAACCTAAAAAAGTCATTGAAGCCATCGATTTAGCACCTGATGAAGTTGAGGAAGAAACCGAAGAAAAAGTCACAACCGATTCACTTTTCGATGAAGAATAATTTGCAAAGCACATCCAAAATGGGTGTGTTTTTTTCATCAAAAAAAGGATCATTTAAGATCCCTTAAGATTGTTCTTTTCAATATACTGTTTGGCAAATTCATGAAAGTTGATTGGCCAGTCCGATTCAACAAGTTTTCTAAAACGCTCATAACGTAAGGCAGATCCTTCGGTTTGTAACATGCAATAACACTGGAAAAGTGCCTTTTCATAGTCTTCGTGTTCACCCAAATAGTAATGAGCAAGAGCTTTAAAATAATAGATGAAATCAAGCAAATAAAAGATCTTCCATTCGAGATTATACTTAATCGCTTTATCACAGGTCTCGAGGACTTTATGATATTCTTTATGTCTACCATAATACTGACCAAGACGCTGCAAAACATAGGTCAGCATTTTTTCATTTTGACCCGAGTAAATTAAGGTAGGATTATCCGCCATCAGCAGTAGTCTATCAGCAATCACCTTTTGTTCAGCAAAACCAGAGATATTAACAAGAGAAGATAATATGGTGATTTCAAAGGTTGTCAACACCTTTCTTTTCATGATTTCTGGATAGCCAATGAGATCTAAAGTGCGTTTCAGATAGACTTCTTCAGCGATCTTTCCCGTCTGAAGTTCTAAATGGTCAACAGCATTTCGATACAGCAACTTTGTGCCTTCATCACGCACTTTTTCAATAGGATAATTCTTCATAAAACTTAGAGCAGTGATATGATCACGATTGGCTACAGAATTATAAAAGTCGATAATGGTTCGAGCTTCTTTAATTTTCTCAGCTTCAAACTCAAGCATTAAAATGGCTGTCCGGTAACCCAATCGCTCAGAAAAAAGATTGATGACTTCTTGAGGGAGATAGCTTGTACCATTGAGATAGCGACGAAATTGACGAAGAGAAATAATACCCTCAACCAGCGTTTCTTGTGTCATGTTTTGTTCAAAACGCAAGCGATCAAAATAGCGTGCAAGCTCTTGAGAATACGTGATATCCATCATTAACCTCCAATGGGACATTTTTGCCCTACACAAGATATCATCATCACGTTATCCTATAAACAGGAAGGTGATTGACATGCATGATGAAGCGGGGGACGTGACATCGATTATCGATGTTCACGATGGCTTCTGGATGTGTGGTGAACCGGAACTCTTTATCGTCACGGTATACCCTCATCCATTTGACCATCCATCGTCTTGACATCGTCTATCCAGGGGGGCAGCCTCATTCATCTATTATAACATATTATGCAAATGGATGGATGAGCTGTACGGGGGGATATAAAGTAGAAGGATCCAGGTTCTTTTCATGCCTGAGCCGAGTGTGTCTCGCACACACATATTCATCCATAATCCATGCATCTTGATGTAAAATGGGTTATAATATGGAATATCCGGCGAAAGGGGGAACAGGCATGAAACATCTGAATCAATGGTCCGTCTACTTTTTGTTTTTAGGCTTGTTTTTTATCCTCAATATCGCGAATACATATTGGTTAACCGTTCAAGAACTCAATCGATATATCGCACCATTTCATCATACATTTTTAGGAGAATTGAATGCCTTTTTGGGTAATTTTTCAATTCTTTTTATTTTCATGCTGATTGGTTTTATTTGGATTAAAAAGGCTAAAGGACGTATGATTTTTTTGATGGTCATCACATTTATCCTCAATTTTTGGATCTTTTGGATGGGTGTATTCAATATGTTCTTTGGTACAGCATTTTCCATTCCAGCAAGCACCATTTTTAGAAATCCAGCCGATGGATTCGCGTTAGGAACATTCTTACAAGCCATGTTGGAACTGATTACCTATTATCGTATCCTCGTTTTTCTACCATTTATTGCACTTCTTGTGATCTATTTACTTTCAGATCGTCAGCAACTGAAAACGATGTATTTCAAAGTGACCATTCAAAAGTATTTATCGAGCGTTCTTCTCGTGATTATGACACTATTTACTGCAGTCTTCTCGTATTATGAACAGTATAAACTTACCCTACCACTAAATGCCGTCAAGAGTACATTCGCGATTCAAAACCTAGGTGTGTATCCTTACTATGTGGGTGAACTCATTGGACAACCATTCGATCTAGACCTTGTTTCTTTTCTTGAACTAACCACGGATGAAAAACTTGCATCTGCATATCAAGTCTACAACAAGAATCAACCGAGTTATGAAAACTTCTTTGATGGACAAACCTATTCAAACCGTCTTTCATTAAGTCAAGCAGTATCTTCACTGACCATTGATCCATCGATTGCACAAGGTGATGATCTACATGGACTACTAGAAGGCAAAAATATGGTATTGATTCATCTTGAGTCACTCAATACATTCCTGCTCGAATCAGAATTAACATCTGTTCGCATGCCCTTTGTTCAAGCACTCATCGAACAAAGCTTTTACTTCTCCAATTTTTATAACAATGTCGGCATGGGTGTCAGCTCAGATGGTGAGCTTGCTGTGATGACAGGTCTTTATCCCATGGGTGATCGAACACTTTATTGGGAATATAATGATGATCCTTACGATCTTGATTCATTAGTGGGATATATGAATCAAGCAGGTTATTATTCAGAAGCGATTCATGGAGATAAAGAAAAATTCTATAATCGTGATTTAATTTATCCAGAAATGTATGGATTTAGTCGTTTCTATTCGCTGGAAGAATTCATTGAAAGAGGTTATGTCGTCGAAGACGGTTATATGTATGATACGGTTAACCAAAAGGTTCACCATTCACCATGGATCTCAGATTATCATTTGGCTGACTTTACAGCAACCCATGGCGCATCACTTGCTCGCACCTACGATAAAGTCATGCTTTTCCCCATCACCATGATGCCTCATACCCCCTATGAGTTTGATCCTAATGGCATCCGTTATGATGTTTACCCTGAGATTTCACGTCAAATCAGTCATGTTACCTTAAACTATATCAACTATGTTGACTATGTCAATGATGTCATTAAACGCTTTTTCATCAGTGAAACAGGTGCTGATCAAACGCTCGAAAATAGCGTCTATGTCTTTTATAGCGATCACGGTTCAGGGATTAAAAATGGTGATTTAAACATCATCATGGACCGCGATATCTCGGTCATTGAAACAAGAAAGATGTTACAACAAGTTCCAGCATGGATCTATGTACCGGGTGATGAAATGGTTGACTACGAAGGTTTCTCAATTCGTAAAGGACTGCTTACAGGTGAGCAAACATTGGTAAGAAGTCAAGTCGACCTTTACCGAACGATTATCGAACTCTTTAATCTACCCGTTGGCGAAGATCCCTATTTTGGTGTTCATGGACTATCGATAGAAAAAACATTTGCTTTAGATAATCGTTTGATGGATGTTGTGACAGATGATTATTTCTATTCGATGAGAAATCCTTTAAAGATCTTTCCTATGGATGCGACAATCGATCAAGAAACATATGATTATATCCTAAGATTTAAGCAATTATCTGACATCATCGTTTCAGAAGGTAATATGCAAAACAAAATCAAAGAAGCCTTGGAGCGGATTTATGGTTAACAAGATGATCAAAGATTGGCATTTTTGGGGTGTTTTGGTGTATGTCATGCTATCGTTTGTCTTTGGGATTTTTTATCAAAATGGTTTAATTCTCTTTTTAGGATGGAATATGATTCTCGCTGCAGTGGTTTACGCACTGTCCTATCTCTTTGTTGAACTAAGAAAAAGGAATAAGAATCTCCTTTCATGGATTGTTCTGGTTATCTTTATTCTCTTTTTCCCTAATGCCATCTATATCACAACCGATTTTATTCATCTTCAAAATTATCATTTTTTCACGAGTTATCCCGATATCTACGCATATGAACTCATGGATTGGATTCTCTTCATGCAGATCACGATAGGTGCTTTTTTAGGGGCTAAACTCGGTATTTCTGCACTTGATTACATGAAAGATCAGCATCATCATCTCATCAAACATCACTACACGTTGTTTCTTGGATTATTATTTGTTCTATCATCCATTGGGATCTATTTAGGACGATTTATTCGACTTAACTCATGGGAAATCTTTGATGTCATTCATATCATCAACGATGTTTTCGATCAAGGATTATTTTTTATCGGTTTTGTTTTGATCTATAGTATCATTCATCTCGTGATTTATGTTGTCATGAAGGAAAACAAAAAAATCACGGTATAATACATATATAAATACGTGGAGGATATAAACATGCGTGTATTAGTCGTTGGTGGAGCAGGATACATTGGTTCCCATACAGTCTATGAATTGATCAAAGATGGACAAGAAGTCATTATTTTCGATAATTTATCATCGGGATATATGGAGCTCGTGCATCCACAAGCCATTTTTTATCGTGGAGACATCCGTAAGAAACACGATGTTGAAGCTGTATTTAAGAAAGAAAAAATTGATGTTGTCATGCATTTTGCAGCAAAAATCATTGTTCCTGAATCCGTTGAACACCCCTTAGAGTATTATTACAATAACGTCGAAGGTGTTCGTGTCTTACTTGAAGTCATGAAGGAACATGATGTGAAGAAGATTGTGTTCAGTTCAACTGCAGCAGTCTATGGTGAAGCAAGTGGCGTTTGTCATGAAGATGACGTCACGAAACCCATCAACCCCTATGGTGAAACCAAACTCGCAACTGAAAAGATGATTAAGTGGGTTGCAAACGCACATGGATTCACCTATGTGATTTTTAGATATTTCAATGTTGCTGGTGCTGATCAGTCGATGAAGATCGGATTAATGAAAGACCAATTAACCCATCTCATTCCAGTCGCAATCCAAGGCATTTTAGGCATAAGAGAACACTTAACCATCTATGGTAATGACTATCCAACAAAAGATGGCACATGTATACGAGATTATATTCATGTCAGCGATTTAGCCTATGCCCACGTACTTGGTGCACATTACTTGATGAAAGGTGGAAAATCTGAGACGATGAACTTAGGATCGAATGCAGGTTTCACCGTTTTAGAAGTTGCACAAGCTGTTAATGAAATAGCGCCACTTAAAGTTGTCATGGGTCCACGTCGTGCAGGAGATCCTGCCGAATTGATTGCATCCAATGATAAAGCTAAACGCATTTTAGGATGGTCACCCAAGTTTAAACTTGCAGATATTGTCAGATCCGATTACAATTATCGAAAAAAAAATCTCAAAAAAGTAGGCTGATTGATATGCAAGAGATTCAAAACATTCTCGATCATTTCACCGAGGGTTTCAAATCAGTAAGTATCGCATCACTGACACAAGAGGGTACACCTTATATTTCATATGCCCCCTTCGTTAAGTATGAGAATAACTATTACATTATCATTTCAAAGATGGCAAAGCATTATCACAATCTTCGTGAAAATCCAGATGCAAGCATCATGTTGATCGAAGATGAACATCAAGCATCATCGATTTTCTTTAGAAAAAGACTTTCCTATGAAGTTGTTGCGCGATTCGAAGAATCAACTCCAAAGGTTATTGAAGCATTTAAAGAACGTCATGGACACATGATTGATCAACTGCTCACACTCGATTTTTTCATTGTGAACCTCAAAGTAAAAAAAGGACTTCTCGTGTTAGGCCCTGGTAAAGCATTCATGGTTGATGATTGCGAACACATCATTGATCAAGCAGGTCGTGGACAAGGACATCAAAAATAATTAAAAAGCACAACCTTTGTTGATAAGGCTGTGCTTTTTTATGAAGCAATTTACTTATTATTTACGAGAAGAGCGAATATGTTCCAATTCTTCCTTCGAAAAGTGATATTTCGTGCGACAAAAATGACATTCAATCTCAGCTTGCCCATCTTCATGGATCAATTCATGTAAGGTTTGATCATCAAGAGCGGCTAAACTTCTTGAAAAACCATCTTTCGTACAATGACATGTATAAGAAATGGGATGCTTTTCAAGGATCTGTTCAGTTCCGGATGCAAGGCGCGTTAAGATCATCTCAGATGTATGTCCTTCAGCAATCATTTGACTGACTGGTGGTAGATTCGCAATCACAGACTCGACAGTTTGAATCGTTTCTTCTCTAACGTTTGGCATCAATTGTAGGATATATCCTCCAGCAGCTAGTACATGTTGATCAGTACCGACGAGGACACCAACACCAACTGAAGAAGGAACTTGTTCTGATAAAACAAAATAATAGGTAAAATCATCCCCTATTTCCCCTGTTTGAAGTTCAGCAGATGACGTGAAATAATCTTTCATCTTTAAATCTTTCGTGACGTGCAAGAATCCTCTTCCTACAGCTTCACCAACATTGAGTTTCCCTTTTTTTGGACCATCCTCATATTTTAAATAGACATTCGGGTTTTGAATTTCACCGCGAACTTCACCTTTAGCATTCGCTTCAACAAGAATGGATCCAATCGGTCCATCACCTTTGATTCTCACAGTGATGGTTTCTTCATCCTTATACATCAACCCCATCATCGCAGATACTGTTAAAACACGACCTAATGCAGCGGTTGCAGTTGGCCACGTTTGATGGATGTGTCTTGCTTCTTCAACCAATGAAGTTGAAGTTGCTACATAGATTCTAACTTCTTTTTGATAGGCATAACTTTTAATTGCATAATCGTTCATCATGTCACTCTCCTAGAGAATATTGTACCATAATTGAATTGTCCTATCACTTGTGATACAATAAGTCAGGTGATAAGCATGGCCTTTAAAATCGGCAATTTAACCATAGAAAATCAAATCATTTTAGCGCCGATGGCGGGTGTATCAAACTCTCCTTTTCGTATTTTAACGAGACGTTATGGTGCAGGATTAGTCTTTGCAGAGATGGTTTCAGATAAGGGTTTGATGTATGCAAATGAAAAGACAAAAAAACTTCTCTATATGACAGACATTGAAAAACCCATGGCACAACAAATCTTTGGTTCAGATTTAGAAACCATGGTTCAAGCTGCAAAATATATTGATGAAAACTCCAATTGCGATATCATTGATATTAATATGGGATGCCCTGTTCCTAAGGTTGCTATCAAGGCTCAAGCTGGAGCATCACTGATGAAGAATCCAGATTTAATCTATGATATAGTCAGTGAAATCGTAAAAACGGTCTCAAAGCCTGTCACTGTGAAAATACGTTCAGGATGGGATCATCAATCCATCAATGCAGTTGAAGTTGCCGAACGAATTGAAAAAGCAGGGGCTAGTGCGATTACTGTACATGCAAGAACGCGCTCACAAGGATATAGTGGTCACGCCGATCTTGATGTGATTAAGGCTGTCAAACAAGCCGTGAACATTCCAGTTATTGGAAACGGTGATGTCATCGATGGACCATCAGCAAAACGTATGCTCGATTATACAGGGTGTGATGCTGTAATGATTGGTCGTGGTGCATTAGGAAATCCTTGGATTTTTAGAGAGATTGATCAATATTTAAAAGATGGAACCCACCTACCAAGGCCAACCCATCAAGAAATTAAAGAGATGATGTTGAAACATCTTGATTCTTTGGTAGAATTAAAAGGTGAACACACCGCTGTTTTAGAAATGAGAAGCCATGGTCCATGGTATCTCAAAGGTATTGACCACGCGTCTGAATTAAGAAAACAACTTTCAACAGCGAAAACAAAAGAAGAATTTAAAGGTTATATGGAGGCGTTCTTTAACGCGCATCCTTAACATACGGAAGAGTATCGAAGTGGTTGTAACGAGCTGCCCTCGAAATGCAGTTGCCCTCAAAAGGGGCACGTGGGTTCGAATCCCATCTCTTCCGCCATATTGAATGCATAGGTTTGATACAATTCGTATCAGGCCTTTTTTCATACAGAAAGGAGATTTTTTTCCTATATTCAGAATTTTAGACTATTAATTAATCGTGAAATCAAGTAAATATACTTCTATATTATAAATGACTAACTACCACTTCACACGATAATTCAATCATTTACACGATTACCTAACAATTGACACGATTATATAATGTTGAGAGTAGCTAACTCGAAGTAGATATATTGATACCTACAAGTAAATTTTCAATAAAGTGATATAAGAAAACATTATAAAATCAAAAAACGTGTTAAATATATTGTTTTAAAAATCAAAAAACGTGTATAATAGAGTTGTAAGAGGTGATCCTGATGAAGTTAGAGCGTAAAATATATAAGCAACTGCTTTCCTGGAAAAATGAAAATGGTAAAACTGCTTTACTCATCGAAGGTGCAAGACGTGTTGGAAAAAGCACAGTAGTTGAAGCTTTCGCAAAAAAAGAATACAAATCATACATACTGATTGATTTTAGTATTGCTAGTGATGAAATTAAATCGCTTTTCAAAAGATACGCATCGAATTTAGATGATTTTTTCTTTTTCCTAACATCAATCACTGGGACGACACTTTATGAAAGACAGTCACTTATTGTATTTGATGAAGTGCAACTTTTTCCTCAAGCAAGACAACTGATAAAACATCTAGTGAATGACAATCGTTATGATTATATCGAGACAGGTTCTTTATTATCCATCAAACGTAATGTTGAAAGCATATTAATACCTTCAGAAGAAAGAGCAATCAAAATGTATCCCCTTGATTTCGAAGAATTTTGTATAGCGCTTGGTAGAGGTGATGTTATTCCTCTTATAAAAAAGCATTTTGAATCTTTAAAACCTCTAGCTGAAATTCATTCAACGATTATGAAACTATTTAGACAGTACTTGTTAATTGGTGGTATGCCTCAAGCAGTTATAGAATTCTTAAATACTAATGATTATACAAAAGTTGACCGAATTAAAAGAGACATCCTAAAATTATATAAGAATGACATTTCAAAATATGCTAAAGGATATGAACATAAAGTACTCAGTATTTTTGATGAGATTCCTAGTCAATTATCAAAACACGAAAAGAAGTTTATGTTAAGTTCATTATCGAAAGATGCGAGATTTAGAGATTATGAGGATGCTTTTACATGGTTGGATGAAGCGATGATTACAAATGTATGCTTTAATGCATCAGATCCTAATTTTGGATTATCTTTAAATCGTGACAGGTTGACACTTAAAATGTATATGGCAGACACTGGATTACTCTTAAGCCAAGCATTCAGTGAAAATGATGACATGCATCAAGAAGTAGCAAAAGCCATTATTCAAGATCGCCTTGAAGTTAACAACGGCATGATATTTGAAAATATCGTTGCACAAATGTTTACTGCCTTAAATAAGAAACTATATTTTTACTCAAGAGCAGATAATCAAGACAGGTCAAATACGATGGAAATAGATTTTCTAATTATAGATCAATCTAAACCAACTAAAATATCGCCAGTTGAAGTTAAATCGGGTAAAAACTATACAACGTCATCAATGGACAAGTTTAGTAACAAGTTCATAGACAAACTTGGTAAAAAATACATCATTCATACAAAAGATTTGACTCAAAAAGATGATGTTATTTATTTGCCGGTCTATATGACGATGTTTTTGTAGTGTATTGCATAAAAATTTAACCAAAAAAATTAAGGGGGAATGGGGAAATAATGAAAGGTAGTATATTAAATCGGAATAGTATTATTATGATTGCAGCGAGTTTCATATTTTTACTTTATATGTTTTTTGTTTTAGTTATATTAAAACAGATAGAGTTTGTCTATTTATTTACTTATGTATTTTCGATGGATTGGTTCATTTACCCAATCATAGCCTTGTATTTAATTACAATCGGTATAATTCTTTTGAACTATAATATAAAGCCACTCATAAAATTTGTTATAAGTTTAATCACTGGCATTGTTGGTATTGGTCTTGCACTATTGCTATTTTTAGGTATTGGTTTTGGTTTTGCAAGTAAAGCATATGAAGTAGAAGGATCTAATATTGTTTTAGTTAGAACTCAAAGTATGATGGACTATTATTATGATGTCTACGAAATTAAATCAGATGTATTTCTTAATCCAATTGCTGAATTGAACTCAATGATTTATCCATCGATAATTGATCAAATAGAAAGTGAATACAACGGAAATGAACTCATAGTAAAAATAATAAATCATGATCTTACATATGAAATACATCTTTACTTTGATATCATAGATGATGTATATATGCTGGTCGATGAGATTCAAGTTCCAAAACAATAAATATGGGAAAATAGCACGATATTAGTCAATAATATTGATACATTAAGGGGTGCTAAAATTCTGTTAATGGTGCTAAAAAAATTCATGGGGTGCTAATTTGTATCAAAATAGGTAGCATCACACATCTGACTAGAATAGGCTTGATATCACTATCAAGTCTTTTTTTGCGCTTAAAATGTGAACAAATAGCTACATTATACCCTTGTTTAGCAATTAAGTAAGTAATGAGAACAATCGATCATACATGGTATAATATGAAAAACAATCGAGGATTCTTGATAAATTGTGATTTTAATATTTGATGAGAAAACAGGAGAACAAAATGGATCGTCAATGGAACATTATTAATGATGAGAAAGATATCGAATACGTCTTAACACGTTTTGGGCATTTTCATGATTCATGTATTAAAGAGGTTAAGTATATGAGTGGATCTTTTGTAAATGAAGACTGTAGTATGAAGCCATTCGACGACTTAAGTCAAGTACATATGATCATTCAAAGACAAAATATAGAACATTCGGTGATAGAGATTGTGTTTGAAGGCGTGGAACGGTTCAATCTTGTTCCTGCAAGAGAAGGTTACGATTCCGTCATCTTTCATTTACATATGAAGAAAAAAGATAATCGAATTTATGTTGCTGATGAGATTGTTGATATTGATGAGTTTGCTCAAAATTCCGATTGGTTAACTTGGATAAGAGCTAAATCTGCTAAATGGAGAGAAGTCAACCAATATATCGGCGATTCATTAGTATATATTCATAGAGATTAAATGACTGTATAGGGTAAATATATCAGCCCCTTATTATTTAGTGCGAAAATTGATGAGGATGTATTAAAGATCGATTGTTGAAAATATCGGAATAGCAAAAAGAGTGTAAAATGATTCATGATGTGCATTGCATAATAAAAATCTTAAGCATTATAAAGAGTGCTTAAATATTTCAAAATATTTTCATTCTTTACGACAAAAACCATTGAATCATGTTATTTTTATACATTTCTATTGTTGAATACGCATTCATCATATAAAATAGATATACCTAGGAGATGGCATCATGAGACAACTTTACACCTTTGATGTTCGGGATTACGAAGGTATCACCCAGACGAAATCACGAACTGCAATTCGCGCAATCATCATTCAACATAACAAACTAGCCATGATTAAAAGCACAACGTTCATGGAGTGCAAATTTCCTGGTGGTGGATTAGAAATGAATGAAACACACGAGCAATGTCTTATGCGTGAAGTCAAAGAAGAAACAGGATTAACGCTTCTTTCATCTACTATGATTCCCTTTGGTTGGATTAAAGAAAAAAGAAAAGATTCGTTTCATGATCACCAGATTTTTGAGATGACTTCTTATTATTATCTTGCACAAGTCAGTCACGACATTCATCCATCAAATCTCGATGATTATGAAAAACAATATGGTTATCATATGGTATGGTTATCCCTCGATGAAGCCATTCATCAAAACGAACAAGCACTTGTGTTACATCGTGATGTTGCAACCTGGATAGAACGCGAACTCTTTGTCCTCAAGTGTATCAAGCAGGAAGGATTGATGAACATTGACCATTCTTGATCAATATCAAGTCTTCACAAAAAAATACCCTAAAAAGGCGTTTCACTATCGTGGTGATGTGATGAACTATCGCCTTTTTGGTACTGGTGAAAAGACGATAGTCCTTTGGGTAGGCAGCAGTATGTTTACAACCGAAGCCTATTTTAAACTTCAAGAAGCTCTCGCAGAACGTTTCCAAGTCTTAACCGTTGAAGATTTAGCGATGAAGATTTCAGTAGAACGCATCATCGATTGTTTATCATATCTCATTAAATTCATAGGATTAAAAAAAGTTTCACTTTTAGGAATGAGCCATGGTGGAGGTCTTGCTCAAGCATTTGCTCGTGATCACGCAAGTCAAACCGAAAACCTTATTCTCTATAATGCACCCACACGTCCTAAAAAGGGTGATGAGTATGCTGAAGATGTCATTAAAGGTATCTTGCACACGATCGAAGAACTCAAAAATCTTCGAAAAATCATGCCTCTTTCGACCATCAAGCTAGCACTACTAGATCAAATTAATCAAGCATTATCAAGGGAAGAAGACGTTGAATTCTTCGAGTTTTTAATCAGCAAATACACAGAAACAGATGAAAGACAACAGATGGAAATCATCCGAGATTTACTTTCAAACTATGCGTTTGAAAGAATGGATTTTAAGTATTTAAATTATCGTACGCTACTCTTTTATAGTCATGATGAAGATCCCCTAGGAGGTAGTGCACTGATTGAAGCCTTGGTGGATATGATGACCAATCCCAAACTTCAATACATTGAAACCGATCGATTCCAATTGATTCTAGATCCAAAGCCAATGGTACAAGCTGTCAAAGATTTTCTCATTCCCAAAGAACAAAAAAGCGCTCTATGAAGCGCTTTTATTAATGATATACGATGATAACATAATGGCTTGTTCAGGTGTCAATATCACCTTGACATACGTTCCATCCTCGTCATAGCGAGTTTCCAAAATGGTATTGTTATCTTTAAGATTAGCGTAAACTTGTCCTTGATTAAAGGGAATCTTTAACATATGAATGCGGTTATCTTTATAAAGATGTCCATAAATCATATTAACCAGTGTGTCAATGTTTTCACCGGTACGGTTAGAGACAAACACATAGTCTTCATTTAAATCTGGTACAGATAAAGCAATTTCCTTTTTTGTCAGCACAAGCAAACGTTCAATATGAGATGCTCCAATTTTTTGAAGAACCTCTTTTGTTGTTTCAATCTGTTTTGGGTTAAAGTATGCACCATCAACGATATGTAGTAATAAATCTGCACCGACAACATCACTTAGTGTTGATTCGAAACTATTCACAAGTTCATGGGGGAGTTTGGATACAAATCCAACTGTATCAATCAAGATAAAAGGTGGATAGTTTTCTTTTTGCAGTCGCTTTGCTTTTGTATCAAGGGTTGCGAACAGCATATCTTTTTCAAGAACAGGTTCTGAGTCATGTTTCAAATAACGAGATAGTGAGTTCATAATTGATGATTTACCCGCATTTGTGTATCCAACTAAGGCAACAACAGGAATCCGGTTTCTCAGTCTCTGTTTTCTTGAAATCATTTTTTCTTCTTTGATCTTTTCCAGTTCGCGTTTGATAAACGTGATTTCTTCTGATAAGCGTCTACGATCAAGTTCAAGTTTTGTTTCACCGGGGCCTTTAGCATTAAATGATCCACCACCTTGTCTAGAAAGTGATTGGCTCATCCCTATTAAGCGAGGCAGAAGATACATCTTTTGAGCGAGTGCAACTTCAAGTACAGCTTCTTTTGATTGTGCCCGTTCTGCGAAGATCGATAGAATCAAGAAACTTCGATCAATCACTTGAGTATCAAGTTCCTTTTCAAGGTTTTTGACCTGTGCTGGCGATAAAGTATCGTCAAAAATCACGATATCAATATCGAGTACCTCAATCATCTTCTTAACTTCTTGAACTTTACCTGTACCAATATAGGTTCGGGGTGTTATTTCTTTTGCATTTTGGACAACTTTGTCCTTGGTTTGAATGTTGAGCGCTTCTGCTAAATGCTCGAGCTCAACGAGTGAATCCATCGTCTCTTCGTACGAATGTTTGTAGGCTAAACCTACGAGTAATGCTTGATCCATATAGTCCTCTTTCTTTTTAAAAAACATCATGATGCACATGTGTGCAAAACTGAGCTGTCAATTGACTGAAGAATACCTAGGATCACGCTTAAAATACGTCTTTTGATGGGAAAAACATATTGTCATGACCATAGGCAATTAGTGTGTGTATGAAATATATAAATCAGTGGACATGTCAATACCTCCTCAAGATTGGTGATTTTTATCACCATCCTTATTATAGATGCTTTATCAAAGTTCTGCAATCGATGGTGATAAAATCATCTTTTGTTGATGTGGTGTTATGATATAATAGATGTAGTCAAAAGGAGTGCGATGATATGTTATTCGGTATCCCGATCTGGAAGATCATTGTCGATGCCTACTTTGTGTGGGTGCTCGTCGTTTTCCTCGTCAAGTTTTTATTATCAAACAAGAGAATGCTTTCGATAGCATCCTCCTTTATCTTGGTCTATGTACTCGCATTAATTGCGAATTACTTTGACCTTTTAATCAGTGCGAAGGCACTTGCTTATCTCGCGGAATGGCTTCCTATTTTAATGATTGTCATCATGGCTCCTGATATCAGAAGATCGTTAGAGTTTGTTTGGAAAGCGGACTCAAGAAACGAAAATGTGGTTATGGGTAGTGAACGTACAAAGCAGGCCATTGTTGATGCTGCGATGTATTTATCGAGTCAATCGATTGGTGCGTTAATGACGATTGAAAAGCATAACACGCTTGATCAGTATGCAGAACGTGCCATCATGATGAATAGTGAAGTGTCAAAAGAAGTCTTGATCAATATCTTTACCCCAAACACACCCCTTCACGATGGCGCTGTCATTATTCGCGGGGACTCGATTTTATGTGCCGGAGCATATTTTGTTTTATCCGATAATCAAAACTTCGAAAAAACAACGGGCTCAAGACATCGTGCAGGTTTAGGTATTAGCGAAATCACCGATAGCTTGACGATTATTGTTTCTGAAGAAACAGGTAATGTATCGATTGCTGTTGAAGGTATTATGCTCAAGATTAATGATCGCGACAAGTTGATGGAATACATCAATATGTTTATGAAGTGAGGGATGATCGATGAACACAATCAAAAAGATTTTAACCTTTATTTTCGAACCCCTTCGCGCATTTGCGAATCGTAATATCGCTGAAAAAACATCAACATTCTTTAATAAAAACAAATGGATGATTTATGTCGTCTCTTTCCTCATTACCCTTGCAGTTCTTGTCATCACGTACGTCTTAGAAATTTCTTGGTGATAGCATGTTACAACATCCGATCTATCCTTTGATTATCACCACATTTACGCTGTTTTTGGTGATCATTCAAAGTATTCAATCAGAGAAGGTCTTAAAGAACCGATTGGTTATCGGTTTTTTCAACGTTGCTGTCTCGATCATGGTTCTCGTCATGTATGAAACAACCATTAAAAATAATCCTCTTTATGAAGATATCTATATCGGATACAATTTCTTTGTCTATGCGCTTTTTATCCTTCTTCTATATGGGTCTTTTAAAACGGCAATACTAAAAGCTAATCACTATCAATTGTTTGTGAAATCGATTAAAAATTCACGATGGAATACTTATTATGTCGTTGATGCTAAAGAACGTATCAAAGATATTTCCTCATCGCTACTCAAAGAAATGGGTTTAGATAAGGATGAAGTTATCGGTAAAAAGTTATTTAATATGTGGAATAAAACGATTCGCTTTCAAAAGTTAAATACCCAAGAAGTCAACAATCGTCAACTTGAAAGCTATTACCTCGGTTATAAAGAACGTGCAAAACCTGGCGACTCAGAAGTCGAAGAATTGACATTCTTAAATGTTGATGGTAACCCCGTGATTCTACACATGGTGATGCAACCGGTATATGCACTCGGACGTTATAAAGGGCGTATTTGTGTGGGTGAAAAGAAATCCAATTTTGATTTACTCGCTGTTGAAAAGGAGCTTCAAGAACGTAATCTTGAACTTGAAAGCATTCGCCACAAATTTATTGCAACTCTTGAAATTTCCGAAGAAGGATTGTTTTATATCGATCTTGATGAACGCATCATTTGGGCATCCGACAAACTTGTTGAAACACTCCATCTTCCAGGTAACACACTTGACTTGACCGATTTTAGACGTTTGATTGAAGCTGAAGATTTAAAGAAATATTTGGCTTTATTAGGCGATTTAACAATTAATAAAAAACAATATAGCACCTCGTATCGCATCATGGTTGATGGCCGTTACATCTGGATGAAAGAAAAAGGAAAACGCCTATTCGAAGATACACATTCAGCGGTCATCATGGGTACGCTTAATCCCATGAAGACAAAACATTTTATGGCATCAAACATCGATGAACTTGATTTACTTGCTGACCAAAATGATTTGATGGTCTCCATGAATAAGTTATTTAGAGAGCACCGATATTTCCAATTGGTTGTCTTCAAATTAAAGAATATGCCAAAGATCAATGAGACTCATGGACGTGAAGTGGGTAACATGCTTATGGCAGAATATATCAAAAAAATGAGAACTTCTTTCGTGACTGAATCGGGGAATATTTTTAGAATGTCTGGGATCGAGTTTGCAGTGACCATTACAGATCCAAGAAAGATCGATGTTTTGCAAAATGGTATTAAGTCGAATAAGACATTTTTAAATCTTGTTATGCAATATGGATCACTTTCTGTTGAGTTAGAAGTCTTTGCAGGTATTGCAATAGGTGGCAGTGATGCACATGAAGAACATCAACTTTATCAAGCAGCTATCCAAGCCTTGAAGATTGCTGAAAATCCAAACTTCTCTGCACATGGTTGTTACTATAAGGATATTGTGTCATGACCAAAGTTGAATTAAGAAAGCTGATGCTTGCCAAAAGAAACTCACTTTCATCTGATGAAATTCTAAGAAAGTCTCAATTGATTGTTGCACAAATTCAAGCAGATCCTCGCTACAAACAAGCTAAAACAGTCGCACTTTTCTATCCCATGGGAAGTGAGATTAATGTGCTTGCATTATTAAAAGACGATAAGACATTTGTGTTTCCCAAAGTCGAAAAGGATGGACTTCATTTCTATCCTTATACGAAACCCATGAAGTGGGTTAAATCAACGTTTGGTGTGATGGAACCAGAAGGACATTCAGATGATATCAAAGATATTGACTACATGATTGCTCCTGCACTGATCATCTCTCAATCTAAGTATCGCATCGGTTATGGAAAAGCCTATTATGATCATTATCTCAATCGCCATCGCCCGAAACACGTGGTTGGTGTTATCTATGATTTTCAAGAAGTTGATACATTTGACATCGATCATCACGATGAACGACTTGATGATGTAATCAAGGGGTAAACCATGAATACAGCACTTATTGTTGCAGCTGGTGCAGGAACCAGAGCAAAACTCAATCAATCCAAAATTCTCTATGAGGTCAATCATAAACCACTCTTTCTCTATAGTGTGGAAACATTTAAAGCGATGGGACATCATATTGTTTTAGTTGTCTCAAAAGAGGATTTAAATCAGGTAAGAAAATATGTCACAGAAGATATCAAACTTGTCATCGGTGGAAAGACGCGAAGTGAGTCTGTGATGAATGGACTCAAGGAAGTCGAAACACCTTATGTCTTCATTCACGATGCTGCACGACCACTGATATCCAAAAATGCGATTTTATCCATTGAAAAATCACTTGAGTATCACGACGCTGTTCTTCTTTGCGAAAAAGTGACGTCCGCTTTAAAACATATGACATCTCATGGACTTACTTCAATCAAACGTGATGATTATGTGTTAGCGCAAACCCCCCAAGCCTTTTTAACTGAAAAAATACGTTTTGCTTACTTAAGAAGTCCAGAATCGTATGATGATGATGTTGCACTCTATCAAGTCTTCTACCCAGAAGAAAAGATTCACCTCATTCATAACGATGAACCGAACATCAAAGTCACATACCCCCAAGACTTCGCCTATATTCAAGCCATCTTACAAGAAAGGGATGAACACATGCGCATTGGTCATAGCTTTGATATCCACCAACTCGTTGAAGGACGCCCATTATGGCTTGGTGGTATTGAGATCCCCTTTGAAAAGGGACTGCTCGGTCACAGTGATGCCGATGTCTTACTTCATGCGATTGCAGAATCCATTTTAGGCGGATTAGCTTTAGGTGATTTAGGTACTCACTTCCCGGACACAGATCCCAAATATAAAGGGATTGATTCGAAACTCATTTTAAAAGAAGTGACCATGTTGATGAAAGAAAAGGGTTATCAGATTTCAAATGTGGATGCAACCATCTTCGCTGAAGTCCCCAAACTCAACCCACACATTCAACATATTCGTGAAAGTGTGTCCAAATTGTTATCACTTCCCATGGATTTAATCAGCATTAAAGCATCCACCTATGAAAAAATGGATGCGATTGGTGAACAAAAAGCGATGGCTGCTGAAGCAGTCGTCTTACTCAAGAAGGTGTAATGATGTTAATAGATACCCCCTTTGGCCAATTTGAATTGGTCAAAAATTATCGTGAAGGTTTTGACCTTCTCAAGTTCAATGAACGTTATGTTGATGTCGCATTTGATCGTTATACATATTTGGTTGGCGATATGTCATCCGGCATTTTACGTATCAAAGGTTTTAACTCAGATCCAAAGAGTCCCAATGGATACAAACGCATTCCCGACTATTTAAATGAATCATGCAGTATGAATTGTGCTCACTTCGTGTTAAAACGTGTGAAACAAGTCACGGAAACCAATACTGACAAGGATATTGTTTGAAGATTTTATCTTCATAGAGTATACTAAAGGTGTCATAAAGGATGGGTGATACGTATGGATCAAACCAAAGAACAAGTCTTAGCGCTCATAACCAAAGTGAGACCTTATCTGCAACGTGATGGTGGGGATATTGAAGTCCTTAACGTTGAAGATGGAATCGTCTATGTTAAAATGCTTGGTGCATGTGATGGATGCATGGCACTCGATGTGACCTTGAAACAAGGTATCGAAACCATGCTACTTGAAAATGTACCCGGCGTAATTGCGGTTGTTACGGTAGACTAATCAAGAGGGGAATAATAGCCCCTCTTTTTTACCATAATTCGACACAATACAATAAAGACCATTAAATTTGATATAATCACTTCGAAGGATTTCCTTTGGATGTATAGCATACAATAAAAAGGTGGTATAAACATGAAACGAAAAATTGGGCTTGTCGTTGATTCAACATTAGGATTATCAAAAGAGTATGCAGCTGAACAGCGGATTACCGTTGTTCCTCTCAAAGTATTAATTGATGATAAGGAGTACATCGATGGACAGATTCATCCCGATGTTGTCGTCGAAGCCTTACAACAAGGTAAGCACGTGAAAACTTCACAACCAACTCCTGAATTGTTTATGAAGGCGTATGAAGAACAATTAAAAATGTTCCCTCAAGTTATCTGTTTGACATTGTCAAAGACACTTTCTGGAACGATCAACAGCGCAACGCTCGCTCAAACACTTCTAGAAAACAATAATGTCTATGTCGTGGATACAGAAACTACGATTAATGGTGGACTTTACTTAATTGAAGAACTCATTCGTTATTTAGATGAAGGGCATCATATCACAGATGCATTAGGATACCTTGAAGAATTGAAAGAAAAAGGTTCACTGATCTTTACTGTGGATAATCTTCAAACTTTGGTACGGAATGGTCGTATCGGTAAAGTTCAAGCAATCATTGGGAATGTATTAAAGATCAAACCTATTCTACGTTTTAGACGTGGTGTTCTTGATCTCGAACACAAAGTAAGAAGTTTCAAGAATGTCATTCTTTATCTTTCTGAAGAAGTGAAGAAAATGTTGAATTTTGGTAAGGTTTGTGTCTATATTGCCTATGTCGATCGCAGTTTAGAAGCAAAAGAACTTGAACAAGAACTCTACCAACTCGGTGATCAAATTCGCGTCAAGATCACAGGAGTTATCAGCCCTGTTGTCTCAGCTCACGTTGGCTTAGGCGGCTTAGGTATTTATCTATCGAACGAATAAACACCTTGTGAGATGTTGATAGACGCTTTCGTCTATTGGCATCTTTTCTTATGCATGAATCATCATATAAAATATGATATAATACTTGCGAGGTTTTTAGTTATGAAGATAAACGATCAAATCATCTGCAAAATCACAGGTATTCAATCATATGGTGTCTTCGTCACCTATGAAGACTATACCGGACTCATTCACATCTCGGAATTATCCGATCAATTTGTCTCTTCAATCGAAGAGATTCTTTGTGTGGGTGATGAAGTCGAAGTTATTGTTTTGGATATTGATGAGGAACAAAAACGCTTAAAACTATCCTATAAACAAGCCAATCCTATTCATCCTAAAATATCGAAAATGGTGAAAATTAAAATAGGTTTTCACTCACTCTCAAAAGCATTACCACATTGGATTGAAAAATCTAAACAAAGAATCGAGGAAAAGAAATCATGAATCACATCCAATTAAACATCGAAGATGTCCGTTCATTTCTCAATGAACAACCCGAATCCTTACAAAAAGAAGTTAAGAGACTCCACAAAGTGATCCACGAAAGAACAGGAAAAGGATCAGATTATTTAGGATGGCTCGACCTTCCTAAGACGTATGATAAAGAAGAATATGCGCGGATTGTTGCTGCTGCGAAGAAGATTAGAAAGCAGAGCCAAGTCCTTGTCGTTATCGGAATTGGTGGATCTTATTTAGGTGCTAAAGCAGGCTTAGAATTCTTAAAAGTACCTTTCAAGAAAGAAAGATTTGAAGTCGTGTTTGCTGGTCATCATATGTCAGGATCTTATTTGCATGAACTCGTTGAATATTTAAAGAACAAACGGTTTTCGATCAATGTCATCTCAAAATCAGGAACAACCACCGAACCTGCGATTGCATTCCGTGTTCTTAAGAATTTACTTGAAGAACAAGTAGGCGAAGAACAAGCCAAAGAAAGAATCTTTGCAACTACAGATAAAAAACGTGGTGCACTTTATTCAGTTGCCAAAGAAAACGGTTATGAAATGTTTGTCATTCCTGATGATGTTGGTGGACGCTTTTCAGTACTAACTGCAGTTGGACTACTCCCATTGGAAGCTGCAGGAATCAAAACGAAAGATATTCTTAAAGGCGCAAAAGAAGCGTACGCACGTTTCTCGAAACCTTCACTTTTGAATAATGAAGCATATCTTTATGCAGCAACCCGCTATCTCTTATATCGTTCAGGTAAGAAAATCGAAATGCTTGTCGGTTATGAACCCAATCTACTTTACCTCAATGAATGGTGGAAACAACTTTTTGGTGAATCCGAAGGAAAAGACAATAAAGGTCTCTTTGTTGCATCAGCTGGATTTTCAACTGATCTTCATTCACTTGGTCAATATATTCAAGAAGGTGAACGTCATCTTTTCGAAACCGTCATCAATGTCGAAAATACAGCATTTGATGTTGTTCTACCCGAAGAAAAAAATGATTTAGATGAACTGAATTATTTAAGTGGAAAACCACTCTCCTATGTCAATCAACAAGCACTCAAAGGTACGATGATGGCGCATAAAGACGGTGGTGTTCCAAACATGTTACTCACCATTCCACAGATGGATGCTTTCACATTTGGTTATCTCGTTTACTTCTTCGAAAAAGCATGTGCGATGAGTGCCTATTTAATTGATGTGAACCCATTCAATCAACCTGGCGTTGAAGCATATAAGAAAAACATGTTTGCACTTTTAGGTAAAAAGGGATACGAAAACGTACTGAAGTAGGGATCAAATGAAAGTTAAAACAACGTATTCAGCAAGTGAAACCGAGGCTCTAGGCTATGAGCTCGGTTTACTTTTAAAGGATGAACCCAAAGTCGTTATCTTACTTGATGGTGAACTTGGTTCAGGGAAGACCACACTAACTAAAGGCCTTGCACGAGCAATCGGCATTGAAGATGTGGTCAATTCTCCTACCTTTACACTGATGAAAAAATATAAATCAAAAGATCGACTCAAAACGCTCTACCACTTAGACCTTTATCGATTAGAAGGCGTGGGAAGCGATTTTGATCTTGAAGAATATATCGATGGTATGGGTATGATTGTTGTCGAGTGGCCTTATCAAGCTGAAGATTTACTTCCAAAAGATTATCTACTTGTGAAGATAAAGAAGATCTCAGATTCGATGAGAGAATTTACGATGATCTGTGTAGGTATACCTTGTAAACGGGCGGTGCAATACATATGAGAACACTGTTTTTTGATGTGTCCACCAATGTCATGTATGTTGGTGTTGCAAAAGATGACATCTTAATCGATTACAGTATACGGATTGCACAACGCGACCATGCAAAATATTTGGTCGATCGTATCGATCAAGTTTTGAGACGCAATAAATTGACACTTGATAAAATTGATGAACTCATCATCGGTTATGGACCAGGTTCCTACACGGGAATTCGTATTGCTGTTGTCGTGGGAAAGATGCTTGCGTATGCACGTCATATGAAACTCAAAGTCGTCAGTTCTCTTTTCTTCATGACCTCTGGTTATGAGGGGAAAGTTGCAGCACTCGTTGATGCGAGAAGAGGTCATGTATTCTCAGGTATTTATGAACATGGGCAAACGCTTCTTGAAGATGGATATCGATTATTATCTGATCTTCAGCAATTAGATATCTACAAGCAAGCTCAAACCGTTTTTATTGATGATCGCAGTTTTATCGTCAATCCCAAATTGATACGTGAAAAAGGTATGCTCGTTGAAGACATACATGGTTTAGTACCTCATTATTTAAGACGCACGGAAGTTGAAAGTCATGCAGATCAGAAGAGCTAAACTAAATGACATCATCCCTATTGTTCAACTTGAACAAACGGTGTTTCAAGAATCATTAGGTGAAACATTTCTTTATGACGAACTATCACTCAATCCCTTCGCACGCATGTATATCATTGAAGATGAAGACGGCTTTGCAGGATATTTAGGTATTCGGGTAGATGATCATGCAGAGATGATGAATTTTGCGATTATCAAAGCTAAACAGCACCATGGATATGGAACTGCTTTACTGACGTTTGTTCTGAATGAACTTCGTCTTGAAGGAATTGATTTCATCTCATTAGAAGTACGTCAGAGCAATGTTATTGCACAAGCATTTTATGAAAAAATGGGGTTTATGAAGTCTCATATCAGAAAAGATTATTATAAAACAGAAGACGCGATTGTCTATATCAAGGAGGTGAGCGCGTGATTATCTTAGCTGTTGAATCATCATGTGATGAAAGTTCGGTTGCGATTGTCGAAGATGGTAAAAAAGTGCTCGCACATCTCGTTTTATCGCAGATTGATATCCATCAAGCTTTTGGTGGAGTTGTCCCTGAAATTGCATCACGCAATCACGTTGTCCACATGACACGTCTTTTTGAAGAAGCCCTTCGTGAAGCCAATGTCAAGCCTAAAGACCTTGATTTGGTTGCGGTAACGAAAGGTCCAGGTTTGATTGGATCACTTCTTGTTGGAATCAATGCAGCCACTGCATTCGCATATGCTCATGGATTACCCTTAATGGGTGTGAATCACCTCCACGGTCATATTTATGCAGCGGGTTTGGAACACGAAATCAAGTTTCCTGCGCTTGCTCTTTTAATCTCTGGTGGACACACCGAATTAATCTATATGCAAGAACATATGTCCTTTAAGCTTTTAGGAACCACACAAGATGATGCTGTTGGTGAAGCTTATGATAAAGTTGCGAGAACCTTAGGTTTAGCTTACCCAGGTGGACCCATCGTTGATAAACTTGCTCAAATGGGAGAAGATACCTATCATCTACCACGCCCCTATCTCGATCGAAAAGAATATCATTTCAGCTTTTCTGGACTAAAGAGCGCAGTTATCAATCTCGTGCATAACGCTGAGCAGCGCGGTGAGAAGATTGATGTTCCTAACATGTGTGCATCGTTCCAAGCATCCGTTCTTGATGTCATCATAGAAAAAACAAGACTAGCTTCTGAAAACCTTGATGTCAAACAGATCATTGTCTCTGGAGGGGTTGCAGCGAATAAGGGATTAAGAAAACGCATTTTTAACGAAATTCCCAATAAAGACATCATTTTTCCAAGTATGGCATACTGCACAGATAATGCAGCCATGATCGGTGCAGCAGCTTACTATCAATATCAAAAAAAAGGAGCACTCCCCCATTATCTACTTGGAGGGGAGTCCACCTTATCCGTTGAAGATGAAGGCGAATAGCCTTTATTTTTTTTCTAAATGTTCAATCGTAACGGTGCTGACGACAGCGACAATCAATAAGAAAACTAACCAACCAAAAAGAGGATGGTTCACGATATATGGAATCCAAGGTTCTTGATCTTGAGAAGATGCAACAAGCAGTGAAACCATGATTAAAACAGCCTGTAGGGCAAACGAAACATTTCTTAACCAATAGAAAAAGGCGATAAGTTTATTCACAGATACTGACATAAGATGTCCCCCTTGATTGTAGATTGATTTGATTATACCACATACAAGTGAAAACCAACATAACATCCAGTGAAGAGATTCGCATCGTGGTGCATTATTCCTCAATCTCCTTCCACACCGTATTTTATAATAAATCGCATGCGAAATGATTGTATTTTTAGGGTGTTGGTATTATGATGAAGATAACAAAAGGAGTGATGTCTTATGAAGTTTTTATTTAAACTCATTGTATTGCCGATCCTTTCCATTCTTGCGATTCCTTTGATTTTACTGGCACTTCTCTACAAGCCAGTGACCATTCCAACCGATGAATTTGGTGATATTGAAGCTGTATCATTAACTGAAATGATTCAAGAAGATGTTGATAGTTTCCTCTTAAGCAACGATAGTACATCCACGGTAGGATTATCGCTTGCACAAGAAAATGCTAACTCGCTTATTCTCAATCAAATGCGTACGATCAATGCCAATTATCTCGTTGATGGTGCTACTGAAGATGAAAAGAATTATGTCATAAAAGAAAGTTTTTTCGGTTATCAAGGTTCTTGGATTCGATTCAAAGATGATGTCATTGAAATTGAATCGGGTGCTCATGTGTTCGTGTCAACATTTACGTATAAGACACGTTTACTCATCGCATTTAAGATTACAGCTGATACCGATGAAGTGGTCTTAAAACTCGATAAATTAACCATTGGTAATCTCCCTCTTGCGTGGACATTCAGTGTTGCATCATGGGTCACTGAACAAGTTGCTGGACAATCGATTAAAGATTTGATCGATGGTCAGTTAGGTGGTCTCGCAACATTTGATGCTACCAATCGTGAAATCAGAATGAGTGTTGATTCCGTCATTGATCAAATGATTGAAGAACCCCAACAAAAAGCGATGATCCAATCTCTACTTGCATTTATTGAAGAAAATGAATTATTAGATATTGGTTTTGAAGATGGCGACTTCAATGTAGATCTTGCACTCGGTAAAACCAAGGATGATACCGCACCATTTGAACTCCAAGAAGCGGATAAGATTATCAATGAAGCGCACCTTCAATCGATCTTAGCTTCCAAAGCTAGTGCGATGATTTTCTCAACACTTGGTAGTGAAGACCCAACACCATTTATTGAACTTGACGATTTTACCTTAAACCGTATGTTTGAATTCTTCATGCGTGAAAATCAAGCAACGCCAGGTGTTTTGATTGAATCACCTTTATTTGAAAAGTATACAATGACAGCATTTGTTCCCTATATCACAATGAACGGTGATTTTATCGTCAATATTCCTTTAACGATTACGGATACGACCGATCCCCTTAAATTATTCCAAACGATTATTAAGATTGATGCGACGCCTGAAGTATCAGGCAGTGACTTACGCATTGTCTTAAATGAACTTGTTGCTGGTGAAGTCACATTAGGTTCGGAAAATATTGCCAATGTCTTAACGATGTTAGGTGATAACGAAATCATCGTTGATGGCGCATTTGTCATCAAAGATTTTGACCAACAAATGGATGCTGCAGGTATGGGTATTGAATCAGTTTCCGTTGTAGATGACAGTTTGAGAATGTACATTACTCTCAATGATGCCATCCCCCTACAAGACATCCAAGATGCTGTTCAAGATGTATTAAATACGATTTCTGGCGATCCAAACTATCCACCCGAATTAAATGAAGCAATCGATGATTTACTTGCTGCAGTGGTTGATCCAGAAGCTGATCCAGAAGCTGCTGTCGAACAACTTGTCGAAGTTCTTGATGGCTTATCAGATGAAGAACAAGAACAACTCTTTAACGATTTGATTGAAGCCTTTGAAGGAACAGATCTCAACTACGAAGATTTGTTTGGCTTACTCCCATAATATTTGATTCAATGAAGCGCACACTCATGGAAACATGGGTGTGTTTTTTATGAAGTCAACTTGTAGTTTAAGGGGTTTTATCATATAATAGATGAGACAATGAGGTGACTGACTTATGGAAAAAATTTCCAACTTTATTACAACCATTATTGAAAACGATCTTGAATCAAAAAAACACGATGAGATCGTGACACGTTTTCCACCCGAACCCAACGGGTTTTTACACATTGGCCATGCGCGTGCCATCATCACCGACTTTGAAAGTGCGAAACAATACGGTGGATATACCAATCTCCGTTATGATGATACAAACCCCAGTAAAGAAGACGATGTTTATGTCAAAGCGATTCTTGATGATATTCGCTGGTTAGGTTATGAACCTAAAAATGTTTATTTCGCAAGCGACTATTTTGAAGAAATGTATGAACGTGCCATCCTTCTGATCAAAAAGGGATTAGCGTATGTCGATCATTCCACAGCCGATGAAATCGCAAAAGATCGTGGCAATTTACAAACCCCAGGTAAACCATCCAAATATCGTGATCGTTCAGTCGAAGAAAACCTAAGACTATTCAATGAGATGCGTGAAGGTAAATTCAAGGAAGGTGAATGCGTTCTTCGTGCGAAGATCGATATGTCATCTCCCAATATGAATATGAGAGATCCTGTGATCTATCGCATCAGTTTTGCTGAACACCATAATACCGGTAAGAAATGGTGTATCTATCCCATGTATGATTATGCCCATCCTCTTGAAGATGCGATTGAAGGTATCACACATTCCCTATGCTCCCTTGAATTTGAAGACCATCGTCCTCTCTATGATTGGGTTGTTAGGGAAACTGAAATGCCCAAAGTACCACGTCAGATTGAATTTGGTCGTCTATCCATTGAAAATACAGTGATGAGTAAACGTTTCTTACGTCAACTTGTTGAAGAAAACAAAGTTATTGGGTGGGACGATCCACGTATGCCTACCTTATCGGGACTTAGAAGACGGGGATATACACCAGAAGCTATTCGTCGCTTTGTCATTTCAACAGGATTATCCAAAGTTAACTCTACAGTGGGTACCGACATGCTTGAGGCAGCACTTCGTGATGATCTTGCAGAACGTGCACCCCGAGCCATGGCTGTGATCAATCCACTTAAGGTCACCATCACAAACTATGAAGAAGGTAAGATTGAATACTTTGATGTTTTATATCATCAGGACAAACCTGAATTAGGGTCACGTCAAGTTCCCTTCTCAAGACACCTTTATATTGAAGCCGATGATTTTGTTGAGACAAAACCCAATAATAAATACAAACGATTGTCATTAGGTGATGAAGTTCGACTCTTCTATGCTTACTTTATTAAAGCCAATGAAGTGATCAAAGATAAAGAAGGAAACGTCATTGAAGTCTTAGCAACCTATGATCCTGCAACACGTTCTGGATCGGGTTTTAATGATCGAAAGCCTAACGGAACGATTCATTTCGTTGAAGCAACCCATGCAAGCAAAGCAACATTTAACTTCTTTGGACCCATGATTCTTGGCGATGAAGAGATGAGTTTAATGGATCGTTTTAACCAAGATTCATGGACGATTAAACACGGCTTTGTTGAATCCGCATTAGCTAACGTTAAACCTCAAGATAAATTCCAATTCATGAGAAACGGATACTTTAATACCGATCTTTCGACCAAGAAGAATCATCTTGTCTTTAATGAAATCGTACCGTTAAAGAGTTCGTACAAGTAAGAAAGTGGGTGTGCCATGAACTGGCTAGCTACACTAAATGAATCGCAATTAAAAGCGGTGATCCACCCTGGTGGACCGCTTTTTGTTGTCGCAGGTGCGGGAACAGGAAAGACAAAAACACTCACATCACGTATTGCTTATTTGATCATGAATGGCGTGACTCCTCATCGGATTCTCGCGGTGACATTTACCAATAAAGCAGCACGCGAGATGAAAACACGCGTCATTGAAATGACGGGACCTTATGCAACCGAAGTATGGCTCTATACGTTTCATGCGTTAGGGCTTCAAATATTAAGACGTCATATCGCAGAACTCCCTTATGGATATCGTCCTAATTTCAATGTCATCGATGAAGAAGATGGCAAGAAAATCATCCAAGAAGTGATCAAGTCACTCGAACTCGATGTGAAGATGTTCTCACTTAAGCATCTTAAGAATCTAATCTCTTTATATAAATCAAGACGACTCGATCAGTTTGAACGTACCGATGAAGAGAAAATTTATCAAAAATATCAAAACTATTTACGTGAAAACCAACTCGTTGACTTTGATGATTTGCTTCTTTATCCACTTGAACTCTTTGAAGATTATCCTAAAATTCGTGATCACTACCAACTCGCATTTGAACACATTTTAGTTGATGAATTCCAAGATACTGACATCATTCAATATAAACTTTTGAAGATCATGGGTGCTCGTCATAAAAATGTATTTGTCGTAGGAGACCCTGACCAATCGATTTATGCATTCCGTGGTGCTAATTATGAGAATGCTCGTCTGTTTACCAAGGATTTTGGTGCTGAACAAATCGTTTTAGAACAAAACTATCGTTCAACAAATTACATCTTACAGGCTGCTAATCAACTGATCAACTACAACTTTAATCGCCCAGCAGCAAAAAACCTTGAAAGTGATTTGGGTATGGGTGAAATGCCTTTTATTCATCACGCACAAAACGATATCAGAGAATCATTCTTTGTTGTCGGTGAAATCAGAAGACTTAACCAACTTGGTGTTCGTTTTGATGAAATCGCCGTTCTTTATCGAAATAATGCACTTTCACGTCTCTTTGAAGAAGCGATGATCAAAGAGGGACTACCTTATGTCATTTATGGTGGCATCAGTTTCTATGAACGTCGTGAAATTAAAGATGCACTCGCGTATATTCGAGCCGTCTTAGATCCGACCCAAGACTTCTATTTAAAACGAATTATCAATGTACCTAAACGTTCGATTGGGCTTGTTTCCATCCAAAAACTTGAACAAAAAGCAAAGGAATTAGGCGTTTCCATGTTTGAAGCCATCCCTTATGCTGATTTAACACCTGCTGCAAAACAGTCACTACAATCATTTAGTGCGCTCATTCAAGATATGGGTACGAAATTTGATGAGATGGAAAATCTTGCTGAAATCATGCCCTATCTCATGGGAAAGACGGGATACATCGATATGCTTCGTGCTGAAAACGATGAGATTGCTGATGACAGAATTGATAACTTAAAAGAACTCCAAAACGTATTCACACGTGGTGATCAATACTACGAAGGGACGTTTATGGAAAAACTCCATCAACAGCTCGATCAAATTGCGCTTTATTCTGATCAAGATCAAGAATTAGATGATGTCAATCGGGTGAGATTATCGACCTATCATCAAGTCAAAGGACTTGAGTTTCGAGCAGTCTTTATGGTGGTCATGGAAGAAAATATTTTCCCCTCCGATCGATCGTTGATGAATCCTGCCGAACTTGAAGAAGAACGAAGAATTGCTTATGTGGGTATCACACGAGCAAAAGAAAAGTTATACATGAGTTATGCGGATCAACGTATGGTTTATGGAACCATGCGATATTCATACCCCTCTCGCTTTATTCAAGAGTCACGATTGTCATTTGAAAAACCATCCTTTGAAGGTATGAGTGAAGGAAAGGGACATCTCCTTAAGACAGGCGATAAAGTTGAACACAATGTCTTTGGATTAGGTGTTGTGATTCGTGTGGATGAAGATGTAGCAACCATTGCATTTGGTATGCCACATGGCATCAAGAAGTTTTTGGAAAGTCACCCTGCACTTCGAAAAAAAGTATAAGGAAAGCATGATCACTATCATAAGATGAGGTGAGAACATGCTTAATGAAGAACAACAACGTGTGGTCGTCTCAGACGACCGCTTTCTTTTTTTACTTGCAGGAGCTGGCTCGGGTAAGACACGTGTCTTGATTGAACGAATCAAACGTTTGATCCATGAAGGAGAAGACCCCAATCTGATGCTAGCCATTACATTCACGAGAAAGGCAAGTATGGAAATGAAAGAACGGCTACATGATGATCGCGTGAGTGTACACACCTTTCATCAACTCGCATACAGTAAGTTAGAATCAATATTTCAATATTCTTTAAACATCATGGATGAAAAAGATCTTAAAGGTTACACTCGCGAAGAGGTATTATCGATTACTAACTACAAGAATTCGCTTCACAAAGGGAAAAAACCACGCGTTTATCAACGCTATCAAGATGATCTCATGAAGCGTGGATCGATGGACTATGATGACTTATTATTAACGTTTTTACGTGAAATCAAGCACCATCCAGAGCGTATCAAATATCGCTATATCTTCGTCGATGAGTTTCAAGACACCAACCCCTTACAGTATGAAGTTTTAAAACAACTCATCAAAAAAGATACCTCTGTTTTTGCTGTTGGTGATCCTGATCAATCAATCTATCAATTTCGAGGTGCAACTCCAAAAATCATTGAACAATACATCAAAGATTATCATGCGACTGTCTATAAACTTACGCTCAATTATCGTTCACTTCAATCGATCATCACCTGTGCAAATCTTTTGATTAAACACAATACGCGCAAATATCCTAAAGTTCTTATACCCACTCATCTTTCACAAGGTAAAGCCTTCACCATGCGATTTATCGATGATAAGGAAGAATCCAATACTATTATTTCGTTTCTACAAGCGATGCATCGATTGGGTACACGATATGAAGATATGGCCATCTTTTTTAGAAATCATCAACGCGCATATTTACTCATGATAACTCTTCATGAACAAGGCATTTCTTTTCAACGACAAGACGATGAAGAAGTGATTGGACATGGACTTCATCTGATGTCTATCCACCAATCAAAAGGACTTGAGTTTGATGTGGTTATCATCATGGGATGTGAAGAGGGTTTGTTACCATCAACACGCATCAACATGATTTCAGCCTATGAGGAAGAAAGAAGACTGATGTTTGTTGCGATCACACGAGCACGTCACATCCTTCTTGCGACCTCAATCATCCATGACAGTGAAAACCATCATTTCACATCATCACCCTTCTTAAGAGAAAGTGGACTTAAAAACATAAGCCCTAAGCGGATTAGTGATATAATATCACTGGGTGATTACGATGGACATCAAACAACGCATCAAAGAACTCGTTGAACTGATTAATCAGGCTAACCTCGACTACCATACCAAAGACCAACCAACGATTTCTGATTTCGCATATGACCGCATGATGAAAGAACTTCAAGAGTTGGAAACAACCTATCCCGAATACAAACAAAGCGACTCACCAACCGAAAAGATTGGTGGTCTTGTTTTAGATGGGTTTGAAAAGGTCACACATCGCATCCCGATGATGAGTCTTGCCAATGTCTTTGATGAAGAAGAACTGAGAAGTTTTGATGAAAAAATAAGAAAAGTCACACCATCTTTTTCATACGTTTCAGAATTAAAGATTGATGGATTAGCTGTGAGTCTACTCTATGAGGGTGGTCTTTTTAAACGTGCAGCAACACGTGGAAATGGTGTTGTTGGTGAAGATGTTACCCAGAATGTTAAAACCATTAAGAGTCTTCCACTCAAACTATCAGAACCGATTGACATCGAAGTTCGTGGTGAGATTTATATGCCGCACAAGAGCTTTAAACAAGCGAATGAAGAACGCATGAATCAAGATGAACCACTTTTCGCAAATCCTAGAAATGCAGCTGCTGGAACGATTCGCCAACTTGATCCTAAAATCGTTGCAAAAAGAAATCTTGATGTGTTTCTTTATACCATCGTTGATGCAAAAAAATATGTGAAGACCCAGCAAGAAGCACTTCAATATCTCACTCATCTAGGATTTAAAGTTAATCCTCACTATCAGGTTTTGCCTTCAATCGATGCCCTTGTACATGCTGTACGTGAATACGACACACTCAGAAAGACATTGAGTTATGATACTGACGGTGTCGTGATTAAAGTGAATGAATTTGATCTTTATGACATGATTGGTTACACGGCGAAATCTCCAAAATGGGCAACCGCTTATAAATTTCAAGCCGAACAAGTAGAAACGATACTTAAAGCTATAACATTTCAAATTGGACGCACAGGTGTCGTGACACCCGTTGCTGAACTTGATCCTGTTTTTGTTTCAGGTACGACTGTCGCACGTGCAACGCTTCATAACGAAGACTACATCAAAGCTAAAGATATCCGGATTGGTGACACAGTCATCGTCCATAAAGCAGGAGAGATTATACCTGAAGTTGTTCAAGTTGTTTTGGATAAACGCATCAATCAACTCCCCTTTGAAATGATAACATCGTGTCCAGTATGTGGACATGCACTTGAACGTCGATCGGGTGAAGCCGATTACTACTGTACCAATCTTGAATGTCCAGGAAAAAATATCAATACAATGATTCATTTTGCATCTCGTCAAGCGATGGATATTGATACCTTAGGCGAAAAGGTTGTTGAAATGCTTCATGAACTCGGATACTTAAATCATATCAGTGACATCTATACCCTCAAAGAGTATCGTGAAGAACTCAAAGAAATACCTGGATTTGGTGAGAAAAAAGTTGAGAAATTATTACAAGCCATTGAGTCAAGTAAAAACCAGACGCTTGATCGTTTAATCTTTGGACTCGGTATTAAACATATCGGTGCGAAAGTTGCGAAAACATTGATCAAGCACTTCCCATCGATGGATGCTCTCAGTCAAGCAAGACTAGAAGATCTATTAGACATCCATGAAATTGGCGACATGATCGCTGGATCGATCGTCAGTTATTTTCAAGATGACAAAAATCTTCAACTGATTGATGAACTCAAAAAACATGGTCTTAACATGACACATATCAACGAAGAAACGATGACCCATGCTTTCAATGGAAAAACGATTGTTTTAACAGGTAAACTCAATCTTTTTTCACGCGATCAAGCAACAGAAATCATTGAAAAATGTGGTGGTAAAGTTGCATCGTCTGTTTCAGCGAAAACAGATTTTGTTGTTGCTGGAGAAGATGCAGGATCTAAACTAAAAAAAGCGAATGAACTCGGTGTACGGGTCATCGATGAAGAAACATTCAAGGTGATGATTGATGGACTATATTAAAGTTCACGGTGCCCGTGAAAATAATCTGCAAAACATTGATATAACGATCCCCAAAAATAAGCTCGTCGTCATGACGGGTATTTCAGGTTCTGGTAAAAGCTCATTAGCGTTTGATACCCTCTATCAGGAAGGTCAACGGCGCTATATGGAATCTTTATCAGCATATGCGAGACAATTCTTAGGAAATTTTGAAAAACCAGACATTGATAACATTGAAGGACTTTCCCCCTCGATTTCAATCGACCAAAAAACAACGTCAAATAACCCACGTTCAACTGTTGGAACGGTCACCGAAATCTATGACTACTTACGTCTTCTTTATGCACGTGTTGGGATACCTTATTGTCCAGGAACAGATGAACCATTATCCAAACAATCCATCGAAGAGATGACACTTCGCGTTTTATCCTTGAAGGAAGGAAGTCGAGTTGTCATTATGTCTCCGATTGTTGAAAGACAAAAAGGAACACATAAAAAAACAGCTGAACAATACATGAAAGAAGGCTTCACACGTGCCTATGTAGATGGACAACATATCACATTAGAAGAGATGCCTGAACTCGATAAAAATAAAAATCATGACTTCTTTTTGGTCATCGATCGTTTAATCGTCAAAGATGGCATACGCTCTCGTCTTTATGATGCACTTGAACTTGCAGCCAAACTTGCGAATGGTAAAACCAGAGTTCTCGTCGGTGAAGATGCGATGCTATCATTTAGTCAACATTATGCATGCAATGATTCTGATTTCACCATTCCAGAATTAGAACCACGTCTCTTCTCATTTAATACACCGATTGGTGCATGTCCTTACTGCAATGGTTTAGGTGTGAAGTTAGAGGTTGCTGAAGAACTTGTCGTTGATCGAACCAAAGGTCTACTTGATGGCGGTATCATTCCATATAAAAACAATGATGCTGATAATTTGAATAACGCCATGATTGATGAAGTATGTAAAACATATGGCATCGATATGAACAAACCCATTCAAGAAATCCCTAAAGAAAAACTGAATATCATCCTCTATGGTTCACCCGATCAAATTCATTTCAAAATGAGATCTTCATCGGGACGTGTCCATGAGAAAGTCGATTATTTTGAAGGTATCATCAATAACTTAACCAGACGTTATCGTGAAACCACGTCTGAATGGATACGTTCTTGGATTGAAGGTTTTATGACTGAATCCACCTGTCCTGTGTGTCATGGTGCACGGTTGAATGAACAAGCATTATCCGTTAAAATTGGTGGAAAGAACATGGATCAACTCACCCGTTTATCGATCGATGAGACGATTCTATTCTTAAGTCAGTTAACCTTAAATACCGAGCAACAAAAAATTGCCAAACTTGCACTTCAAGAAATCATTAGCCGATTAACATTCTTACAAGACGTAGGTCTTGGATACTTAACCTTAGCACGATCCGCGGGTACCTTATCAGGTGGTGAAGCTCAGCGTATTCGCTTAGCAACTCAAATTGGATCCAAACTGACAGGTGTCCTTTATGTCCTTGATGAACCTTCCATAGGTCTGCATCAGCGGGATAACCATAAACTGATTGAAACCTTAAAAAAGATGAGAGATTTAGGCAATACACTCGTTGTTGTTGAACACGACCATGAGACGATGTTGGCAAGTGATTATCTCATCGATATCGGACCTCGAGCAGGTAAACACGGTGGTATGGTGGTTGCTGCTGGAACACCACAAGAAGTGATGGATAATCCTAATAGCATCACCGGTCGTTACTTAAAAGGTTTAGAAAAAGTAGAAGTACCCACAAAACGTAGAGAAGGCACTGGTCAAGATATCCTTGTGATGGGTGCTCGTGCGAATAACTTAAAAGATATTTCCGTTGCATTCCCTATTGGAAAAATGACTGTTGTAACTGGGGTCTCAGGATCAGGAAAATCAACACTGGTCAATGAGATTCTCATGAAGGGTCTTCAACAAAAGCATTATAAAACAAAAGACAAACCAGGCCTTCATACCGCGATCAATGATCATAACATGATTGATCGTGTGATTGAAATTTCACAGTCCCCCATTGGTAGAACACCACGAAGTAACCCAGCGACTTACACCGGTGTTTTCGATGATATTCGTGATCTCTATTCACAAACCACAGAGGCGAAAGCACGCGGTTATGATAAAGGACGATTCTCATTTAACGTCCGTGGTGGACGCTGCGAAGCGTGTGCAGGTGATGGAGTGAAGAAGATCTCGATGCACTTCTTACCCGATGTTTATGTTCCTTGTGAGGTGTGTGGAGGAACGAGATATAACCACGAAACACTTCAAATCAAATATAAAGGTAAAAATATCGCTGATGTCTTGGATATGACGGTTGAAGAAGCCCTATTTTTCTTTGAAAATCATCCCAAGATTTATCATAAGATGAAAACATTATACGATGTCGGTCTTGATTACATCACACTTGGACAAGCAGCAACCACTCTTTCGGGTGGTGAAGCTCAGCGTGTTAAATTAGCCAGCGAACTCTATAGACGAATCACACCATCGTCGATTTATATCCTCGATGAACCCACAACAGGACTTCATACCGATGATGTGAAACGGTTATTAAAAGTTCTTCATCGTATCGTGGATGAAGGAGCAACCATGGTGATTATCGAACATAACTTAGATGTGATCAAGAATGGTGATCATATCATTGATTTAGGTCCAGAAGGTGGCGACGGTGGTGGTGAAGTGATTGCGATTGGCACACCTGAAGACATTGCACGTGTTGAACAATCTTATACAGGTCAATACTTAAAAAAAGCTTTAGAAGTATAGAAAAGTAAAGTATTATGATACACTATTAGGGGGACATCAATGAACGAAAAGAAACCGGATAAAGATCCAAACAAGCTTACAGAAGAAGAACTTCAAGACTTGCTTGAAGAACTGAAAAAGAAAAAGAAAACAACGCGAAATATGAGTGTCGTCTTAGGCTTTATGCTGCATAAGAATTATGTGATTCACATGATCTTGTCACTCGCCATCAATCTCCTCATCTTTGCAGTTGTTTTGGGATTAGCCATCGGGATCAATGCACCACTCGTTGAGATGACCTTACCAGGTTTCATTTTCGCAGTGATTCTTCTGACGTTGATTGAAAATTTTGTTAAGATTTTGATGTTTAAATATCTCACACGTATCATGCTGATGAGCATGGGTATGCTATCCGTCATGGTTCAAATCATCGTTTTATATCTCGTCGATTTAATACTTGTTGAAGGCTTTCATTTCATTGGTATTGAACGATTAATTGCTTTTGCATTTGTCTTTTCTCTTCTTCGTCTTATCATCTCGATTTACTTGAGACGGTTTTTATATCATGAAAAAGTTGTGTTAATGGGAGGTCGCAAATGAAACTCAAAGTGAAACACCTTGTTCGAGATCTTGATCTTGAACTCCTCAATGACAAAGCGTGTATGAATCGTGATGTCAAATCTGAAATGCTTTCAAGACCTGGTGTTGAACTCGCTGGATTCTTGGATTATTTTGATGCTGAACGATTGATTTTAATCGGTTCTAAAGAAGCGACATTTCTTCATAATTTGCCGTATGAAGTGAGAAAACAACGCGTTGAGGCGATGTTTAAAAAGGTACCTCCAGGATTCATTTTCTCAGTGAATGTGGACATTGAAGATTTCTTTGTTGAACTTGGTGATCAATATCAAGTCGCCATATTAAAGAGTAAATCACGAACCACACCACTTTCTGGATCGCTTTATCAATATTTACACTCGAAACTTGCTCCACGTACATCGGTCCATGGTGTTCTTCTCGATATTCACGGATTAGGAACACTGATCACAGGTAAGTCTGGGATTGGGAAGAGTGAAACAGCACTTGAACTCATTAAACGAGGACATATTTTAATCAGTGATGATCGTGTCGATATCTTTGAAGCAGCACCTGGGGTTTTAATTGGGTCAGCGCCTAAAGTCCTTGAACGCTATATTGAAGTTCGAGGTATTGGGATTGTTGACGTTGTTCAAATGTTTGGTGCTGGCGCATATCGTGAAAACAAAAAGGTACGCTTGGTTGTTGAACTCGAACATTGGAAAAAGGGTAAACAATATGATCGTTTAGGTATTGATACTGAAACGATAAAGATCTTTAATACCGAGATTGCAAAAATCACGATTCCTATTTTACCGGGTCGTAACGTTGCAACGCTTGTTGAATCAGCAGCCATGAATCAAAAATTGAAATATCTTGGCTATAATGCAGCCTTAGAACTCACACAAGCTGTATCACTTCGTGCAGCAGGAAAACGGAAGGACGATGAAGATGACGAAGATTATTGATTTTTTTAAGAAGAGCAGCGATTCAAGAAATCATATCATTGGTGGAGCGATCTTTCTTATTGTATTACTTTTAGCATTACTAACACAAGATGGTTTTCCTTATAGCAAAACAGCACTTGATTTAGGATTTGCACAAATTCAATGGTATGCTGTCTTTATTTTGACAGGACTCAGTATTGGTGCATTCTTTGCCTATGAAGAGTTTAAACGAGTTGGATGGAATCCAGAATGGCTTTTTGATGCATTGTTGTGGGCGGTCCCCCTTTCGATTGTTGGATCACGTCTCTATTATGTGATATTTGACCCGAATCCAAGTTATTCATCACTCATGGATGTCATCAATATTCGACAAGGTGGCCTTTCCATTCACGGTGCAGTGATCACAGCGTTTATCTTTGTGTTCTTCTTCACCAAAAAAAAGAAAATACAATTTTGGGTATTAACAGATATTTTAGCGATAGGATTTCTCATTGGACAGATCGTTGGTCGTTGGGGAAACTTCATGAATGCAGAAGCTTATGGTCCAGAAATTCAATCATCGTTTATGCTAAGCATTTTACCTGAGTTCATTAAAAATCAAATGACTATCGGTGGTGTGATCCACCATCCGACATTCCTTTATGAGGGATTATGGAATTTTGCGGGTCTTGTCTTCCTCCTCATTGCACGACGTAAGAGATGGTTCAAAGTGGGCGATTTAATGGGACTTTATTTGATTTGGTATGGTCTTGGTCGTGGAGCGATCATTGAACCACTTCGTACGGGTGGCGATCCAGGTGATGCACTTCGCATGTTTGGATTACCGACTAACATCGTATTATCGCTTACCCTCTTCATGTTAGGTGGACTAGCGATCATTCTTGCTAAAAAACATTTCATCAAAGACCAACCTTACTATGTTGACATCTTGGTAGATATCCATGATTAAGTGTGTGTTATTTGATCTTGATGGAACACTCATCCAAACCACTGAGATCATCATTGAGACATTTAAAGTGACGTTTCAAAAGTATTTTCCACACATTCAATTAAGTGATGACGATTATACAAACATGCTTGGTCAGACACTATTCACAACATTTGGTTATTACACATCCAATCAAGATGAAATCAATGAAGTCGTTCAATTTTATCGCACCTATTCAGATGATATCATCGAACAAGGATTAAAGAGTTATCCTGGTGCGGTTGAAATCATGACATTTCTCAAGAAAAAGAATGTCAAGATAGGTGTTGTGACATCAAAAATGCGTCATGTTGCAACGCACCATTTGAAACTGACAGGATTAGTTGATTTTATCGATGGACTCGTCGGGTATGAAGATGTCACAGAACATAAGCCTTCACCCGAACCCATTCTCAAAGCACTTCAGCTTTTTGGTACAAAACCACAGTCAACCATCTATATTGGTGATCATGAAAATGACATCATCTCTGCAAAAAAAGCAGGTATATTAACATGTGCGGTGACCTACAGTCAACGCCTTAAGGAAATGCTTTCGTACAATCCCGATTACGCGATTGACGAACTGATGCACATTAAGGATATTATTTAAGGAGAGATAGATATGCTTTACGACGTACTCATTATTGGAACAGGTCCTGCAGGTATTACTGCAGGCATTTATGCAAAACGTGCAAACTTAAAGGTTGCAATGTTTGAAAAGGATACACCAGGTGGTCAATTATCAAAATACAATGAAATTGAAAACTATACCGGTGCTAAAAAAGTTGCAGGTTATGAACTAGCAACGATGATGATCGATCATGCGTATGATTTAGATATCGAAGTGATCTATGATGAAGTGACGAAAGTTGAACTTGATGGCAACATCAAGAAAGTGGTCACACCCAACAAAACCTATGAAACAAAAGCAGTGATTGTCGCATCCGGTAACGTCCCCAGACGTTTAGGTGTTGAAAACGAAGATGCATTAGCGATGAATGGAATCAGTTGGTGTGCGATTTGTGATGGCCCACTCTACAAAGGAAGAAAGCTGGTCGTCATTGGTGGTGGAAACTCTGCTGTAGAAGAAGCCTCATATTTAGCTACACTGGCAACCCACGTGACGATCGTTCAAAACCTGGATTTCTTAACTGCTGATCCCAAAGCACAAGATATTTTAAGAAGTATGCCCAATGTCGATTATCGTTTTGGATCGGTTGTCACCAAGTTTGAAATGGAAAACAACACGTTAACCGGTGTCACCATCAAGAATAATAAAGGTGAAGTTGAAACCATCTCTGCTGAAGGCGTCTTTGAATATGTAGGGTTAATTCCTGTTACGACCTTCGTCAAAGATTTAGGCATCACGAATCAATGGGGATACGTGATCGCGAATGAAAAAATGGAAACAGCAGTCCCTGGTATTTATGCAGCAGGTGATGTGATTGTAAAACAAATCCGTCAGGTCATCACTGCAGCATCAGATGGTGCGATTGCAGCCCAAAATGCACTCAAATATATTGAATCTTGGGGTAAATAAGTGAGCTTTGCAAAAATCGTTAAAGAGGAACTGGTGGCAGTTCCCATTGAACTTGAAGAACAGATTGCTGAGTTTTCAGCGTTCATCAATCTCAATGGTGAATTTCATATTGAAAGTAAGCGCAAAATGCTTGATTTCAAAACCAACAATCCTACCGTTGCTAAACGGTTTTTGCAACTGGTCAGATCACTCTATCAATCAGAAACAAGTTTACTCACTCAAAAACTAAACAAACTCAACCAGCGTAATGCCATCATCATCCGTATTCAATCCAATGTGGAAGATATCGTCAATGAACATGGATTACTCGATGATCCTATCGATAATGAAGAACTTTCGACAGCAAACCCAGAAGCTAAAAAAGCCTTTCTTCGTGCAGCTTTTCTTGCGGGAGGGTCTGTCAATCATCCCAAAACAGCTGAATATCATCTTGAAATCTTTACCAAAGATGCAAATCAAGCGGTATTCTTGCAGAGTATCATGAACTTCTTCGAGTTGAACGCTAAGATTACAAAGCGAAGACAAGGATTTATTTGTTACATCAAGGATGCACAAGGAATCAGTGATTTTTTGCAGCTCGTTGGTGCACAACAAGCACTCTTTCAATTTGAAGATATTCGGATTAAAAGAGATTTTAATAATTCGATCAATCGTGTCATGAATATGGAGATCGCAAACGAGAAAAAGGCTATTGTTGCTGCCAACGAGCAAATGAAAGATATTGAGATTGTTGAGAAGTATATACCCAAAGGTCAAATTGATGAAAAGAGTAGACAGGTTATTGAACTGAGAAAGGCATACCCAGAAGCGAGTTTGATGGAACTTGTTGATTTATATGAAGAGACCTATCACGACCAAATCAGTAAATCAGGAATGAACCATCGTTTGGTTAAAATCAGATTGATGGCCAAAGAAATCAAGGAGGGATTATCATGATCATCGGACTCGGTATTGATCTCGTTGAACTCGATCGACTTAAAGAACTCATGAGCGATCGTTTTATCGATCGCATCTTATCCCCCGAAGAAAAGAAACTCTATTTAAACATCGCTGCTGAGAATACGAAGTTATCTTTTATTGGTGGTCGCTTTGCAGCAAAAGAAGCCCTATTTAAAGCCATCTCCAAAGGAAATGGAACAGCGTATTACACCGATTTTTCGATTCTTAATCGAGAAAATGGACAACCTTACGTCCAAACGGATTTCTTTCAAGATGATGAAATCATTCATATCACCATCACACATACAGACCATCATGCAATCGCTTATGTGATGATTGAAAAACTTTAACATAATGTTTCACAAAGTTGTAATTTAAAGGCTTATTCGGTATAATTCAAATGAAGAGGATGTGACATTATGGCAAGAGTCCAACAAGTACAACCAGCCAACAAAAAAAATCAGGTGAAAAACGCACCTGTCAGTCAACCAAGCAAAAGTAAACAAGAATTAGCAAAGACCAATGCAAAACGCGAACCCTCGAAGAATGAAATCTTATTCTTCCGTATTGGAATGTCGATTATTGCATTAACGTTGATTACGGTTGCGATTGTTTTCACCATTCAATATTTTATGAATCAAGAAGAAGAACCCGGTTTATTCGATGATTATATTCATCTGACAGCAAGCGAGTTGACACAACTCACGGGATATGATTCAAACTCAGGTGTTTATGGTGATTTTACTTACTTTGCAGGTCAAGAATCCTACGAAGAACTCTATGAACTCATCAACACAAACACCAAGATTTATGTTTACTTCTACAGTGCAAGTTCACCCAATGATGACATCGTTGAGTTGATTAAAGATACGGATTGGGAAGGTAAAGCACTCTTCTTCGTCAACCTCGATCTTCAATCAAGCAATTTAGGTGGAGCTGAGCTAAGCCACTTAAACCTTGACCTCAATCGAACCAATCTTCTCGTGACCTTCGATGTTGAAAACCAAACATTCTCAACTGAAATCCGTGTTGTTGATATTGTGAGAGAACTCGGTCGTATCTAAAACAAAAAACATAAAGGGCTTGGCCCTTTTGTGCTATTAAGGAGTCCATGATGAACGAAAATATTTTATTAGACATTCAAAAAACATTAAGTATTCCCCTCAAAAGTATCACGACGGTCCTTGAATTACTAGAAGAAGGTAATACGATTCCTTTTATTGCGCGTTATCGTAAGGAAGCAACCGGTGGTCTTGATGAAGAACAGATTAATGAAATCTACAAAACATGGGAATACCAAAATAATCTACTCAAACGGAAAGAAGATGTCATCCGTTTAATCGATGAAAAAGGTATGCTCACAGAAGATTTAAAACAAGAAATCTTAAAGGCTCAAAAGCTTGTTGAAGTTGAAGACCTTTATCGTCCATTTAAAGAAAAGAAAAAAACAAAAGCAACCGAAGCGATCGCCAAAGGTCTTGAACCACTCGCTAATTGGTTGATGATGTTTACCCATGATGATGTCATAAAAGAAGCAAAGAAATTTGTTAAAGAAGATGTTCCTACACCTGAAGAAGCAATTGAAGGTGCGAAGTATATCATCGCTGAAATGGTTTCTGATGATGCCAATTATCGTAAAGCTCTTCGCCAAGAAATGGTGAGCCATGGTATGGTGATGACATCTATAAAAAAGAATGCAGTCGATGAGAAAAAGACCTATGAAATGTATTATGATTACCAGGAAGCAGTCAATAAAATACGCCCTCATCGTATTTTAGCGATCAATCGCGCGGAAAACGAAAAAGTCATCACGGTCAAGATAGAAACTGATCGTGAACGTATGATCAGTTACCTTGAACGAAAGATCATTAAGCGTGATCAATCACCCTCATCAGTCTTTATAAAGGAAGCGATTGATGATGCATTAAAGCGGTTAATCTATCCATCTCTTGAACGTGAAGTTCGTGCAGAACTCACGGAAAAAGGTGAAGAACAAGCGATTGAAATCTTCTCTGTCAATCTTCAAAAATTATTATTACAACCACCGATGAAAGGCAAAGTCGTTTTAGGTATTGACCCCGCATTCCGTACGGGATGTAAACTCTCCGTGGTGAATGAACAAGGAACCGTACTAGAAAAAGGTGTCATCTATCCCCATGAAAAGACATTGGGTGGAAAGATTACAGATGAACAGATCATAGAGTCACAAAGAAAACTCTTATTGTTGATTAAAAAACATAAAGTTGAAATTATTGCAATCGGAAATGGAACAGCCTCACGCGAAACAGAAGCGTTTGTTGCAGATCTGATTAAAACAACAGGAATGAAAGTACAATTTGTGATTGTCAGTGAAGCGGGTGCATCAGTGTATTCAGCATCCGAGTTAGCACGCGAAGAATTCCCTGATTTTTCTGTTGAAGAACGATCAGCAGCATCGATTGCAAGACGTCTGCAAGATCCCCTTTCTGAACTGGTTAAAATTGATCCGAAATCGATTGGTGTTGGTCAATATCAACATGATGTTACACCAAAGAAACTCAATGATCAACTCAACTTTGTGGTCACACAAGCCGTTAACCAAGTCGGTGTTAATGTCAACACCGCATCGAAGGCATTACTGATGTATGTCTCTGGTTTAAATAAATCAACCGCCGAAAATATCGTGAAATTTAGAGACCAATCAGGTAAGTTTATCCGTCGCGAAGATTTGATGAAAGTACCTAAACTAGGTGGTAAAACATACGAACAAGCCATTGGTTTCTTACGCATTCCTGATGGGGATGAAGCACTTGATATGACTGCAGTGCATCCAGAATCATATGGTATAGCAAAAGCCATTATGAAGCGATATAACATCACTGGCGCGATGTTTGGTAAAGACATTGTGAAAGATGCAGTAGCATCCATCGACAGAAAGAAACTTCAAGAAGAAATGAATGTTGATAAATACACACTTGATGATATTTTAGATGCATTCATTGCACCACTCAGAGACCCTCGTGATCAATATGCACAACCACTCCTTCGAAGCGATATCATGAAGTTAGAAGATCTATCTATCGGTATGGAACTTGAAGGTACTGTTCGTAATGTCGTTGATTTTGGAGCCTTTATCGATATTGGTTTGAAAGAAGATGGACTGCTTCATATCTCAAAAATCAGCAAATCATACATTAAACATCCAAAGGATGTCTTAAATGTTGGTGACATTGTGAAAGTCTATGTTTTAAACATTGATTTAGTTCGTGGCAAAGTCGGATTAACGATGCTTAAGGAAACGATTGGTAAATAAAACAAAGGGTAATATCATCTTGTTGGTGTTACCCCTTTTTAATTGCATGAAATGGTTGACAAAGTAGTAAAAATACGCTATTCTATAGGGGCGTTCAAACGCAAATGACTTTGGCTGGAGCAATACTCAAGTGGCTCAAGAGACGCCTCTGCTAAGGGCGCAGGCTGGGAAACCGGCGCGAGGGTTCAAATCCCTCTTGCTCCGCCATCTTTTTTGGCCCGTTGGAGAAACGGTTAACTCACATGCCTTTCACGCATGCATTCACGGGTTCGAATCCCGTACGGGTCACCAATATAGATATGAAACGCTCTTCTCACCCGTGGGAAGGGCTTT
>OFEK01000063.1_pt1 | contig 158297 bp, 133 predicted proteins | sample 1521131 | NCBI WGS metagenome assembly OFEK01 (sample SAMN05720209, study PRJEB24109) | activated sludge metagenome | isolation source: Anaerobic digester | place: China | collected 2015-12-16 | reverse complement strand
CTTCCTGCGCCGCCCGCGCCCGCCCCACCAACTGCTCCATCAGTTCCGACATTGGATTATCTCCTTAGCACAGTGATACACAGACCCTACTGCGTGAGCTGTCGCAAACCGCTCCCCGTTCATCCGTCCGATGACTCGACAGTGTGTCTTTCCAGCCATAATAGGACAGCTTCTTCCCGCAGTCAACGAAAAAGCGCAAAAAAGGTTCAAAATGTAAAACGTCATTTTAATCTACTGTTCCTATCCCCTATTAGCTTGACAGGCCGGGGTCCTTTGGCAACACTGGGGTGAAACTTTCGGCCGCCGCCGATAAACGGAGGAAATCGCCGAAAAGGAGCTTTGGTATGAGCGAAAAAGCCCGAAACGAGGGCGGAAAAAACAGATGGGCCATGGTGGTGATGGCTACCCTATTGATGCTATGCCTGGGGACTGTCTATGCCTGGAGTTTTTTCCAGGCACCTATTATGGAAGGGTACGGATGGAACAATACCCAGGTTTCCCTCACCTTTTCCCTCGCTATTTTCTTCTTAGGTACTTCGGCCGCGGTGGGAGGGATTTTTCTTCCCAAGCTGGGTCCCAGACCCCTCGCGCTGTCGGGCAGCGTTCTTTTCAGCCTGGGATATGCCCTGGCTGGTTTCGCGCTTTCGCTTCGCTCCCTTCCGCTCTTGTACATAGGCTACGGCGTGATCGGGGGAACGGGGCTCGGTTTGGGCTATGTAACCCCCGTAGCCACCGTGGCTAAGTGGTTCCCCGATAAAAAAGGCCTGGCCACGGGCATCGTGGTGATGGGCTTCGGCTTCGGCGCGCTGGCTATGAGTAAAATCCTGGCCCCCAGCCTTCTGTCCTGGACGAATGGTGACCTGGTAAAGGTCTTCCAGTATCTAGCCCTCTTTTTCGCCGTGCTGACCATAGGCGCTTCGCTCGGACTTTCCAACCCGACGGCAAGCAAAGCCGGTAACCAAGTTCGCCCATCCGAAGCATTCAAGGACGCGAAACCCTTCCTCGCCTCGAAGGACTTTGTTCTCGTGTGGATAATGTTCTTCTGCAACATCACCGCGGGAATAGCAGTGGTCGGCTTTCAGTCGCCCATGTTCCAGGATTTGTTAAGAAAAGCCGACAATGGCCTATCCGGCGCGACCCTCGCCGGCATGGGCGCCACATTGATCGGAATAACCTCCCTGTTTAACGGCCTGGGGCGTTTCCTCTGGGGAGCGGTCTCCGACCGGGCGGGCAGGATAAAAACCTTCAGAATCATGTTGGGAAGTCAGCTGGCGGTCTTCGCCGCCCTGGCCTTGACGGGAAACCCCTGGATATTCGCTATTCTGCTTTGCTGGATTCTCCTCTGCTACGGCGGAGGCTTCGGTACCATGCCCGCCACCATATCGGAATTGTTCGGCGCCGGCAGAATGACGGTAATGTATGGAGTGGTGCTCACCGCCTGGGCGGCCGGCGGTGTCGTGGGGCCGCAAATCACCGCGTACATAAAGGATAATTTCCCGACGAGGGCATCGTCTTTATCTTTTATCGTGGGAGCTGTGTTTGTGGCCTTAGGTTTTTTGGTGTCGTTGGCCTTGGGTCGTGTTCCAAAATCGCCTTCCACACCACATCGGAAGTGAAGGGCGTCTGAGGCAGGCGAACGCCGATCGCGTTGTATATGGCATTCGCGATGGCCGCGGGAGGAGTATCGATCCCGATCTCCCCGACCGACTTGGCTCCGTACGGCCCCGAGGGCTCGTAACTCTCGGCGAATTCCACGATTATCTCGCCCACATCCTCCCGCGACGGTATCGCATACCGGGAAAGCGAGTTCGTCATGAGTTTCCCCCGATCGCCGAAAACCACCCGTTCGAACAGGGCCATTCCGATCCCCTGGAGAAGGCCGCCTTCGACCTGTATCCGGGCCAGATTTGGGTTTATCGTCGTGCCGCAATCGACCACCGCGACATAACGGAGAAGTTTTACCTTACCGGTACCGAGATCCACTTCTATCTCGGCGAAGCCCGCCATGTATGGGGGTGGGGCTTTCCCGCCCGTGAAGGAAGCCGTTGAACTGAGCGTTTTCATGAGAGCCCGGTCGTGGTAAAGAGTATCGAAGCTCAAATCGACCAGGTTCGTCAGCATGGCGCCTTCCGGTCCGAAAAAGTTTTTACCGTCGAATTCCACGCACTCCGGCTTCAGGACATATTTCTCGGCCACAGCTTCGACCAGGACTTTTCTCATGGCCAGGGCCGTCTTGAGCACCGCGTTGCCCGAGACATAGGTTGTGCTGGAGGCATAGGCTCCCACGTCGAAAGGGCTGTGATCGGTATCGGAGGCATATACCTTAATATCCTCGGGCCCCACGCCAAGAGCTTCCGCGGCGATCTGCGCCAGGATCGTGTCGCTACCGGTTCCCAGGTCGGTCGCGCCCACCCTCAATTTGAACCAGCCCCCGTCTTGAAGCTCCAGGGTTGCCGAACCCATGTCGACAAGCGGGATACCCGAACCCTGCATGGCGATGGCCATTCCATGAGCCCGAACGATCCCGGGAGAGACCTCCCAGGAAAGACGCTTCGGATCCCATCCTATAAGCTCCCTTCCCCTGGCGATACAGCGATCGAGCTTGCAGGACTCGATAACCATCTCCACACCTTCCGACCCTTCGCCCATGATTTTGAACACTTCGCTGGTTTGGCCTTCACGAATCATGTTGCGTTCCCGGAACTCGATCGGATCCATATGTATCTCGTGGGCGATCTCGTCCATCATGGATTCCAGGGCGAAATTCCCCTGGATAGCTCCGTATCCGCGGAAAGCGCCGGCGGACAGATGGTTGGTATAGACGACAGCGCCCCCGTAGCCTACCGCCTTCATTTTGTTGTACAACGGCAGGGTCTTGGAGCCAGCCACCATGAAAACCGTCAGCGCGTGCTCGCCATAGGCGCCCGTATCGGACAACACCCTTACATCCATGACGTTCAGCACACCATTCCGGTTGGCTCCGGCCTCGATATCGATCCTCATTCTATGGCGGGTGAACGTGGACTCGAACACCTCCTTTCTAGTGAGGGCGATGCGCGCCGAGCGTTTTGTCGCCAGGGCGACGAGGGCGACGAAGGGCTCCACATGGATATGCTGTTTGCCGCCAAAACCACCGCCGATCCTCGGTTTGACAACGCGCAGATCCCGTATGGGAATGCCCAGGGATTGGGCGAGGAGCCTCCGTGTGTGGAATGGATTCTGGGTACTGGAAACTATGACCAGACGACCGTGGATATCCAGCGAGGCGAAGGCCGCGTGCGGCTCCATCGCCACATGGGCTTGGGCTTGGGTGAAAAAACTGCGCCGAAGCACGACATCGCTGGCGCTCAGTTCTTTTTCCACATCGCCTATGCGCATCTTATAAGAAGCGGCAATATTCCGTCCGGGTTCGAAGCCGATGGGAAACATGTCGTGGATTTCCGATTCCGGATGGACGACCACGGTATTGTCGATCGCTTTTTCGAAATCCAGGAGAGGCTCGAGAATCTCGTACTCCACCTTTATGAGCGAAATCGCCTTTTCGGCGGTCGCCTCGTCCTCGGCGGCCACGATGGCGACTTCGTCTCCTATATAACGTACATAGTTGTCGAGGATGAACCGATCGTGGGGGCTGGGCTCGGGATGGCCCTGGCCGGCCCGGGTATAGGGGATGCGTGGCACATCTTTCCAATCGAGGATACAGGCTACTCCTCCTACGGCGAGGGCTTGGCTTTTATCTATGGATTTTATCTTGGCGAAGGCGTAAGGGCTTCGAAGCAGCTTTACCACCAAGGCATCGCCGGGCGCCAGGTCGTCCGTATAGGCGGGTTTTCCCTGAATGAGGCCAAGGGCGTCAATTTTCGCCAGGCTCCGGTGGACGACGGAATAGGATTTATCCATTGCGGGCCTCCCAGTATTTTTTGAGCGCCCTCATATGCCCCTGATACCCTGAACAACGGCAAAGATTGCCCGCGAGATAATGCCGAGCCGCCAATTCGTCGAATCGTCCCATGCCCTGGGCGCGGAATTCCCTCTCCATCGCCAAAGCGGTGAGCACGAAACCCGGGGAACAATAGCCGCATTGCTCGGCGCCCTCGGCGGCGATATAGGCACCCAGTTCCTCGGCCTCCTTTTTGAGGCCTTGAATTGTGGTTATCGCCCTTCCTTCGGCCCTCGCGGCGAATATCGAACAGGATGCCACGGGAACTTCATCCAAGAGTATCGTGCAAAGCCCGCAGTTGCCCGTACCGCAGGCCTTTTTTACTTCCTTATAACCGGCTGCCCGCAGGACATCCGCCAGCGCCTCTCCGGGCTCGCATTCCAGGTGGACCGGTTTTTTATTGACAGTACAGCTAAGAATCATAGGAAATCCTCCGTATGGCCCTGGCCACAAGCACTGAGCAAACGGAACGCCTGTATTCGGCGCCGGCGCGAAGGTCCTCGCCAAAGGAAAGCTCTCCGGCGGCGATCCGCCCCGCTTCCAAAGCCATCTGCTCGCCGGGGCTCCCGGTCGAACCGAGGGATGCGCCCGCCCCCGGGCAGATCGCCGCCACTCCCGGCCTGGCGCCCACGGCGATCCTCCAGCCTGCCCGGGCGCGGCAAGCGCAGACCGACAAAACGGGAAAGTCGGTGGCGGCGTGGCGCAGCCCCTGATAGGAGGCCTTTTTGTCCAAAGGGAGTAGAATTTTTTCCAATAGGAAGGCTCCGCCGCGGGGAGCGCCCAGGTATTCCGAGAGTGGCCTGGTCCCATCGTTATAAAATACGAGGCTGGCATCCAAGGCGAGGAGCACGACGAGAAGCTCGGAAAAACCATACCGCCCCGCCACGCTCCCCCCGGCGGTCACGATATTCCTGACCTGGACGCCGGCGATTCCCCCCAAAGCCTCGGGAAAGAGCGGGCCGAACACATCCGCCAGGAGACTGGATCTTTCCAAGTCCCGCGCGGTGGCCATAGCGCCGACGGCGATATTCTTGCCTTCGACTCTGATATAGCGCAGTCCCAGATCGCAGAGATCCACCGCCGAGGCTATGGGTCTCCCGACGCTCATGGACCAGGCTCCTCCCCCAAGAGGGTAAGCCCCTTGCTTGACAACTAGATCATAGGCCTCGTCCAAGTTCGAAGGTCTACGATAGGTGGCAATATTCATTATCGCTCCTTGAACGGAGTCTATCCTGCCCTCCGTCGGGCCGCAATAAAAAACCGAAAAGATATCCTTCAAATCGCTGCTACAATCCGGTACAGGCGCGGTCTTAAGTGTCACGAAATTGAGCAGAAAGCTTCCGTCTTTTGCCACTGTGGGGAAAATACATGCCAAGATCGGAAAGCCCGGATAGGTCTGAAGTGTGGCAGTATGCGGCTTTCAATCGCCCCGGGTTCCTTTTCCTGAGCCCCGCATTCGCTTTTTTTCAATAATTATCTGCAATTATCTGTTATTCATCGGAGGAAGGCACATTATTTGCATGCGTATTCACGGCACTTGTCGTTCGTAAGGCTTTTGCTTTGACATTGGCCCCGGGCGGCACTACAATCCCTTTCAGGAGGCGACAATGAAACGTTCGCAGAGAATTCTGGCACTTGGCATAGCCCTGGTGTTCGTCCTTTTGGCCACCCAGGCCTTCGCCGCGGATTTCAAACCTAAGGCGGAGTACACGATGCAGGTCAACGTCGGCCCGCTCTACGACTGGGGTGCCGGAGCCCAGCGCTGGGCCGATCTCATCAAGGAAAAAACCGACGGCAAGGTCAACGTGAAGCCCTATTTCGGATCCTCGCTTTTGGCGGGCAAGCAGACTAACTGGTACCAGGCCGTTGCCGACGGTGCCATCGATTTCGCGGTCGAATCCACCATCAACGCTTCCGGCGTTGTCCCCGCCCTCAACCTCTTCAACCTTCCCTTCTTCATGCCCAGCTACGAGGCTGTGGACAAGATCGAAAACGGAAAGGCCGGCAAGATGGTCATCGAGCAGCTTGAAAAAGGCGGACTCAAGTTCCTGGCCTGGGGCGAGAACGGCTACAGGCAGATCACCAACTCCAAAAAAGAGATCAAGCACCCTGACGACATGAAGGGGCTCAAGTTCCGCGCCGTCGGATCCCCGATTTTCATCGATATGTTCAAGGCCCTCGGTTCCGACGCCACCATGATGTCCTGGGCCGATGCGGTGACCGCGTTCCAGCAGGGAGTCGTCGACGGACAGGAGAATCCCAAGTCCGTGCTCACCGTCGTCAAAATCTGGGAATACCACAAATACCTGACCAACTGGGGTTATGTGCTCGATCCTCTGGTATTCGTGGTGAACGCGAGGGTATGGAAATCCTTCCCCGAGGATATCCAGAAGGCGATCGCCGAAGCCGCCCTCGAGGCCGGCGAATACGAGAAAGCCCTGGCCAGGGCGTACCTGGACGGAACCAAGTCCGCTAACCTCCTGAAGACCAAGTACGGTGTAACGGCGGAAGATGCCTATGCCGCAGCCCGGTCCAAGGGCATGGTCATCACCGACCTTACGCCCGCCCAGATCCAGGCATTCAAGGACAAGCTGGCCCCGGTCTATAACGCCTGGGTGCCCAAGGTCGGCAAGGCTATCGTCGATGCGGCGATAGAGGACATGAAATAATAGTTTGCGTTCTCTGTTCTTCGCGTTTCGGCGGCGGGAAGATTTTTGTGGAAAAATCTTCCCGCCGCCTATTCCTGAGCCAAACCTTCGCTCCGCGTGCAACCATTGGCGAGGGTTTCCTCATACCCGGAGCTGGTAATGACAGAAAAGAAAAGATTTTATCTGGATGAGCTCTTAGGCGCCTTTTTCCTGGCGATCATGTCGCTCATCACCTTCGTCAATGTGGTCAATCGCTACCTTTTTTCCAAAAGCCTGGCCTTCAGCGAGGAAGTGGTGGTCAACCTCTTTGTCTGGATAACCCTCCTGGGCGTTTCCATAGCCTTCCGCAGGGGCAGCCACCTTCAAATGACCAATCTCTACGACAAGTTCCCCCCGAAGCTCAAGCGCATTTCCATCGGGATATCCGGCGTCATAGGAGTCGCGATCTTTACCTTTCTCATCTACAACTCCTGCAAAGAAATATATAAGAACATGACATTTTATCACACCATATCCGACGCCCTGGGCATTCCCACCTGGATTTACAGTCTCGGAACCCCGGTGTTTTCGCTCTTCGTTTTGAAAGAAATCGTTTCGAGCACTTTACGGGGAATCAAAAAGAACAACGCTCCAGCCGAAAGCGCCCAAGCCGCTGAAGGGGGCAAATAATGGCCGCATTAATCGTATTCGGCATCTTCGTCGTTCTCATTTTCATCGGAACCCCCATCGGCATATCGCTGGCTACGGCCGCGATGGGCGCCATCATGAACTTCGACCTGGGCACCGCCATGATTTCAAGGAACTTCGAGGCGAACATCGCCAAGTTCCCGCTGGTGGCCATACCCTTCTTCATTCTGGCCGGCGTCTTGATGGAAAAAGCCAAGATCGTGGACGGCATATCCAAGTTCGTCATCCTTGTGGTGGGCAGGGCGACAGGCGGCCTGGCCATCGCGGCGGTGATAACCTGTATTTTCTGGGGAGCCATATCAGGCTCCGGCCCCGCCACCGCCGCGGCGCTCGGTCTGGTTTTCATCCCCACCATGATCAAGCAAGGATACGACAAGTACTTTTCGGCCAGCGCCATAGCGGCGGGAGCGGGACTGTCCATCATCATACCCCCCTCAATCGCCTTCATAGTGTACGGCAACCTTACCGACGTTTCCGTGGGCGCCCTCTTCCTGGGCGGCATCGTACCGGGTGTTATCGTGGGGTTATTCCTGATAATATCCGTTTACCTGAGCTCCAAGAAGCATAATTTCAGGGGCCAATTGCAGCGAGGCAGTCTCAAGGAAATCGGCAAAGCGTTTATCGGCGCCTTTTGGTCACTGTTGGCACCGGTCATTATCCTGGGCTCCATCTACGCAGGCATAGCTACGCCGACGGAATCGGCTATCATGGGCGTATTCTACGCGCTTTTTGTTGGTTTATTCGTCTATAGAACTATAAACCTGAAGTTGCTTATATCAGCCCTTTCGGACACGGTTGTCGCATCGGCCACTGTCATGCTGGTCGTGGCCATGGCAGGCATCTTCTCCTGGGCCGCTTCCACACTGGGAGTCATCGACGCTGCGGCGAACCTGGTGTCGAGTCTCACCACCAACAAACTGGTATTCCTTATGCTCATCAACGTGGTGATACTCATCGCCGGCATGTTCCTGGACGCCATTTCCATCACCTACGTCTTCATGCCCATTATTCTCCCCGTGCTTCTCAAACTCCAGATCGACCCCCTCTTCTTCGGTGTCGTACTCGTAGTGGCCTTGGCGATTGGGCAAATAACGCCGCCCGTTGCGGTCAACCTCTATGTGACTGCCAACATTATCAAGAGCAATATCAGCAACGAAATGGTGAAGCATGTTATTCCCATGGTGATTGTTTCGATTCTCGCACTGCTGGTTATCACGCTCTTTCCACAACTTACCCTTTGGTTGCCCGTGGCATCGGGGCTTTATACGCCCAGGTTCTGAAAAGAACAAGTCCTTGTAGAAACGGTTAAAAACGAAAGGCTGTCCGCGAAATGCGGGCAGCCTTTTTATTGCGGCCAAGAAGTATGCAAAAGCGGCTTATCCCCGGACCGGGGAGTCTTGAGCCCCTAGAGCGAATACTGCTTCATCTTTCTATAGAGCGTATTGCGGCTTATGCCCAGCATCTTGGCGCACGCTGATATGTTGCCTTCGGATTCTTTGAGCGCCTTAGTCACTTGGCGCTTTTCCGCGCTTTCGAGATCTAGCAGCTCGGGCTCTGGTTCAGGCATTGGATTGGCCTTGGGCTGGTTTTTTTCCTGGAGCTTCCCCTGGATACTCGTAAAGATATAGTCCGGCAATTCGCGCATGGTGATGTGCTCATCCTTGGAAATGAGAATCGCCCGCTCTATGACATTCTCCAATTCCCGCACATTGCCCGGCCAGGGATATTCCTTGAAGGCCGCCACCACATCCTTGTCGATCTCCGGAATCGCCCTGCCATGGTGCAGGGCGTTCTTCGTCACGAAATGGGAGACAAGGAGGGGGATATCGTCCAGCCTCTCCCGCAGGGGCGGCGGCTGTATGCGGAGCACGTTGAGTCTGTAGTAAAGGTCCTCCCTGAACGCGCCTCTTTGAATCTCCTCCCTGAGTTTTTTATTGGTGGACGCGATAACCCGGGTATCGACAGTGATGAGCTTGTCGCCGCCGATCCTGGTGAAACTGAGATCCTGGAGCACCCTCAGCAACTTGGCCTGCATATCCTGGGGCATTTCTCCGATCTCGTCCAGAACGATGGTCCCCCCCTCGGCCTGCTCGAATTTTCCCTGATATCCTTCCTTCCTCGCCCCTGTAAAGGAGCCGGATTCGTAACCGAAGAGCTCGCTTTCTATGAGAGATCGGGGAAGGCTGGAGCAATTGACTATCACCAGGGGGCCCTGGGCTCTGGCGCTGGCCTGATGAATGGCGTGGGCGAACATTTCCTTGCCCGTTCCGCTCTCGCCTTCGATAAGGACGGGAGCATCGCTCTGGGCGGCCACCCGGGAGAGGTTGATGGCTTCCAAAAAAACCGGCTGGTTCCCGATGATATCCGAGAAGGAATATTTCGCCCTGGCCTTGGAAGCCTTGGGATGGAGCCGATTCATGGTCTCCACCAGTCTGAAGGTATCGATGACGCCCACAAGCCGAGATTGCCTGTCTCGTATGACGATAGCCGATTTTATAAAACGGAGCCTTCCCCTGCTGGGGCTTTGGATCAGCACTTCCTTTTCCAGGTACCCGCGGCCGCTCTCGAGAACGTCGAGAATCACAGGCCGGAAATCCACTATTTTAGTGACGTGGCAACCCTTGGCCTGCAGCTGGTCCTGGCCGAGTATCTGGGCGCCTATCTTGTTGATGTAAACGACAATGCCTTTTTTATCCAGCACGAGGATGCCGGTGGAGAGGGATTCGATGAGCGCCTTGAGCACCGGGTGAGAATCGAAGGCGGCGATTCCAGCCTCGCCTATCGATTCTCGATTCTTCTCAACATCGATAGTCAACGTGCTATTCAGCCAAGGAATCATGCACTGCCTCACTTCGGGACATTTGAGATATTTTAGTGTCATATTTTGGAACAGTCAAATAAAAAACCCTTTCTTCTATACGCGAAGAGGAGTCCCTTCCATCGGAAAACATGGATCGCGGCGCTCCGGTAAAAATCCGCCTGGGGGGATTATCCAATTATTAAGGGTTAAAACGCACCGAGCCCCGGGAGTTGCACAGGGCAGGAGCCGGATACGCAGGGTAGGCATGATTATTGCATATTAATCGGGGGAGGAATCTATGCCGTTCCAAAAACGAGAATTCCCTGACAAGTTCGCGGCGCTGGGCAAAGATGACAAGCTCGGTCTTCTGCGAACCATGGTCAGGATCCGCAGTTTCGAATCGAGAGTCGAGGAGCTCTTCCTCAACCGAAGAATTCCCGGCTTTGTGCATCTCTACATCGGAGAAGAAGCCATCGCCTCGGGCGTTATGGCAAACCTGAATAGGACGGATTGGATCACATCGACCCATCGCGGCCACGGACATGCCATAGCCAAGGGAGCCCGGATCGACCGAATGATGGCCGAGCTTTTCGGGAAAACCACCGGCTATTGCAAGGGAAAGGGCGGATCGATGCACATCGCCGACTTCTCCGTAGGCATGCTCGGAGCCAACGGCGTGGTGGGCGGCGGTTATAACATCGCCGTCGGCGCCGGCATGTCGTCCATGATCAAGAAGACCGACCAGGTGGCGGTTTGCTTCTTCGGCGACGGGGCTTCCAACCGCGGGACCTTCCACGAGGCCATGAACATCGCCTCAGTCTGGAAGCTTCCCGTTATCTTCGTAAACGAAAACAACCAGTGGGCCTCCACGACGCCCACATCCTTCGCCACCTCGGCGGCCCGCATCGCCGACAGGGCCAAGGGTTACGGAATGGAGGGCTATACCGTGGACGGCAACAACGTGATCGAAGTATACAACGCCGCCGCGGCCTTGATCGAAGCAGCCAGGAAGGGCAAGGGTCCCGCTCTTTTGGAATGCCTCACCTATCGCATCAAGGGGCACTATGTAGGGGATCCGGAAAAGTATCGAACCAAAGAGGAAGTGCAGAAGCACTTTACCGAAAACGACCCGATCACCCGCTACGCCGGCTGGCTCAAGGGCAAGGGCTTGATCGACGACGCGGTCCTCGCCGCCATGAGGGCCGAGGCCGAAGGAGAAGTGGCGGAGGGCGAGAAATTCGCCGAGGAAAGCCCCTTGCCCGAGAAGGAAGACGCCTACAACGATCTCTTCTCCTTCTCTCCCAGCGAATTCCCGGAGGTGGTCAAATGAGGACAATCACTTTTTCCCAGGCCACGCTCGAGGCCATGCGCGAGGAAATGCAGAGGGATCCCACCGTCTTCGTCTACGGAGAGGATATCGTCCGACAGGGCGGCATTTTCGGCCAGTTCAAAGGCCTGCCCGAGGAATTCCCCGGCAGGGTGCGGGATGTCCCCATCAGCGAGACCATGATCGTCGGAGCCGCCCTGGGAGCCGCGCTCACCGGCACCAGGCCCGTGGCGGATATGCACTTCGCCGATTTCATCGGCGTCGCCTTCGACGAACTCGTCAACCAGATCGCGAAAAACCGCTATATGTTCGGCGGCCAGGCCAACATCCCCCTGGTGATCAGGGCGCCCGACGGAATCATCAATTCTGCGGCGGCCCAGCACAGCCAGAGCGTTGAAGGTTGGCTCCAGAACATTCCCGGCCTCATCATTGTCGCGCCTTCCAGCCCGGCCACAGCCAAGGGCCTGCTCAAATCGGCTATTCGTCAGGATGATCCGGTGATCTTTTTCGAGCACAAGGTCCTCTATCCCCAGAAGGGTCCGGTGCCCGAAGAGGAGTACCTCACGCCGATCGGCAAAGCCGAGGTGAGAAAGCCCGGCAAGGATGTCACGATTGTCACCTATTCCATCATGGTTCAGAAATGCGAAGAGGCGGCCATGGAGCTGGAGAAGGAGGGCATTTCGGTGGAAGTGATCGATCTTCTCACCCTAAAGCCCTTCGATATTCAAACTGTCATCGATTCGGTGAAGAAAACCCATCGCTGCGTGGTGGCCCACGAGGCTGTGGTGACCGGCGGCCTGGGGGCGGAGATCGCATCCCAGGTCCAGGAAAAGGCCTTTTTCTACCTGGACGCCCCGGTCCTGCGGGTGGGCGCCAAGAACCTGCCTATCGCCTTCAGCTCGGTGCTGGAGAAGTTCATAGCGGCAGGCCAGGACGATATCAAGAAGGCGGTGCGCAGCGTTCTGTATAGGGAGGGCTAAGCGATGGCGCTCAATATCCAAATGCCCCAGCTCGGCCTGACCATGAAGGAAGGGCTCATCGCCGAATGGAAGAAGAAAGTCGGGGATCCCGTAGCCAAGGGCGATGTCATCTTCTCGGTGGAAAACGACAAAGCCACAGTGGATGTGGAAGCCCAGGGCAGCGGTATTCTCGCGGCCATAACTGTCGAAGAGATGGTGACCGTACCGGTGGGCACCGTGGTGGGCCTGATCGCCGCAGCCGGGGAGAAGATCGAGGCGGAAACCGCGAAGGTCCAAGCTGCCCAGCCCGGCAAGGCGGACGCCCCCGCGGCGAGCGCCGCCCCTGTCGCTCCCGTAAAAGCGGTCCCTTTAGCAGACCATAGGTCCTCGGCCGACCCAAGCGCCGTCCCCGCCGCCACGACCCCGGCAAAGGCGGCGGCGCTCCAGCAAAAGACGCCCCCGGCCGACGGCTTTGTGCTTGCCTCCCCCCTGGCGCGGCAAACCGCCGAAGCGCTGGGCATTAACCTGGCCGAGATCAGGGGAACCGGGCCGGAAGGCGCGGTCGTCGGGAGAGACCTGCTTCGGGCCGAACCAGCTTCCCTGCCGGCATACGAAAAACCGAAAGTACCTGAAAAGGCCGCTTCGGAGATTACGCAGCCCCTGGCCGAAGATGGCAAGGTCATCAGGCTTTCGAAGATACAGATGATCTCCGCCGAACGCCTGACCGAAAGCTGGAAGACTATTCCCCAGTTTACCCTCTACGACGAGGCTGAGGCCGAGGCGATACTCGAGCTCGCGGCGGAGTTCAAACAAAAGGGAGAGCCCGTATCGCTCACGGTCATCCTCGCCAAACTTCTAGCCCATGCGGCCGCGGCCCATCCCCTGGTGAACGGTTCCTGGCTGGGCGAAGGCAAGGTGATGAGCTACTCCAAGGTGAATGTCAACATCGCCATGGATACCCCGGAGGGGCTCGTGGTCCCGGTGCTCCGGGATTGCGGAGGAAGGGGATTCAAGGCCCTGGGCGCGGACATGAAAGCTCTTGCCGAAAAAGCCAAAACCAAGAGCCTGAGCCCCCGGGATTACGAAGGGGGTACCATCACCCTGTCCAACCTCGGCATGTTCGGCATCAAACGCTTCAGAGCCATCGTAAACCCTCCCCAGACGGCGATTATCGCCGTGGGAGCCATCAGCGAAAGGCTGGCGCCCGGCGAGGAAGAACTGGAAAGCTACCGGGCCATCGAGTACAGCATCACCGCCGACCACAGGGTTGTGGACGGGGCCTATGCAGCCCGTTTCATGGCAACCCTCAAATCTTTGATCGAGGATCCCTTTCTGCTGCTCCTGTAAGGAAGGAAAGAAAGCCGACACGAAACATATCGGCGCAAACGACGGCGGCCGCGGAGCCTTTCCGGCTCCGCGGCCGCTTTTTTCCCCCGCATCCGGCCTTCCGACCGCAAGAGCCTCGCCCCAGGGCCCTGTTTTTGCCCCGGAGCGGCCTTGCCCGGCATGCCGGCTTCAGGGCTATGGGCAAAAACTCAGGCCTTACGTACGTTGACGTTGCCCTTGAGCTCGGCTCCTTCCTGGATAGCCAGTTCCTTGGCCTTGAGATTGCCTTCGACAAGGGCCTGGGATTTGAGCACAATCTTCGTGGCCGATTCCAGGTTGCCGGTGACGCCGCCGTCTATCTCTATACGCTCCGCCTTAATATCCCCGTGGACCGAGGATTTTTCTTCCAAAACCACCGCCGAGCTGGAAACGATGTCGCCGTCGATGCTGCCCCCTTCAACCAAAAGGGAGCGCAGACTGAGGTTTCCCTCGATCTTGCCTCGAACGAGAATGTCCCCCTCGCTGAGCACGTCGCCCTGCACGGTACCTTCGATTAGTATATTCGCCTGGGATTGGACGCTTCCCTTTATGACCATATCCTGGGTAATAACCGCCAGGGGCGTCGAGGACTCGGGTTTCCATACCGTCGGTAGAGCTCCTCCCGACAGTCCAAAGCGACCGCTGAAATCCTGGGAGCCTTCGGCGAAAACGCCGGGAGCTCCTTGGCCCCCCTCCTCGCCTAAGATCGCGGCGGTCTGGGCGCCGTCTTCAACTTCCTCGCCCTGCTTCAGACCTATGAGTTCTTCAACAGCCTTGGAAAAATTCCCGCGTCTTTTCACGTTGCTCCTCCTCATCGTCGTCCATCATGAGCCTACCCTATGCGCAGGCCCTCCGCAAGCCATTATTTATGAGGCATCAGGGCCATCACCGATTATCCGGGGATTTTCCAAACTTCAAACCTTTCAAACCGGCCCGGCGCTTTCAGTCCGGATATATGAACATGGGGGGTTTGACCGAATTGTCCAAGGCCTTGAACACATAGCCCTCCTTGGAGAGCGTGTCGATAATCGGACCGAGGGCTTCGCCGAGAACCGCCTTATCGTTATCGTGCATAAGGACGAAAGCGGGACCCCAACAAAGACGAACGCCGTTCACCACATTATCGATGATGCCCTGGGTTGTGGCGTCGGCGCTGGCGTCGCCGGCGCTCACGTTCCAATCATAGTATATAAATCCCCGCCTCAGGATTTCCGCCACCATCGACTGGTAGTTTTCGAGGTTGAAAATATTGATCGAACCCCCGGGGAACCGGAGTATGTCCGGCGCTTTTCCCGTCTCGGCCTTGATATAGAGGTAGTTTCTATAAAAATCATCCAGCAGGTTTTCTATATTTTCATAAATGACATTGTAACGGTGGGAATAGCTGTGCATCCCCACCGTATGGCCTTCCTCGGCCATGCGCTTGAGCTGGTCGCTCAGGATCCGGTTGGATTTTCCGTTCACGAAAAAGCTTGCGCCCACCCCTTTTTTCTTGAGGATATCCAGCAGGGTGGCGGTCCCCTCCGAGGGGCCGTCGTCGAAGGTGAGGAACACCGTTTTGTCGCCGACCAGATCGGCGTTAAAGCCGTAGAAGGATGCCTTAAAATCCGGATAGAGCATTTGATAGCTCAGAACTGGGGCTTCGCGAACGATGCCCGCGGGCTCCAGCTCGGTGGCGCCCACGGTAACCACGTCGTCGGGGAGGAATTGCGTCGTATCCAGCCGTTTTTCCAGCGACCTGTTTCTCACCAATAGGGCTATGCTGAAACCCGTGGAAAGAAGGATAGTCAAGCCAACGACGACGAGTATGAGACGCTTGTAAAAGCCCACACTTTTTATTCTCACGATTTTCCCATGCCTTTTTCGGCTTTAGATATGAATCGCCCTCCCCATGCCGGCCTTGGCGGCCTCCATTATTCCCTCGGATAGCGTTGGATGGGCATGGATCATCTGGGCGAGTTCTTCCAATGTGAGTTCCGCGTAGCTGGCCAGAAGAATTTCATGGACCAGCTCGGTGGCGCCCGCGCCTACCACCGATGCACCCAGCACGGCCCCCGTATCGGGAGCGAAGACAATCTTAACCTGCCCCTCCGGAGCCTCGGTGGCCACAGCCTTGCCTATCGCCCTGAAGGGGAATCGGGTCACCCCATGGCGAACGCCCAGATCCTGGGCTTTTTTCTCGGAAAGGCCGAAGGATGCCACCTCGGGATGGCAGTACACGCCGCTGGGAATGGCGTAGGGATTGATCTTCGTCTCCGTCGGAGCCTCGGTGCCCGATAAAAGCCGGCCTATCCGCTCCGCGGCGATTTCCCCCGACTTGGAGGCCACATGGGCCAGCTGGGGATGGATGCAAATATCCCCGATCGCGTAGATTCCCTCGGCGGAAGTTTCGTAGTAGTCCCCGGTTTCGACATAACCTCGGTTCATTCGTATGCCCACGGCCTCCAGGCCGATATTGTCCGTGTTGGGCGCCCTGCCGATGGATACTAAAAGCTTATCCGAGGCTATTTCGGTCTTTGTTCCATCCTTGAGCTGAACATGAAGGAGGGTTCCCTCCCCGGTCATCTCCGCTTTTTCGGCCCTGGCCGAGCAATGGATCACCACGCCCCGGTCGGTAAAAGCCTTTTCCACCACCTTGGCGGATTCGGGGTCTTCCAAGGGAAGCACCTGGTCCATGAGTTCCACCACGGTGACCTTGGTTCCAAAGGATGAAAGAATATAGGCGAATTCCATGCCTATGGCTCCCGCGCCGAGGATGGCGATGCTCTTGGGCAGGGTTTCGGAAAGGAGCATGCCCGTGGAAGAAAGGATTCTTTCCTCGTCTATCGAAAAACCCGGCAGATTACGGGGCCTCGAACCGGTGGCGAGTATTATGGCCCTGGCCCGCACAAGGCTCTGCTCCCCCTCTTTTTCGACCAGCAGGCTGCGGGAATCCTTCAGGCTTCCCCGGCCGGGAATAAACTCGATCTTGTTTTTTCTGAGCAGATACTGAACGCCCTTGGAAAGTCGTTCGGCCGCCATGCGCGAAGCCTTCCACACACTGCGGAAGTCGAAGCCCGAGGTATCGACTAAGGCTCCCCCGGACTTTAAGAGCGCCAGTCCTTCGGAGTAGAGATGGGCGTTATTGATCAGGGATTTCGAAGGGATGCAGCCAATATTGAGGCAGACCCCACCAGGTTTGTCCTTTTCGATTATGGCAACGTTGAGCCCTAACTGGGCGGCCCGTATCGCCGCCACGTAACCTCCCGGCCCCGAACCTAAAACCGCGACATCGACATTCTTTTCTTGCATGACGAAAGACTCCTTTCATGTCGTTGCCGCCATTATACAATGTCGCAGGGAGGAAATCACTCAAGATATGCCCGGAAACGCCAATTTTTTCGGCCCGAACTATAAGATAACCCTGATAGGATTGGTCGCGGCCTTTGCGAAATCCGCCAGAAAGGCGGCGCCGGTGACCCCGTCTATGCTCCGATGATCGCAACCCAGGGTGAATACCAGGGTCCTGGCCACGGTAATTTCGTCGTTTTCCCCGACCACGGGCTTTTTGTTTATCGCGCCCACCGCCAGTATGGCCGAGCCGGGTGGATTGATTATTGCGGTGAACTCATCCACCCCGAAGCTGCCCAGGTTGGTGATCGTAAATCCGGCTCCCTCGTACTCCTCCGGATTCAGACCCTTGCTTTTAGCCTTATCGATCAGCGCCGAAAGCTCTCGATCGATCTCTTCCAGGCCCTTTTTATCGCAATCCCTAACCACGGGCGTTATAAGTCCGTCGGGGAGGGAGACAGCCAGGCCGATGTCCACCACCCTTCGCTCTTCGATGCTCTCCCCCCTCCAATACACATTCATCTCGGGGTGCTTAGCCAGAACGGAGGCCGCCAGTTTCATAAGCAGGGCGTTAAGGGAAATGGGCTTGTCCCTGCCCTGATTGAGCTCGGCCCTGGCCTCCAGAAGACGCTCCGCCCGTATCTCCCGGCGCAGATAATAGTGGGGCGCGCTAAAAAAGGATTCGCTCAATCGTTTCGCGATGATCGCCCTCTTCCTTCCCGTCTGCTTGGCCTCCGGTCGGCGCCGGGCAGAGGCGGCGTCCGCCCCGCTGTCGGCCGCCCGTACTTCGACACGCGGAAGAAAGGACAAAGCGGCCGCCCGCACGTCCTTTTCGGTCACCCTGCCTTCAGGACCGCGGCCCCTGACAAGCCTGAGATCGACTCCCAGTTCGAGGGCGATTTTTCGCGCCAGGGGAGAAGAGCGGGGATATCCCGCCGGCGCGACGGGAACCTGTGGAAACGCTTCATGATCAACGTCGGGGCTTTTCGGCGATTCCCGGGGGAAGGCGTCCGATTCGGCCGGCTCAGACCTCGTTTCCTGTGTTCCGGGAGGTTCGGGCGATTTGGATGCGGGTCTTTCCGATTCGGGCGCCTCGGGTACGGGAACCGTCTTTTTTCCCCCGGCTTCGGCGGTCGGATCATCCACCCTTTCTCCGGCCTTGCCGATGAAGGCTATGGGCTGCCCCACCGTCGCCTTTCCTCCCTCGGGCACCAAAATCTTAAGCAGCACCCCGGATTTGGGAGCCTCGTAATCCATGCTGGCCTTGTCGGTCTCCACCTCGCAGAGCGGATCCCCGGAGACAAAGGCATCGTTCTCTTTCAGCTTCCACCGGGCGATGCTCCCCTCGGTCATGGTGGGCGACAGCGCGATCATCAATAAGGATTCGGCCATTCAAATATCCTCCCTGTAAAGAACCCGCCGGGCAGCGCCGAGGATCTTGTCCGCCGAAGGCTGGGCCGCCAGCTCGAGGCTATGGTTATAGGGCATGGGAACATCCTCGCCCGAGACAAGCTCCACCGGGGCGTCCAGCAGATCGAAGCAGTTATGGGAGACCAGCCATGCCACGTGGGATCCTACGCTCGCCACGGGCCAGGACTCGTCCACCACGATACAGCGGCCTGTCTTGCGCACCGACGCGTAGAGGCTTTCCTCGTCCAGGGGCCGTATCGAGCGCAGATCCACAACATCGGCTTCGATACCCTTGGCGCGCAAAAGCTCCGCGGCTTCCATCACCGCCTTTATGGGCTTGGAAAATGTGACGAGGCTCAGGTCCCTTCCCTCCCGGGCGAGTCGCGCCTTTCCCAGGGGCACGAGGAATTCCTCCTCCGGCACCTCGCCCTTCCAGGCGTACATCATCTCCGACTCCAGGACGACCACGGGATTGTCATCCCTGATGGCGCTCTTTAAAAGGCCGTAGGCGTCCGCCGGCGTGGCGGGAGCGACGACTTTCAGCCCCGGCACGTGCGCCCAGTAGGAGGCCAGCGCCTGGGAGTGCTGGGCGGCCAGGAATTCCGCCGGACCGTTGGGACCCCTGAAGACAATAGGCACTTTCAGCTGGCCGCCGGACATCTGCCGCATCTTGGCGGCGTTATTCACCACCTGATCCAGGGCGAGAAGGGCAAAATTGTGGGTCATCCACTCCACGACGGGACGCAGGCCAGCCAGTGCCGCTCCCACGCCCAGACCCGTGAAGCCGAGTTCCGAAATGGGCGTATCCCGTACCCGCCTGGCTCCGTACTTTCCCAAAAGCCCCTTGGAAACCTTGTAGGCCCCGTCGTATTCCCCTACTTCCTCCCCCATGAGAAAAACCTTAGGATCCCGGGCCATCTCCTCGTCCAGCGCCCTGTTGAGGGCTTCCCGATAGGTCAATTCAGCCATTTCCGCCCTCCTTTCAGGCCAGTATGTCGGCGTAAAGCTCGCCGAGGGACGGCTCGGGGCTCGTCTCGGCGAAGCGGACCGCCTCTTCCACAAGTCCTTCCGTCCGTTGGACGATCACCTCCCAATCCTCTTCCCCGATGAGACCAGCCTCCTCCATCCTGGAGCGGAGGAACACTATCGGATCCCGCCGCCTGTACTCGTCCACCTCGTCCCTGCTCCGATATTTCTGGGGATCGCTCATGGAATGCCCCTTGTAGCGATAGGTTCTCGCTTCGACAAAGACGGGATTTCCCTTTCGCGCCTCCTTTACCGCCTCCCCGACCACGTCGCGCACATTCAGCACATCCATGCCGTCGCAGACCAGGCCTTTCATAGAATAGGCGGCGGCGGTGGCGACGAAATCGGATTGGGCGGATACCTTTTTCCAACTAGTGCCCATGCCCCATTGATTGTTTTCGACTATGTACACGATGGGAAGGTTCCATATTTTCGCCAGATTGAAGCTTTCGTGCAGGGCTCCCTGATGGAAGGCCCCGTCGCCGAAGAAGCACAGCGTTGCCCCGTCCAAGCCTTCGTAAGCCTGGGCCAGGGCTACGCCCGTGGCGATGGGTATCTGGGCTCCCACGATTCCGTTGCCCCCCAGCAGGTGCTTTTCGGCGGAGAAAAAGTGCATGGAGCCGCCCTTGCCCCGGGAGCTTCCGGTGAGCTTGCCGAACAGTTCGGCCATGAGCGGCGCCGGCTCCATTCCGCAGGCCAGGGCGTGGCCATGATCCCTGTAGGCGGTCAGCACATAGTCCCTGGAGAGGTCCAGCACCGAGATGGCGCCGGTGGCCACCGCTTCCTGCCCAGTGTAGAGATGACAAAAACCGCCGATTTTCCTGAGACCGTACATTTGGCCGGATTTTTCCTCGAAAGCCCGTATGAGCTGCATCGTTTCCAGAAGAGGAAAAAGGATTTCCCTGGGCGGAAGCGTATTTCTGCCGTTTTTCGCTGTCTTAGCCATGACTGATCTCCTGGCTGACCTTTCCTTCCTTGAGCGGAGAAAACCAGGAAAAATCCTCCAGGACGGTCTCCAGCACCAGAAGCTTCTTGGGATCGCCTGTGTATTTCCAGAACACCTGCAGCCGCGGCCCGATGGCTTCCAGCACCTCAGCGGAGAGGGTGGGATCCCTCACTACCCGGGCACGCCCGTTGAGAGTGGCGATCCTGTCCAGGGATCTGGACTGGAATATCCAGGAAACCCTGGGATTAGCCTCCAGGTGACGGACCTTTTCGTTGTCCGCCGAGGTGACGGCGTAGAGAGCCCCCTTGAGCCGGGGAAGAAAAACAGGACTCATCCAGCGGGGGTGGGGAGAGGATTTTTCGTCCACTGTTATAAATATTCCAATCCTTGCTTCTTCCACGAGATTCTGCAGTTTTTCGAAGACGGAATTCTCCCGCATCCTCATACCTCCTTTGATATTTGGAATCCGACCGTCGGTTCGAGCGGACTTTCCCGATGGGGCGAGGCCCGCCGGGAGCCAAGAACCTGCTCCGCCAGCTTTTTCATGTCGAAATAGGTTGAAAACGAAAAAGGAATTCCTCTGAATCGGGCGAAGTGGTTTTCATAACTACCCTCGGGGAAAGAAAGGAAGCCCTGTTCGACGGAAAATAAAAAAGGCCCCCCTTTGCCAGGAAGCCTGAATGAAAAACCCGGTGTCGCGCCGTAGATCCAGTCGAGGGACCCTAGCCTGGCCACTTCCCTCCGTATCCGGTCCCGGGTCTCCCCTTCGGGGGAAAAGCGCGCCGGCGGGCTTTCGCAAAGGGCGAGCGAAAGGGAAAGCGCCAGCGCTTCAAGGCCGACAGCCAGGCCGATGGAGGAAATATTGGCGGCCCTGGCCGGAACCGAGGGCAGGGAACGATCGTCCTGCGTCTCGATTCCCCCCAGGGAGGAACATAAGGTCCTCAGGTCGCTGGAGACCAGGAGCGTCCCGTGGTGGAGCACCCTCTGTTTGCCGAAACGACGGGCAGTTCCCGAAACCTTGCAGCCAGGATTGGCGCTCGATGCGTCGCAGTACAGCCCTCCCCGCTCGCCCGGTTCCACCGGGTACCCGATCTTCCGCAGGGCACCGGCTATCAAGGCCAGCTCCCCGTCCTTGTCGTGGGTTTCCCGGGGGACGACAAGCGACCAATTCAAGTTGCCCCGGTCGTGGTACACCGCGCCGCCGCCGGAGTCGCGACGGTAGACCGGCAGGCGCGAACGAGGATTCACTTCTTTCCAGGGGTTCTGGTTGCGTCCGATGACAAGACAGGCTTCGTTGGTATACAAAAGGAGGAGGCCGGCATCGCGGTTCCAGGTTTCGATTAAGGCCGATTCCACCAGGGCCGATTCCACCGCCAGGTGTTCAAGCGGCGAGCTGCCCTCCAGGACGAAGCTTTCGATCTTCATTGTATATAGAATATATCGAATACTGTTACGGAGGCAAAATACCTCCTTGGTGGAAGAAGCTTAGTCGGAATAGCCCCGGTAGCGCATGTAGAAAAAGAGCGAGGCGGTCATGAGGGCATGGCCGTAATCTTCCGCCCCGATCATGTCGATGGCTTCCCGCTCGGGGACAAGGAGAATTTCTATCTCCTCGTTCTCGTCCAGGGCTTGATCGCCTTCCAGGTAACAGCCCTCGGCGATAAAGGCGTGAAAAGTATTGGTCATGAAGGCGGGGTTGGGCGAAAGGTCCCCCAGGGGAAGAATCATCTCGGCCCGATAGCCGGTTTCCTCCAGGAGCTCCCTGGCTATGGCCAGGACAGGGTCTTCGCCCTTGTCGATAATGCCGCCGGGGAATTCCACCGATACGCGGCCGGTCCCGTGTCGGTATTGCCGGATCATGACGAATTTTCTCCCCTCGGGAGTATCGACCACGGGGATGACCCCGGCCCAGTCGGGCGCGTTTACGAGATAGAAAGCCCCCTGCCTGCGCCCGTCGCAGGTTTCCCGGTCGCTCTCGGAAACGTTGAAGATGCGGCAATCGGCGATTTTCTTGGTATTAGTTTCCCGCCACCAGCAGGGCGTATCCACAGGCTCCTCCGAATAGGACTAATGATACCCCGGAACAGTATTGCCGTGAAGGGCGTTCCTGGTTCGCCTAATCCCGTTTCCCCAAGCCCTCAAGAAAATAAAGCCCGGCCGGAAGTTCGGGATGTATCTTCGCCAGGGCTTTTTTTGTAACCTCCCAGGCGGAGGCGGGCAATAGTTCCTCGATCATTCTATAATTATAATAGGGACTCCCATTAAAGACTCCCGTTTTAACCGATTCCCTCAGAATATTCCCCGTGGCTTTGATCCGATCTTCCCCGGATTTCACGAGGTTTTCAATTTTGCCCTCCTCCTCGATCAGCTTTTCATCGATCGCATCGAAGAGGGATTGATAATCGTAGAGTCTGATCCTGGGAATTTCCAGCACCAAGGCGGCGCATTCCAGATATTTGTGCAGCAGGCTGCGTTCATGCTCCATCTCCCTGGGAAAGCCCACCTTTTCAGGAAGAGGAGCAAGCGACAGGTCGGGGGCCTTCCCTGGTCCGATGAAATAAAAGTATCCGGCGAGTCGGCCGAAGCTTCGCAGGGTATCCAGATATCCCAGGAGCCTGAATTCCTTTAAAAAATCGCGGTCGAAGTCGAAAACCCATCCCATGGGTATCGAGCTTTTAATATGGGCGGTGAGGCTTCCCTCGGTCTCCACCCTGCGATTTCTGCCCAACCCTCCGATGTCCGAGACTATGAGTCGCCGATAACCCCGCTTGCGGGCCATGTCGTAGGGTATATTTTCAAACACTCCCCCATCCATGTATTTCTTGCCGTCGATCACCGGTGCCTTAAAACCCGGGAAGGCCGCACTGGCCATCAGATAGTCCAGGACCTTGCCCTCCTCCATGTCCTCGAGAAACACCTGTCTGGGCCTGAGGTTGGATAAATCGACGGTGACAATGCCCAGGTCCTTGCCGGAGGCCCGGATTTTCGATTCGTCGATATGGGCTTCGAGGAGTCCGCGCAAGGGGCTGGTATCGAGCCCCCGATGGGCGATAAGGGAGCGGAAGAGCTCGGGCGCGTCTTGAATGGCTTCGCGACCCACCGAGAGCCTCCCTTCCTCGACAAACCCCGGCGGCAGCGCGACGATGGAGTCGAGACTGATCGAATCCACGAAGGACTCATAGCTTTCCCGCAGATCCTGGGCGAGAAGCCCCGCCACCACGGCTCCGATCGAAGTCCCTACAAAAGCGTCGACCTCGATGCCCATCTCCAGCAAAGCTTTCCATACCCCGAGGTGATAGACCCCTTTTGAGCCGCCCCCGGCGAGGACAAGACAGAAACTATCGTTCCGTCGGCGCATGCGCTGCCTCCTGGAATGGGATTATCGCCGAGCCTAAGTATAGGTTTGGAAACAACAAGAATCAATAATAGCCGATTATTCCCTTCCTTATCGCTGTTTTCTTGCATAAGGAAAATACGAATAAACCGAAAAGCAATATGGCCAATGAGCTGACCGTTCCCATAATAAACTCTCTTGTTCTTATCAATTGCATTATCGAGTACATGTTCGCATCGATGCTGTAAATCAGATCCATCCCATACGAAAAAGGAAATATTATTTTCAGATAGAACTTTTCTTTCGGTATTACCGCTATAAGAGAAAACGTAATGGATATTATGGAGACAATGGAATCTATTTTCTGTATTAGCAAACTAATACCCCCCAGTATCAGAGCCCATCCCCAAATACTCAGCATCGATACAAGCACGACTACCACATAAAGCTTGTTGAAAACTACATACTTATCAATACTGAGCATTATCGCAAAAAGAATTATTACCAGCTCCAGGGATATTATAATAAACTTATTAATAATCTTGGCAAATACAATCCAAGAGAAGCCTATCGGCTGTACGAACAGGAAGGAAATCGTACCGATTTTGGTCTCCTCGGAAATAAAATCGCTGATCTCTTGAAGATTCGCCATCACCATGAACCATAAAATGTATCCCTTTATGAGATTCACTTGACCGTCCCCCTCAAATAAGGACGGGCCAAAAATATTTATCCCCAAAAACAGCAGCAAAAAAATCACCCACCATCCAATTATTCCGAATACCGTATTGATCGGATACCGTATCTTGTTTAATAATTCCTTATAGAAAGAAAAAATAAAAAATCGAACGTACCTCATTTACGACTCCAATTCCCTGCTCAACAGTCGGGACACTATATGCTGGAAATCAGGCGTTTCCCTTTCAAATTTTTCAATATCAATATCGTTCGCCAGAAAATAGGACATTAACTCGATAGCATTTTCCCTGCTGCTTTTATCATATATATTTATGATAAACTGCCACATATTCTCGTTTGTCCCGTCAATCACAATACTGCCATATTTGCTTGTGATATCATCTATTATTCGTTGCAAAGTCGTATTATGCTTATTTTCGACGCACATCCGATAGGCGGTGGACGTAAACAGCTGCCTTAAAGACTTCACGTCGGTATCGACTAACATCCCCCCATTTTTTATCAATACAACGCGATCCACAATGCTTTCTATCAAGGACATGTCATGCGATGCCACAAGAATAGAGTTTTCTTGCAGTTTTATTTCCTGCAGTAATTTGACAATTTCATGATTCGCAATGATGTCCAATCCCAAGGTCGGTTCATCCAGAATGATCAGCTTCGCTTTGCAAAGCAAGGCAATTGCGATATTCAGCTTCTGCTGCATACCCCTGGAGAGTTTTTCAACCAATGTGTGTTTATCATTGTGCAGTGAAACCCTCTTCAACATTTCATCTATCGACTTCTCATCCGGTTTTCCCATTTTGCGTAGTGACAAGAAATATCGTATGTTCTCCATCACAGTTAAGCGCCAATACAAATTTCTGTTGCCCTCCAGCACAATGGCCACGTCGTTCAACGCATGTTTTTGCTGTTCGGGGATTTTGAAACTATTGAGGGTTATTTCGCCAGAGTCATATTTGACCAGGCCGGTTAAACATTTGATTATGGTGGTTTTGCCCGCACCGTTCGCGCCCAATAGGCCTACTATTTCTCCCTGTCTGACGCGAAAGGAAATATCCTTTAAGGCAAATGTCGTTTTTTTTGTCTTATAATACCTCTTGGATAAACCATCTATGCTTAAAACGATTTCTTCGCCGATATCCTCAGCCCTGTTTAATACATCCATCCCTCTCCCGCCTTTTGATAAACTATCCCCATGCCGTCATAATAGTAGCTTTGTATTTGTTCTTTTTTAAGGTTTTCCGTTTCAATACATGGAATTGAATCTATGCCGCCTCCTTCCATAAGTTTACCATGGTCTACTGTAATTCGATATTTTATGTTGAGTCCAGTGTTTATTGGAAATCCTGAAAAACCGAGAATCACAGCCGTCCTTTCCCTCTCGGCGGCCGAGCAGCACAAAGCTGGTTTTAGGACGATGCGGCCAATTTTTCTTTACAAATTTTAAAATTACACATAAAATAAATAATTACTTATAACTGGAGGTAATAATGAAAAAGGCTGTCATATCTTTTTTCATGATTTCGCTCCTGCTTTTAGTAAGCTGCTCGCTTACGCTTGGAGGGCGGCTCGTCGGTACCTGGGCGATGGACTCGGATCCGACAACAACTATCACATTCAATAAAGATGGTACCTGCCTTACTTCTTCCGGTGATTCTGGAACATGGTCTTTGGATGAAAATAATATGTTGACGATAACTACGTCGGGCAGCAGCACAGTTCTTGTATTCCGCATTTATATTATAGAGAACACTATGATATGGACCGCCGGAGGAGCCGGTATTACGCTTACCCGGGTAGAATAATTCGATTTTCCTTACCTTTGGATATCGAGCTTCGCTTCGGCATGTCCCAAAAGGGCCGCCGGCTCCGGAACTGTTGTCCCGCGGCTTTTATTTGCACGCGCTCTGACTATCCATCTGTCCCGTAATGCCCACATGCTGCCCACATTTTCCTGGAAATCCACTGTGGGTGGCGCGTGTATAGGACATCGCCACATCGTGGTGCAAAATTCGCCAAAATGGCACACAAGGGAACAATATATACCAATAATTGAAAAAATGGTACATGTCATTGACAAGTGCGCCCAATAGGGAAATACTGGGACATATGGAATCTTTTGATCCTCAAAAACCCTATGACGCTTTACCTTTGCTGCCCCCCGACAGCGCGAAAACCGATACTGTTGCGGTATTGCGACAAGAAAACAAAGCCGTAAGCGCATTAGCGGAATTAAAGGGTTTGGCGAACATTATACCTAACCAATCGATACTCATAAACGCGATTGTTCTTCAGGAAGCTAAAGACAGTTCTGAAATAGAGAACATCATTACAACAAAGGACGAATTGTACAAAGCGGTTTCCTCGACAACGGGAAAATATGATCCGGCAATAAAAGAAGTAATGTTCTACAGGGAAGCGTTGTACGAAGGATTTAAGAGAATAAGGGAAAGAAATGTTTTATCCATGAACGATATCATCTCTTTACAGCAAATACTGGTACGAAATAACGCCGGTATAAGGAAGCTCCCCGGTACTGCATTAGCCAACGACAAGACGGGCGAGATTATTTATACGCCCCCCCAGAGCGAGGAGGCTATTAACGCATTGACGGCTAACTTGGTTGCATATTTTAACGATGATGAAGCCTCCCTGATCAAGATGGCGGTTTTGCATTACCAATTCGAATCTATACATCCTTTTTATGACGGAAACGGGAGAACTGGAAGAATAGTGAATATCCTGTACCTATTGCTAAAACAATACTTGGATATACCTATCCTTTACTTGAGTTCATATATAATAAAAAATAAAGCGTTATACTATAAACTCTTGCTTGATGTGACGAAGGATGGGAAATGGGAAGATTGGATCATTTACATACTAAAAGGTGTCGAGGAAACTTCCAGGGAGACTATTGTCAAAATAAGGCAGATAAAGGACCTGCTGGACAAAACGATCGAAAGAGTAAAAGAAAGAATCCCTAAAATTTATTCTAAAGAACTCGTAGAAACGCTATTTGTAAATCCGTATTGTAAAATCGAATTTATCACCTCTTCGGTTGGCGTAGAGCGAAAAGCAGCTTCAAGATACCTGCGCCAGTTGGTCGATATTGGGATACTCAAGGAATACAAAGTTGGGAAAGAAAATATTTTTATTAATACGGATTTGTTTGAAATCCTGAAAAAGTAAGACCAATAACAACTTTTGACCGTCGGTATTTCTTTCTTGTTCATGCGGGACTGTCAAGGCTAATGATTAATCGCCGGTGTCCCGTAATGCTCCAGTGCAACAAAAAAGGCTCCCGATTGGGAGCCTGATTTTCTTTTAGCAGGGGCGGGACTCGAACCTGCTAGAAATCTATATATGTATATAGTATAATTCATTAGGCATATACATCATTACGCTGCCCACATACTGCCCACATTTTCCTGTAAATCCACTGCTTCAAAGCTTCAAAACTTGAAAGCCTTTAACGAACAAATACATGAGACTAAAACCAGAAGTCAAGCCATCCCCAGGGAGCGGCCTTAGGGGTGGCATAGGGCGGCGCGCGTATATAGAAAGACTTCTGGAATTATCCGGCAATGAAAAATAGGAAGACATATTTATTAAAGAATTACAAATCCATATATATTACTTTTTATATTTTTATATATATGATTCTATCAATTCCAGCTCTTTACCCATTCTCTTCCTGACTTCCCGTATCTCTAACTCATTCTGTAAGTTAAGCCAAAATTTATACGAGTTGCCAAAATACTTAGATAACCGTAACGCCATCTCTACCGTCAGTTTCCTGCGATCGTGCAGTATATCCAATACCGTACTCGTAGAAACATTCAGTTCTTTGGATAAACGATAGGGCGTAATATTAAGCGGTTCAAGAAACTCTTCCCTCAATATCTTCCCTATGGTCGGTGTCTCTATATATTCGTTCTTCATATCTTTTACCCCTTAATGATAATCCACAATCGACACGTCAAATGCTTCCCCGTTCCTAAATCTGAAAATGATCCTCCATCGGATCATGGCTATAATATATGTGATACAGATATATCTGTCAAGAAGATATTGTATTCCATGTAACTCTATATTACAAACTTCTAACAAAAAATAGTACTGTATGAAGATATGGCTATTAGCATGTGTCCTGTGGAGAAGCGTTCCCTAATTCTTATATCGAAGATGCTTAATGATTTCATGTTTATAAGTATTTTTATATATAGTGTTGATCTGCCCCCCGAAACTGGACACACTAAATGTCATGACTGGCAATGCATGCGATAATGGCAAAAGGCGCTCCGCATGAAGATCAGGGACTATGCCACCTTCCGGGTGAAGTACGGGTATCGAAGGATCCGTGTGCTTCTCCAGAGGGAGGGGCTGAAGGTGAACAAGAAACGGATATACCGGCTGTACAGGCTTGAAAATCTCAATGAGCGGCTCAAAACAAGAAGAAAGCAGGTTTCAAGGCCGCGCGTTGAACCCGTCAAGGAGAGTCGGGCTAACGAGGTTTGGGCGATGGATTTCGTCTCAGACCAGTTGTTCAATGGTAAGTGGTTTAGCACGCTTACCATTACTGATATTTGCGTTTTATGGGAAATAGCGATTATGCCCTGTAAATAAGGATAAAATGCAATAAAAAAGGCTCCCGATTGGGAGCCTGATTTTCTTTTAGCAGGGGCAGGACTCGAACCTGCGACCTCCGGGTTATGAGCCCGACGAGCTGCCAACTGCTCTACCCTGCGTCGTGTTGGAGAAAGTTACATTAAACTGCAAAAAATGTCAAGGGACGGAAGGCGGTTGAGCCGGGCTTCTTGACGAAACCGGGCAATCCCGGGAGAGCGCTTTGCCCGGCTGCGCGGGAAGGCCTCGGCTCGGCGCATCCCTACAGCTTGAATAACCTATGCAGATTGGTGCTCGTGGCCACCCGGTGATGTATGTAAAGGAGGAAGACAGCTATGGGCAGGAGAGCCAGGGCTGTTACAACCGACCATCCGGGACGTATGGGATTTTCGAGAAATATGTCGATGAAGAGTTCGATGCCTATGCAGAGCAGGGCGCAGCCGGCGAGGACAAAGGCCAGGATGTTTAAGCCTTTGCGGCGGGTATTGCGGGCGAGCAGGCCGATGATCGCCGCGATGCCTTCCGCAAGGAGGCAGATCGGCAAGGCCAGGCGCCAAGCCCAGGCGCCCTTGCCGATAATAAAGCCGAGGCTCAGGAGAAAGATGGGGGGAGCGATCGCGATGAGCAGGGCTTGGAGCCGCGGCCTGCGGCCGAGAAGAAGAAAGGCCGTTGCCCAAAACCAAATGAACATAAAGGAAGCCAGGGGATAGAGGGACCAGGAAATCCCTTTGGCCACCAGCAAATTGATGAGAAACACCGTGGCCGAGGTGATCGCCAGAGCGACGGAGAGAATTTCCCAGGCCGCTTTTTGTCTTTCGGTTTTGCTGGGATTCTCCTCGTTATCGGCACCAAGCAAGCCACCTTCCTGATCGCCGCATTCGGGACGGAGGGTCGGTTTGTCGCCGGAGGCTGTGGCATTGGTAAAACGCGGATTTTCGCCGCCGCAGAGAGGGCAGCGTTTGGCCTGGCCTATCTCGACGCCGCAATCGGGGCAATAAGGCATGGTTCACTCCTCGTCCGCACGACAGTACACGCTGACTGTCATTCCAAGCTCGCGCAGACGTCTGAAATAAAGTTGTTCGAGCTGCCTCGAACGGAGCAGGCTTCCGAAGCTGATCACCAGCTTATCGTTCCAGGACAGCACGGAAGCGTTGGTGAGGGTCGTCGTGCTGGGGGCCGGGGAAAAGACAATCGATTTCACTAAAGGCGCGATGCCCGGGGGCAGGCGCAGGACTCCCAGGTTCGATATAAAGCCGCTGAGCATGGATTCGCCCAGGACGGAAAAAAGAATCCTCCCCGCGATGTCTTTGATAAAAAGCGGCATGGCACGCACGATTGGATTTCTGGTTCCTCCGGCGTTGCGGGCTATCTGCATGGCCAAAGATTTAGGATCGCCTTCGATTTTCATCCTATGGTGGGAGCGTTTTACCAGTTCATCGAAGCCCCTGGCCCCTAGGTCGAGATTTTCCTTCAAAAGGAAAAACAGCGAGAAATTGCGATTTGACTTGGAAGCGAAGAACTGCCGGAGGTTGACGGGAATCTCCACGGAAATAAAGCGTTCCCGCGGTTTTTCAGCCTGGGCGAACCAGAGGCTCTGGAGCGCGTCGAGGTAAACGGCTCCCAATAGCCCGGTGAGGGTTACGTTTCGCTTTTTCGCTTCGTTAAGGATTTCCGGGAGTTCGAGCGTACCCACGATGATCCTATACGAACCCTTGGGCAGGCGCTCCCCCCTGAGGTGCCAGGCCCGGGGATTGGCTTCGGGCGCGGGCAGGGAGCCGGGGAAATAGCGCTGATAGGCGTCTTCGTACTCTTCGGCAGGGACGGGACTTTCGACGGGGACGATATCGGCGTAGTCGCCCTGGCCGAGTTCCGCCCCGGCATCCACCCCGAGCAGCGCGTAATAACGGACCAGGAGGTTCTTCATGAAAGCCATCGCCCCAAAGCCGTCCGTGAGGGCGTGGGAAAACTCGCCAGCCAGCCTGTCGCCCTGAACCCTGATCCGGAACATCCTGGTGCCCCGCTTATTGATGTTCCAGTCCTGGCAGGGGCTGCCCTGGTCGGAATAGGCCCTGGGGCTGGTCTTGCACTGGTCAAGGTAATACCAAAAAAAGCCGCGCTTGAGGCTCACATTGAAATAAGGGAAGCGGTTGGCGCAGTCCCGGAGCGCCCGGTTCAGCGCGTCCAGGTCGATGTTGGCAGCCAGCCGGAACTCGAATCGGAAAAGACTTGTGTTTACCGAATTGGTCACCGCGGGCATGATCACGCCGGCGTTGTCCAAGCCGTACCAGGCCCCCGATTCGTCCACACGCTTCGTATGGATAAACTGGTGGGCCTTGTTCTTGTTCATGCCCAATTATAAGAAGGGGGCGAAGGGGAGCGCAAGCACAAGGAGAACCATGACGAGCAGGGCGGGAATGAAGTCGGCGGTTTTGATCTTTTTTAAGTCCAATAGGCCCAGGCCTATCATGATCACCAGTGCTCCTCCTATGGCGGTCAGCTCGGAGAGCATTATTTCCGTTACAAAAGGCTTGATCCAAACCGAGAGGATTGTCAGGGCGCCCTGGTATAGGAGAACGCTCAGGGCGGAAAAAATCACTCCCTTGCCCAAGGCTCCGGCGAAAATCACAGACATGAAGCCGTCCAAAATGCTCTTGGTGAAAATGATCGAATAATCGCCTTCGGTGCCGGCCTTGAACGAGCCGACGATAGCCATGGCGCCGGAGCAGAAGAGCACCGAGGCATTGAGAAAGCCCAAGGCGAAGCTGCTTCCTTCGGCGCTTCGGTCGAAGCGGTTTTTCAGTCTCCCGCCGAATTTCATGATGGAGCCCTCGATATCGAGGGCGGTACCCGCCAGACCGCCGAGGATGAGGGCGAGGGCGAAAGCCAGCAGATGTTTGGTGGAGAGGGCCATCTGTATGCCGATGACCAGGGAGGTGATGCCTGAAGCCGCGAAAATGATTTTCTGATATTGTTCTTTTATTCCCTTTCGCAAAAACAAACCGACCAGGGAACCCACCACGACGGCCAGCGCGTTGATTATCGTTGCTATCATTGTACACCTTCCGCCAAGACTCAAGCGCAAGCCCGCGGTTGACCCTGGCCGCGGAAGTATAGCATAATCATCATTCGTAAGGGGAGTCTATGCGGCACGGATCGATAGATGGTTTGAGAAACAAGGCCCACTTTTCAGTCAAGTTCGGCGTGAAGATCATTCTGGCCCTTTCGCTGGCATTGATCTCCTGCGCCACCAGGCTGGAACCAGTGCCGGAAAACGCCAGTTCGGCGGAGATAATCCAACGGGCCCAGGAAAGGTCGGACGCCTACGATTGGAAGGGAGCCCAGTACTATTACAGAACCCTCCAGGAACGCTTTCCCGACGATTTGAACCTGCAGGTCACGGCGATGTACGAACTGGCCTTTATCGAATACAAGCAGGGACATTACGAAGCGGCCAGGGCCGGTCTTCAAGAAGTGCTCGCCCTCTATAAAAAGCCCGAAGGAGCCTCGCTCCCGCAAACCTGGAAGATACTGGCCGAAAAGGTGATGGCGAAGCTCCCCAGCCCCGGTACCACCGCGACGAGTCCGGCCCCGTAGTAAGAACAGCAGGAGCCTCCTACTTTACAGACAGAGCCTCGGCTGTCTCCACCCATTCCTCGTTAAGCGATTCGGTTTCTTCCTCTATCTCCGCCAAGGCGGCTAAAATTTTCTTCACCCTGGGGCCGTCCGAATAGACCTCGGGCCTGGCCATTTCCCGCTCCAGCGCCTTCTTGCCTTCGGCGAGATTTTCCAGCCTGCGCAGGATCTCTTCTTCCCGTTTTTTAAGCTTTCGGGTGCGGGCTTTTTGAGCCTTTTCCTCCTCCCAGGAGAGGGCGGTCCCGGCCTTGCTCCCATCTTCGGATCGAAAAGCGGGATTCTCGCCCGCCTGTATGGTCGCTTCACCACGGGAAGCCGCGCGGGGCGGGATCGAAGAAGAACCGATCCGGGCTTCCTCCAAAAGGCTGGCTTTTTTCTCCAGGTAATAGGAGTAGCCGCCGTAATACAGCCTGGGGGTAGTGCCGACCTCCAGTTCGAGGACCAAATCCGCAAGCTCGTCGATAAAACCCCTGTCATGAGAGACGAAGAGCACCGTGCCCTCGAAGGTTTTCAGGGCTTCGAGCAGCACATCCTTGGAGGTGAGGTCCAGGTGATTTGTCGGTTCGTCCAGCACCAGGAGATTGGCGGGATGGAGGAGCATTTTCAAGAGCGCAAGCCTGGAACGCTCGCCGCCGGAAAGCACCGACACGGACTTCCCCACGTCGTCGCCCCTGAACAGAAAGGCTCCCAGAAGGTTCCGGAGCTTGGGCGCGAGTTCGTTGGGGCAGACGGTTTCCGCTTCCTGCTCCACATTGAGGGACGAAGACATTTTCTCCGCCGAGTCCTGGGCGAAGTAGGCGATTTCCACGCCAGCCCCGGGGATGATGGAACCGGTGTAATCCCTGTCGACGCCGGCGATAATACGCATGAGGGTGGATTTTCCCGCCCCGTTCGGACCGACGAAGGCGATTTTCCTGCCCCGCTCGACCTCCAACGAAAGGTCTTCGATTACCTTGAGGGAGCCGTAGGACTTGCCCAAGTTCTCGATGCGCAGGGCGATCTTGCCCGAACGGGGCGCCGGCGGAAATTTGAAGTGTATGTGTTTCATCCCCTCCGGTATTTCGATGGGGATGATTTTTTCCAGCATCTTGATGCGGCTTTGCACCTGGGGAGCCTTGGACTCCTTATAGCGGAAGCGGCGAATGAAATCCTCGATCCGCTGGATTTCCTCCTGCTGTCGTTCCCAGGCGGCGAAGATGGCCTCCAGCTCCCTGGCGCGCCGTTCCTCGTAGGAGCTATAGCTGCCGGGATAGCGGGAAAGCTTGCCGTTGAAAAGCTCGTAGACTTCTCTGACGGTGACGTCCAGGAAAAAACGGTCGTGGGAGACCAGCAGGACCCCTCCCCTGTAGTCGGCGAGGTAGGCTTCCAGCCATCCGCGGGCTTCCAGGTCCAGGTAGTTGGTGGGTTCGTCAAGGAGCATTATGTCGGGGTCTTCCAGGAGAATCTTGGCCAGGGCCAGACGCATCTGCCAACCGCCGGAGAGGTCCTGCGCCCGGCGCCCGAAGTCGTCGGTCCTGAATCCAAGTCCCCGGAGGACTTCGGAGATCCGCTCCTGTCTTCTAAAGTACCCTCCGGACTCCACCGCCCTGCCGATATCGTCGAACTCCTCCAGGAGCCTATTCGTCTGCCGTTCTTCGAGTCCTGAATCCTGCAGTCTGCGACCCAGCTCCTCCTGCCTGAGGAGCATGTCGGCAAAGTGGGAAAAAGCCGCTTCGGCTTCTTCGAGCACCGAGCCGCGGCCGAGGATCACCTGGGTCTGGGGAAGATAGGATATCCTTGCCCCCTTGGTTACGGCGAGTTCGCCCGAATCCGGAGCCAGCTGCCCCACGGCGATTTTCATGAGGGTCGTCTTGCCGGCTCCGTTGGGTCCGGCAAGGGCCGCCCGGGAGCCTTCCATGAGATTGAGGGTCGCGGATTTTATGAGGTCCCTGTCTCCAAAGGACAGGCTGATATTACTGAGCTGCACGAAGGCCATTTAAGGCTTTTCCTTTATTGGGCCGGCCTGATGGCCAGGCTCGTGGTCCCGAGCTTAGCCTTGGTCGTGTCCGAGGGACTTCCCGGCCGGGACAACTCCAAGGGTACCAGTTGAAGACCGCCGCCCTTAAGAGCATAGGCATAATCGGTTCTGCGCCCCGTATCGTCGGGATAGAGGGAAAAACCTCCCTGCCACTGGGAGGCCAGATTCTCGGAAAGCCGCAGACCAAAGACGACGCTTCCCTTCTGCGGCGATTCGGCATCATTGGAAGGCGGGGTGAATCCCGCGGGAAGAAAGAGGCTGTCCTTCCACGAATAAGACCCGCTGGGCCAGAACTCCATGGTTCCTGCGAAGGGCGAGGAAAAACGCAGCACGCCCGCGGCATCGGGCCTGGCGCCCGCTTTTTCCGCCGCGGAGAAGAATTCCCTGAGCGCGGTGCCGCGTCTGGCCTCCTCCCTTCGTATGGCATCTCTGATCGTCTCGCTGTCCACGTAGGTAAAACGCAGGTACGTATCGGTACCCGCCCAGCCGGCGGCATCGTCGGGCTCCTCGGTGGGCACGCTCGTTCCCCAGGATACCAGGAGGCTTGTGGTTCCCTCGGGCTTGATGCGCAGGCGGCTTCCCGCGAATACGAGCCAGTCGTCTTTCTGCTCTACGGCGCTGTACCGAAACACATTCGATGAAGCGGGTAGCTCCACGCGAAGCTGGCGGTTCAGGGCATCGCCGAAAAGACCGAAACGAAGGGAAAAGTAATCGAGATCGACCTCGTTATTACCCAGCATGGAGCCGTACCATGCCGGCCTCCAGGTTTTGGCGAAAACGAGATTCACGGACTTGGCATCGAGCGCGGGCTCTTCTTCCTGCTCCGGAATTTGGCTCTGGGATTCGTCGAAAAGTGAAAGAGCATAGCTGAACACATAGCCCCTGGTACCGTCCTTGGCTAACACCAGGTACCAGTCCCCCGGAAGTTTCTCGCCTCCGGTGTATACAGCCTCTCCTTCGACCCGGGCCAGCGCTTTAACCATCTCTCCTTCCCTCATTCTATACACCCGGCGGGCATTGGCATTGTTCGAAGGCGATTCCCGCACCGGCAAGCCATCCCGTTCGGCGATAAAATAGATCGAAGCGAGTTCTCCCATGGCTTTGGCTTTCTCCCGGGCCGCTTTCTTGCTTTTCTGGTAATCGATCTGCCAAAGAGGAACCTCGAACCGCTCGTTCTTATCCTCCAATCCTACGACGTACTGTTTGGTGATATTGGACTTGAGATATACGGGTACGACAAGGCCAGACTTGAGCTCGCTGCCCTTTACCGACCAGAGGACGAGTCCCCAGCCGATTCTTGATCCGCAGGAGGAGAATAGCCCCACGCTGAAAACCAGCAGGCAGGATACGAAAAAAAACTTATTCAGGCCTTTAAAGGCGGGATATTTCTTGTTGTCCATCCGGGCGGATTGTACACCTACTTGGCGGCCAGGGTAAAGGCGCGGTTCCCGGCCGCGATCCGAACCCTGGCAAATGCCTGCGGATATGGTATTATTGGCGTTTGAACCCCAGGAGGGAGCGGGAAAAATCATGAAGGCCAGCCGACAGAATAACAGCCCCGAACCTGTCGCCGCGATCGAGATAGGTTCGACGGGGATTCGGCTTTTAATAGCTTCCATCGACGAGACAGGCTCGGTCAACGTGCTCGACAGGGCGGGCAAGCCCAGCCGAATAGGCAGGGACGTCTTTACCACCGGAAGCATCGGAAGGGATGCCATACGGGAAAGCGTGGCTGTGCTTCTGTCTTTCAGGGAGCTATTGAACGGCTACGGCATAGAGCCGGACCGGACCAAGGTAATCGCCACCAGCGCGCTGAGGGAAGCGGCCAACCGGGATACCTTTCTGGACAGGGTGCAGCTGCAGACCGGCTTTAAGATACGGGTTGTGGAAGATATCGAAGAAAACCATCTGATGTATCTGGCAGTCCAACAAGCGCTGCAGGACGAGCGGAAACTTCTCTCCCGCAACAACGCCATGGTCCTGGAGGTGGGGGGAGGAACGACGGAGATCATGTTGCTTCGTCGAGGCAAGATGGTTTCGAGCCACAGCCTTCATATCGGGACCCTCAGGCTGGAAGAGCAGATGCGGGAAGCCGGAGCCTCGAAACAGTATCTGCAGGAGTATCTGGAAAGCAACATCAAGAACGCCTGCGACCTCATGACAGAAGATATACCTCTGGAAACCATCAAATCCTTCATCGTCGTAGGTTCCGACGCGCGGCTGGCGGCGTATTACGTATCCGGCAAGAATTACGAAGGCTACTCGCTGCTGGATCGGGCCGGATTCATGGCCTTCGCCTCTTCGGCGGCGGCGATGTCCGTGGAGGATCTCATCGCCACCTACCATCTCCCCTGGGCGGAAGCCGAGGGGCTTGGCCCCGGTCTCATGATCGAGTCTCTTTTCCTGGCCAGAACAGGCGCCGAAGAACTGATAATACCCAAGGTTTCCATACGGGAAGGTCTTTTGCTCGCCGAGTCGAAAGGGCTCGACCCAGCGGTCGAGGAGGAATTGCGGCGTCAGATAGTCGCCTCGGCCCAGGCGCTGGGAAAACGATTCCATTACGACGAAGCGCACGCGCACAACGTCGCTTCACTGAGCGTAAGGCTCTTCGATTCGACCGCCGAAGAGCATGGCATGAAGAGGCATGAAAGGCTTTTGCTGGAGACGGCGGCCTTTCTCCACGACATAGGCACATATATCAGATCGTCCGGCCATCACCGCCACGGCGAATATATCGTCTCCAACTCGGAGATATTCGGGCTCAACAGGAGCGACATCAACATCATATCAAACGTTGTGCGCTATCATAGGAGGACGCCCCCCTCCCCCGCCCACGTGAATTACATCTCCTTGCCCCGCGAAGACAGGATAACGGTGATGAAGTTGTCCGCCATACTGAGGGTCGCCGACGCCTTGGACAGAAATCATACGGGAAGAATGTACGATGCGCGATTCGAAAAAAACGGGGATCGCCTGATAATAAGGTCGGCGCGCAACCTGGATTTTTCCCTGGAGCGTCTGTCGCTGGCCGACAAGGGCGATCTTTTCGAAGACGTTTTCGGTTTGTCGCCGATAATCGTATGAGGACGTCATGAGCAGCCTTCCGATGATCAACCGGGAACTGGCCTGGATAGAGTTCAACGCGAGAATTCTGCACGAGGCCACGAAAACCTTCCTGCCCCTGTTGGAGCGATTGAAATTCTTGAGCATCGTATCCTCCAATTTCGACGAGTTTTTCATGGTGCGGGTGGCGGGCCTGAAAAACGAGATCCGCCAAACCGAAGATGGTTCGGCGGAACAAGGAACCATTTTTCAGGGGTCCCGGAGCGCGAGCAGGCTTCTGACCCAGGTTTCGTCCAGGGTTCATGAAATCGTCGCCCTCCAGTATTCCTGCCTCACCCGGGAGGTCCTGCCCGGACTGGCCCAGGAAGGTCTGGAGCTTTTGGCTCCCGCGTCCTGGACGCCAATGGTCAAATCCTTTCTCGAGGCGTACTTTATCGAACAGGTGTTCCCCCTCATCACCCCCTTACGCTTCGACGAGGAGGAAGAATTACCGACCATCGGCAACCTGCAGATACACTGCGCCTTCGAACTGAGCGACCGGGACGGTAAGCGGCACCACGCGCTGGCCCAGGCTCCCAAAAATTCCAGGCGCTTCATCCTTCTGCCCGACGAGGAGAGCGGGGAGCCCGGAAAATTCCGCTTCGCCCTCCTGGAAGACCTCATCGTCAGCTTCGCTTCCAAATTGTTCCCCGGCTTTTCGGTGGAGGGTTCCCTGGTCTTCAAGGTGACCAGGGACGCCGACACCGGAGTGGACGAAAGCAGGCAGGATGATTTTTTAAGCGCCATGGAAGAGGTCCTGGCGGGAAGACAGAACTCAACCCCCGTGCGCTTGAGCTATTTCGGCTCGTCGAAGCAGTTGGAAGCCCTGCTGCGAAAACGGCTGGCCCTCGGCGAGGTGGACTGCTACTCCCTGGAGGGACCGATAGATTTGGCGGGTTTTTACGAACTCGTGAGCCTGGAACTGAAGGGCGGCGCGGGAAAGACCTCTCGGCTCAGGGATAAACCATGGAAACCCATCGCCCTGCCGAACTCCGAAGGCCTGAGCGTCTGGGAAGAGATCGAAACCAGGGACAGGCTGCTCTTCCTGCCCTACGAGTCTTTCGGCGCAATACAGCGCTTTTTGGACGAGGCGGCGGACGATCCTTCGGTGTTGGCGATCAAAATGACCCTCTATCGGACCTCCGGCGATTCCCCTGTGGTCAAGGCCCTGATCCGCGCGGCGCGGAACAGAAAACAGGTCGCCGTGGTGGTGGAACTGAAGGCCCGGTTCGACGAGGAGAGGAACATAAGCTGGGCTTCGACCCTGGAACAGGCCGGCGCGATCGTTACCTACGGAGTGGCGCGGCTGAAGGTCCACGCCAAGGCCGCGCTCGTGCTGCGCAGGGCCAGGGACGGCTCCATACGCAAGTACCTGCATCTTTCCACCGGTAATTACAACGACAAAACCGCCAGGATATATTCCGACCTTTCCCTGTTCACCGCCAACGAAGAGCTGTGCAGGGAGGCTTCGGCTTTTTTCAACATGCTCACCGGTTATTCCACGATCCAAAGTCTGAAACACTTGGCCGTGGGGCCTTTCGATCTCAAAAGCAGGCTCCTCGCCTTGATCGAAAGGGAAATTCAGAAAAGCAGCGCGGAATCGCCGGGACTGATCGAGATGAAGCTCAACGCCCTGGCCGACCGGGAGGTAATCCAGGCATTGTACAAAGCGTCCAAGGCTCGGGTCAGAGTGCGCCTTAACGTGCGGGGCGCCTGCACCCTGCTGCCGGGTATCCCCGGCCTTTCCGATTCGATCGAGGTCAGGAGCGTCGTCGGTCGTTACCTGGAGCATAGCCGCATGCTCCACTTCCGCAACGGGGGCCAGGACGAGGTTTATCTCTCCAGCGCCGATTGCCTGCCCAGAAACCTGGAGCGCCGGGTGGAATTGATGTTCCCGGTTCTGGACGAGTCCTTGGCGAAGAGCTGCAGAGAAATCTTTTCCGTCTACTTCAAGGACAATGAACACTCCTACAGGATGAAACCCGATGGGAGCTGGGAACCTGTGCTGCCCGAGGAGGGCGAGAAGAAGGCTTATGCCCAGGAGCTGCTCTATAAGCGGATCGAACGCCTGGCCGAAATAGCCGAGGCTCCGCCCGAACAATTGGTGGTAAGACGGCGCTTCAGATCCCGATGAACCTTAATCGCAGCGCCGGATCACCACGGGAAGCGAATCCTGCGCCCGGGCTTTCTGCACCATGACTCCGACAGCCAGGCTTAGGACGAACAGGATGCCCGCCGCCGCCACCGCCGGCCCCTCGGTCGTATGGGGGAAGAGAAGTCTTCCCAATCCATAGCCGACGAAAAGGGCGACCAACGGGAGGCCAAGCACCCAGAAAGCGCCCTTAGCCTGCTCGCTCCCGGACACTTCTATCTCGACGCTATCGCCTTCGGTAAGCGATATACCCTTGGAATTCAGAACCTTCAGGTCGGAGCGGCCGGCCTTGCAGGCTCCGTTTATACAGGATTCGCACCCTTCGTGCATGGCTATGGCGACGCGGACGATCCTTCCCTCAACTGCCTTGATCGTTCCCGTTTCTCTCATCGATATTCTCCTTGCAGGGGATGCGGAAGCTTTCGATAGCCTCGGCTCGGCCGGAATCGGCGATGCGCAGAACGCAGCCTTGAATCTCCAAGCCCAAATTCCCGTCCCCCGCCCAGGCCCTAAGGGCCGTCATATACTCCCTTACCTTCGCCTCGGGGTTCATTCCCCCCACGGACTGGATGCTGCCGGTGCGACCGCAGTCGGTAATGGCGGCGGTTCCCCGGGGGCTCAGCCGGGCGTCGGCGGTAAGGGCCTTGGCATGGCTTCCCAGCACCGCCGAAACACGGCCGTCCAGATAGGCGGCCATGGTGAGTTTTTCCGCCGTGGTGGCGGCGTGGAAATCCACCAGTATGGTCCGGCACTCGTTGCTCAACTTAGCGAGCAGGTGGTCGGCGGTCAGGAACGGATTTTCAGCATGAACTCTGGCAAAACCCGCCTGACCGAGGAGCGAGAGCACCACGAGGCTCCCTTGCCCGGTTTTAAAATACTTCCACCCCCGCCCCGGATTGTCGTAGGGATAGTTCGCCGGCCTCACGACCCAGCCCGCCCTGGGATAGAACTCCGTCATGTCGGGCTTGTAGTAGGCGCAGTCCCCGACCGTGAGGCAATCCACACCAAGCTTGCGCAGGTAAACCGCGTGCTGGACGCCCAAACCGGCCCCGCCGGTGGCGGAGTCGGCGCAGGCGAGGATGAAGTCCGGTTTATATCGGTTCCGCAGTTCCGGAAGACCGCTTTTAAGGGCGAAGACGCCGGCCTTACCAGTGATCTCGCCGACGTAGGCTATGGAAAGACTCATTATTCACAATGTACAGAAGAAAAGCCTTCTTGGGCAATGCGGTGAAGTTCCAGGAGCGGGGATGCGCGAAGGCTCGCAGGATGGGCGAGGATTCTCGGGGTGGGAGCGTTTTTGCGACGGCGGACCTTGCCACTGCCAGGAGGTTCCCTCACTGGTCGGAATAGCGCTGCACCTCGTCGAACACATATTCGAGCCTGACACCGGCCGCCGCGAACATAGCTTCGCTTTCGGCGCCGTCGTGGTAGCGACGCTCGCAGACTACCCGGACGATGCCGCAGTTGATGATCATCATCGCGCAGGTCCTGCAGGGAGTCATCCGGCAGTAGAGGGTCGCGCCCTGGATACCGACGCCCCGTTTGGCCGCCTGGCAGATCGCGTTCTGTTCGGCGTGGACGGTCCTGACGCAATGCTGCGTCACGGAGCCATCCTCATGGAGCATTTTCTTCAGCTGATGCCCCACTTGGTCGCAGTGGGGCAGGCCGCTGGGGGCGCCGACGTACCCTGTGGCGAGTATCTGGTTATCCTTGGCTATGACGCATCCAGACCTGCCGCGATCGCAGGTGGCTCGCTTCGCGATCGCGTTGCACACTTCCATGAAGTATTCGTCCCAGCTGGGTCTTAGGTATCCTGATTCGGCCATGGGGCCATGATGGCCGTTCACAGCCCGATAGTCAAGCCGAAAGGCGCTCTCGGGCTTTTCAGATACATGCTTTTCTGCTATGGTAGGCCCAGTTTTCCTTCGGAGGCGCGCGTGAGAGCTTATTCCAAAGTTGCCATGGGTTTTGCCCTGTTTTTTATCGTCGCCGGCATGGTGTCCTGCCAGAGTTCGGAACGTCCCGAGGGCATGTACGCGATCTTCGAAACCGACAGGGGCAAGATCGTCGCCTCGCTGGAATTCGAAAAGGCGCCCATGACCGTGGGCAACTTTGTGGGCCTGGCGGAGGGCAGGCTGGATGCCGCCAATGGCAAGCCTTTCTATAACGGAACCGTCTTTCATCGGGTCGAACCCGGCTTTGTGATCCAGGGCGGGGACCCCAAGGGCGACGGCACCGGAGGTCCGGGGTATCGGTTCCCCGACGAATTCTCCCCCGACCTCAAGCATGACGGAGCGGGTATTCTCTCCATGGCCAACGCCGGCTCCAACACGAATGGAAGTCAGTTTTTCATCACGCTGGGAGCGGCGGCCTGGCTGGACGGCAGGCACTCGGTATTCGGCAAGGTGGTGGAAGGACAGGAAGTAGCTTCGGCGATCGTCGCCGGCGATCGGATCAAAAGCCTCAAAATCGAAAGGGTGGGCAGCGCGGCCAAAAACTTCGACGCTTCCCAAAAAGCATGGGACGAACGCTTGAGCGCGGCATACGCGGCCCTGCGCGCCGCGGCCCAGGCCAAGCGCCAGTCGGACAGGGCCGCCATACAGGCCTCCTGGCCCGATGCTGTCGAAGACGAGTACGGCATATTCCAAAAGGTGCTCCGCAAAGGCTTCGGCGATACGCCAGCCAAGGGCGACACGGTATCGGTCATATACAAGGGGATGCTCCTGGACGGCACCGTATTCGATCAGTCGGCCTTGTCGGGGGGGCCCCTCAGCTTCACCATCGGTACCGGCGAAATCATCGACGGCTGGGACAAGGTGGTTTCATCGATGCGCAAAGCGGAAAAGCGCATCGCAATCATTCCCCCCGAACTGGCCTACGGCTCCTCGGGGATAAGCGGCGTCATACCGGCCGATGCATATCTGGTTTTTGAAATGGAGCTTACCGCTATCAAAAAATGACAGTTTTTTGTCAAGAAAGGATCCGAGCTGGAGATTTTGGACAATTTCGGCATTTCAAAGAAAGGGTAGTTTTTGGGATCGAAGTATGGAGAAATTGGACAATTTCAACATTCTTCGATCCATTTTCTTTAGTTTTCCCTATAAAAACATCTCAACTTCTTAGGTTGATTTAAAATCGCCAAGCCGCGTCCGGGTAGAATAAAACTACGACGGACCATGCTGATGAAGAATAAGCGATTTTGGGGAATGTCCCTTCTGTTCTCTTTGCTCTTCCTGGCGGCAGTCGGCTCTGCGCAGACCCAGGACAAGAACAACAGCCAATCCGTTAGCATCCAGATCGTAGCCTATGTGCCGCCGACCCTCCGCCTGAACCTCGATTTCTCCCGGGACGGCAACCTACAGATCAACGGACGAATCCGGGGAAAGGAAGATTCTCCTAACCCGAGCGCCCGGAATCTTTCAGGCGGCGGTTCGGGCCGATCCGACTTCGACATAAGCGCGGGCGCGACGATAATCATCGGCAACGCTTCGCTTTTTTCCAATATTCCAGGTTCCTATTCAGTGATTGTCCACTCCTCCAACGGAGGCTACCTGCGTCACAGCAGCTCGGCCGCCGCCGCCACAATTCCCTATCAGCTAATGTTCGGCGATAGACTCAGCGCGGCCCAGCAAGGAAGTTTCCGATTCGCCCTGGGAGGCAAGGCGGGCAAGAGCGGTCCCGATTTTCCGGTGGCGCTGAGCTTTGGAGCCCTTGACGCCGAAGAAGGCGACTATTCGGACAGCTTGAGTTTTTCCATCATAGCCGGCTAAAAATCTTCCGACATGCGCGGCCTCCAATCGGCCCTGCCTCATTGGCAGCTGAACGGTATTTTGGTATGTTCTATCCTGTGCTCGGCCCGGAGGCCGACGAAACAGGAGGTTGGAAATGAGTTACAGCATGACGACGACATGGAAAGGCGACATGGCCTTCGAGGCCGATCTTGAGGGTCATAAGGTTCTCATGGACGCGGCCAAGGATAACGGAGGCCAGGATTCCGGCCCCAGACCCAAGCCCCTGCTGCTCGCCGCCCTCACCGGCTGTTCGGGAATGGACGTCGCTTCCATACTCAAGAAGATGCGGGAACCCCTGAGTTGGTTCCAACTTAAGGTGGACGCCGAAAGCAGCCAGGACCATCCGAAAAAATATACCCAAATCAAACTGACTTACCAGTTCAAGAAAAGCGATAATCTCAATCCGGACAATGTCCAGAAGGCTTGCCAGCTTTCCCAGGACAAGTACTGCGGGGTTAACGCCATGCTCAAGGAAGCCGCCAAGGTGGAATGGGAGATAGAATATATTTGAGTCGGCACTGGTTGCGCGGTCTGTTTTGCCGCCGGCGCCGCTTCAGGATGCCGGCATCGCCTTGAAAATCCGAAAGCCCGGACGAGCGGCTCATCGAGAGCTGTCGCCGGGCCTTGGATTTTCGGGGATTGAAAAAAAGCCTCTCCCCCATTATACTCTCGCCGGTGGCTAATTTTCTAACGAACGGGATTAAACCGCATTTTTTTCAACAATTTTCCCAATGAAATTACCAGCGCTACCGTCGCGAAGCCTTGAGAAACCAGGGGACGCCTTCGGCGCCGACTATACTATTGGAACGAGGTGACTTGAAACTATGTCCATAGATATTCACACGATGCGAAACATCGGCATTTCCGCCCACATCGATTCGGGCAAGACTACCCTTTCCGAACGCATTCTCTTCTACTGCAGGAAGATTCACGCGATTCACGAGGTCAAGGGCAAAGATGGCGCCGGAGCGACCATGGACTCCATGGACCTGGAGCGGGAGCGGGGGATCACCATACAGTCAGCGGCCACGAACGTGAACTGGAAGGGCCACCCGATCAATCTCATAGACACCCCGGGACACGTGGATTTCACCATCGAAGTGGAGCGTTCCCTGAGGGTGCTGGACGGAGCGATTCTCGTGCTCTGCGCGGTGGCGGGAGTCCAGTCGCAATCCATCACCGTGGACAGGCAGCTCAAGCGCTACCATGTCCCCCGGTTGGCGTTCATTAACAAATGCGACAGAACAGGAGCCAACCCCTTCAAGGTTAAGGCTCAGCTTCAGGAAAAACTTGGGCTGAACCCGGCTTTTGTCGCCCTTCCCATAGGACTCGAAGACAAGCTCGAGGGCGTGGTCGACCTCGTCACGATGCGGGCCGTATATTTCGACGGTCCCTCGGGAGAAGACCTACGTTACGCCGAAATTCCGGCCCATCTCCAGGCCGATGCCGAACGCTACCGGGAGGAGCTGGTCGAGGCCGCCGCCATGTTCTCCGACGACCTGGCCGAAGCGTATCTCGAAGGAGAATATACCAACGAGATGTTGGTGACCGCCATCCGCAAGGGCTGTATCGCCGAAAAACTGGTGCCCGTCTTCGTGGGCTCGGCCTATAAGAACAAGGGAGTACAACTGCTCCTGGATGGGGTCACTTCGTACCTCCCCGACCCCACGGAAGTGCGCAATTTCGCCCTCAACCTGGACGACGAGGAAAAACAGGTGGAACTCCTTCCCGATCCCGCCGCCAAGCCCGTAGCCCTGGGCTTCAAACTGGAGGACGGGCAGTACGGCCAGCTCACCTATGTGCGCGTGTACCAGGGCGAATTGAGAAAAGGCGACGAGCTTTTGAATACCCGCTCGCGCAAGCGTTTTAAAGTGGGCCGGCTGGTACGCATGCATTCCGACTCCATGGAAGACATCTCCGAAGGATACTGCGGGGATATCGTAGCCCTCTTCGGCATCGAATGCGCCTCCGGCGACACCTTTTGCCATCCGGACCTCAACTACGCCATGACGAGCATGTTCATTCCCGAGCCGGTCATCTCCCTGGCCATCGAGCCCAAGGACAAAAAATCCTCGGACCAGATGGGCAAGGCTCTAAACCGCTTTACCAAGGAAGATCCCACCTTCCAGACCTACGTGGACCCCGAGTCCAACCAGACGATCATCAAAGGCATGGGCGAACTCCACCTTGAAGTGTACATCGAGCGAATGCGCCGAGAGTACAAGTGCGAGGTCGAGGTGGGCAGGCCCCAGGTCGCCTATAGGGAAGCCATCACCCAGCGGGCCGAGTTCAACTATACCCACAAGAAGCAAACCGGCGGTTCGGGTCAGTACGGCCGCGTGGCGGGCTATATGGAACCCCTGGAGACCGAAAACTACGAGTTCGTCGATATGGTCAAGGGCGGCGCCATACCTATCGAGTATATTCCCTCCTGCGACAAGGGCTTCAAGGCTGCCTTGCAAAAGGGTAGCCTGATCGGCTTCCCCATCGTGAACGTGCGCTGCGTGGTCAACGACGGGCAGAGCCACCCCGTGGACTCCTCGGATATCGCCTTCCAACTGGCCGCCATCGGCGCTTTCAGGGAGGCCTACGACAAGGCCAAGCCTGCCATCCTCGAACCAATCATGAAGGTTTCGGTGGAAGGTCCCAACGAATTTCAAGGGAACATCTTCGCTTCGCTGAATCAGCGCCGCGGTATCATCACCTCCAGCACCGAGGACGGCACCTTCTGCCGGGTAGAGGCCGAGGTTCCCCTGGCCGAGATGTTCGGCTATTCCACGGTCATACGCTCGCTGACCCAGGGCAAGGCGGAGTTCACCATGGAGTTCGAGAAATACGGCAAAGTGCCGACCTCGATCTCGGACCAGCTCAAGAAAGAGTATCTGGAAAAGCGCAGGAAGGAAGCGCAGCGCTGAAGATGAGCCAATTTCAAAAGTCCGTTGAATTTTGATAAATACTTTGCCCGTCCGCGATTATGCGGGTATACTTAGGGAGGAGGGCCCATGCTGAAAGACGAATTCATATCCAAGAGTCCGGTGCGCGCGCTGGAAAAATCCATAAAAGGCGGTTTGGGGAAAGGCAATTTCGGTGTCATAGCCTCGCGCAAGGGCATCGGCAAGACTTCGGTGCTGGTGCAGATGGCCCTGGACAGGCTGATCCAAGGCGAAAAGGTGATCCATGTTTCCTTCAACGCCCATACGAGCTATATCATTTCCTGGTACGAAAACATCTTCGACGAAATAGCCCGGCGCAGGAAACTGGAAGATCTGGGGGAGCTCAGGGACCAGTTGGTCCGCAACAGGGTGATCATGAACTTCACCCAGGAGGGGGTGAGCGTCGAACAGATAACCCGTTCCCTGAAGGCCATGATCGTGGAAGGCGGTTTCGACGCCAAGACGGTAATCGTGGACGGCTTCGACTTCTCCCGGGGCACCGTGGAGCGTTTTCAGAAGGTCAGGGCGTTTTTGGCCGAGATGGGGCTGGAAGCATGGTACTCCTGCACCCTTTCGGGCGAAGAACCCCTCTGTGACAAAAACAACGTACCCATATTGCTGCGGGAACTTTTGCCCCTGATCTCGGTGCTCATCGTCATGGAACCGGCCAGGGATTATATCCACTTCAAGGTGGTCAAGGATCACGAAACCCTCAATCCGCGGGACCTCAATCTCAAGCTTGATACCAAGTCTCTGCTGATAGCCGAGAACTGATAAAAACAGCGGGTGAAAGACCTGCACGAATTCCGAAATGCCGGCAAGCCGCCCGGGGTATGTACCCGCGGGCGGCTTTTCACATAAATGGGACCGCTTATTATTTAGCGGGCGTGAACTGAAAGGAATCGATGGTGACCGAGAGAGCGCCGCGGCCTAAAGGGGGCCGCTCGCCATTGGCCAGGTAGAGGTTCATGTGGACATTCGGGCTGGGCCGGGGCACCGCCGGGGCGTCGGCGAAGCTCCAGGCGGCAATGATATCCGGGGAGCCCCCTTTAGGCCGCGGCCCGTAGCCCAGCCAGGAGGAAAAGTCCACCCTGCCCTCGATCCAGACAAAAGAATAACTGGCGGGTCCCTTTATCCGGGACAGGTCGAAGCTGAACAAATGCCCCGGGTCCTGGTACGGTTGAATGACATACTGGCCCAGCACCGGGAGGTTTGGACTTCCCCAGGCCGAGAATTCGATATCGATTTCACGATGATGATAGGCGGAGGCACCCGAATACGTAAAAAGCCCGAGGACGAGATTCGGATCCAATTCCCCCGGTGCTGTCCGCAGCCTGAAGATATACTCGCCGTAGCCGGTCCGCTGTTGCAGAGTGACCTCTCCCGCATGCCAGATCCCATCTTTTTGAAAGACCCTCAAGGTCAAGGAGCCGTCCTGGTTGAGCAGGACCCCGAGATCCTTTCCCCCGAAAACATTACCGCCCGGACCTTCGGGCTTCGCCGTCTGCCTAACTGTCCATTGCCGATCGGAAAATCTCAGGGTCTGCCGGGAAAGAGTCTCCTGGGCGCCGAGTGGAGCGGCGGAGACAAGGGCGATGAGAAAACCCAATATCGAAACCCCCTGCTTCCAAGAACCTCTCCGGAATACGGAAGATCGCCCTAGCATAACTGGAATATCCTGCTGTCGCCGTTCAATACTTCGCGTATGGGCAGCCGAACCGAACCGGCAAGAAGCGCTTCGAGCATCGCGTTTTTTCCCCCGCCTTTCAGAAGAACCAGATGGGTCCGTCCATTCCTGAGGAGCTGAGCACTCATGGTCATGCGGTTCCTGGGTTCCGAAGGAGCGTCGGTGCTTAAGCAGTGTTCGCCCTCCCTCCCCCTTTCGATGTCGTCGATAGTGAAAAGCCCGGCTGTGTGGCCATCCTGTCCCATCCCCAGCAACACCAGCTCGAAAACCGGCCTATCGCCCATGGCGCGGCGCAGCTCTTCGGCATAAAGGACGCAGGCTTTCTCCCTGTCCCCCTCGGGCCAGAGATGTAGTATAGGCCGTTTTTCCCAGCGACAGCCGCCTCCGAGCATGTCCTGGATCATTTTGCCGTTGCGTTCCGAACTCTCGGCGGGCACTTCCCGTTCATCGCCCACCCAGAAGTGGAGATCCAGGCCGTTTGAAAGCTCTGAGCAGGCGGAATCCGCGGCCATGGCTTTGTACAAGGCAATGGGCGTGGACCCTCCCGACAGGGCTATATGAAGGGCGCCGCCCCGCCGCTCACCGTTTTTCCGGTCCGGCGCCTGTCTAAAAAGCCCGCGAAAAATATCCAGGCCGGCTTCTATCCAACTGGCCTCGTCGGTAAAACGGAACAACGTTAAACTCATGAACCGATCTCCGGGATGGGGGAGCCGGCGGGATAGAAAAGAAGTCCGCCTTTGGCGGGGGGAGCTCCGGGATCGGCCTTGGCCCAGGCCGCCTCCAGCGTATCCACAATCCGCCAGGCCTGCTGGGACTCGTCGGCGCGGATGAAGAGGGTCGAGTCGCCAGCCAGGGCGTCGGCGATGAGCCGTTCATAAGCTTCGGGAAGGTATTCGCTCACTTCCTTGAAGGAAAAACGCAGCTCGTTCGCCTTTATGGCGGACATGCCCGGTATCTTAGCGTTGAAGCGAAGCCAGACCCCTTCGTTCGGCTGGATTTGGATAGTCAGGGTGTTGTTGATGAGGCTTTCGCCGCACTGCGCCGTAAAGAGCGCGGCAGGGGGTTTTTTAAAATGTATGACGATCTGGCTGAACTTGGACGCGAAAGCCTTGCCCGTCCTCAGGCGGATGGGCACGCCGGCGAAACGCCAGTTGTCCAGCTCGAGGGTAAGGGCCACATAGGTTTCGGTGCTGGAATCGGGCTTTACCCTTGTTTCCTCCCTGTAACCGGGCAGGCTTCGGCCCTCGGCGTCCACGCCTCGAACATATTGGCCGCGCAGCGCCCGGGCCAGGAGGGAGGCGGGGCTGTAGGGGGCGATGGATTGCAGCACCTTTACCTTTTCGTTATGGATATTCTCCGGGTCGAGGCTCGCCGGAGGTTCCATGGTGGTCAGACACATGAGCTGAATCAGGTGATTCTGCAGCATGTCCCGGGCGGCGCCGGCGGAATCATAGTAACCTCCCCTGTCGCCGATGCCCACGGTTTCGAACACCGATATGTCGATCGCCTCGATGTGGTGCCTGTTCCAGATAGGCTCGAAGACCGAGTTGGCAAAGCGGAGATACAGGAGGTTCTGCACCGTCTCCTTGCCCAGATAGTGATCGATACGGTAGATATCCCGCTCGGCGAAGCTGCGCTGGAGCACGGCGGTGAGTTCCTTGGCGCTCTCGCCGTCCCGACCATAGGGTTTCTCCACCACCAGACGCCGCCATCCCTGCCTGGGCGCCGATTTTACGCCCGGCGCCGCCCGCTGTCCCCCCCGGTCGCGGCGGGAACCTAGGCCCGCCTCGCCGAGCCTGTCGGAAATCGTGCCGAAGTGCTCGGGGCCCACCGCCAGGTAAAAGAGAATGTTCTTCGGTATGGCATCGATAGCCTTGAAAAAACCATTCTCCCTCCCGGCCAGGACATCGGCCAGCCGTACATAACCCCGGGAATCCTCCAAATCGGAACGCAGATAGTAAACTCTGGACGAAAACCTTTTCCACTGCTCCTCATCGAAGGCAGCGGCCCTGGCGAAGGAGGCGCAACCCTGCCGCAGACCCTCCCGGAATTTTTTATGATCCAGATCCTTGCGGGCGAAGCCCACCATGAGGAGATCCTCGGGAAGTATCCCCCCTAAAAAGAGGTCGAAGAGCGCCGGGAAAATTTTCCTGTGGGAGAGGTCGCCGGTGGCGCCGAAGACCACGAAGACCGCCGGTTCGGGCTTGAATCCGCCGGAGTCCAGGCTGCAGACAGGATACTGCTCACTCTTCAACTGCGGCATTCTTCTCCTCCTTGCCCGGATACCAGTGGAACCACTGCTCCTCGGCCCCGTTGAACAGGTGATGGACGGAAGTCGGCTTAAGACCGAAGATTTCCCCGAAATCTTCCCTGTCGGTGATAAAGCCCATATTCCATCCCCCATCCCTGAACCTATCCCTCATGGGCGCCAGATCGGCGTAAAGCGATAGGGCCTCCTCCTGACTGCCCAGCCTTTTCCCATAGGGAGGATTGGCTAAAAGATGTCCCTTGCCGTCAAAGGGGCTCAAGTCCTGGGCCTTCTCGCAGGAGAATTCAATCCAATCCCGGAGGCCGGCGTCGGCGGCGTTGGCCTTCGCGGTTTCCACGGCTCCCGGATCGATATCCGAAGCCCGTATCTCCACCTCCACATCGTTCCGTATCCGCGATTCGAAATCCTCCCGGACGGCATAGACCTGCTTGGGGGACATGGCGGGCATCAACTCGAAGGCAAAGCGTCTGGTAAGTCCCGGAGCGAAATCCAGGGCGTAGAGCGCGGCCTCTATGGCGATGCTGCCGGATCCGCAGAAGGGATCCAGAAGGGCGAATTTCCTGTTCCAGCCGGAAAAGAAGAGAAGCGAGGCGGCGATAGTCTCCTTGAGGGGAGCTTGAACGGTCCTTCTCCTATACCCTCGCTTATGCAAAGGCTCCCCGGATGTGTCGATGCCCACCGAACACTCGTCCCTGTCCAGATAGATCCTCACGCCTACGGAATTTCCCGTTTCGGGCATGGTGCGCATATCGAAGCTATCCATGAGCCGGGAATAAGCCGCTTTTTGGCCCATGGCCTGGAGGCTGGCCTGGGAAGCCAGCCTGGAATCCTTGCTGCGCACCCGTTCGATGTGAATCTTGGAATCCTTGTAGCAGCAAAGCTCCCAGGGCAGGGAGGCGATACCTTCGAAATACGCGTCGAAGTCCGGGGCGGGGAAGCGCCCAAGCTCCAGGAGCACCCGTTCGGCGGTTCGAAGCCCAATATTCGCCCTGGCAAGGTCCGTGGCCAATCTGTCGCTTTCCAGCGCGAAACCTATCCTGCCCGGCCTGCGATCCTGCGGTTTCAAGCCCAGCTTGACCAGCTCCTGGGCGGTGATTTTCTCCAGTCCGACGGCGCAAAGGGCGATGCCCTTGAATGCTGTTCCCATAGCCTGCAGTATGGACAAGAAGAGGGTCTTGCACAAGGCTGGCCCCTGCTCCGCCAGGGGCGCCAGATTGACCCAAGGCCCTCGAAGGCCCTATTGTTGCCCCATGACGAAGAGCGCAACCGCACCTGCCCTGCCCAAGGCCTTCAAGGCCAGCGTTCCCGTGCTCCTGGGATACCTGACCATAGGCTTCGGCTTCGGCCTTCTGGCGGTGAATAAAGGCTATCCAGTCTGGCTGGCGCTTTTCATGAGCATCTTCGTGTTCGCCGGAGCGGCGCAGTATATCGGCATCAGCCTATTCGCCGCCGGAGCCTCGCTGCCTGAGATCGTTCTCGTGACCCTGGTGGCCAATATTCGACACGCCGCCTACGGGCTCTCTCTCATAGGGAGCTTCGGGGCTCATCCCAGGATAAAGCCCTATCTTATCTTTGCCCTGACCGACGAGACCTACGCGCTTTTAAGTTCGTCCAAGCCCGAGGAGCGGGCCGACGGCGGCTTCCTGTTGGCGGTATCGGCGTTGAACCAGCTGTACTGGGTCGCTGGCACGGCCCTGGGCGCCCTTGCGGGCTCTCTGATACCCGGCAGGGTCCAGGGACTGGATTTCGCCCTGAATGCTCTCTTTATCGTGCTGGCCCTGGAGCAGGCCATGAGGCTGAAAAAAGGCCTTCCCTTCGTCATAGCCGGCATTTCCATCTTCCTGGCCTATAGGTTTATGAAAGGCAGCGGAGCCATAGCCCTGGGCCTGCTCATAGCTACCGCAGGCCTGGCCCTTTACGACAGCGTGAGAAAAAAACGCATAAAAGGGGACGGCAATGCTTAGCGTATCCCGGGCTTTTACAGCGTCGCTGGCCATGGCGGCGGTGATTCTTTTTTGCAGAGCTCTGCCCTTTTTATTCTTTTCGGGGAAAAAGACCCCTCGGTTTCTATCCTTCGTGGAAATCTATATGCCCGCCCTGGCCATGACAGTCCTTGCCCTCTCTCCTTACGCGTCGCTGGAGTGGAGCAAGGCGCCTCACGGGTTCCCGGAAGTCCTGGCCGGGCTTCTCGTGGTTGGGCTTCACCTGTGGAAACGCAATCCCCTCTTAAGCATCCTGGGCGGCACGGCCTTGTACATGATCCTTGCTTATTGACACTCCCGCGGGCTTCGGGGTAGTATCCCCTCGCTTTCGGGGGTGTAGCTCAGTTGGTAGAGCGCTTGAATGGCATTCAAGAGGTCAGGAGTTCAATTCTCCTCACCTCCACGAATAAAAAGACCGCCTTAAAAAGGCGGTCTTTTTATTGTCCCAGGGAAGTTCTAAGCGAGAATATCTTCGTACTCAGCCTTTTTTTGGAGATAGGCCCGGGCATAAGAACAAAGGGGTAAAATTTTCGCTCCCTCTTCCTTGGCCAGCCCCACCACCGCCTCCACCAGGCGACCTCCTACGCCCCGGCCTTTCAGGGTCTCGGAAACCCTCGTATGCTCGATCACGATGACCGGCCCTTCTTTTCGCGAGAATTTGATCAGTGCCAGGGGCTTATCATCCTCACCCAGATAGAATAGGCCTTCTTTCTGTTTCAAATCGTCCATCTTCTCTCCCTGAATGCTGAATGAAGTCTTTACACCGATGAATATACGCAGAAACCCGAAACGACGACCACTTCGATTTAGGCCTTAAGCGGACTTCGGCTTATATTTCATCAGCGCCTGTCCTCCGCCTTCCGCTCCGCCAGGCTAACCGAGCCTTGCCCCGGCATTCGCGTCGAGTTCGATCCAAAACAGGGAGCCCTCTCCTTCCCAGCTCTCCACTCCAACGGAGCCGCCGTGGACTTCGGCGATATGGCGGACAATAGCCAGGCCGAGGCCAGTACCCCCCTGCTCCCGGCTCCTTGCTTTGTCCACCCTGTAGAAGCGCTCGAAGAGCCTGGGCAACTGGGCCGCGGGGATTCCCGGGCCTTGGTCCCGAACCTCGATGCGCAATCTGGAATCGATTCGGCGCGCCCTGATCCGGACCTGGCTCTCGGCCGGGGAATATTTCACCGCGTTGTCCAAAAGATTGAAAACGGCCTGTACGATCAAGCCGCCGTTCACCTCGACACGGATATCCTCGGGGCAGTCCAGTTCGAGTTTAAGGTTTTTGCCCATCGCGGCATATTCCACCGAGGCTATTGCCTCGAGAACGAGTTCCCGGAGACTTTCGGATTTCGTTTCCAGACTCTCCCTTTCCTGCTGTTCAAGCTTGGCCAGAGAGAGCAGGTCATCGATGAGCCGTTCCATTCTCGCCGCGTTTCGACCGATGATTTCCGAAAAACGCCTGGCCTTGTCGGGATCTTCCAAGGCCCCTCCGAGAAGGGTTTCGGCGAAGCCTTTCACCAGTTGCACGGGTGTTCTGAGCTCGTGGGATACGTTGGCGACGAAATCCCTGCGAATCGTCTCGAGGCGGCGCAGAACGGTGAGGTCGTTCAGGACCAGCACGACGCCCTCAGGTTCCCGGGAGCCGCTCTGCATTCCGTATGCCGCGGCGAGCACTCGAAAACTTCGCTGACTTCCCTGGCGATAGAGTTCGATATCGACTTCCGCCGCCGAGGAACTTTCCAGCGCCTTTTGCGCCACCTCCTCGAGCGCCGGCGAGCGGGAGATTTCGAGAAGGCAGGGCTTGGTTTTCCTGCCAGCGTCGGAGGCCTGGGGAAAATCGAAGAATTGGCGGGCCGCTTTATTGGCCAGCCGCAGATTGAGGTGGGCATCGAGAGCGAGGACGGCCTCGGAGACCCCATCCAGGATGGCTTCCACCTCCCGCTCCTTGGCTTCCGCCGATTCGGCCCGCAGGGAAAGCTCTCCGGCCATGGAGTCCAGCGCTTCGCCTAAAACCCGTATCTCCCGGGAACTTCGGGCGAGCTGCCGCCTGTCCTTGAGCTCGAAGCGGCCGCCGGCCCGCGATCCGGGCGCATCCCTCTCCCCCCGGGGCACGGACTCGGCCGCGGCAGCCAAAAGCCCCAGGGGCCGCGTTATGCCCCTGGACAGGAATACGGCCACCAGGGCCGCGAGGGCTGCCGCGAAGGCTATTACGGTGACCAGGAGAAATTGCAGCTCGGAAAGCCTGGACTCCATGGCCGGGGTATCCAGGGAGAGCCTGAAGGCGGCGATTATTTTCCCCTCGCCGTCCTTTATCGGCAGTGCGATATAGCGCTGCTCCATGCCGAGGGTGTTCGATTTCCGCGTAGCCCTGGCCTGGAATCCCGAGAGGGCCTGGATGATTTCGGGCCTGTCGCCGTGGTTTTCCATCGTTGCCGGATCGGCCTTGGAATCGGCGGCCACCCTGCCGTCGGAAGTCACGATAGTGACGCGGTACGAGGACGCCCCGCCGGCTTCCCTGGCCCAGCGTCGCAGCTCAGCCGCATCGGCGGGATCGGGCAGGTACGCCGAGAGAAGGCGGGCGGTTTCGGCAAGAGCCTTATCGTTGATCTCGGTGTGGATCTGCCCTATCAGCGTGACGGACAGGAGGGCGAAGACAAGACACAAGGCTAGGCTCAAGCCTAAAAGAGATCCCAGCGTTTTACCAAAAAGCGTCTTCATAATTCGACTCTCGCTCCTGTACTATCCGCCTTTCCAGTCGTAAACGGTCTTTTAGTTTTTACTGCTCCGCTCTAAACCTATACCCCACGCCCCGGACCGTTTCTATGAGGGCGGAGCCTTCCCCTAATTTTTTTCTTATGGAAAGTATCTGCACATCCACCGATCGATCGGTAACCGGGTAATCCTGCCCCTTGACGGCATCGATGATCTGGGTGCGGGCGAAGACCCTTCCGGGCTCCTCCATAAGGCATTTGAGGATGGAGAACTCGGTGGCCGAAAGCTCGAGGAACTTATCTTCGAAGAATGCTTCATGCCGCAGGGGGTCCAGGACAAGCCCTCCCCTGCTAAGTCTGGTCTGAACATCCTGTCCCGGCGATCGCTCCAGGCCTCGCCGCAGGGCGGTTCTGATCCGGGCCACCAGAACCCTGGGACTGAAAGGTTTAACCACATAATCCGCGGCGCCCAATTCGAGGCCGGCCACCACATCGGCATCCTCGCCCCTGGCCGTGGTTATGAGAATAGGAATCCCGGCCTTGCCCGGAAGATTCTTCGAACGGCGCAAAAACTCGAATCCGTCGATGCCGGGCAGCATGAGATCGAGGACGATGCAGTCAAAATCCCTGGCCCGCAGCAGGGAGAGTCCCTCCTCGGCGGATACCACGGGCAGCACTTCCCAGCCTTCGGCCTGGAGGGTATAGGAGAGGAGTTCCCGTATATCCTGGTCGTCTTCGACGACCAGGATTTTGGCTTTGGCCATTTTCCCTCCTGCCATGCTTTAAAAGCATTTCGCCGGCCCCGATCTTCTCGGCCCGATCGATCCGGCTCCCTACAGGTCTATGGTTAGCCTGGCGGCCCGGCTTAGTCGTTCAGCTCGAGATGCCGCCCCTCCACCATGTAGACCACCGCCTCGCATACGTTGGTCATGTGGTCGCCGAAGCGCTCGAGGTACCCGGAGGTCGTCAGCAGCTTGGAAGCTCGCTTGATGAGTTCCGGATGATCCTTCATAAGGCTCAAGATTTCTTCGATGAGGGCCTTGTGCTCATGATCGATTTCATCGTCCAGCAAGGCTGTCGATCTTGCCGTTTCGACATCCCAATTCTGATAGGCGCTCACCGCTCCCCTGATCATCCTCAGGCCCACGCCGGCCATGCGATCCAGCCTGCCGATCTGGCGGAAGGGAGCTTCGCCGGCCAGCTTGATGGCTGTCTTGGCCAGATGCACGCTATAGTCCCCCGCCCTTTCCAGATTGTACGTCACTTTGAAGATGGTGACGAGTTCCCGCAAGTCCCTGGCCACAGGTTGCTGAGTGGCGATGAGCACCGCCGCCGCGTCTTCGATCGCCAGCTGGAGTCTATCGACCTCCTTGTCCCCGGCCTTGGCCTCTTTCGCGAGGTTTAGGTCTTGATTTTTCAGGGCGGTCATAGCCTTGGCCAGGTTCTCCTCGACCCTGGTGGCCATGCCGAGTATATCGTAACGAAGTCGTGCCAGCTCCTCCTGGAGCGCTGTTCTGGTGCTCATGGATTCCTTCCTCTATCAACCGAAGCGACCCGAGATATAGTTCTCGGTGCGTTCATCCTTGGGATTGAAAAAAACTTCCTTCGTCGGGGCATACTCGACGAGATCCCCCGAAAGAAGGAAGGCTGTGAAATCCGATATCCTGGCGGCCTGCTGCATGTTGTGCGTCACGATGACGATAGAATAGCGGCTCTTGAGCTGACCGAGCAAGTCTTCGATCTTGGCGGTGGAAATCGGATCCAGGGCGCTGGTGGGTTCGTCCATGAGGATCACCTCGGGGCTCACAGCCAGGGCCCGGGCGATGCAAAGCCTCTGCTGCTGTCCGCCAGAGAGGGCCATGGCGCTCTGCTTGAGCTTATCCTTCACCTCGTCCCAAAGGGCTACCTGGAAAAGGCTGGACTCCACCAGTTCGTCCATGTCGCCCCTGTAGCCGTTGATCCTGGCCCCCCAGGCTATGTTTTCGTAAATGGTTTTCGGGAAAGGATTGGGCTTCTGGAAGACCATGCCTATCCAGCGCCGCACTTCCACGGGATCGACACCGGAACCGTAGATATTCGCCCCGCGGAAAAGAACCTGGCCCGAAGTCTTCGTGCCTGGTATCAGCTCGTTCATGCGGTTGAACGCCCGCAGCGCAGTACTTTTCCCGCAGCCCGAGGGACCTATTATGGCGGTGACCGCGTTGCGGTCGATATTCATGGTCAAGTCTTTTACCGCCCTGTGTCCGTCGGAGTATTCTATCGAAAGATCGATCACTTCCAGGCATGCTGTTGTCTTCATTGGGAGGCTGCCTTTTTATTGCTGTATTTCGCACGCATATAGATGACGCTGGCATTAAGCGAGAGGAGCATCACCAGAAGCACGACGATGGCCCCGGCGGCGAGGTTCCGGAATTCCTGCTGGGGCCTGGCGCTCCATTGGTATATCTGTATGGGCAGGGTGGTGAATTTGGAAAAGGGGCCGGTGGGGTCCATGGAGAGGAAGGTAGAGGCTCCCACCACCACAAGGGGCGCTGTCTCGCCCAAAGCCCTGGATATGGCCAGCACGGCTCCTGTGAGGATTCTGTCCGCCGATGCGGGCAGCACGTGATGCCAGACTGTCTGCCACCTGGTGGCGCCCAGGGCAAGGCTGGACTGTCTCAGGCTCTGCGGCACAGCCCTCATGGCCTCCTGGGCATTGATTATGATAATCGGAAGAATCAATAAGGCCAGGCTTAAGGATGCGGAAAGGACCGTCCTGCCGTCGAGAGAAGTCCCTTCGGATTGTACGCCGAAGATCGCTCCCGAAGTCAGGGGCGCCATCGCCCTCACGAAGAGCGCGAGGCCAAGCATTCCATAGATGATCGAAGGGACTCCCGCCAGGTTATAAATATTCGTACGGATCACCCTGTTGAGCCAGTTGTCCCTGGCGTATTCCTCCAGCCAGACCGCCGCGGCCACGCCCAGTGGCAGGGCAAAGAGAATAGTAAAGAGAATGGTCAACAGGGAGCCCAAAAGGGCGCCGCGGATGCCGCTTCTCAGGGGGTCCGAGGACTGGGAGCTGGAGAGCAGGCTTGCGCTCACCCAGGATCGGAATTGCAGGCTTCCCCCTTGGTAATCGCGGACGACGCTTTCCATTATCTCCGGCTTGAAAAAGATGCTTTCGAAGAGGCTCCAGGTGGCAATCACATGGGGTTTGAGTATTTCCGCATCGATGATGCCCAGGAGCTCGGCCCTGCTACGTTCCGCCAGGGGGGCTTCGGTATCGAGTTTCCGGTATAGGCGCCGGGAGAGCCTTTCCTGGAGAATCGAGCTGAGCCCCTGGGCGTCCTGTTCCGAGAGGGTCTCTCCCTCGGGGACTAATTTCGCCGGATCTTCCTCGGTTTGAACCAAGACATAACCGAAGGCCTGATTCACGATGCCCGCCAGAAGGGCGGCGAGAAAAAAGACCGAAACTATCGTACAGACCAGAAAGATAATTCTCCAGCGCCCGGATTTCCTGCGACGTTCTTCCAGCCTGGAGTCGAGCCGGCCGGATATGGGAGGCGAGGGGTTCATTCGTAGACCTCCCTGAAGCGACGCACAATCCGCGAAGAAAGCATATTGAGGCCGAGCGTCACGATGAAAAGCACCAGGGCTATGGCGAAGAGACTTTGATAATCCATGGAGTCGTAGGAAAGATCGCCTCCGGATATTCTTACGATATGACCCGTCATCGTCTCGGCGGACTTGAAGGGGTTGAGGGTGAGATTGGGGCCGGCTCCGGCCGCCATGGCGACGATCATCGTTTCGCCCACCGCTCTCGAAAGCCCCAGGATAAAGGCAGCGGCTATTCCCGAGAAGGCGGCGGGCACGACAATCGTAAGGGAGACTTCCAGCTTGTTGGCGCCCATGGCATAGGCCCCTTCCTTGAGCGAGCGCGGCACCGACGAGAGAGCGTCCTCGCACATCGAGGCGATGAGGGGAAGGATGAGAATACCCATGACCAATCCCGCGGACAGGGTATTATAAACATCCACCCGCTGCCGCCCGAAAAGATTTCGTATGAGGGGCGTGACGGTGTTGAGGGCGAAATAACCGTAGACAACAGTAGGGATGCCCGCCAGGAGTTCGAGGACAGGTTTCAGGAAATCCCGCACCCTGCGGGGCGCGTACTCGGAGAGGTAGATGGCCACCAAAAGCCCCAGGGGCAAAGCCAGCAGCATGGCCCAGAAACTGGTAGCGAGGGTGGCGCTCAAGAGAGGGAGGATTCCGTAGCGTTCGATGGCGGGCTGCCAGACAGTATCGGTGAAAAAGTCGATCAGCGATATCTTTCTGAAAAAGGCGAAGGCTTCCAGCCCCAAGCTGGCGACGATGCCGAGGGTTGTGAAGATGGATATCGAGGCGGCTAAAAACAGCAAAGCCTGAATGATTATCTCCCCCGGCCGGGGACGATGCAGTAAAGTCCGGGGGAGTTGATCGGTAGGCTTGGAAGGATTTCCACAGCCCATGGTTCTTAGAAAAGGCCCTTCATCGCCTCGGCCAGAAGGGTTTTGGATTTCTTAAGATCCGCCGCGGGAGCCGGGAAGTAACCTACCTTCTTTATGAGATCGTTCACGTAGGTAAGGTAGTAGGTAAGGAAGGCGGCAACCTGGGGCTTGCCCCGTATGATGTTCTTGTCGGAGTAGAGGAAGAGGGGCCTGGCCAGGGGGTAGGTGCCGGCGTCCACGGTTGCCTGGTTGGGCTCGATACCTTCGATCGATACAGCCTTGAGCTTGCCCTTGTTCTCCGCGGCGTAGGCGTAGCCGAAGTAACCGATGGCGAACTGGTCGGTGAGAATGCCCTGGACAAGCACGTTGTCATCCTCGGAGAGCTGGAGGTTCCTGGCCGAGAGGATGGGCTTCTTGTCCTTCTTGAAGACGTGCTCCACAAAGTAGTCGAAGGTTCCCGAATCGGTGCCGGGGGAGAAACGCTTGATCTCCTGCCTGGGCCATTCCTTTCTCACGTCGGACCAGTACTGGGCGGTGGAGAAGATAGCGCCCAGCTCGGCGATAGTCAGGTTTTTTACAAAGCCGTTGGTTGAGCTGACGACCACGGCCAAGGCGTCGGTGCCGATGCGGAACTCGATGGGAAGACGGGGAGGATTGAGCTTGGCCGCCGCTTCGATATTGCTCTGCTTGATTTTGGCCGAGGCGTTGGAAATGTCGGTCTCGCCGGTCTTGGTAAAGCGGTCAAAGCCCGCGCCCGAGCCTATGGAGTCTATGGTGATCTGGCCGCCGAAACCTTCCTTGACGAACTGCTCGGCGACAGCCTCCGAGAGAGGATAGACCGTGGACGAGCCTGCGGTTACGATCCGGCCCGTGACTTTCATGGGATTGACCCCGGGCAGGATTCCGTCCGGATCGTCGGAGACGCTGTCCAGCCAAGAATACTTTGCCTGGGCTCCCAGGGAGAGGGCCGCGAAAAGAACCAGGATGGCACAAAGGGCTTTCTTCATCGATTTTCTCCTTTTAAAGTAGGTTTCGCGGCAAGAATACGAAGGCAATGTGAGCTTTTTATGCGGGGATTGTTAAAATACGGTTAATTTCGTCAGTACGGTACGAAAAATGTTTTTTCGGGCCAAGAGGCAGGAGATGAAAAAGCCGCCCCGGGGAGTTCTTTCCCCTCGGGCGGCCTGGTCATAAGCCATGGTGTTTACGCTATCACGGTAATTCGACCCAGTCGGCGATCGTTCCCGGCCGGCACGGGGCACACCCCACAGCCCCGGCCCAAAACGGCTGCAGCGTTTACTTCAACCAGCCCCGTTCCACGAAATACTTCCTGGCGCCGGGATGATAGGGAATAAGCATCTGCTCGTCGGGCAGCACAAGGTTAGGCCCAAACTGTTTCAGGAGGGCGGAGACCTTCTGTACTTCGGAGATATTTTCATACACAGCCTTGGTCATCTTGTAGACCAGATCGGCATCCATATCCGCTCTAGCCATGATGACGTCGGGGGGAGTGCCGACGGTGGGGACCGGCGCGGGCTGGTGGGGATAGGTGTCGGCGGGGATATTAGCCCTGGTGTAGGTGGAGTTGACCTTCTTAAGGTTGGCGAGAGCTTCGTCGGTGATGGGGATGAGCTGGACCTTGCCGTCCAAAAGGAGTTCCGTCATACCCGCCGATCCCATGGCCAAGCCGAGGATCGCGCCGTCCACGAGACCGTCCTGCATCATTTCGATACCCTGGGTGTACTCCACAAAGCTCACTCTCATGTCCTTGTAGGTGAGGCCATAGGCTGCCAGCGTCTCGCGGGCGTCGACTTCACCGCCGGAACCTACGGGACCCACCGCGATGCGCTTGCCTTTAAAATCGGCGACGGACTTGATGCCCGAGGATTTGAGGGCCACTACCTGGAAGACATCCATGAAGAGTCCTCCGGTGATGGCGCGGATCCAGGGCATCTTCTCGGGGTAGGGAGCGACGCCGTTGGTGGCTCTCCAGGCTTCGAGGGAGCGCACCTGGGCGATATCCGCATCCCTGGTCCGCAAGAGGTCGATGTTGTGGGGGCTTCCGCCGGTGGCGATGGCCACGGCCTTGATCCCGGGAATTGCCTTGTTCCAAATGGCACACATGGCGAGGCCTGTGGGATAGTTGGTACCGCTGACGCCCGCGGTTCCCATGGTCAGATGGGTGATTTTCTGGGCGAAGAGGCCGGAGCCCCCGAGCGCCAGGGCGATCATGGCGATGAGGATCGTTTTTCTTCCGAACTGTTTCATTAAAGAAACCTCCTTGTATCTATCGATCTACAATATGTTCGATTCGGACCGAACCGGAGTCCGGCCGTTGAATCCTTTACTCGGTTCCCGGCATGTACCGCCATCGGGCGAAGACCGGATTCGCATCAAGCGGCGATCGATTGGCGTTTCCTTTTCAAGAGCTGAATAGAGAACCAGCCGATAGCCGTCAGGCCTAAGCCGATAAGGTCTGAAGTAACTCCAGGCGTTATGAGCATGAGGGCCGCGACGATAAAGACGGGCCTTAGCCATACGGGTAGCTTTATCGTGAGGTATCCCTCCACCCCCACGGAAAGGAGGAAGGTCCCGGCGAGACCGGTAACGGCCGCCCACACTATCTGGGTGGCGGAGTCGGCGATGAGGAGCATGGCCGGCGAATAAACGAAGAAGAAAGGTACGATAAAACCGGCCAGGGCAAGCTTGAATGCCGTCCAGCCCACGGTGCTGGACTTGGCTCCCGCCAAGCCCGCGCCGACGTAGGCGGCCAAGGCTACCGGCGGCGTTATCGTTGAGAGACAGGCATAATAGAAAACAAAGAAATGGGCCTGAAATGGTTGCACTCCCATTTTTGTAAGTATTGGGACGGTTATTGAAGCCGCGATGACATAACAGGCGGAGGTGGGCAATCCCATGCCCAGGATTATCGCCACGACCATGCAAAGCACCAGGGCGATGATCAACCTGCCCTGGGAAAGCATGACTATGTTGTCCGCGAGAATCGCGCCGATACCCGTCATTGCCAGAACGGCGATTATGAAGCCTGCGTTGGCCATGGCCACGCCGATGGAGAGGGAACTCCTGGCGGAATTGACCGCCACGTCTTTCGCCGCCTTGAAGTCGATCCGGGTTTCCTTTCTGACCCAGGACAGGATAACCGTAAAGAGCACGGTATAGAATGCCGCGTAGAGAGGGGTTCGTCCTTCGATCATCAGATACACCAGGACAATCATGGGGAAGATCATGTGGCCGTAACGGAAGATGGTGCTCTTCACATCGGGGAGGTCTTCCTTGGCCAGTCCTTTAAGGCCCAGCGAGCGGGCGCGCAAGTCGATCTGGAAAAATACCGATGCGAAGTACAGAAGCGAAGGGATGATCGCCGCCGCCGCGATGCTTATATACTTCATGCCCAGGAATTCGGCCATGATAAAGGCCGCGGATCCCATGATGGGGGGCATTATCTGTCCGCCTGTGGATGCGGCGGCTTCCACAGCGCCGGCGAAATGAGGCTTGTAACCTATCCGCTTCATCAAAGGGATCGTAAACGCTCCGGTGGTGGCCACGTTGGACGCCGCGCTGCCGGAGATAGTGCCGATGAGGGCAGAGGCCACCACCGCCACCTTGGCCGGACCGCCTGTCATCCTGCCGCCCAGGCCTAGGGCGAGGTCGTTGAAGAGCTTCCCTAAACCGCTCCTCTCCAGCACTGCGGCCAGAATAACGAAGATGATGAGGAAAGAGGAGGAAACCTCGATGGGTATGCCGAAGATACCCTGGGCGGTGAGGTACATTTGATAGATAATTCGTTGGATTGTATAGCCCCTATGGGACAGGACACCGGGCATTATCCTTCCGAAGTAGGCATAGAGAAGGAAGATTATTCCCAACGCGAGAAGCTGCACGCCCACCGATCGCCGGCAGGCCTCCAATACCAGAAGGATGAGAATCCCGCCGAAAATGTAGTTATCCAGCGTAGCCACGCCGGCCCTTATCAAGAAGGCGTCTCTTGATATAATTGTGTAAACCGTGACTATCACTGTGACAATGAATAGGCCGATATCCACAAAGCTGGGTCGATCCTTGGGCGATTTTCTCGTCGCCGGAAAATATAGCCATACAAGGCCTAGGATAAAGCCCACGTGGAGCGCGCGATGTTTTATAGCCTCGGGCATGCCGAAACGAGCCGTGTAGAGATGGTAAGAGATAAATACGATTGAGATTACCGCGATCACTATCTTCCAAAAGGGCTGAAAGTTCCTTCTATACCGGGACTCCACCTCGACTTTCTGTATCAGTTTGTCCACATCGACCGGAGAATCGCCCTGAGGAGAAATCTCCTCCCTGTTCTTCTTCACACAACACCTCGCTTGGTTATTTCTCTAGAGATGCAGGCCCCGAGGTCTAGGATATAAATCCCACCAAGGCAACGCATGCTCGCAATCGCTCCAATTATATCCTATATCATATATGATAAATTATATCATGGGTTTCCATAGCGCGCAAGGGTGCAAATCAAGGCACTCCGTATCTCGAGGAAACTGGTGGTGGTGAGGAACAAAAATCAAGAATTCCGGATAAAGGCCTTTATCGTTCTCGATTCTCCGTTTTCCAAATGCATTTTCACGCTTTCGGCCACCGCATCCGCATTTCGGGACAACAGAGCGTCGACGATGGCCAGGTGCTCAGCCAGGACTTCATCGACAACTTGCTTATGCATCTGTACCGAGCCTTCGGGGAAATAGCGAATTCTGATGGACATCTGGTGGACCCTTCGAATGCTATCCCGCAACACGTTGTTGGAAAGGTGGATATAAAGAGTATCGTGCAGTTTGGTATCTGAAGCCACGTAGCGATCATTATCGAAAGGAGTTACCTTCATATCCTCGATTTCTTTTCTCAAGGCGAAAAGGTCGTTCTCGGGGATAAGGAGGCAACTTTTCGCGGCAGCGTATGGTTCGAGGAGGAGGCGCATCTCCCAGTTGTTTCTTATATCCTTGGTTTCTATGTCCGTCACCATTGCGCCTTTGTTGGGGACAAGAGTGACAAGCCCCTCGGCCTCAAGCCTTACCAAAGCCTCGCGAACAGGCGTGGCGCTTACTCCGAAATCCTCGGCGAGTTTATCTATGGGAAGCATTGCTCCGGGCATATAGTTGTTCTTCATTATCGATTCTCGCAAAGCTTCATAAATCTGGTCGCGCATAGATAAGGTGACGATCTTTCGCATTCAGGATGCCTCTATGGTATAGAATATTTTATGTCACAATTACTGTGTTTTGAGTATAATATATCATCGATTCTACTTTGGACACAAGAGAAGATACCCCACGGCGCGCCATTCATTCGCAGGATAGTGGAACTTAGCCTGAGGTCATGTACTTTGAATTGGAACGATTCTCCCTTGCCTAGCTATTCTACTTATGCTAGTATATATAATATAGGATGTTTAATATATTTTGTCCCGAACGACGACCAAAGGAAGTAGTATGGGTACAGTCTCCGAACAGTTGATCGCAAAGTTTAAAGAAAGGGGAATGCGTTTCGTATTCGGTGTCCCCAGCGGTTCATGGCTTTATTATATGGAAGCTATGCGTAAGCAGGGCTTAGATTTCGTCCTTGTGGCCAATGAGGCCAGCGCCGGCTTTATGGCCGATGTCTGCGCCAGATTGACCGGAATTCCCGCAGCCTGTTATGGTACTGTCGGCCCCGGCGCGACCAACCTGAGCACCGGCGTGCTCGGAGCCTACCTCGATCGATCGCCGATGATCGCGCTCTCCAGCGAGCCTCCCGAGCATATGTTGGGCCGCACCGTACAGATGGCCTTCGATCAACAGGCGTTTTTCAGGCCACTCACCAAATGGACGACAAGGCTCTCCGCCAAAAGGCTGGATCAGATAGTCGATCAGGCTTACAGGATCGCCCTTTCCGAAACTCCCGGCCCGGTCCATATCGGCCTGACCGAGGATATAGGCGGCAGGGAGGCGGTTTCCCCGGGAAGCTCGACCCAAATTCCGGGAAGCCTTTCAAAGCCGGTCCCCGCTTCAGAAGCCCTGCTTAAACAGCTGGAAAAAAGTTTCAACGCCAGCAGGAAACCCCTGATCGCCGTAGGCCTTTCGGCGGTTCGCGCCAAGGCGGGTCCGCTCATCGCCGCGATTGCCGAAAAACACCGCATCCCTGTGGTCCTCACACCCATGGCCAAGGGTATCCTATCCGAAGACCATCCATGGTACGCCGGCGTCCTCTTCCATGCCCTCAGCGACAGGGTCGCCGAAACCCACAAGCAGGCCGACCTGGTCATAGGCGTGGGCTACGACCCGGTGGAATTCAACTACGAAGATTGGATGCCCAAAGCGCCGCTGCTCAGCCTGGATACGGTGGAAGCGGATATCGACCGCTCAACCTATTCCGGCGTCTGCGATATCGTCGGTGACATAACCACTTCCCTGGGCTACCTTGCGTCCCTGCCGGCAAAATCTACCGAGTGGGACCAGGGGGCTCTCGAGGAGAGAAAGGAAAGGATGTTCGCCGATCTCGCCCCACCCGAAGGCAGCTTCGGTCCCAGGGCGGCGCTGGCCATTCTTCGCGAAATCCTGCCCCAGGACGGCATAATGACCTGCGACGTGGGCGCCCACACACACCTCATCGGCCAAGCCTGGAGGACCCCGGAACCCGGCTTGCAGATAATGACCAACGGCAATTCCTCCATGGGATTCGGCGTGCCTTCGGCCATTGCAGCCAAGCTCTGCCGGCCGGACAAGAAAGTAGCCTGTGTCAGCGGAGACGGCGGTTTTCTCATGATGGCAGGTGAGATGGCCCTTGCCCGTCGAAGAAGGCTGCCGATCGTTTTCGTCATCCTGGCGGACCAGAATCTGGAACTGATCCGGCTCAAGCAGGCCAGGAAAAACTTCGAAAGTTATTCAACGGTGCTGTACGAAGACGAATGCCCGACGCCGAATTATATTTTCGGCGTTCCCGTCCTTCGCGCCGATACCGCGGAAGAGTACAGAAAAGCCCTCCTGAAGGGCTTCGAGACCGATGGGCCGGTGATCGTGGAAGCCCATATCGATCCTTCGGAATATTCCCAGCTCATAATGCGCAAGCATAAATAAGGAGAAACCCATGCAGAATAACGATAACGCAGCCCCGTTCAATCCCGAATCCCTCATGGCCGAACGGCTGGGGAAGGTTCCGTTTTCCGGAATACGGAAGGTTTTCGACAAGGTCAAGGAGCTGGAAGCGGCCGGCAGGGATGTGATCCACTGGCAGATAGGCCGGCCCGACTTCGATACCCCCGCCCACATCAAGGAAGCGGCCATCGAGTCCCTGCGCAAGGGAGAGGTGCACTACGCCCCGAACCTGGGAACGCCCGCCCTGCGCAAGGCCATCGGCAACCGGACCACAATCGACACAGGCGTAAAAGTAAATGGAGAAACCCAGTCCATCGTCATGGCGGGAGCCAACGAAGGCATCATGGTTTCGATGCTCGCCTTCATCAATCCCGGCGACGAAGTCATCATCGCCAACCCCAACTGGCACCACTACAAATCCTGCGTTTCCCTGGCCGGCGGAATTCCCGTCGAGGTGGACGCCAAGGAATCCAACGGTTTTGTCCTCGACCCTAAGGACGTGGAAGCGAAAATCGGCCCCCGCACCAAGATGCTCTGCATAACTTCGCCGGGGAACCCCACCGGAGCGGTTCAAAGCGCCGAAAGCCTGCGGGAGCTGGCCGATATCGCCAAACGTCACAACCTTCTCGTCCTTTCGGACGAAATCTACGCCAGGATTTACTACGGCAAAACTCCCGTCTCGCCGAGCATCTATTCCGTCCCCGGAATGGCCGAGCGGACGATCATCATCAACGGTTTCTCGAAAACCTACTCCATGGACGGATGGCGACTCGGCTGGACCGTGGCTTCCGAACAGCTTACCCGGGCGCTTTTAAAGGTAAGGCAATATACCACCGTTTGCGTAAACACATTTATCCAAGCCGGCGCCGCCCTCGCCCTGAGTGCCGACCAAGCCTGCGTCGACGAAATGCTGGGGCAGTTCGCCGCCCGAAGGCGGATATTGCTCGAAGGATTCAAAGCTATCCCCGGGCTCAAAATCGCCGAGCCTCTGGGCGCTTTTTATCTTTTTCCCAACATAAGCGCATTCTCTCCAAACTCGTCCGAGCTGGCGGACTACCTGCTTTCCGAGCATGGCATAGCCACGGTGGCGGGAAGCGTCTTCGGATCGGCCGGCGAAGGTCATATACGCATAGCCTACTCCTGCTCCACCGACGAGTGCGCCCGGGGCGTGGACAGGCTCGCCGAAGCCCTGGCGGCCTTCAAGGCGCGCGGCTAGACCCCAAGGCTTTTTGTGCCACAAATTGACAACCCAGGGGAAGCTATCTATAGTTAAAGGATACTTTTTCCCCTTGGAGCGAGGATGGATTCGATTCCCGAACGCTATAAGCCCCTGCTTTCCAAACTGCTGGAGGGCGAAAACAAACCTTCCCTGCTGTCGGAGAATAATGTCTATCAGGAAGGCCGGGGCGAAATTCTTCCTTATATCGACCAGATATTGGAAGACCATCTGCTCTCCAATTCCCGCATCGAAGGATTCGAACATCTAAGCGAGCTTTACGCCCGGGCTCTCAAAGGCGAATCCTGCCTCCTCCTGGTCGAGCATTACTCCAACTTCGACCTTCCCGTATTTCATTATTTGTTACGCAAACAGGGCGACCCAGGCAAGGCCATAGCCGACACGATCGTCTCGATAGCAGGGATCAAGCTTTCCGAATCGAATCCCGCGGTCAATGCCTTCGCCAAGGCTTACACAAGGCTCGTCATCTATCCCAGCCGCTCTTTGGAAATCATTAAAAAGCGCTTTATGGAACCGGGGAAACTCTATCACGAAATAAGAAGAAGCATGGCTATCAACAGGGCGGCGGTAAAAAAGCTGGCCGAACTCAAGGGCTCGGGCCGCCTGGTTCTGGTCTTTCCGGCCGGCACGAGGTTCAGGCCCTGGGATCCAGGATCGAAAAAGGGTGTTCGGGAGATCGCTTCCTATATCAAGAGTTTCGACAATTTCTGCCTGGTGGCCATAAATGGGAACATCCTCAGAATAAACCCCTCCGGCGAGATGGAAGACGACCTACTCCACAAGGATAGGGTTATATTTACCGTCGGAAATGTGTATAAGAGCGAAGCGCTCATTCAACACGTAAAGGCCGCCCATCATTTCAAAGAAGATAAAAAGCAGGAATTGGTGGACCATATCATGGAAGACCTGGAGAAGATGCACGAGGAGACGGAGAAAAAACGACTTTCCGATTCCGGGACTGCTATGTAATCGGCGCTTGCCGGGGCGCTAGCGGGGTCCGAAGAGACGCTTCGCCGGGTTTATTCCAAACCGAAGAACAAAATAGAGCCATGACCAGAAAAAGCCCGCCAGATGGGTGAGGTGGGCGACGGAACTTCTGAAACTGAAAAGCTGCGACGCGATTTCGATGCCGGCATAGCCGAGAACGAGAATCGGAGCCCGGACGGGGAGAATCCCGTAGAGAAAAATTCTCGCCTCGGGATTGAGCACGGCGAAAGCCAGGAGCAGGGCGTATACCGCCCCCGACGAACCCAGAAGCATGGTGTACCAGGATCCGGTGGCCACATAGATGCCGAAGGATGTTATACCCGCCAGGGTCCCAGTCAAAAGGTAGAAAAGCAGGAACTCCTTGCTCCCCATGCTTCGTTCCACCGCCGTGCCGAAGATGAACAGGCCGAGCATGTTCACCAAAAGATGGGATATGTCGGCGTGGGCGAACATATAGCTAAGGATTTGCCATACGAATCCCGACAGCAGGGCGGCCGGATTGAGGGCCATGTATACCTTGATCAAGGGAAAGACATATCCCAGGGCGAAAAATAGAATATTGGCCGCGATCAGGTATAATGTGGCATTGAAGTAGCTGTATCGAAAAGGTTTTCGTATCATTGTTAAAGCCGGCATTCATATATGATACGAAATTTACAGCCCCGGGAAAAGCCTATCGATGCATACCCCCGGCTCGCTCGCCCCCCGCCGTCAGAGACTGAATCATGGCGGTGAGCTGGCTTAAGGTAAAAGGCTTGGATAAGAGCTCGTTCATTCCCGAAGCCCTGCAGCGTTCCAGTTCCTGAGTCCCTACCTTCGCGCTCATGCCGACAATTTTCGTTTTGGCTGAAGCCTTGGAGGACCGTATCAGTTTGCTGGCCTTAAGGCCGTCCATCCCGGGCATAAAACAGTCCATAAAAATTATGGCAAAGTCCTTGGAGGTGCTTCGGGCGAGGGCTTCCTCGCCCGAAGCGGCGAATTCTGGTTCGTAGCCGCGAAGCGCCAGCATGCGCCCCATGATGTCCCGGTTAGCCTCGCTGTCGTCGACAACCAATATGGAAACAGCCTTCGGGTTTGGCGCCGTCCTGTATTCGCGCCGCTTTTCTTTAGCCGAATCGGGAGCCGGCGGCGGCTCTTGCTCCCGCAGAGGCTCCGGCCGGGGTCCGGTCTTACCTTCATCCTCCACTATCCTCAGGCGGGCGAAAAGGTCTTTAGGATCGCCGGAGAGCATGACGTCGGGCATGTAGAGCTGGCCCTTGACCGAGGGACCTTTGAACTGGATCGTGATCGTCTCCGACGGAGTCGGGGGCTGGATAGGCGAAGACGAGGGCATGGGCGCGGAGCCCGTCGCCGCCGAAGAATGAGGCTCCCGCGTCGACTCCTGCGTCGCCTCCCGAGCCGGCTCTGGCATCTCCGGAGGCATTTCATCGGATACAATTTCAGGCGCGTCCGTCTTTGCGGATTCCGTAGCCGCCCGAGCTTGAGGCTGCGTGGCCTCCGCCGGTCTAACGGCGTCCGGGGACCGCGCCGACCTTTCCCTTGCTTGACGGCCCGCGGCACCGTCGAAAATTTCCGGAAAGGGAGACGCGGATTTTTTGCCCTGCCCGCCGGGGAGGGGAAACACTACTTCCACGGCCCTGTCGACGCGATTGCCGGTCCTCTCCCTGCTTTTCAACAAAGCGAATAAAAAAACCGCCCCGGCCAGCGCCGCCACCCCGAGAAAATAGAGGGCGGGGCTTAAGGCCAGCCAGCCTCCGGCCGGCAGCACATAAAGACGCCAGGCGAGGCCCTGCAGATTCAAGGGAGCTGAGGCCACTCCCTGTCTAAAGGCCGCGATTTCTCCGGCGATCATGATACCGGAAGCTCCGCCTCCTTTCCCGTCGACGGCGGAGCCTCCTTTCTGGGCGGCGGACGCGGGCCGCTCCTCGGCGGAGAGGGCAAAGGCAAATCCAGGATATGAATCCTTTCCAATCCATGGTTCCATGAGGCTGTCGAAATCCAGGGTAAGGCTGACAAAGCCCCAGAACTTTCCGGAGTTGAAGACCGGGTACCGGAGGAAGAGCACGGAGCCTCCGTCCAGGGATTCGAAAGGTCCGGAAAAAACCGGCGCCTTTTGTTCCATGGCCAAGGTCAGGGCGTCCCGCCGCTCCGGATTCGAGAGAAGATCATGACCGACCAGGGATTCGCCATCTTTGACGGGAAAATGATAACGGACCAGCGCCGAGGGAGCGACGCTCACCCCGGTGACATAAGGAGCAAGGGACAACATAGCCGTGGCTATTCGGGCGACTTCTGATTCAGGTAAATCGGCATGCCTGGAAATGGAAGATGCCAATACCGAGGCTTCGTCCCTGAGCCCGACCAGATGTTTTTCCACCTCGGAGGCGACCCTGAACGCGACGCCCGAACAAAGATCCCGTTCGGAGGAGCGGAAGCGCACTACGATGCCGGTGAAAACCGCCATGACGCAGGCCGCGTAAAGCAAGGGCAGAATGAGCGCGGGGAAGGGCGAAGGCTTAAGCCTGGCGGTTTTTGTTGTCGTTTCGGTCACACTCCGTTCCTCTGGGTCAACATCTTACCCTGAAAGGAAAAGACCCGCAAGAAAGCCCGAAGGACGCCGTTTGGCCGCGGCGATGTCCTGCGGCCCATAAAGGACATGAAAAGGGGCTGTCCCGGATACGTCCAAGACAGCCCCTCGAAGGCGCCGATCGGAATTGAACCGATGCATAAAGGTTTTGCAGACCTCTCCCTTACCACTTGGGTACGGCGCCGATGTGGGGCACACTATAGCCTGGGCGCCCCTTCTCTGTAAAGAGCTTCGAGGTTTCGCCCTCAGGAAGCGCTGCCCTGGGGCTGCGCAGCCTCGGCGATCTTCGGCTCCTTCTTTTTCTTGTTCCTCGTATACCACCAGGCCACGAATCCGCTGGCGATATAGATGGTCGAATAGGTTCCGGATACCATGCCGACGAAGAGCGCCAGGGCGAAATCCTTCATACTGCCGGTGGTGAAGAAAAACAGAGCCAGGACCGTGAGCATGGTCGTGGCGGTTGTTATGATCGTTCGGCCCAGGGTGAGGGTAAGTGAATAATTGACCACATCCATGAACTTTTCGTTCGGCTGCAGTTTTTTCTGTTCCCGGATCCGGTCGAACTGCACGATCGTGTCGTTGATCGAGTAGCCCAGAATTGTGAGGATGGCGGCTATCGTCATCGAGCTGAACTCCATCCTCGTCCAGACGATAAATCCAACCATCACGATAGCGTCCTGGGCGATGGCCAGGACAGCGCCGATGGCATAGCCGGCCTTAAAGCGGATGAGGGAGTAGAGGAAAATCAGCAAGAGGGTGGCGCCGACCAATAACAGGGCGGTACGGGACAGGCCTTGGGAATACCGGGCTCCCACGAAGTCGGTCTTGAGGACGACAACCCTATCCTGACCGAAAACTGCCTCGAGGCCCGAGACGAGGGCCTGCCTGGCGGTAGCGGAGAAATTGGGATCCTCCCCCGAATCTTCGACCCGAATCAGATAGCGCTGGCTGGATTCGGGTTTCAAGGTCTGTACCGAAATTTTTCCAAGCCCGACTATCGCCTCACGTACCTTGTCGATAGTGGAAAAAAGCTCGCCCTCCCCGGAAGCCGCCCGATGAAGTTTGATCGGATTCTTGCTTATAAGGGTATTGCCCTGCGAAGTAGGAATTAGAAGCGTCGACGGATAGCTTTCCTGGGCGGGATCGATGGACAACTCAATACCGGCTTCGGCAGCCAGGGCTCCCGCGAGATCCTTGATCGTTCCATAGTTCTGATAGCTTAAAACCACCGTACGCTGCTCGATTTCAGCTCCGGAGAATACCAGCGTGAGATTTTCGCCCGAGATTCTAAGCTCGGCGTTGCCTTTGCCGGAGTACCCCACGCTGCCGACCGGATAGGCAAGCTGCACAGTCTGGTTTATACCCGCCTGGAAGTCGACGCCGAGATTAAATCCCTTTGTGGCGTATCCAACAATGCTAAAGAGGATCAACCCCGCCGAGATTATGGCGGCGGGTATGAAAAATCGGCTGAATCGGATGACGCGTTTCATTTATTTGATCCTCCAGCTGATGGAGACGTTCTTCTGCTTAAGGACGTCGGTACCGAAATCGAAGATGAGCCTGGATACGAAGAGGGAAGTGAAAAGGCTGGTCATATTGCCGATGGCCAAGGAGATGGCGAAGCCCTGGATGGCTCCCGAACCCAGCTGGGCCAGGAAGAGGGCCGCGATAATCGTGGTGATATTGGAGTCCATGACCGCCCAGAAGGTTTTGTGGAAGCCGGCATCGATCGCCGCCTTCCTCGACTTGCCTTCCCGTATCTCTTCCTTTATGCGCTCGAAAATGACCACGTTCGCGTCAACGGCCATGCCCACGGTGAGCACAAAGCCGGCCAGCGAAGGCAGGGTAAGGGTGAGCTTAAAGGCGGTAAGCACCGAGAGCATGACATAAAGGTTGATGACCTGGGCAAGGGTGGCGTTGACGCCGGCGCTCTTGTAGAAGGCGAACATGAAGACGAAGACGGCCAAAAGACCGACGATAATCGCCCGCTGGCCCTGGGCTATGGAATCCTCGCCGAGGGAGGCGCCGATAGCCTGCTGGTTGGCGACGCTCAAGGAGAGGGGAAGGGCTGCGGTTCTGAGCAATGTAGCCAAGTTCTGGGCTTCCACCGCGTCGAATCCCGATATGCGCACCGACTCCCGTATGGGTTCCTGGATCGTGGCGTAGGATTTGACCCTGTCGTCCAGCATGACCGCCAGGGATTTACCCACGTTGGCGCTGGTCAGCCCGTAGAAAAGATCGCCGCCTTCCTTGTCGAGCACGAAATTCGTCTCGGGCCTTCCGGTGATCGGATCGCTGGAAACGGTGGCGCTCTGCACATGGCTGCCGTCCAGCCCGGGTTTCGCCTCGAGCACGAGGTATCTGCCGGTGAACTCGTCCAACCCGTAGTTGTCCTTGGTATATACCTTCCGGATGATCTTTCCCTCGGGGATAATGCCGGGCACGGAGACCGTCATAGTCCTCTCGTCGACCCCGAGGGGATTGGTCGCCAAATACGAATCGAGGGCAGCGCTGGCTTCGGAGTCTACGATATAAAAAGCCAGGTTACCCTTGCCCATGATAATGGAGTTGATCCGCTCCGGATCTGCGGTCCCAGGGATTTCGACATAGATCTGATCCTCGCCCTGCCGGCGAATAACCGGCTCGGTGAGACCGAACTGATCGATGCGGCTGTTGAGCACTTCCACAGCCCGCTGCATGGCGTCTTCCCGATCAGCCGCGGTCAGCTCCCGGCCGAGCCTTTCGGCGAGAATTTCCATATCGGCCTGTATGACCACCGACATTCCGCCGGCCAGGTCCAATCCAAGCTGAAGGGCGTTGCCGTGGCGCTTTTTCAGATCCAGCGATCGCTCCCTGTATCTGGCTTCGACGGCGTCGAACATTGCACGCTCGCCGGAAAAGGCCGCAAGGATATTCGATGCGTTCCACTGGCCGGGGAGGGGTTTCTTTTTATCCTTGTAGGCTTTTTTCGCCACCTGCGTCACAAGCTCGTACTGCCTGGACAGGTCGGAAGCATCTCCGGCGAGGGCCCTGGCCTTTATATCGGTAAGCGCCGAATACGCCATTCTGCGGGAAAAGTCCCTGATCTGCTCGCGGGATCCAACAGCCACCGCCTGATCCTCTTTCGGAGTCAGGAAGTACCAGTGAATCGTCGGAAACAGGAAGGCGAAGGCGACGGCAATCACCAGGATTACGATGATCAGACGACGGATTTTACTCATTCCGGTAACTCCACTTTGTAAGCGTAAAACCCGAGTCCTATCCGCGGCGCCATGGCACAACGCCGCAGGTCCTCGGCCGAGGACCTGCGGCGGCAGGGAATCGGGCCTTCTAAGGCTATTTCTTTTCTTCTTCGGACTTCTCTGCTGTTTTTTCGGTCTTCTGGGGCTTCTCGGCCGCGGGAGCGGGTTCCTCGGCGGCTTTTTCCTCGACCTTCGAGGCCGAGACGGTGGCCACTGCGGACTTGGAGAACTCGATCCTGCAATCGTCATCGACTTTTACGACAACCGTGCCTTCCTTGACCGCATGGACAGTGCCGTGGATTCCGCCGATGGTGACAATCCGGTCGCCCTTCTTGACGGCCTCGATCATCTTCTTCATCTCTTTCTGCTTCTTATTCTGGGGGCGGATGATGAGGAAATAAAACACCACGAATACAAGGCCGAAAGTGACGAGGGTGGAAACCATCTGACCGCTCGAGCTGCCTGCCGCGGCCTGGAGAAGTACCAGGCCCTGGGAGATAGAATTCATATTCAATCCTTTACGTAAAGATTCGAAAAAAATTAGCACGGATAGCTAAGACTCGTCAAGCTGAAGGCCTAAAAGGCCTCGGGCCGGAAGGGCCTTCAAGCGCTGATAACGGTGCCCGCCCTTCCCTCCACGGCGAGGCTGGCGTTCTCCATGGAAGTAATGATCACCTCGGCTCCTCCGCGTTTTACAAAGTCGCAGGCGGCCTCGATCTTAGGGCCCATGGATCCCCTGGGGAACTGGCCCTCGGCCAGGAAACGCTCGCATTCCGTTACGCTCAACCTGTCGAAAAACCGCTGATCCGGTTTTTTGAAGTTGATCGCCACCTTTTCGACCCCGGTCAGTATTATAAGTTGATCCGCGGCTATGAGGCTGGCCAGGAGCGCGGAAGCCCTATCCTTGTCTATGACGGCGTCCACGCCTTCCAGGCTGCCATCCTTTTCCCGGCAGACCGGGACACCGCCGCCGCCCGCGGCGATGACTATTTTCCCGTCCCGGAGCAGATCCCTGATCGTCTCCTTTTCCACCACGTCCAGAGGCAGGGGGCTGGGCACTACCCTTCTATAGCCTCTTCCCGGATCTTCCTTGATGATCCATCCACGGGCGGAAAGTTGTTCGACCTGCTCGGCCCTGTAAAAAGGACCCACGTACTTGGTCGGGTTCAGCATGGAAGGGTCCTGGGGGTCCACCACCACCTGGGTGATCAGGGTGACCACTTCCTTGCGGAGCCCCGCCTTGTTGAGGGCATTTGCCAAGCTCTGGGCGATCATATAGCCCATGGAGCCTTGGGTATCCGCCACGATCACCCCCAGGGGCGATGGAGGGACCTGAGAACTGGCGGCTTCGTTGCGGATAAGATGGACCCCCGCCTGGGGCCCATTGCCGTGGGTGAGCACTACCCTATGCCCCTGGGCTATCATATCGACAATGGCGGTCAAACTTTTCCGCGTATTGGCGAACTGCTGGGTTATGGTGCCCTCGGTGCCTTCTTCGATTATCGCGTTGCCGCCCAATGCGACCACGATCGTCTTGCGCTCTTTCATCGTAGTTCCCCTTTTGTTCAATGACGCGAAAAGCCCCGCCGCTATGGCCGCGGCTTGTTCAACCGCGGCGAACTCCAAGTATATCATTTTACCCAAGGCTGGCAAGGCGAAATCGAAAATAAGGTCTTTCTATATAAATATTTATAATTTATGAATATTTATCCTTATCCTGGGATCGGGGGGCGAGCGCCCCTGGAGTTTCTCCGTCGCTTTGTTCGTCTGCCCACGGGGAAAAGGGAATCCCCCGATCGGGGCGCTCGCCCCGGTCCTCGATTGGTTGTATACTGGTACTATGCAAATAGTGAGAGCCCCGGTCCTGGGCATGTGCATGGGTGTGCGCAGGGCCGAAGAAAAGGCGAAAAAAGCGGCCCAGCGGGCCAAGGAGCTTTCGAAGCCCGTTTTCACCTACGGCCCCCTTATCCACAATCCCCAGGCGGTTAAGGCATTGGAGAGCCTGGGAGTAAGGGTGCTGGAGCCCGAAGCCTTCGAACGAGGAGAATTGGAAGGGAAAGCCAAGGGCTCGATCGTGGTCATCAGGGCTCACGGGGCCCCGCCCGAAGCCCTGTTGCGCCTGAATTCCCTGGGCGTCGAGGTGGTGGACGCCACCTGTCCCCGGGTGCTCAAAAGCCAAAAAAAGGCCGCGTCGCTCATAGAGAAGGGCTTTTCCCTGGCCATAGCGGGGGATCGGTCACATGGAGAAGTAACGGGAATACTGGGGTACGCGCCGGGCGCCGTGGTGGTTCAAAACGCCGCGGAGGCCGCGGTTCTTGCCAAGGAATGGGAACGCAGGCCCGTGGCTCTCATCGCCCAGACCACGATAAAGAAGAGCGAGTACGACGCCATAGCGGCCCTGTTCGAAGCCCACTGCCCCTCGTTTTTAGCCTTCGACACCCTCTGCCCGGCCACCGCGGAACGCCAAAAAGCGCTCAAGAAGATGGCCGGAGAGGTGGAAGCGCTACTCGTCGTGGGGGGCAAGAACTCCGCCAATACACAGCGGCTTTTCATGGCCGCCAAGGAAACCGGGAAACCAGCCTGGCATATCGAAACCGCCTCCGAACTACCGAGGGAAATCTTTGGATATACCTCGGTGGGGCTTACGGCGGGAGCATCCACCCCCGATTCGGTGGTGGACGATGTGGAATCGACACTGATGAAAGGAGAATACGATGGACCTGCTTCCTGAACTGCTGGGGCGAAGAGCCCGGAGGGCTTTATCGAACGAGGCCTTGGACAGGGCTGTTGTTTCCAGACTACTAAAGGCCGCTACTTTGGCGCCTTCCTGCTTTAACAATCAGCCCTGGCGCATCCTCGCGGTTGAGCGGAGCCAGGAAGGTCCGGAATACCGGAGCCTGGCCGAATCCCTCACCACGGCCAACGCCTGGGCGCTGGAGGCCCCCCTTCTGCTTGTCTTCGCCACCGCGGCGCACCTGGATTGCAGACTGGACTCGGGGCGGGATTACGCCTACTTCGACCTGGGACAGGCAGCCATGGCCTTACAACTTCAGGCCCAAAGGGAAGGTTTGTACGCCCACCCCATGGCCGGATTTTCCCCTTCCAAACTCAAGAGCGCCCTCAAAATACCTCCCGAGCTGGTTCCGCTTTGCCTGATCGCGGTAGGCAAGCCCGGCGATCCGGAAAAACTCGCCGAAGGCCCGCGCAAAAGCGAATTCTCGCCCCGCAGCAGAAAAGCATTGGGCGAAGTCGCCTTTTCCGGCGATTTTTCGACCCCCTGGGCCTAAGGAGCTTAGGCTCGGACCCGGCAGTTGACCTCAGACCGATATTTACCCCTTTCCGAGGTCGTGATAGTGTGAACCCCATGGCGCTCAACAAGGTGATCGGCATATGCGGAGGGTCGGGGTCGGGCAAGACGACCATAGTCCGAAAAATTTCCGAACTTGTCTCGGACTTCGTTTTCATTCCCCAGGACAGTTACTATAAATCGGCGGAGTTCATTTCGAACGCCAACATCACGGCCTTTAACTTCGATCATCCCGACGCCTTCGACAATCCCCTGATCATCGAACAGCTGAGCGCCCTCAAGCGCGGCGAGCGCATCGAAATGCCCACCTACGATTTCGTTCATCACCGCAGAACCGAGGAGACGGTAAAGGTATCGCCCAAGAAGGTGGTTATCTTCGAGGGCATCATGGTATTCACCAATAAGGATGTCCGGGACCTCATAGACCTTAAGATATTCGTGGACACCCCCGATGATATCCGTTTCATCCGAAGACTGATTCGGGATATAAAAGAACGGGGAAGGACAGTGGACTCGGTGGTCGAACAGTATCTGAACGTCGTAAGACCGGGACACTATCAGTTCATAGAACCCACAAAGGCCTACGCCGACATAATAATTCCCGAGGGCGGCGCGAACGAACGGGCCCTGGACGTCCTTGTTTCCTTCATCAATTCAGTGATCAACACCTAAAGAACCGTCCGGAAAAACTGCAGGCCCACTCAGCGCGCATCGAGCAGGGCCTGCAGCCTTGCCTTGATCTCCGAAAAGCTCAGCCCCTTGGAACTCGCCCAGTCCCGTATGGCGGCCAAGTCATGGCCTATCTCCCCGCCGGTCGTCGATTTTATCTGATCCTCGCTCAAGCCCCAGGTCTTGATTTCCTTAAACGTCGTCTTGCCGGTTATGGTCCCCGGCACGGCGCCTTCGCCCGTACTCTCCCCACCTGATTTGGCCGGACTGGGCGTATGTACCGTGGTGCTCGTGGTGGGCGTGGCGGCATCGAAAACCGGTGAGGCGGGAAGATCGGCCTGAACAATCTTTGGGACCGCGACGGCGGAAGTCTTCGTAGCTGCCGGGGCTCCTGGACTATCGCCCGTCGCCGGTGGAATATCCGTTGCAGGTTCCGCGCTCTTCGTCGCCGGGACGCCCTGTACCGCTCCCGGTGTATAAGCCCTGGCCGCCGCCTCTTCTATAAACTCGCTTGAAGCCTTTCCCTCGGTCCGGAGCACTTCGATAGCCGAGAAGGGAAGAATGGTACTCCCTTCGGGAGCATGGGGCAAACCGGTTAAAAGGCTTACAAACAATCTGACCGCGTCTGTACCAATCTCGGTTCCTTCGGGCAGGGAGGCTTCCCCATAAATCGACTCCAGGGTATTCACTTTTGTCGTCGGATCGCTCGCACCAAAGGCTTTCAGCGCAAGTTCCACATCGAAGTTAAAAGCCCTGGCCACATCGTCCCAGGTATAGGAGCCGCGGATGTCCAAAGGGTTGGGCATGCCGGCGAACTCTCCTTCGCGGATGGCCACAGGCTGTTTCGTGCTTTCGGTTTTCCAAAGCCCGACGAGTTTGGCGCCTCCGATGCCCGCGGCCAGGAGGACGACAACAAAAACACCCAAGGGTTTATAGGTAATTTTCATTTTTCCCCTCCAAGGTTTTTCTTGCCGGCCTTCGCCGTTTCCTGGCCGAAGGTATCCTTGACCTGCCCGGGGAGCGCGAGCATATCCACCGTCGCCGGTACCGGACAGGCCGCCTCGCTGCTGCATTCGAGGCAGCTTATGCATTGATGATCCCGTACCACTTTTGCGGTGGAAACCTGGATGTTCATGGGACAGGCCCTGTCGCAGGCCTTGCAGGAAATGCAGGTCGGAGCGTTTCGCTTGATGCCGAATATCCTGAAAAGATTGAAAATTCCCAAAACCGCCCCATAGGGGCAGGCATATTTGCAAAAGGGTCGTTCCACAAAGAGAGAAAGGGCTACTACCAGAGCCAGGGCTATGTAGCCGGTGACCGCCACTTCTCCGGTCCATAAATTGAAGAGTGTAAAGTAAGGGTCGTAGTCCTGGAAAATCAGTTTTCCCGTCACCGCGGTCATGTAGCTGACCCAGGCCAGGACAAGGTATCGTAGATAACGCAGGACTTTGTCCAATTTAGTCGGCACGAAGGTATTGTATTTTTTGCGGAATATTTTTCTGCCCAAGGCCGCCAGCCACTCCTGAAAAGTACCGAAAGGGCAAACCCAACCGCAGATGACCGGTCCGAAAAGCAAGGCGAGAACGAGGGCTATACCCGCCAATACGAGCGAGGACTCATGCACTTTCTTGACCAGGGTCCCCACGTTCAGCAACTGCCAGATGCTGACGACTCCCCCGAAGGGACAAATCGAGTGGAGGGAAGCGTCGGGTATGACGGGGATCGTGATCCCCTTTTCCTTGAGCGCTCCCCCCGTGGCTGTTACCGCCACAATGACAAAAAAAACGATCTGCACGATCCGCCGCGCCTTGCGGCCACTTTTTTTTCCTAGCCCAGCTGTCTTCGCCTTCATGGTTCCTCCTGGATGAACACAGGAACAAATGCAGCTACCGTGCCAAATAAAATGTCTTTACTGTCCTTGAGCGTTTTTTATAATAGAACATATAATCCAATACCTATGGCGCTTTCTATATTCTATATCCTATTCAATGTCCAAGCCAGTTCAATGTCGGAAATAAAGACCTGTCCCGAAAGAGGAAAAATTTTCCCTTTATGCTTCCCTTTCCGATGCCAGGGGTAAGCTTTTCCCATTTGCAAATTGTCGTATAATTTACATTGAGTTTTCCCGCGGAACGTATACAATTCCATACGGCGGCCAACGCAGAGGAGAGGCTATGAAACTTTCAAAAAGTATTCTGCATATTGTGTTCCTATGGGTTCTACTTGCCAGCCTGCCGGCGCAGCCTGAGATCAGCCAAAAGCAGGACATCGCGATCTTTTCCCTTGGCTACTATGGATGGAACATACCCTACCAAGCCCTTGGCTCTATCGACGGAGAGATCCAGAAGGTGTTCTCCGACTTGGGCAGATTCACCATCCTTGGCGTTACCCAGCGTTTTTCTTCTTCCGACGTAAACAGTTTCATAGAGACGGTCAAACGCTCCAAACAGAGCGATTTCGTCATGCCGGAAAAATTCCAGTTCGGCGAATCCTTTCTTACCGAAGGAGAGTTCAACCGCCTGATAGGCGCATTTATCGTCGTCGTGCCCGTGGTGGTCGAATTCAATTCCTATTTCGATATTAAGAACCTCCGTTACCATACCAAGATAAAAACCAATATCACCTTCATCGATATAGCCTCGGGCGGCAGCGTTCTCGCCATAAAAACCGTCGAGAGTTCGGGCAGCAACGACAGAAATCAATACGAATCCATACATTCCGCCATTTCCTCCATCCCGGCCCAACTGCAGTACGAAGTGCGCTCAATACCCCAGTTTCAAATCAATACCCGCATACTCAGCGTACGCGGGTCCACCGTGAAACTTCAGATGGGTTCCGATATGGGGATCAGAAAGGGCGACGAGTACGCGATCATCGAATCCGCTAAGGTAGAGGGTTTCGACGATCTTAGGGAATCGGGGCTGATCGTCGTCAAGGATGTGGGCAGGGAAATTTCCACCGGGGAAGTGCTGTACAAGTCCATCAAGCTGAGCAAAGACACCCAGCTCAGGGAGATTCCCAGGTTGGGCAGCGAAGTGGATCTGTACCTTCACTCCATAGGCGACTCCAGCGCCGGTTCCCTCTTGCCAGGACTCCGGGCCACCGCCTCCCGGGGATTCTACGCCTTCAGACCTTTCGTGGCGGCGCAAATTCCCGTAGGGCTCATCAGCAGTTTTCTCATCGTCGAAATCTTCCCGGTCAACGCCCTTATGGGAGCTGAGTACCTTATCAACCTGGGCAGGCTTTCCTTCGCCCCCAGCGCGGCCTTCGGGATTTCTTATTTTTCGGTTACCTCGCCCTGGGTCACTACCGACACTGAATTTTTATCCCATGTGGGAATCCAGGCAGCGCTCAGACTGGCCTACCTTTTGGGTAGGAATTCCAGGATTTTCGCCGACCTGGGCTACGAAAGCTGGATCGCGATAACGGATCTTTTCGGCAATCGAAGCTATTCCGGACTGATGATCGGGGGTGGATTCACGTTCAAGCTCTGAGAATAGAGAAGGCAGGCAGGATAACAAAACTGGCGGGGAAAGGCGGAAAGGGTGTTCGGGGAAATACATGTTACTAGAATGGTCACTGCCCAAGGTCTTCTCGATAACGGCCGGTTGTGGACGAAAACGGCACCGACTTGGTAGCATCCTGTCGCATAAGACTTACTGCGAAGTTCTCTAATCTGTTAATCCCCCTAAGCCTATTATTATGTCCATAGGCTTACGGAAGCGAAGCCAGAATATCGTTGCCGAAGGACTGCGCCCCCAGGTCCCTAAGGGCGCTGCGCCTGGCCCCCGCCTCGTCGGACGCCAGGACCTGCCTGCTCTTGTCCGCGGAGTAGAGGGTGGCGCCGGAGCGCAGATCGACGATCGTAATGGAGGCGCTGGCCGAAGCCAGGAACATACCCGACTCCTTGCGCAGCCAGTCGATTCCCGCGCTGCCGTAGGCAAGCCTGAGCGTGCCCTCGGGCGCGGCGGCCCTCGCCTGGGCGACGAGGCGGTCCGGGGGGCCGGCTAACAGCGCAGGGTCGAGGCTGAGGCCTCGCACCGAAAATCCCTCCCTGACCAGGGTTTCGGCAAGTCCGGACTGGGTGGCACCGAGATTCGTGGGTTCTCCTTTCTCGTCCCTATCGACGATGAACAGGACCATGGGAATTTCGGAGGCCCCGGAGGTCACAATATAGGGGAGTTCGGCATATTTGGTCCTGATCTCGTCCTCCAGGGCGGCCATCTGGGGCTTGAAGCCCGGACCCACTTTGTCCAAAAGCTCCATGGAGGCGGAAAGGTCCAGTTGAACCAGAATTTTGCCCCGCCCCACGAAGTCCGGCGCGGGCAGGTCCAGATAGGCATAGCCCGAGGTATCGCTGATGAAAGATGCGGTTTTTGTCCCCAGCTGCCCGGAGGGCGTTTTCCGGGAATAGCCGATCATAAGGCTAGCGCCCGGCAGAGGTTTTCGGCCCTGGGCCCCCTCCCTGAATACACGGACAGCGATGGGTTCGGTATATGCCTTGCCCAAAAATCCTTGCAGGGATTTTCCGTCGCCGATCAGAAAGCCGATGCCGGCCACCTGGGCTCGGGCCTTATTGGCGTTGCGCTCCAGCTTGATTGAGGCGTTCTCCACTTCGGCGCCCGAGGCCGCGGCCATCGCCTCGATGTATTTCTTGACCGCATCCAAAGCCCTGCCTTCCGCGGCGAAGGCATCGCCCTCAGCCTCGGGCTTGGCGACAGCGTCGACTCGCTCCTTGAACAAGGCGGCTATCCGGGCCTTTTCCTTTTCCAGTTCCCTGGTCTCGTAGCGGGCCAGGATATAGGCCGTGGTTAGGCCCGTTTTCGATTCTTTTGCCAGATGCTTTTGGCTGACCTGAAAGCCGGTCAAGCGGGTATTGGACTCGGTCTCCACGGTCTGGCGAAGGTCGGCCGAATATGAATCCAGGGATGCCCTCGCCGTCGCGCTGGTGCTCACCCGTACATCCACGCCGATGTATTGCATGATTCCCGCGATAAGCCTGTCCGTCGCGTCGCCGATGGCGGTTGCCGGATCGCCCGCCGAGGCCGAGCCGGTGAAATAGGTATAGGTTCCGTCGGGAGAAGGCGGAGAAAGGGCCCATTGGGGCAGTTTCGGAGCCGTCGCGCAAGAAACGAGCATAGTCATCAGCAATAGCCGCGACAATGCAGGAAGTGTTTTTTTCATTTTATTCCCTTCCCATGAAGAACCGATGGACAAAACGGGCCAGCCGTCGGGAGCCTTTGAAAAAGGCTCCCGACGGCGAAGATCCCGCTTAAGAAATTATTATTTGCCGCTGAAGAAATCCTTGGCGACGGTGTTCTGCACCAGATCCATGGCCCGCTTTGTCTCGGGAGTGGGAGGCTCGGTACCTTCCAGGGCCTTGAGCATGATATCGAACTGCTTCTGGAGCATTTCCTTGGAGATGGTCCAGAGCTGAATAACCCTGTAGATTTGCTTGTCAGGCTTGTTGTCGGCGGTGAAGGTCTGCACCTTGACCCACCAGTCGGTGTCCTTTCTAAAACCCGAGTATTCCGCCTCCGACACGCTCGCCACGAAGCGCTCGCCATAGACTCCGAAATTCTTGGAATCGGCGTCGGCGACGTTGGCTCCCTTAAATGCGTCCTTTACCCTGGTGGAAAGATAGGAGGAGATCTCCGTCTGGGCCTGCATTCGCTCGGCGAGCAACTGCGCGCTCTGGAGATTTTGCGCTTCGAACTGGGCGATGAACACCACATAGTCCCGGTAGTCGGATATTTTTTCCACATCCTTGGACCCACCGATGATCGCCGTTTCCACCCAGCGCGGCGTCTTCACGCCGAAGGCGGTCCCCTTATCCTCGAGCAGGACCTCGCCCTTGCGCAAAGGCGCCTTGGTTGCACAGGAAAGGGCCGTGGACAGGACGAGAGCCACAACGACCATCACAACAAACCACTGACTTCTTTTCATCATCTTCCTCCTGATGTTTTTGCACTATAGTATAGCCTGGTCGAAGGCGGGCCGAAACACTTCCGCCATCGGCGCGGCTCCCGATTACCCTGTTCGGCGCGCCCTTTCAGTCAAGCGAGGCCTTTTCTCACTGTCATACTCACCTATAATCCGCTGTTGAAGGTGAAGGACTTGCCCCTCATATACACCAGGTACATGTCGGGCATCATCGCCGAAGCGGCGGCTTCGTAAATGGCTTCCTGCGCCTCGGCTTTGCTCATGAACCCATAAAGGGCAATGCGGGTTTCCCCCGGGGAAAAGGAAAGCTGCTCGGCTTCCTTGAATTTCCGACCCAGCGCCCGCACGAACTGGGCCGCCTGCTTGGCGTCCGGAATTTTCTGGGCGATAAGCTCGAAGCGGATACCCCTGGAGAGGGAAGCTCCGTAAAGCGCCTTGGATTGCTCGGTAACCTTGGGCATGGCCTGCCAGACACTTGCGGCCAAGGCGTTGGAAACCGCCGCCTCCAATGACACGGGACTAAAGGTGGGCGGGCTCATGAAAGCCACCGATCCGAGCAATACCGCGGTAGAGGCTTCGAAGAGCTTCATCGTCCCCTGGGCGCTGCCGCTGAATGAACCGGCATGGCCGGAGCCGGAGACCTGCGCGTCGATTTCGACATAGATATCGGCGTTGAATCTCTGGGCAAGATACTGGATCATGTCGATGGATCCGCCCGTTTCGGCCTGATACGCCGAGAGCTGATCCTTTTTATTGCGCTCAATCTGATCAAAATCGATGACCGACAAGCCTTGTTTCTCTATGAAATAACGGTCAGCCTGGCTGACTCCTATCCGTGCCAGCCGCGGATCGAGGCCGGAGGACTCGTTATAATAAACCATATAGCTGAGCCGATTCAGGTAATCGGCCAAAAACACCTGCTCTTCCTGGCTCAACCCCCTGCCCGGGCCGGCCGGACTCGTGCCGGGCCCGCTTTGGGCAGGCGCGCTCTGGGACTGGACGATTTGGGTTGCCCCGCTCTGGGGGCTGGCGCTTCCCTGGGAGGGCGCCGCCTGCCCTGGGGTGGCGGGGAACTCCGGCGTCGAGCTGCCCTGGACTACCGCCTTCGCCCTATCGCCTTCCGCGTTCACCTCTTGCACGGAGGGCCGGGTCGCGCAGGAGACCATCGCCAGAATGAGCAGCAATGAAAACCCCGTTTTTAGTAATACGCTTTTTTTCACCTTCTCCCCCTTTTTTCAATCAGCGGGAATCGATGGGTTCATTATCATATATTCACGGAGAAATACAAGAACAGCGCGTCAACAACCGAAGGCCGACGACCCGGCTCCCTGTCTTCCCGCGCCGCATTTCAGGATGCCCGTCACTTGATCGGGGAATCCTGGCACCGTAGAGTCTGGCTATGGGAAAAAGACTCTTCCTTGCCCTGAGCCCCGACGAGGAATCGCGACGGCGGATAGAACGCTATGCGGAAAGCCTCCATGGAGCGCTTAAGGCTTACCAGCCTCGCTGGATCAAACCGGAGCTTTACCATCTGACCCTGCATTTTTTCGGCGATGTCGAGGAAAGCGCCCTCTCCCTGCTCGAGGAATCGTTCTCCGCCCTGAGCGGTTCGCTGTCCCCTCCTTTGTTGACCCTCGAAGAGCTACTCTTTCTCCCCTCCCTTCGTAAGCCGCGGGTGTTGACCCTGCGTTTTTCCTCCGAGCCTGCCGGGGCCTTCGGTCCCATACTGGAAAAAGTCCAGACGGACGCCCAGGGCGACCCAAAGCCCTGGCTGCCCCATCTGAGCCTGGCCCGGTTTAAGGATCATCGGGCCAATCGATGGCCGACGGCTGTACTCAAACCTAAGCAAGATTTCCCCAAACCACCCAAACTCTGGTTTGAGCCGACGTCAATCGAATTGATGGAATCCTTTCTCTCTCCCGCAGGCCCGCGCTACGAAATACGAAAGAGCTTTAGATTCGCACCGAAAAACTTCGCCTGAGCGATAGCCCAAAAACCTTTTCATTTTGCGTTACATTCAAAAATAGTTATTCTTTAATATAGACCATTCAAGGAGGCGATCATGGCAGAAAACGAAAAAGGGAAAACCCAGACACAGGAACTCGCTAAGGATTCCAAGCTCGAACCCTGCGACAAACCGCACACCATGGAGACTTCCAGACCAATCGACAAGGAAGAGGCCTGCGACGAGGGCGTCAAGTGAGCATGTCCAGCGATGGAAGCCAGGGTTCCCCGAAGCTTTCAAGCCCAGGGGCCCAGGAACGCAGGGTCGACAGAGTGCTGCAAGCCCAAAGTTCCGTGGATGGGGCCGGCGTCGTCCTGAAGCGGGTTTTCGGCTTTTCCGCCGGAAACTCCTTCGATCCATTCCTTCTTTTGGACCATTTCGGTTCCGACAAGCCCGAAGACTATATCGCCGGGTTCCCCTGGCATCCGCACCGCGGCATCGAAACGGTCACCTACCTGCTGGCCGGCAAGGTCGCCCACGGGGATTCCATGGGCAACGAGGGGCTCATCAAGCCCGGAGACGCCCAGTGGATGACCGCCGGCTCCGGTATAATCCATCAGGAAATGCCCCAGCCCGGCGATGAGGGTACCCGAATGGAGGGTATCCAGCTCTGGGTAAATCTCCCCGCCCGACTCAAGATGGCCGACCCCAGGTACAGGGCCGTCGAGGCCGACGAAATTCCTTTGATCAGAAAGGAAGGAGCCCGGATTCGACTTCTGGCCGGAGACTTCGAGGGACGCAAGGGCGCCACACCGGACCTCTACGTGCCGGTTTTGTATATGATCGTTTCCCTCGAACCCGGGGCCTCGGTTCGAATCCCTCTTTCGGCGTCCCATAACGCCGCCGTCTATTGCATCGAGGGTGAGGCCGAGTTCGGCGGCACTAAACTTAAAGCCTATCAGCTCGGCCACCTGCCTGCGAGCCCTGGGACCTATGTCGAAGCGAAGGGATCCCCAGGTTTGTCGTCCCAGTTCCTTTTGATAGCGGGTCAGGCATTGGGCGAACCGGTGGCCTGGGGCGGCCCCATAGTAATGAATACCCAGGAAGAACTTCGCCTGGCCTTTGCGGAATACCACCGGGGAGAATTCATAAAAACCCGTTGAACGAGGCACCGGCCCTTCCCGGGAAGGGCTTAAAGAATCCAGGGGAAAGGGCGGCTTTTACCCAAAGCCGGTGTTCCGCCTATTGACAAGCATGACCAATGGTCATTAAATGACCATTGGTCATACAAAATATGGGTATCGAAGAAAGAAAAACGAGAGAGAGGGAAAATCGCCACGATCTCATTCTGCGCAAGGCAAAATCGCTTATCCTGGACCGGGGCGTCGGCTCCTTTTCAATGCAGGATATAGCCCAGGCCAGCGAATTGAGCAAGGCGACCCTTTATCTCTATTTCGAAAACAAGGAAGCCATTCTCGTCGAGATCCTGCAGGAAGCCCTTTCGGATTTCACCGAGCTGGCGAGACTCAGGATTCCCGTCGAAGGGACGGGACTTCAGGCGCTCCAGGCTCTCTGGGAAACCTATCTCGAACTCTTAGGCGAGTCCCAGGACCTGGTGGTGCTCACCGGCATAAAGAACTACCTGGATCCGGAATTTCCCTTCGGAGACGTTCAAGCATCCGAAAAATTCGCCAGGACGACCGCAGGACTGGTGGATCTGATCGAATCCCTTTTGCGCAGAGGCATGGAGGACGGATCGATCTACCGGAGCGAGGATCCCGAACGACAGGCCCGCACCGTAATAATGTTCGCCACCTCGGTGATCGATACCATCAGTCGCGTTCCCCGCCCCCGCAGAGATACGGCGCTCATGCGCGATGGGATGAGAGAGACCTTCGAGCTAATTCTGCGGGCTTTGGCATCGGACAAGGTGGATCGTTCGACGCTCCGGCTTTCCCTATGAAGCACTGGTTTTTGACCCCACAAAGGACCGACAACCCTCCTGACATCAGAGGATAGCAGTATGGAAAAACTTTTTAGGCATCCCCGGTGGATCGTGGTCATCGTGAGCATAATCACGGTGTTTTTCGCCCTACAGATTCCCAAAGCCACGCTGGACAACAACAATTTTCGCTTCGTACCCGACAACGATCCCGAGCTTTTGGGCATGAAGTCCGTGAACGAAAGTTTCGGAAGCCAGCTCTTCATCCTGGTGGGCTTGGAGCGGAAGCACGGCACCGTGCTGGACGCCGAATTCATCGGAAAACTTCGGGACTTCAGCGCAAAACTCTCGGAAATACCCATTGTCGCCTCCATCACTTCCTTGAGTTCCACGGACTATCTCACCGGCCGTGGGGATTCGATAATCGCGGAACCCCTGGTCCCCGAATCCTACTCCGGCAGTCGCCGGGAGATAGCCGAACTCAAGGAGAGGATTCTCAGCTGGGATCTGTATAAGGGTTCCCTGGTGTCCGAGGATTTCTCCAGCACCCAGGTTTTAGTGTACCTCGGCACATCCGCCGAGGACGCCGGCTCTCCCGAGGTCGTGGCTGTACACCGCTCCATCAAGCGCATCGCCGGCGAGGTTGGTTTTCCCGATACCAGGCTGTACATAACAGGCATGCCGGTCTTCAGCTCGGTGGTGAACGACGCCATGGAAGAAGATTTGGTAGTGCTTATTCCCCTGGTTGTCTTCGTGGTCATCCTCGTCCTCTTTCTCTCTTTCAGGCGTTTCAGCGGAGTCGTCCTCCCCCTGCTTACGGTCCTCGTCTCATCGATCTGGGCTATCGGCGCCATGGCGCTGCTGGGAGTGAAGCTATCCATTCTCTCCACGGTACTCCCGGTCATCCTGGTAGCGGTGGGGAGCGCCTATGGCATCCATGTGGTGAGTCATTACTACGACGAGCTGGCGGAGAAAAAAACCCTGAACCAGGAAGAACACAGGGCTCTGGTGCTGGCGGTGCTGAAACGAATAGGCAATCCCGTACTCCTCGCGGCTCTTACCACCTTGGCGGGTTTTATCTCCTTGAGCTTTTCCAAGGTGGCCCCGATTTTCGAATTCGGCATTTTCGCCAGCTTTGGCGTGCTGGTAGCCTTCGTCGTATCCCTTACCCTGGTACCGGCCATCATGATCATCAGAGGCCCGGCGAGCAAGCTGCCCCGCTTCAGAATCACCGAAATGAAGCCAGGCCAGGAAGATCCCTTGAGTGGCGCCATCGCCGATGCCCTGGGCCATGTTTCCACTAAAAAGCGGAGCATCCTCGCCTTGGGGCTTCTTGTCATCCTGGTATCGGTTTTTTCCCTGGGGCGCCTGGTCATCGACAACGTCCTGGTGGAGTATTTCAAGCCCGATACCGATGTGGTGCTCTCCGACCGATTCATCAGGGACAAGTTCGGCGGCTCCAAGTCCGTGAGCCTGGTGCTGAGCTCCGAGGAACCCGGCGGAGTTTTGCGCCCCGATGTGTTAGGCGCCATGGACGGCCTGGCGACCTATCTCCGCACATCAGTACCCGAGGTGGGCAAGACCACGGGCTTTACCGACATGATCAAGCGGGTCAATCAGGTATTCAACGTGGATGAGAGTCCCGATGGCTTGAAACCCAGGGCGGAGGAACTTTCTCCCCGTTCCGGCGAGGGCTCCTCCGATGACGGGCTGCCGTCTTTCGGGTTTGGCGCTGTCGAGGAAAGCCAGGCCGGTTCCGGCGACGAAACGCTGCCCGCCTTCGGATTTTCCGATTTCGGGGCCCCCGCCCCCGAATCCAAGGGGTTCGCACAGGGGACAGAGGAGTCCAGGGTCGCCGGCTCCGTCCCGACGGGTACCAGCGGCGAAACCTTGAGCGATGCGATCGATAACTTGGACAAGCTCGCTTTGGTGGCCCTTCTCGATAAGGCCTTGACCGAGAGCGACGGGGAAACGCGGAGCGCCGCCGACCTGGTGGAAAACCTCGCCAGGCTCACCAACTACAAGGGCAGGGCCTACTACGAAATTCCCACCGACCCGGCTCGCTACGGAAAGAAGACCGACGAGGAACTGAGGCTGCTTATCTCCAACTATCTGGTGCTGCTCTCCGGCGATATAAGCGATTTCGCCGACGACCCCCTGGAACCTACATCGATTCGGATGCAGATCCAGCTCAAGACCGTGGGCCAGATAGACACCAATAGGGCCGTGGCGGCCATACGGGCCTACATCGACGAGCGCTTCCCCAAGGACATCGAAGCGCGGATCGCCGGAGACGCCCTGGTGGAAGGCTCGCTCAACCGCCTGGTGGTGGAATCCCAGCTCAGCTCGGTGGCCATATCCCTGCTGATGGTCTTCATAATTCTTTCGGTGTTCTACCGCTCCGCCGTGGCCGGCCTCATCGGCCTGGTACCCCTGAGCATCACAATCCTGGTTAACTTCGCCGTGATGGCTCTGGCCGGTATCAAGCTCAACATAGGCACCGCCATGGTCTCGAGCATAGCCGTGGGTACCGGGATCGACTATACGATCCACTATATGGCGGCATTTCACCACGAATACCTGGCCACGGAGAACAAGAACAAATTTCTGAGGAGGACCTTCCTCACCTCGGGCAAGGCTATACTCTTCAATGCCGTTTCGGTGGGCGCGGGCTTCGCGGTTCTGGCCCTGTCCCAGTTCAACATACTGGCCGAACTGGGCATCCTCATCGCCCTGGCCATGGGCACGAGTTCCCTGGTGAGTCTTACCCTTTTGCCCGTTCTTCTCATGGTTACGAATCCAGCATTTATCCGTCGGCCCCTGCCCTCGGATAGGAAAATGGAAACTTTGGAGGCAGGAAAATGAAAAAACGCGTCGCTCTGCTTTTGACATTACTTTTCGTCACGGGTCTTCTCTGGGGCCAGAACGCCGAAGAAATAATGAAGCGTTCCCGAAACCGCATAGAGGCCAAGACGGTATCCACCCGGGCCAGGATGGTCATAAGCGCCAAGGACGGAAGCAGCACAGAGCGCCTGGTGGATCAGTATAGCAGCACGGAAAAAGAAATCACCAAGACGGTGGTGGTTTTCCAGAAGCCTGCCAGCGTGGCCGGCACCCGCTTTCTCACCATCGAAAACCCCGGCAAGGCCGCTGATCAGTGGATATACCTGCCCTCCCTGGGCAAGGTGCGGCGCATAGCCGCCAGCGAAGGTTCGGCCAGTTTCATGGGTACCGACCTCTCCTACGATGACCTCTCCTCGGCCGACAGGGATCCCGATCTGGACAGCTACCAGTTGCTTCGTGAGGAGAGCCTGGGCGGAAGACCTTGTTGGGTGATAGAAGCCAGGCCCAAGAGCAGGGACTACCAGTATTCCAAAATGCTGGGCTGGATCGACAAGGAAAACTACATCGCCTTGAAGATGGAACTCTACGACAAAAGGGGAAATCTGGCCAAGATCATGGAGATGGGCGAAATCAAGGATATTCAGGGCAGACTCACCCCCACCCTCACCAAGATGAGTAGTGTTCAGGCGGGCACATCGACCACGATCTACACCGAGATTATGAAATATGACGATCCGATACCCGCCGGCGTGTTCACCGAGCGCTTCCTGCTCACCGGCAGGCCTTAGGAGGAGGAAAATATGAAAAAGCACCTTAAAATCTTTGTATCGTTCGCTCTTTTGTCGTTGCTGGTCTTCCTCGGCGCTCCCGCTCTTGGAGCCCAGGCTTTCGGATTCGGGGACAGCGAAGAGGAACCCGAGGGCGCGGCCGCGGGCGCTGGCCCGGCATCGATTGGCTCTGTGGTGGGCGGCGAGCTTTCCTTTAGTTTTTTGGGTTTCCCCGAAGAGTTGTTCGACGGAAACTTCACCAACAGCACGGTCCTGCCCGCGGCCGCGCTCTTTCTAAACGCCTCGGGCTCCAAAGTCGAAGCCCACGTGGCCCTCAAGCTCGACGAGGACCTGCTTGTGAACAGGCCCGGGGATATCCTCGACGAAGCCTGGCTGCGGATTTTCTCCGGACAAACCATTATCCAGGGCGGCCTCATGCGCCTCACCTGGGGACGGGCGGACAGCCTCAGCGTCCTGGACATTCTCAATCCAAAAGACTCAAGCGACCTCACCCTCCGGGACGAACAGGAGCGCAAGATTCCCGTTCCCATGCTGCGGGTAAACCAAGGCTTAGGCGCCGGCCTTACGGCCGAGCTCGCATACCTCCCCTGGTTCGAAGGGAACAGGATAGCCATGAGCGGACCTTGGGTCGCCTCCCAAATGAAACCCTTTGTAAGCGCCACATTCAATACGCCGGCCACGAAGAGTTTTGACTACGGCCAGGCGGGCCTGCGCCTCAACGCGAGCCTCAGCGGTTTCGATCTGGGCACCCAGTATTTTTATGGCAGGCTTACAACGCCCTATATCGATACCACCGACGCGGCGATGTATCTTCTGGGAGTCCCTGGCACGACAATAGACCTTGGCTACAATCCCTATCATCAAATCGGCGCCGATGCCGCCTTTGTGCTGGGAGGCTTTAATCTTAGGCTCGAAGCGGGAATCAATCTCACCGAGGACAGCGCGGGCACCGATCCCCTGGTATACAACCAGCACATCGTATGGTCCGCGGGCTTCGATCGCGACCTCTTCGCCGGCATCAACCTCAATTTCCAATCCTCGGGCAAAGTGAGGCTCCGGCACGACAAGATCACCAGTCCCCTGGATATCGAATCAGGCACGGATATCACCTCGACCCAGCTAGCCGCCCTTCTCTCCCGTCCCTTCCTGCGGGACAGACTGAAAGTCGAGCTTCTGGGTATTTTAGGCGCGGAGAAACTGGACTACATGATCGAACCCGGCCTGGTGCTGAGCGTCGGCGACGCCGAAATAGCCCTGCGGGGTCGTTACTTCGGGGGGGACTCCGCGGGCGAACTCGGACAGTTCAACGACAAGAGCTATATAAGTCTTTCGTCGAAATACAAATTCTAGTTCAGCTCCTCGAAGCTTGTTAAAGGAGCGGTCGTCAGGGGACCCGGACGACCGCTTTTCTTTCTACGTTACCCTTCTTTTATTATGCTTCACCCACAACCAGGTCCGGGGAAGTAAAAAGCAAAAAGGCTCCCGCTCAAGCCGCCGGCACGATGATATTGTACAGCCCTTGCAGGCGCTCCATCACCAGGGGAAAGTCGCAACGCGCCAACTCCTCCACCTCCCCGTCGCACTGCAGGGGCAGGCGTTCGGAATACCTCACCTCGATTCTATCGGCGTCGAAGTGCAGGACCTCGCGAATACCCTCGTGGAAACCCTTCTCTATCGATCCTTTGACCAGAAGCTTTCTGAAAAGACTGGTCTGGGAGACCGTGATCCCGTTGCGCTCGTCCGGCAAAATCCGCTTGTTCGAGCCATACTGCCTGTTGCCCGAAACGCCCAGGGCGACGAAAAGCCTGGGAGTCTCGCTCTCGTGCACGATCCCTCCCGCCGAATCCCAGGCCTTCAATCCGAGAGACACAACCTTGTAGGCCCTGTCGTAGAAAAGAGTGGCCACGTTCACCCAGAATTTATAGGAATCGCCGGGAAAATGCGCCTTCAATTTATTGGTGCGGTCCGCAACGTAGGCATCCAGGCCCACGCTGGCGATATTGAAGGCCCAAAGAGGAGCCTTGCCCCCATCCTCGGCCGGCCGCACCTGTATTGCGGGCCTGCGCTCCAGGGCAAGGGGCCCTAAAAAACGCCCTAATGCGGCGACCAGATTTCTCCCCTCCGAACCGTCGTTGCCCGTTCCCATGGGAAGCCTCAAAAGACCGAAACGATCTTTCTGGTCCTCGGGCAGGCGCACGAGACGCTCGGCGGTCTCCAGGCTGGTGCCATCGCCCCCCGCGGTCATGATTATATGCAGCGAGTCTCTGCCGTTGGCGCTGGAGCGCTCCAGTACCCGCTGGGCTATGGCGGCCGCGTGACCGCAGCGCTCGGTTCGGTGAAGGTGTACCTGTGACTCCTCGGCCCGGAGCGGAAGAGCCAGGGCTTCCTGCACTACCCGATTGAGTTCGCGTTTTCTCTTGCCGGCGAAACGACGACGCTTGAAACCGCCCGCATTAGGGTTGGCGATTATGTCCACCACGAGTTTTCTGCCGGGGAAGGAGGGAGAATGGCTTAAGATCGCGCGCACACCCTCGGCCAGGTCTTCAGGCTTCATGAGGACAAGAATATAGCGTTAAAAAGACTCTGTCCATGGACCCCTCCTCCCGCGCCGGCGCGGTTCCGCGCGGTCCCAGGGCGACGTCAGACCGGCTCTTGTCCCTCAACCCTTCACCGCGCCCATGGTCAGGCCCTTCACCACATACTTCTGGAATATCATGGTGAGGATGATGGCGGGGGTCATGATGGCCACCGCGGCGGCCATCACCGCCCCCCAGTCCACCTCGGCGTAGGAAACGAAGTTGTATACCGCTATAGGCAAGGTCTTTGTCTTTTCCATGCTCAAGACCTGGGAGAACATGAAGTTGTTCCAGGAAAATATGAAGGAAAGGGTGATGGAGGTTACGATGCCGGGGGTGGCGATAGGCAATATGATGGATAGGAATGCTTTTTGCCTCGTCGCGCCATCCACCATGGCCGACTCCTCCATCTCCAGGGGAATGCTCTCGAAATAGCTGGACATTATCCATACGACGATCGGCAGCGCGATGAGCATATGGGAGAGAATGAGGGCCACATAGGAGTCCATAAGTCTAAGCCGGGAGAAAATGATGTACCAGGGCATGAGAAAGGAAATACCCGGCATGAGCCTGGCGACAAGGATGAAAACCGAAAGTTTTTTCTGCTTGAAGCGAGCTATGGAATAGGCGGCGGGCAGGCCTAACAGGAGAGAAAAGCCAACGGCGCACAAGCCCACGATCAGCGAATTCTTGAAGTACCTGAGAAAGTTCTGCTCGGCGAATACCCGTATGTAGTTGTCTATAATGGGAGAGAAAATGATCCTCGGCGGCCAGGCGACGATATCCACCTGGGTCTTGAATGAGGAGCTGAGCATCCACAGAAAGGGGAAAAGCACGGGGACAGCAATGCAAAGCATGAGGAGGAAAAACAGTATTCGTTTTGTCGCGCTTGTTCTCATGCCTTCCTCCTATAGCTCGAAGCGCTTGCGCAGCGCCATTATTCCAAGGCTGAAAGCCAGGACAAGAAGAAACAAAAAGACGAGAATCACCGAGGACTGTCCCATGCGGAAGTATTCGAAGGAATACTTATAGGCCATGACGTTGAGCGTTTCCGAAGAATAGCCCGGACCGCCGCCTGTCATGGCGTAGATGATGTCGTATGTTTTCAGGGCGTCGACGGTACGCAAGATCATGGCGGTGAGGAGGGTTGGGCTGATCATGGGAAGGGTGATTTTACGGAATATCTGGAAGGCGTTGGCGCCATCCACTTTTGCCGACTCGTAGGGTTCCTGGGAAAGGCCGGCGAACCCGGCGAGGACAATAAGCGCTATCATCGGGGTCCACTGCCAAATATCCACCAGAGCCAGGGAGGGTATGACCGATCGGGCGCTGGATACCCAGGCCGCCCTGGGCAGCCCGAAAAGGCTGAGCGCGTAATTGGCCAATCCGATGGTGGGGTCGAAGAAAAGATTCCAAACTATGCCTATGGCCACAGGCGTGGCCACCAGAGGTAGAAGGAGAATGAGCTTCATCATGGATTTGCCCTTGAATTCCCTGTTCAGCAGAAGGGCGACGGCCAAGCCCAGGACCGTTTCCACCACGACGGCGATGGCGGTAAAAGAAAAGGTCCTCCCGATGGCCTCCAGAAATCGGGGCTCCCTGAGAACCCGGGCGTAGGATTTGAAGCCGACGAGACTCAAGGGCATGCCCGAGGTGAGATTCCAGTTGGTAAAACTCAAAAACAAGGTATAGACCACCGGGAAGAGCATCATGACGACGATGAAGAGCACCGCCGGCAGGGGAAAGATTATTCTGAAATGCCGTTCGATAAAGCTGCTTTTCGCCATCTGCCCCTCCTGCGCCGCCGTCGCGAACCATAATGAGCGAATTCTCAAAGTCGGCCAACTTTAAAAAATTTCCACATGAAATGAACTATAGACTATTCCGCCCCGGAGTTGTGCACCCAAGGCTCCGGGGCGAGCGGGGAAAAGGAGCGCGGCCTGACGGCCGCGCTCAGATCGTACGACGCCTGAATCAGTACATTCCGTATTCGCCGGTATCCTCGAGCAGTTCGTTGACCTGCTTCACCTTCTGTTTGGCCAGATCGGCCAACTTCTGGGAAGTGCCTGCGGTGTTGATCGACTCGATGATCACCTCGCCGATGAGATCGCGGGCGTTGCCGACGGCGCTCATGTAGGGCCTGTCGAAGGGATTGCCGTTCCTGGCGGCGAAAGCCTGGGAGGCCACGAGTTCAGGGTTGGCCTTGGCGACCACGGCGGGATCGGCCCATGCGGAGTTGCGGGACATGGGGATCGAAGCGCCGCCCAAGGCCTTCTTGGCCAGGTCCGCGCTGGTGGCCCACTTGATGAAGTCCATGGCCTGAGCCTTGTTCTTGGACTGGCGGGCCACGGCCATGCCCCAGGATACGACAAAGAAGGGATTGCTAGCCTTGGGGCCGGCGGGCAGATTGGCGATGCCCACGTCTGCGGCGGTCACCTGGCTCTTGGCCGGATCGACGATCTGGCCGAAGAACACCGAAGCGTCGGTCCACATGGCAAGCTTTCCTGCCTGGAAGAGAGGCATTATGTTCTCCCAGGACATGGAGGTTACGCCGGTGGGGCCGTAGAGGGCCAGAAGCTTGCCATAGAAGCGGATTGCGTCCAGGGCTTCCTTGGAATCGAAGACCGCCACGCCCTTGTCCAGGTACTTCCCACCATAGTTATACACGTAGCTGGAAAGCTGGGTGACGGCAGCCGCGCCCTTGCCACGGGAAGCGAAGCCGGAGATATCGGTGGAATCCAGAGCCTTGGCGGCGGCCTCGAGCTCGGCGAAAGTCCTGGGCACCGAGAGTCCGGCCTTCTTGAAGAGATCCTTTCTGTAGTAAAGCACCTGCCACTCGGTGACCAAGGGTACCAGGTAAGGTTTGTTGCCGAAGCGGGCGACGCCCATGGCGCTTTCGGGATAATCGGAGAAATCGTAGCTCGTCAGGGGCTCGTACCAGCCGTTTTTGTAGAACATCTTTCCTTCCTGGAGCGGCCTGGTCATAAAGACGTCGGCGGAGGAGGAGTTGGTGGCAAACTCGGTGGTGAGCTTGGTGGTGAGCTGGCTCTCCTGCAGGCTCTCAACATTGACTTTTACGCCAGTGGCTTTTTCGTACTCGGGGATGTACTGCTTCAAAAGATCCCCATAAGGATGGTTGGCGACAAGGACACGGATCTCCTTGGCTTGGGCCCCGGCTCCGAATACCAGCGCCGCGAGCAGCAGCAGGGTAATCAGTTTTGATTTCATTGAAACCTCCTTGACTAAAATATATGATATACGATTCCTTTCCTGCCCAAGTATCCCATCGTTTTCCTGTGCAGTCAAGATTAGTTTTGAAAAATGTTTTCATCATATTGGTTATTTTTTTCACGATCTCCTTTACAGAACTCGGAACGAGTGATACAACCATTCATACGAGGATTGGATAGTGGCGGAAAGAAGCTGCATGTACCTGATTCACTCCTATTCGGACGCGTTCAGCGCCAAGGAGAAACGTGTGGCCGAACACATCCGGCTCCATCCCTCCGAGGCTGTCCATCCCAGCATCGAAGAATTGGCTGCCCGTATCGGAGTATCGGTCTCCACCCTCCTCCGCTTTGTCAAAAAACTCGGCTACGGCTCTTATCAGGAATTCCGCATCGCCCTGGCGACCGAAACGTTGAAACCCGAATCGCGTTACTATGAAGTCGATGTGGAGGAGTCCGGGGATCCGGTGGGCATTTCGTGCAAAGCGGCGAGAACAGCCCTGGACATGACGGAAAAGCTCGTGGACAGGGATTGCCTCAGGACGGTCTCGGAAATGGCGTGCAAGGCGGCATGGGTCTGCATTTTCGGACTGGGCGGCTCGGGGCTTGTCGCCCGGGACGCCCTGCATAAACTCATACGTTCAGGAATCCGCTGCCAATCCGCCGAGGATTTCCATCTCCAGCTCATGATGGCATCCCAGGTGGGCGAAGGGGACCTCGCCCTTCTCATCTCCCACACAGGGGCCAATAAGGATAGTCTTGCCATCGCCGAAGTGTTGAGGAGGAACAACTGCCCCCTGGTGGTCATAACCACCTATCCCAGATCCCCTCTGGCCAGGATGGCCGACTACCTCCTGGTGGCCGGAGCGCCCGGTTCTTCGGTGATTTCCGAGGCGTTTTCAGCCAGGATAGCCCATCTGGCCATTATCGATTCCCTCTATATAGAGGTAATGGGCCAGCTTAAGGCCAGCGGCATGAGAAACGTCGAAAAAATGCGGACTGCGATAGCAGGCAGAAGGATATAAGCCAATTTCAAAAGCAGGTGGATTTTCAACACTCGTCTGAGTTCTGAAAATCCTCAAGCATACAGAAGGCGCTTACCGCTTAGGAGCGCCGTGGAGGGAACATGAAGGCTGATATAGGACTCGTGGGCTTGGCGGTTATGGGCGAAAATCTCGTCCTCAACATGGAGAGCAAGGGATTCTCCGTGGCTGTTTACAACAGGACCACGAGCAAGGTAGACGACTTTCTGGCCGGCAGGGGGGCGGGCAAGAAAATCCTGGGAGCCCACTCCAGCGCCGAACTGGCCTCTCTTCTTGCATCGCCCCGCAAGGTGATGATCATGGTCAAGGCTGGCCAGGCGGTGGACGACACCATAGCCCAGCTCCTGCCCTATCTGGACAAGGGCGATATCATCATCGACGGTGGCAATTCCAACTACGAAGATACCAGGCGAAGGGCGGCGGAGCTGGAAGCCAAGGGCTTCCTCTTCGTGGGCTCCGGCGTATCGGGAGGAGAGGAAGGAGCGCTCAACGGTCCGTCCCTGATGCCCGGCGGTTCGGCGGCCGCCTGGAAGCATATTCGGCCCATATTCCAGGCCATAGCCGCCAAGGTGGAGGACGGCAGCCCCTGCTGCGACTGGGTGGGCTCCGACGGGGCCGGCCATTTCGTGAAAATGGTGCACAACGGCATCGAATACGGGGATATGCAGCTCATCTGCGAGGTCTATCAGATCATGAGGGATCGGCTGGGCATGAGCGAGGACGAGATGAGCGCCGTATTCGCCCAGTGGAATTCCGGCGACCTGGACTCCTACCTGGTGGAGATCACCAGGGACATTCTGGCCTACAAGGACCAGGATGGCAGCCCCTTGGTCACTAAGATCCTCGACACCGCCGGGCAAAAGGGCACGGGCAAATGGGCCGGCATCGCGGCCCTCAATTTCGGGGTCCCCCTCACCCTCATCGGGGAATCGGTCTTCGCGCGCTGCCTTTCGGCGGCCAAGGCCGAAAGGGTGATCGCTTCGAAAATCCTCGCGGGACCGAAGGCTTCCGCCTTTACCGGCGACAAAAAGGCTTTCCTGAAGGATCTGGGCGCCGCCCTCTACGCCGCCAAGGTCGTTTCCTACGCCCAGGGCTTCCTTCTCATGGCAGAGGCGGCCAAGGAATACGGCTGGAGCCTGGATTTCGGCTCCATCGCCCTCATGTGGAGGGGCGGTTGCATTATCCGCTCGGTCTTCCTGGGGAAAATCAAGGAGGCCTTCGATAAGGATAAGACCCTTGCCAATCTCATGCTCGCCCCCTTCTTCGCCGAAAAGCTGGCGGCCGGTCAGGCCAGCTGGCGCCGGGTGGTTTCGGAATGCGCGGCATCGGGCATCCCCGCCCCCGCCCTCTACTCCGCCCTTTCCTACTACGACGGGATGCGGACCGAGCGCCTGCCGGCCAACCTGTTACAGGCCCAGCGCGACTACTTCGGCGCCCACACCTACGAAAGGGTAGACCAGCCCAGGGGCAAGTTTTTCCATACCAACTGGACAGGCCACGGCGGGACGACCTCCGCCTCCACCTATACCGTATAAGTCAAGAAAGGAGCATAACCATGTCGGAGCTTAAAATACCGGCTAAAAAAGCCGGCGGATTGGATTTTCTCTCCCTCGGCGCCCTTGTCACCCGGCTCGACCCGGGCATCGTCCCATTTGGCTTCGCCGATCTCTACCAGGTTCACGTATCGGGCGGCGAATTCAACGTCGCCGCAAATCTGGCCCGCTGTTTCGGTCAGAATACGGCGGTGACCAGCGCCATGGTGGACTACCCCATCGGGGCCAAGATCGAGGGCGAAGTGCGCAAGATGGGCGTTCAGGGTATTTATAAGCGCTTCAAGCACGATGGGGTGCGGGGGCCCAACATGGCCCAGGTCTGGTCGGACCGAGGCCAGGGCGTGCGCGCCCCCGTGGTCTTTTACAACAGGGCTAACGAAGCGGCAGCCCTCCTGAAACCCGGGGATTTCGATTGGGACGCCCTCTTCGCCAAAGGAATCCGCTGGTTCCACTCGGGCGGCATATTCGCCGCCCTTTCCCCCACCACCCCGGAGCTGGTGATAGAAGCCATGAAGGCGGCAAAAAAGGCAGGCGCCGTGGTTTCCTTCGACCTCAACTACAGGGCCAAGCTCTGGGCGGCCAATGGTTCGGGAGCTTCGGCCTCCTCGGTGCTGGGCCGCATCGCCGAGCAGGTGGATGTCATTGTGGGCAACGAGGAAGATCTGCAGATGGGCTTAGGGCTAAAGGGACCGGACATCCACGCCGCTTCCAAGCTCGATCCCGAGGCCTTCTACCGAACCATCGAGGAAGTGAAGGAGCGCTGGCCCAACGTGAAGGCCGTGGCCACCACCCTCAGGGAAGTGAAATCCACCAACCGCCACCTCTGGAGCGCGGTGCTCTGGCTGGAAGGCAAGCGCTACGCCGCCCCCACCGCCGAGCTGGACGTCTACGACAGGGTGGGCGGCGGCGATGGCTTCGCCACCGGCCTCTTCTACGGTCTTCTGGAGGGCAAGGACCCCCGGGAAGCCCTGGCCCTGGGCTGGGCCCACGGCGCCCTTCTCACCACCTTCCCCGGGGATACCACCATGGCGACCCTGGATCAGGTGGTGGCCTTCTCCAAGGGCGGCTCGGCACGGATTCAGCGTTAAAGCGGGTATAATCGCGAGGTCCGGATCGACAACCGACGGGCTTCGTCTCGGCGTCGTCCGTCGGTTGAGAAGCCGGCGGCGGGCCTTATGCCCGCCGCCGGCCGATGAAAATTGTATCAGGGAGGCCCCATGAAAGCCCTTGTGCTCGAAGCGTACAACAAGCTTGTCTATAGGGAAGATTACCCGGAGCCGCGATTGAGGGCTCCCGATGATGTGATAGTCCGCATCCGGGCTTCGGCCATCTGCGGCTCCGACGTGCATGGCATGGACGGCTCCACGGGCAGACGAATACCCCCGATCGTCATGGGCCACGAGGCGGCGGGAGAAATCGTGGAAACCGGCTCGGCAGTGCGGCTCTTCAAGGCGGGCGACAGGGTCACCTTCGATTCCACCGAATACTGCGGCACTTGTTTTCACTGTCGAAGGGGGGAGGTGAACCTCTGCGACAACCGGATGGTCCTGGGCGTTTCCTGCGCCGACTACCGCAGGGACGGAAGCTTCGCCGAATATCTGGCGGTGCCGGAGCGCATACTCTACGCCATGCCCGCGGCCCTCGACTTCGCCGCGGCCTCTCTGGCCGAACCCACCGCGGTGGCCGCCCACGCGGCGGCCATCACGCCCATGGCCATGGGTGATTCCACGGCGGTGATAGGCTCGGGCCTTATCGGCCTCCTCCTCATCCAAATCCTGCGGGCCCATTCCCCCGGGCTCGTCCTAGCCCTGGATACCGATCCCGAGCGCAGGGCCGCGGCCCTGGCCGCCGGCGCCAGCGTAGCACTGGACCCCGCCGATTCTGCCAGCCATGGAAGGATTCTCGAACTCACCGAAGGTCGGGGAGTGGATAGGAGCTTTGAGGCGGTGGGCTCATCAGCCCCCATCGCCACCGCCATAGCCGCCACCCGTAAGGGAGGCTCGGTGACCCTCATCGGGAACCTGAGCCCCAGGGTGGAGCTGCCCCTGCAGTCGGTGGTCACCCGGCAGATCAGCCTCTTCGGTTCCTGCGCCATGGCCGGGGAGTACCCTCTGGTCCTGAGGCTTCTGGCATCCGGCAAGATCAGGAGCGATTCGATCATCAGCGCCAAGGCACCCCTATCCGAGGGAGCCGAATGGTTCGCCCGGCTCTACGCCCGGGAAAAGGGCCTGCTCAAGGTAGTCCTGGAACCTTAAAGAGGTATCGTCATGGAAAAAACGCGCTTCGGTCTCTACGGCTACGGCAAGGTGGCCCAGCTCCACGCCAGGGCCCTGGCAACATGCGAAAACGCCCAGCTCGTGTCTGTCTGCGGAAGAGATATAAGGAAGGCCTCGGCCTTCGCCGTACAGTGGGGTATTCAGGCCCGGGATTCCGCCCGGGAGATGGCCGACAGGGACAAAGCCGAAGCGATTATCGTCACGACGCCCCATCCCCTGCACGCCCAGAGTTCCCTGGAATGTCTGCGTACGGGGCTCCATGTCCTGGTGGAAAAACCCATGGCCCTCAGGGTGGCCGACTGCGACGCCATGATCGCCGCCGCCCTCGCGGAGCGCCGCAGCCTCGGAGTCATAAGCCAACGCCGCTGGTACCCCTCGACCCGGCGGATAAAAACCGCCATCGACCAAGGACTGATAGGCAGCCCCCTCCTCGGGCAGGTGACCATCCTCGGCTGGCGCGACGAAGCCTACTACCGCTCCGACCCCTGGCGCGGCTCCTGGGCCGGCGAGGGCGGCGGCGTCATCGTCAACCAGGCTCCCCACCAGTTGGACCTCCTGGCCTGGTTCATGGGTTCGGTGTCGGCGGTCCAAGGCTCCTGGATCAACGCCAACCATCCCTATATCGAGGTGGACGACTCGGCGGTGGCCACGGTGCGCTTCGCCAATGGGGGCCTCGGTTCTATTTTCGTCTCCAACTCGCAAAAACCGGGCATCCATGCCAAAGTGGCTGTGCACGGCAGCTCGGGCGCTTCGCTGGGGGTGCAGACCGACGGAGGGGCCATGTTCATCGCCGGCATGAGCGGCGTATTGGAGCCGCCCTACATCGATCTGTGGACCATCCCCGGGCAGGAAGACATGCCGGCGACCTGGAAGATCGAGGATGCCCAGTACTTTTCCCGTATCGATCCCACCTGGCATTTTTTCCAGCTCCAGGTCGAAGACTTCGCGGCGGCGATCCGCGAAGGGCGCAGGCCCGCAGTCTCCGGGGAGGAGGGTCGGGAAGCGGTGAAGATCATCGAAGGCATTTATCGTTCCCAGAAAACCGAAGCCCTGGTCAGGTACTAGAGCCCCTTCGAAAGTCGTCCCGGAGGCGAGGCTCCATTTCTCTAATTCGGATACTCCGGAAGTCCCTTCTCCGAATCCACATCCTCGGTAATCCCAGGAGGAACGATCTCGTCGGGCTCGTTTGCCCTCTTGTTTTTCTCGGCCAGCAGGGCCGCCTCGGCGATCCGCTCGGACTTCTTGTTGATTTCGTGGATTGTCTTGAATACGTACTCCCTATCCTGGCCTTCGAAATCCAGGCGAGGCATGAGACGGGAGAAAAAGCCCTGGACGAAATGCTCCATCCGGGAGACCTGGTCGATGTAGTTGGATTCGTGGTTGAGCATCATCACCGTACAGGGAAGCGGCCGGTTGTAACTGCCTATCACCCTGAAACCGAGTTTTTCGTACATGCGGATAAGCTTTGTCTCGTCGCTGAACACATCCAAGAAAATCGTGTCCACATCCCTGCCGCGGATATAGAGGTAGGCGAGCACCATGAGACTGAAGGGAACGATGGATCCCCGCTCTTCCCGGATTATCGCGAGACGATCGATCTCGGCGTAGGGTTTTCCGTCCAGATACGGAGAAATATCGAAATTTTTCTGAATCGGGATCTTACCTTCCAGGGCGCTCAAATGAAGCGTGGTGGTTCCCACAGGCTGCATGCCTTTATAGGCGAGAACATGGAAAGCGTTTTCGTCCTCGCTCCTGCGGATGGTCTCCTCGAGATAGCCTTTTTCCCCCACGAGGATTTTACGCTGAAGGTAGAACGAATCCTCGATCTGCCGCGGGTCCTTGGCGTGCAAAAAGCGTATCTTGTTCCTTTCCATATTGGCCGCCGGCAGGATGATGCGAAAGGTCGTTCCCTTTTTCTCCTTGGAGTCTATGAGAATTCTCCCGCCCAGCTTGGAGATGATGTGATGGGCGATTGAAAGGCCCAACCCCGTGCCGGCGCCCGGATCCTTGGTGGTGAAGAAGGGGTTGAACACCTTATCGAGGTTTTCCTTCTGTATGCCCAGTCCCGTATCCTGAACGGTGATTATCACATCGGCTTCCTCCTGCTTCACCCCCAGGCTCAGGGTTCCGTCGCCGTTCATCGCCTGGACGGCGTTTACGATGAGGTTCAGGAATACCTGCTGAAGCTCGGTGGAATTGGCCTGCACTTCGCTGGATTGGTCGTAATCCTTTTTCACCAACACCGATCCGAAATCGATGCCGCGCATCGCGAGCTTGAGGGAGTTTTCGAGGATGGTGACGGGCTTCACGAAATCGGTTTGGCTCTTGGTTTTTCTTGAGTACACCATGAGGTCGCGTATGACTTCCGCGGCGTTCTGCGCGTATCTGATGATATCCTGCGCGTATTCGCGCAACCTGGAATCCTCGGGCGTCTCGGGGAGCATGAGGTCGGCGGTGCCTAAAATCGCCCCCAGGGGGTTGTTGATCTCGTGCGCGATGCCCGACACCAATGTGCCGATGCCGGCCAACTTCTCGGACTGTACGAGTTCTTCCTGCAACGTCTTCTGCTTCGTGATGTCCTGGAAAAATTCGAGGAATATGGGCGAGGAGGATTTTGGCACCGAAATAGGATAAAAATTCAGGGAGAAGGTGAGCAAGCCCTTCACGTCCTGGCGCTCGGAGTTGAAAGGCAGTCTCGTGTGCAGGCAATCCTGGGCGAGACACTCGATGCAAGGCCTGTCCCTGTTGAAAAAGGCCTTGTAACATTTGTTGCCGATGAGCTCCTCGGCGGATTTTTCAAAATACCGTCGGGCGGCGTAATTCACTTCGATGATATTGTAATTAATATCCTGAATGGATATGGGCGTGGTTATGCCGTCGAAAAAGGCTTCCAGCTTGTTTCTGCTTATCTCCAGCTGATTATTTATATTCTGCAGCCGCTTTTGCTGCTGACGCAGGCGTTCGAAGGTTATGGCGTTTTCCAAAGCCACCGAGCATTGGACGCTCAGCAGCTGGAGCATCTCGATATCGAACTGATTGTAGTAATCCTTATCCACCTGGGGGCCCAGCACGATAAAGCCGTTGAGTCGTTCCTTGAACTTAAGGGGAAGCACGAGGCTGGCCTTTATCGTCTCGCCGTTCCCGCCTTTTTCGAGGGGTATTTCGATCATCCGCTGGGGCTGGTAGAGGTATTGGACATCGCTCTTGTCCGCTCCCTGGTGAACGGTGAAACTGCGCACCAGGTCGCTACCGCGCTTCAGGCTGATGGATTGATCCTGCCCCTCCACCAAGCCTCCGGCAAAGGGCAGCTTCTTGGCGACATTTATTTTGTAATTTCTGTCGTTAAAGTCGTTGACCAGCATGAGCGCCCACTCCAATCCGAAGGTGGACATGATTTTTTCGATAGTGAGGTTTCCCAGGGTTTCCAGATCCACGATGGAGGTGAGACTGGCCGAAAAAACCCGCAAGCTCTGGTAATAGGTGAAGGTCTTGCCTCCGTAAATCCTCTCTAGAAAGGAGAGCGTGGTCGTCCGCAGGGGCGAGAGGACGATGGAAGTTATGAAGCCGAGGATGAGGGCCAGAAGGAGGATTCTGGGAAAAGGGATATTCTTATTGAGGTGAAATACCGGCACGAAGAAAAAGAGGAACAGGGCGCCGGTCAAAAGGGAGACGAAAAAGGTGAGGAGAATGTTGAGCACCGTGGAGGAATAATGGATGAGCCGGTACTTGTAGACAGCGAAGAAAATGATAGCGGCGTTTATCGTGGCCGCCATGAGGTCGATGGGGTATCTGCCCAAGGGTTTGTACAAATTGACGGCGACGCCGCCGATGATGGTGACCGCTCCGTAGATCAGCAGTTTCAAGGTTTTGCGCTTGAAGCGATTTTCGCTCTCCATGAGCTGCTTGGCCAGGATGATGATGGAGAGGCCCAGGAAAAAATACGCCAGGGAATACGAAACGACAGCTCCGGAGCCCAGGACATAGTAAAAGCCATCCGCATCGAAACCCGCGGCGGTGACCACTTTGGAACTCAGGTTGAGATAGGCCATGAAGAAGTAGAGTATGTAACCCGCGTAGAGAAATACCCTGTACCGTCGCTTTTCCGTACCCGAAAGATGGATCATCGTGGCCAGGAATGATATGGGACCTCCGAAAAGCCCCATGAGCATGACCTTGTTCCATAGCAAGGGAGTGAGAATGCCCGTGTTGGCGTGCATCATGAAAGAGCCGAAACTCCATAGGGCCATGAAAAACATGTACTGGAGAAAGGACCCGTCCACTTTGTCCTTTCGGCTATACAGGCCGAAGACGATAAAGACGATATATATGATAAAGGATAGTGCTGGAATTAGCGATGAAGCGTCCAGAATCATGCCGAAATCCCCTGTTTTTAACAATGTCTGGCAAAACTCGGGGTATTGTAGCACAATATGTAACACAATGGTACTAAATTCTTCGATAACGGTGGGTTTTTCTCTGCTTTTGCTGGCGGAGCTGCTGGAAATACGGGGGACAAGGGCTTCGCGGACAATCCGCGGCCTCGGCTACCTCTTTGTCGTCGCGGCCCTCCTCCTCTTCGTCTATCCCGTAGCGGGAGCGGCCGTACAGATCCCGGCCCGTCGGGATATCGCTTCGGAAGCGGGCGCGGGGGCCGTCGCCTTTTTAACCGGGCGGCCCGTCCTGTTCTATCTGCTCCTCGCTTTCTCCCTCATTTCCGCCGCGATGCTGATTTGGACAGTTTTCTTGGAACTCGCCCTGGGAAAGAAAAAATTCAAGCTCAGGAGCAGGGAGGTATTTAGTCGGGGCTCCTATGGGATTTGCAGACACCCGGGATTCTGGTGGCTAGCCTTCCACCTGTTGCCCCTGGGCATTATCAGAGGTCTTGTGCCCTCTATTTTCTCCATGCTTCTCATGGTATTCTTCAACTTTGTGTTGGTTATGGTTCAGGATCAGTATAGCTTTCCCAGGTTTTTCAAGGATTACGAGGCGTACCGAAAAAAGGTGCCCTTTCTTATACCGCGGTTTATAAAAAAGGGTTTTCGTCTCCAATAAAACGCGTTCCGGAAAGACGGAAGTCCGCCGGACTATGATGGAAGGACAACATGACAGGCAGCACGCGGCATACAGTCCTTGTGGTCGACGACGATCCGGCCATAAGAAAGGTTCTCTCCCTTGGTTTGGAGAGATTGGGCTTCACGGTTCGGCTCGCATCCAACGGACAGGAAGCCCTCGACCTGCTGACCTCCGCCGGACTGGATCCCGACTGCGTGCTTCTGGACATACGAATGCCGATTCTGTCGGGCAAGGAAGCCCTTCCCAAAATACGCGGACTTTTCCCCCTCACGCCGGTGATCATGCTCACCGCCTATAACGATCTGGCCACAGGCCTGGACGCGATGAAAAACGGCGCCTTCGATTATCTTGTGAAGCCCAGCCGCATGGAGCACATCGCGGATGTGATAGGCAAAGCTATTCGTTATAGGGAAATAATGCGGGAAAAATTCGAACTGGATAGGAAAAAAGAGGAATATCGATTATCCCTCGAACGCAGCATCGAATCCACCGCGCTGGAATTGAACGAAACCTATCGAAAGCTCAAAACCGCAAACATGCAGACCGTCCAGGCCTTGGCGGAAACCATAGAGGCCAAGGACCAGTACACCCAGGGACATTGCGAACGGGTGAAAAACCTTTCGCTGAAGCTTGCTCAAAAGCTCGCCCTTCCCGACGGCCAAATGGAAGCCCTGGAAATCGCGGCCCTCCTTCACGACATCGGGAAAATCGGTATCCCCGAGCGGATTCTCAATAAATCGGGGCCCCTGGAGCCCGAAGAAAACGAAGTGATCAAAATGCACCCTATCATCGGGGCGCAGATACTTTCCATAGTGGAATTATTCGCCAAGGCGGTGAACGGAGTACGGCACCATCACGAGCGTTGGGACGGCCAGGGATACCCGGACGGAATCGCCGGCGAGGATATCGACCCTTTGGCGAGAATAATCTCCCTGGCCGACACCTTCGACGCCATGGCCCAGACGAGACCCTACAGGGGAGCCTTGCCCATGGAAACGATCCTGGAAGAGATCCGCGCCCAAAGGAACAAGCAATTCGCGCCGGAGGTGGTGGACGCCTTTTTTGACGCCCGGCTCTACGAAGACTATCTACGCTGAGGATTCACCGCTGCGTTGAATTTCACAACCGACCAGGACCGATCTCAAGCGATCAGAACCGATAGGTAAAGCGCCCCGGTACGGTTTCGCCGGTCTTGTTCCAGAAAACCGAGCGCTTGAAACCGTAGAGCACCGCCTGGTCGATCTGGGAATCCCCCGAGGACTGGAGAACTTCCGCTCCCCTCAGCTGATTGTCCTTGGTCACCGTAAAGCCGATCACCACGGGATTGAGACTTCTGCTTTCCCTATACTCGGTCTTGGCCGGGTCGTAGCCCGCGTCCTCCAGTATCTGCCAGAGCGGCTCCCTTTGCTCCAAAGGCACCTCGGTCTTCAGCCTGTAGGCTGAGCCGTCGAAATCGTAGTAGGTGGTGAAGGCTCGCTTACGGGCCTGGGCAGAGTAAATCACCACGTTGGGCGGGATAACAAGATCGGGAATCGCGTTGTACACCGATGCCGGCACAGTCCGAGGCAAGGGCAGGCTCGAGTAGACGGGCTGGTAGATATTCTGCCCCACCGTCCCCTGGGAACCGCCGAGGGTCGTATCGGAGGAGCTTCCTTTTTCCGACTTCCGGATGGTGACCGTATCGCCCGAATAGGGCACGAGCCCCTTGCCGGGCACGTAGAGCATGGTGGAGGTCTGGCTTATATGGGAACCCTGCTCCCTCTGGCCGGGCACCCAGGGCTCGGCCGGCGGCGTTTCCTTGACGGTGGACTCCGGTATCGAGGCGGCTTGGGCGGGCTGTATCGCCGAGGGAGCGCCGGGCGAAGGCTGGGTCGGCGCCGCCGCCACGGCGACGGTGTCCTTAAGCTTGGGCGCGGGCTCCGGCGGCGGCGCCGCTGGCGCGACAGCCTTAGAAGGACTGGGCGTCGCCTCCTCCACCGGCTTCTTGGGGCTTTCCACCTTAGGCGCCTCGGCCTTTTCCAATACCGTCTCGGTCTTCTTCGGTGCCGAGGGCTCGACCTTCTCGGCTTTTTCCCCTTCCTCCGACGGCTTGAAGGAGCCAAGGCCGACTTCGTTGGTCGTCGGTCCCGGCATTGTGATCATCACCGTCATGTTGGAATAATCTTCTTCCCGGGGATTGAGAATTTCCAGGACGAGCCCCAGGGCGAAGGCGAGCAGATAAAGCCCGGCGGTTATGCCGATGGAAGTGAGTTTTCTCTTTCTCTCCTGCTTTTCGGCATAGCTTGTGGTCGGATTCATCGAACCGCCTTTTCCTTGCGGGTTATGAGGCCTACGTTCTCTATGCCGTTCATTCTGAAGGCGTCCAGCACCGAAATGATCAACTGGTACGAGGCGCTCGCCCTCCCCTCCAGGACCGCCCGCAGACTGCCCGAATCCGAGCCGGCCACCCGCTGCTTCAAGGTACTGGGCAAGCCCGCCAGGCTGGTTCTGGTTTTGTCCACATAAATCTCGTTCTCGGACATGACGACGACGCTCAGGGCGGTGGAGGAAACCGACTGGGCGGTCCGGGACCCGGGCAGGTCCAGACTTATACCCGGAGCGGCTCTGAAGGTCGTGGTGATCATAAAGAAAATGATGAGCTGCAGAATGACGTCGATGAGCGGCGTCATGTCTATGCCCGTTTTCTTGGCCAGCCGGCGCGAATTCATAGGCCCTCCGAGCCGCTCTTCTCGGTGATACCGTTTCTCGCGTTGATGAGCACCACGAGGGTGTTCACCCTGCTCTCCAATACGGTGAGGATGCCGTTCACCCTGCTGACGAAGTAATTATAGAAAATCACCACGGGAACAGCCACCACCAGGCCGCCCACGGTGGTGATAAGAGCCTCGGACACCCCACTGGCCAGGGCGGCGGGATCGCTCACCGCGCCGAACTTGCCCAGCACGCCGAAGGCGCTCATGGTACCCGTGACGGTACCGAGCAAACCCAAGAGGGGCGAAATCGTGCTGATCGTCCCCAGGGCCGACAGGCCCTTTTCGAGGGCCGGGGCCTCCAGGGCCGCCGCGTCTTTCAATATATCCCGCTGAACGTCTTCGCTTTGATGGCGGTTTTCGATACCGATCTTCAAGAGCGTGGAAAAGGGCGAGAGATTCTGATCGCAGATAGACAGAGCCTCGTTGTAGTGCCCCTCCAAAAGACTCGCCTTGATGCGCACGAACAGCTTATTCTCGTCGCCGGAGATGCGGCGGAGATAAAGAAAACGCTCGATGATTATAGCGCAGGCGACCACCGAAAGGGCCATGATGACCCAAAGGATGGGTCCGCCTAAGATAATGAAATCGAACATGAAGACTCCTTGCTGGTGAAAAATCCCTACTTTAGTTTATCGGAAATATACAGCCGGTCTGAACGAATATCCATTTTAGAAAAGAATTATCCTGTGCGAGACGGCGATTTTAGAGACGGATACGGTGTCGGCCGGCGCCAGAGTCTATTCTCCCCGCTGATAGTTCGGAGCTTCTCTGGTGATCGTTATGTTGTGGGCGTGGCTTTCTATCAGGCCGGCGTTGGTGATCCTGACGAAACGGGTCTTGCTGCGCAGGTCCTCCAGCGAGGAGGCTCCGGCATAGCCGCAGCCCGATCGCAGGCCCCCGATGAGCTGGTACACGAAGTCGGCGAGCCTGCCTTTGTAAGGCACCATGCCTTCCACGCCCTCGGGGACGAGCTTGTCCGATACGGCCCCCGATGTGGCGCCCAAGGTGCCTGTGCTCGATGCGTAGCGGTCCTTTCCCCAACCCTGGAGCGCCGCCAATGAGCCCATGCCCCGATAGGTCTTGTACTGCCTGCCGTTGTAGAGGACGAGTTCTCCGGGGGATTCCTCCAGGCCGGCCAAGAGGCTTCCGAGCATTATGGCATGGGCTCCCGCGGCTATGGACTTGACCATGTCGCCCGAGAACTTTATGCCGCCGTCGGCGATGGCGGGTATGCCGAAGCCCGCGGCGGCCTTGGCGCAGTGATAAATGGCCGAGAGTTGCGGCATGCCGGCCCCGGAGATTATCCGGGTAGTGCAGATGGAGCCGGCGCCGACGCCGATCTTGACGGCGTCGGCGCCGGCCTTGGCAAGGGCCTCCACCCCTTCCGGGGTCACCACGTTGCCCGCGATGACCGGCATCGAAGGAGAGACGGCCTTGATGCGCCTGATAGCTTCGATCACCCCTTTCGAGTGGCCGTGGGCCGTGTCGATCACCAGGACATCCACGTTTCTGGCGCCCAGAAGGCTCAGCCGCTGTTCCAGGTCGGAACCGACACCGACCGCCGCCGCCACCAGGAGCCTGCCCTTGGAGTCGACGGCGGCGTTGGGATAATCCGCTTTCTTGGCTATGTCCTTGACGGTGATGAGTCCCTTGAGCCTGCGTTTTTCGTCGGTGAGGGGGAGCTTTTCTATCCTATGTTCCTGGAGAATATTTCTGGCCTGCTCCAGGGTAGTGCCCACCGGGGCGGTGATGAGTCCCTTACTGGTCATAAAGGCGCTCACCGGGGCGTTGTCGTCCTCGGGCCCGCAAAATCGGATATCCCTATTGGTGAGGATACCGACCAGTTTCTTATCCTCCCCGTTGGTGATGGGAATACCGGAGATCTTGTATTTCTGCATCAGGCTTCTGGCCTCGGAGAGGGTGGCGTTTTTCTCCAGGCAAAGAGGGTCGAGAATCATACCCGACTCCGAACGTTTGACCTTGTCCACCTCGCCGGCCTGCTGCTCGGGACTCATGTTACGGTGTATAACCCCTATGCCGCCCATTCGTGCCAGGGCTATGGCCAGGGCGGACTCGGTAACCGTATCCATGGCCGCCGAAAGCAGGGGAATATTGAGCCATATTCCGGCTCCTATATGGGTCCTCGTGTCCACCTGGCTCGGCAGTACCTCGCTCATGGCGGGGACGATAAGAACGTCGTCGAAGGTAAGGGCTGTCTCGGGCTCGAAAAGTGCCTCGTTCATCCTGGTTTATCTCCTAATTTATAACCCAATTAAATGAAGATTTTTCAAAACCAAGGGGGTTTTGAAAAACCCAACAACTTTTAAAACCGGCTCAATGCCTGAAGTGGCGGACGCCGGTGAGCACCATGGCCATACCTGCCTTATCGGCGGCGGCCAGGGATTCCTTGTCCCGTATGGAACCGCCGGGCTGCGCTATCGCTCTGATCCCCGCCGCGGCGGCTTCCTCCACCGAGTCGGGGAAGGGAAAAAACGCGTCGGAAGCCATCACCGCGCCCCGTGCCTTTTCGCCGGCGTGACGGGCGGCTATACGCACCGAGTCGACCCGGTTGGGCTGGCCGGCCCCGATGCCTACCGTCGCGCCCGCCTTGGCGAAGACGATCGCGTTGGACTTCACCGACATGCAGGCCTTCCAGGCGAAAGCCAGATCCTGTAGTTCCTCCTCGGTCGGAGCCCGGGCGGAAACGACCTTCCACTCCGAGGCCGGAGGATCCCCCAGGTCGATGTCCTGGCGCAGAAAACCGCCGAGAACGCTTCTTATCTCGAAGCTCGGCCTTTCCTCGCCGGGGATGAGGACCCGGAGATTCTTTTTTTTGGCCAAAAGCGCTTCGGCTTCGGGGCCGAAGCCGGGGGCGGCGATGCATTCGGCGAAGAGTTCGCCCAGGGCCTTCACGCATTCCTCGTCGAAGGGCCGGTTGACCGCGATGATACCGCCGAAGGCCGAGATGGGATCGCAGGCTATGGCCTTGGAAAGGGCCGTGGCGAGGGAGGCTCCCAGGCCATCCCGCGCCTCGGCTATTCCACAGGGGGTGAGGTGCTTAACCACCACGGCGGCCGGATTTCGGAAACGACACACCGCCTGCCAGGCGGCGTCCAGGTCGAGAATGTTGTTGTACGAGAGCTCTTTGCCCTGCAAAAGTCTGCCCGCCATGGGGGCCCCCCCGGGCTTGGCGGAGTAGAGCGCGGCTCGCTGATGGGGGTTTTCGCCGTAACGGAGGTTTTGCACCTTCCAGCCCGAGAAGGAGAGCATTTCGGGGATGGGAGGGGATTCGATCGCTGTCATGGCGCTCCCCTCATCGGCATCAGCCTTGGCGGCGGCTTGTGGCGCGACTCCCCCGGAAGTTTTTTCCCCGGCGACAGCCTCCCCGGCGGCGAACCAGGCGGCGATGGCCGCGTCATAGGAGGAGGTACGCTCGAAAGCCTGCCTGGCGAGATGCCGCAAGGTGGCGGCAGACAAGCTCGCCGAGCGCTTCAGTTCGGAAAGCACGCTTGTGTATTGTTCGGTCGAGCTGAGGACCGCGACCCTCTCGTGGTTCTTGGCGGCGGCCCTCAACAAGGCGACGCCGCCGATATCGATTTTTTCGATTATCTCCTGTCTCGTGCTGGCAGGATCGGCGATGGTTTTCTCGAAGGGATAGAGGTCCACGACGACCATATCCACCGCCTTGTAGCCCAGGTCGGCGATCTCGGTCAGATCGGAACCGCTTGACCTGGCCAGTATACCCCCGTGGATGGCCGGATGGAGGGTTTTGACCCTTCCGCCCAGAATTTCCCGGGCGCCGGTATAGGCGGCGATCTCCTCCACTTCGATGCCGGCGGCCCTAAGCGCCCCGGCAGTACCTCCGGAGGCAAGGAAACTCCAGCCCAGACCCGACAATCCCCGGGCGAATTCGATCAACCCGGTTTTCTCATAGACAGATAAAATCGCTATCGGCATCGTATCAGCCTCCTTTTGTATCCGTTTCGGTCTTGTTCAGGTGGGCGGAGAGCCTCGCGGCTGCCCGAAGCACCAGGCGGTGTTCCAGCCTGTGCATTTCCGCTTCAAACTCTTCCAGCCCCTCGCCGGGCGCGAAGCTCAAACTCTCCGATTCCAGCACAGGGCCCGTATCGACCCCTTCGTCGGGAACGAGATGCACCATAGCTCCGCTGCAGCTGATTTCTCCCCTCCTCCAGGCTTCCCAGGCTCGCTGGATGGACTGGGTGCCGGGAAAGCGGCCGGGCAAGGCCGGGTGCAGGTTGTAAACCCGGCCGGGGAACCGACCGAGAAACGCATTGCTCAGGATACGCATCCAACCCAGGAGAAATATGTAGTCGGGCTTCCAGGGCTCTATAAGAGCGGCGAGTCGCGCGTCGTAGAGCCGGCGCGAGGCGGCCCGATCCAGGCCGGGTTCGGGGCGATAGGGAAAAGCCCGGGCGGGGACAGCGGCCTGCCTGGCCCTTTCAAGGGCCGGAGCTTCCGATTCCGAGGAAACCACCAAAACAACCTCGGCGTTCAAACTCCCTTGGGAGGAGGCGTCCAAAAACGCCTGGAGATTGCTCCCTCTGCCCGATACGAGAATGACGAACCGGGCTTTTCCGGAAGCGAGTCCCCGGGGCTTCGGGTTTCGGGACAGGCGCGAGGGCGGAGCGGCCTTTTGGGGGTTCATCGAGCGCTGCCCCCCTTTGGGGAGGCTTTTGGCGCCCTATCCGGAAGGCCGTCCAGAATGACGGCGCCTTTTCCCTGGGCTAGTTCCCCGATGAGATAACTCTTCTCGTTTACCAGACTGACCAAACGGCCGAGGTTTTCCGGGGCGATCACGGCGACCATGCCGATACCCATGTTGAAAACCCTGTACATCTCAGCTCCCGGGACCCGTCCTTTTTCCATGATAAGCTTGAAAAGGGCGGGCACAGGCCAGGTGTCGACGTGTATCAAGGCGTCCAGGCCGCCGGGAAGAATCCTGGGCACATTACCTTCGAAACCGCCGCCGGTTATATGAGCCAGCGCTTTTATCAAGCCCGGCTCTTTTTCGAGTACGGGCGAGAGAAGCGGAAGATAGGAGCGATGGGGCTCCAGAAGCGCCCGGTGGAGGGGTTTGCCCAGGATATCGGAATAGCTTTGATAATCTTCGTCGGAAAAAACGCTGCGGGCCAGGGAGAATCCGTTGGTATGGAGTCCGCTCGAAGCGAAACCCACCAGGAGGTCGCCGGCCCGGACATCCTCGGCCGGGAGCCTGCGGCTTTTTTCGACGACGCCCACGATGGCTCCGGCCAGATCGAATTCCCCGGGAAAGTATACCCCGGGCATTTCGGCGGTTTCGCCTCCGATCAGAGCGCAGCCCGATTCCCTGCAGGCCTTGGACATGCCCTCCACGGCGGCGGCGACCATGGCAGGGTCGAGCTTCGGGGAGGCTATGTAGTCCAGGAAAAAGAGGGGTCTGGCCCCCTGTACGAGGATATCGTCCACGCAGTGATTGACTATATCCATGCCGATGGTCGAAAAGCTGCCGAACCGCGAGGCGAGCTTCACCTTGGTGCCCACGCCGTCGGTGGAGGCCACCAGGACCGGTTCCTCCATTCCCGCAAGGCCCGAGGCATCGTACATGCCGCCGAAGGAGCCGATGCCCGCCAGCACCGCTGGCCCGTAGGTCGAGCGAACCGCCGCGGTCATGAGTTCCACGGCCTTTTCCCCCGCTTCGATATCGACCCCCGCGGCGGCGTAGCTGCCGGCGGAGGAAGTTTTGCCCGGCGGGCTTCCCGACGGCGCGGCACTGGAGCTGGCGAAACCAGCGGCAATGCTTCTCCCCTTGCCGATATCCCTTCTGTACCTGCTTCTGGGAAGGTCGATGAGGGCGAGTCGGGCGTAGGCCGCCCGCGAGGCGGCCGGCAGGGAATCGGCCCAGGCGGAGACTGAGAGCAACCTTCCGCCGACAGCCTCGATATCGCCCGAAGGGGAGGTCCGGGTGGCCCCATGGAAAACATAACTATCGTCCCCGGCGCCGTAATCAGCCACTGCTCTGGGTTTGTCAGGCCCGGAATCCCGGGCGTAGCCCTCCGAGGCCAGGACCACCGTGGCGCAGGCCCCTTGCTTCCAGCGAAGCGGGTATTCGTCCAGCCTTCCCTGAACGCAGGCGAGCATGACTTCCCCCAAATCCGATTCCAAAAGGGGAAGCAGGGCTTGGGTCTCGGGATCCCCGAAGCGGCAGTTGTATTCCAAGGCCTTGGGGCCCTCCTTGGTCATGATGAGGCCGGCATAGAGCGTTCCCACGAAGGGAGCACCTTCTTCGGCCAGCCCCCTGCAGGCTCCGAGGAGGAAGCGATCAGCCAGGGCCCGAACCTGGGCTAAGGCTTCGGGTCCGGAGAGGGCGATCGCGCCCATGCCGCCCGTGTTGGGGCCTGCGTCGTTTTCCAAAAGGCGTTTATGATCCTGGGCAGGTGGCATGACCCGAACATTTCTGCCGTCGCAGAACCCCAGGAGGGAGAGTTCCTCCCCCACCAGTCTTTCCTCTATCACCACTTCGCTGCCCGCATCGCCCAGGCTTTTTCCCTCCATCAGGGATTCCAGGATAGTCCCGGCCTCCCCGGGGCTCTCGGGGAGGAAAACTCCCTTGCCCGAGGCGAGTCCCGTCGCCTTGACGACAAAGGGCCAGGGCGGGGATTGGATAAAGCGCAAGGCCTCTCCCAGGTCGTCGAACACCCTGAAGTCGGCGGTGGGAATCCCCTGTCTTCGCATGAAGGATTTGGCGTAGCTTTTGGAAGATTCTATGCGCGCCGCCGCGGCGCTCGGTCCAAAGCAGAGGGGTGGCTTGGCGGGTCGCAATTGTTTGAGCCGATCCGTCAGGCCGAGAGAAAGGGGAAGCTCGGGGCCGACGACGACCAAGTCTATGTCATAGTCGAGCACGGCTCCGAGAATACCGGGAATATCGTCGGCGCGGAGGTTGAGATTGACTCCGAGACCGGCGGTACCGGCGTTTCCCGGAGCGCAATAGAGCCGCTCGACGATGGAAGAACTGGACAGCTTCCAAGCTATGGCGTGTTCCCTAGCTCCCGATCCGACGACAAGCAGATTCATAGTTCCATCCTTCCGTTAAAACTCAAACCGATCCTTGGCTTCCGAGAAATCCACCTCGAAGGGATATTCGCCGGAGAAACAGGCGGTGCAGTATGTGCCCAGGTCGCCCACAGCCCTGCCCGCGGCCTCCAGGGAAAGGTAAGCCAGGGAATCGGCGCCGCTCCATTTCGCCATTTCCTCCAGGGGGAGAATATTCGCGATAAGGTCCTTCCGCTCCCCCATATCGACGCCCATCATGCAGGGAAAACGTACGGGGGGGCTGGAGACGCGGACATGGATTTCCCTAGCGCCCGCATTCCTCAGCAAGGCGACCAGCGGCCGAATTGTATTGCCCCGGACGATGGAATCGTCGATGACGACGATCCTTTTTCGTTTGACCGAATCGGTAAGCACGTTGAACTTTAAGGAGACGCCCCGTTTCCGCAGAAAATTGGAGGGTTCGATAAAGGTTCTCCCTATGTAGCGGTTTTTGACAAAGGCTTCGCCGTAGGGAATGCCGGAGGCTTCCGAATAGCCTATGGCCGCGGAAATGGAAGAATCGGGCACTGGAATAACCAGGTCGGCCGCCACCGGCGAGTCGATGGCCAGGCGGGTGCCGAACGCGCGCCGCACCTCGTGAACGGAAAGTCCGTTCCATACGCTGTCGGGGCGGGAAAAATAAACGAACTCGAAAAGGCAGGAAGCCCTGCGAATGCCCCTGGTCTTGGTGCCATCGAGGGTGGCGCCGGTGATTTTACCTTCGCTATCGCAGAAGACGATTTGCCCTGGTTCGATCTCATGGATTTCCCGACACCCCAGGGTGGAGAGCGCGCAAGTTTCGGAAGCCGCCACGAAGGCCTTCTCGGCGGTAAACCCGTAGGAAAGGGGGCGCAAGCCCCAGGGATCCCTGGCGGCAAAAACTCCCTCCCGGGTGAGGAGAACAAAGGAAAACGCCCCGACCCACCCGCTCATCGCAGCCTTGATCCTGCTCATCCAAAAGCGTTTCGGGGAACCGGCCAGGTCCATGATCATCAGTTCGGTGTCGCTGGCGGAAGTGAGCCCGACGCCCTTGTCGAGGAGCCTGCTCCTGATCTGGCCCGCGTTGACCAGGTTTCCGTTGTGGGCCAGGGCCATGGGACCGTATTTGGAATCGATGAGAAAGGGCTGGATGTTCCTGCCGCTGGAGCTACCCGTGGTGGAATAACGATTATGTCCTATCGCCAGTTGTCCCGAAAGGCTTTCGATATCCGCCTCGGAGAAAACCTGGGACACGAGGCCCTGATTCTTCCTCACCGAAAGGGAATGCCCGTCGAAGGCGGCGATGCCCGCCGACTCCTGCCCCCGGTGCTGGAGGGCGAAAAGTCCGTAATAGATCAGCCGCGCGGCGTCCCTGCCCGGCGCGTAGATCGCCATGACCCCGCACTCTTCCTTGGCTTCCGCAAAAGGGGAGGACTGAAGCGGATTCATCGCCCCGCGTCCTTTGGGTAGAGTTCGGCGCCCAGGCCCGCATCGTCCGCTTCGATCTTGTCCCTGGCTTCCTGCTGGAAGACTTTAATTTTTTCGGCGATCCGCGGCTCCCCGAGCGCCAGAATTTTGGCGGCGAAAAGGGCCGCGTTCCGTGGGTCGAGGATTGTCGCCGCCGCAACGCCCGGGGGCATCCGGAGCGAGGAAAAAACATCGGCGCCCGCGAAGGCCTCGCAGGGGGGAGGACAGGCGATGACAGGGAGATCCGTGGAGAATTCCACCATTCCGGAGAGGGCGTTGGAAAGTCCGGCGATGGTTATGAAGACCCCGACCTCGCCTTTTTTTTCTTCTTCGGCGAGAATGGCCATGAGCTTTCCGGGCGTCTTGTGCGCCGAGGCGATCCTGGCTTCGCTGGGGATTCCAAACTTGTTCAGAAATTCAATTATCCGCCCGGCGTGGTTCGAGTCGGATTTTCCGCCCATCAGAATGAGTACTTTCCCGTTTTTCACAGTTCGATCCCCTCCCTGGCCAGGTTGGCGAGCAGCCGCGATTCCACCGGATAGGATCCGGGTTTGAAGGTCCCGCCGGTGAGCAGCTCATAGGCTTTCTGATACAGCAGGGCGGTCTCGGCCCACACCGAATCGGGAAGAAGGGGCAACTCGCCGTCCCCCCTGTAGCCTGCTTCGGCATAGCGGAGCCTGACGAATTCCTTGTCGAAGAGTTCCGGCTCCAGCCCCTTTTCGACCCGGTCCTGGTAGCTTTCGGCCTTCCAGAAACGGGAAGAGTCGGGGGTGTGGATTTCGTCAATGAGCATGAGGGAACCGTCCCGGGCAAGGCCGAACTCGTACTTGGTATCCACGAGGATCAGCCCCGCCTCTGCGGCGATCTGGCTTCCCCGGGCGAAAAGCGCGAGGGAAATTTCCATCACCCTGTCCCAGATTTTCCGCTGCAAATGCCCCTTTTCCACGACTTCCGCGATCGTAAGCCTTTCGTCGTGGAATCCGGGGAGCGCCTTTGTGGTGGGGGTGATGATCGGTTCGGGAAGGCGCTGGTTTTTCTTGAGTCCTTCGGGAAAGGAGTAGCCGTAAATCTTTCGCTCTCCCTCGGAGTAGCGGCGCCAGAGGGCGGTGGAGGTTACGCCGGTTATGTAGCCTCGCACTATCACCTCCACCGGAAGCGGCGAAGCCAGCTTGACCACCGAGACATTGGGGTCGGGGATGGAAAGGAGATGGTTGTCCACGATATCGGCGCTTTGGCGGTTCCACCAGGCGGAGAGTTCGTTGAGTACCTGCCCCTTCCAGGGCACGACGCCGACGACCCGATCGAAGGCCGAGAGCCTGTCGGTGGTCACCAGAAGGCGTTGTTCTTCGCCCAGGGAATACCAGTCCCGCACCTTGCCCGAATGCTTTTCCAGCCTTCCCTGGGCCAGCCCCTTGAAGGCTTGGGGCAGTCTGGCCTGTATTTCGTTTTTTTCAACCATATATCGCTCCTTGGTCGATGGCGTGACGCACTCCGTTTTTAAAGAGGAGCAAGCCCGATCCTTGCCTGCCTCCGCGATAGGAGCGGCCGGCAGGACCGGTGAGCACATTGTCCTCGGGGTGGGGCATGAGGCCCAGAACATTGCCCTTGGGATTGCAAATACCCGCGATATCGAAGGGCGAGCCGTTGGGATTATGGGGCCATAGCTCCTTCGCCGGCTCTCCGGTCGGAAGGGTATAGCGCAGCGCCACGAGATTCGCGGCCATCAGGGCTTCCAAATGGGCCTGGCTGGAAGCGAGGAAGCGCCCTTCCCCGTGGGCCACCGGGCAGACGACGGGCTCTTCGATGCCCTGTGTCCAAATGCAGGGGCTCTTTTCCGCCTTGAGGGTGACCCAACGGCATTCGAAGCGGCCGTTGCGGTTGTCGCTGAGGGTAAAGCGCCGTTCGTCCCCGTCGGCGGGAAGGAATCGCCTGCCCGGGAGCAGGCCGGCCTTCACCAAGGTCTGGAAACCGTTGCATATGCCGATGACGGGCTTGCCCTCATCAACGAAGCGGCTGACTTCGTCCTTGAAAAAAGAGGCGATGTCCAGGGCGAAGAGGCGGCCGGCGCCGAGGGCGTCGGCGTAGGAGAAGCCGCCGGGAATCGCGAGGATTCTGCCCCGGCGCAGGATGCCCGGATCGGCCCGCAACTGATTGACATGGACAATACGAACCTCGGCGCCGGCCGCCTCCAGGGCAAAGGCCGCGTCCAGATCCCGATTTATTCCGGCGGCGTGCAGAATGAGGGCTACAGGTTTCATGCTCATCTTCCCTCCCGGTTTGCTTCCCGGACTATCGCTAAAGACGGCTCCGCCTGGCCCAGTATTTCAGCGCTCTCCCGAAGGTATGCCCGCCGCAACTCCTCGAGGCTCACCGAAGCGAGAAGGCTTTCCCCGTCGCAGACGCGAAGAAACGGCGCTTGGCTGGTCTTTCCGATCCGTGCCAAGGGAAGTCCCGCGAACTGCCGTTCGAACGCGGAAACATTATTCTTTTCCACCTCCGCCAGAAGACAACCGTTGGTCTCTCCGAAGAGGAGAAGGGCCTGCCCCGCCGGGCCGTCGAAGGAGGCTTCGCTCCCCTCTCCCTCCGGGCCGGCGGGTTTCCGCAGGCTCGCCCTTAAGCCTTCGAGTTCGATTTCGGCTCCCAGGTCGCCGGCGAGGCACATCTCCGCCAGGGCCGCGCCCAGCCCTCCTTCGGAGAGGTCGTGGCTGGCCGCGACGAGCCCGGCCTTCAGGGCTCGATGAAATGCCCGGTAAACCGCCGGTGCCGCTGCGGAAAAAGCAGGGGCCGCGAGGCCGGGCCTGTCCTCCAGAATATCCATGAGCACCGAAGCTTCGTAAACGACCGCGAACTCGCCGACGAGATAGAGCAGGGAATCGCTGCGCTTGAAGTCGCTGCCGCGGACAGCCCCCAGTTCCGGCACAATGCCCATGGCCGAGATGAGGAGAGAGGGAGGTACGGCGATTTTCTCCCCGTCCGGCCCCTCGAACTCGTTGTTGAACGAGTCCTTTCCGCTTATAAAGGGGGTCCGATGCGCTATCGCCGCATCCTTGCAGGCCTTTGCCGCCCGAAGAAGCGTCCAGAGATTCCCCGGTTTAAGAGGATCGCCCCAGCAGAAATTGTCCACCACCGCGATGCGGTCCGGATCGGCGCCTACCGCCACGGCGTTGCGGACGGCCTCGTCCAGGGCCGAAGCCGCGGCGTTGTAGGAATCCGCCTCGCCGTAGCGCGGATTGAAACCATTGGAAATAGCCACGCCACGCCGCATCCCAGTCTCGAGCGGGACCGCCACCGCCGCGTCGGATGGGCCGGTCTGGTCCCGCCCGGAAAAGGGACCGAGTCTGGTGGCGCCCAGAACTTCGTGATCGTAACGCCGGATCGCCCACTCCTTCGAGCTGATGGCGTGGTGTCCCATAATCATGGGAAAGAGTTCCCCGATTCCGGGAGTCCTCGATCCCGGCAGGGGTTTTGGCTCGGGCCTATCCTCGAGCCGCGGGGGTGGCGCGGCTTTCATGCGGCGCCGGGGCATTCCTTTGTGGAGGAATTCGCAGTCCAGATCGAGAATCGGCTTAGCGTTGAAACGTACCAGGAGATGGCCGGAGCCGGTGAAAAAGCCCAGGTCGCAGTATTCCACGTCGTTGGCGGTACAGAGCTCGGCCAGGGCAGCCAGCTTTTCCGGAGGAACGGCGATGACCATTCGCTCCTGGGCTTCCGAAAGCCAGATCTCCCAGGGGGCGAGACCGGGATATTTCAGCCGGACCTCGGACAACTCCACATCGGCGCCCAACTCCGAAGCCATCTCCCCTACCGCCGAGGAAAGGCCGCCGGCGCCGCAATCGGTTATGCCCGTATAAAGCCCCGCGTCCCGGGCGGAAAGGATGAGTTCGGAAAGTTTTTTCTCCACCAGGGGAGCTCCGATTTGTACCGAGGCGCCCGCGGTTTCCAGGGTGCTTCCGTCCATGGTCATGGAGGAGAAGGTCGCCCCCCGAATACCATCCCGCCCTGTCCTGCCGCCCAGGACGAGTATTCTGTCCCCTACCCGCGGTTCCGAAAAGAAAGCTCCCCGGGGGGCGATACCCGCACAGCCACAGTACACCAGGGGGTTGGCCGCGTATTTTTCGTGATAGTGGATACTCCCATTCAGGGTGGGAATGCCCATCTTATTCCCGTAATCCTGAACCCCCGCCACGACCCCGCTCCGGATCTGTTCCACCGAAAGGGCCGAAGTCCCCTCCCCCCGGCCGGGAATTCCAAAGCATAGTACATCGGTGACGGCGAAAGGTCGGGCCGAGACGGCCATGACGTCCCGTATGACGCCCCCCACGCCGGTATTGGCTCCGCCGAAGGGTTCGATGGCCGAAGGATGATTGTGGGTTTCAACCTTGAACGATAGGTCGAAATCCTTGTCGAACTCGATGATACCGGCGTTGTCCTTGAAGGCCGATATAACCCAGGGAGCGTCGATTTCGTCCGTCGCCGCCTTGATATAGGTCTTTAAAATATTATCGACCTGCCCGGGCAGGCCGCCGGCCTGTCCCTTCTCGACATCGATCAGGGCTTTGAAGGTTTTGTGGAAGCAATGTTCGCTCCAGGTTTGGGCTATCATTTCGAATTCCACATCCGAGCAAGCCCTGCCCTGGGCGGCAAAATAATCACGGATAGCCTTCATTTCCTCAGGGTCCAGGGCAGCCCTTCGGGCGCGGTTGAGCTCCGCGAGCCCCTCTTCGTCCATGGTATGAATGGGAATCCATTCTTCCCGGGGTACTTCGGTGTTTCTACCGGGGAAGGCCGGCTCCACCGCCCCCAGTGCCCAGCGCTGCACCACCGGATTGGCCAGGAGCCTGGAGGCGAGTATGTCCAAATCCCCGGGGCTGAGGCTGTAATCTTTTTCGCAGCCTATCTCGTACCGTACTCCCGTGGAGGCCGCTTCGATAGCCCGGAGGCCCAGTTCCAACCCGGAGCGCAAAATCTCGTCCGCCACGGGATCGGTCACTCCCGGGTGGTAGGCGACCTCAACCACATAATCTTTGCCCTTTGGTGTCAGGGGAAGCGTATGGATCTCGCAGGTCTGGGTGACCGGATCCGATAAAAGAAAACGCCCGAGGAAGCCTAGTTCCTCGGGCGCTATATTCCCGCGCACAAAGTAAATCTCGGAGCGCACTACGGCTCTGATTCCTTCGAACCCCAGTCGCTGCGCCTCACGCACAATCAGCGCCGAGGACTTTGCCCCCGGCTTTAATTCCCGGATCGTAAAGCGGTGAACAGGAAGTTGATGTTCCATACAAATCCCTATCATAGGCGAAAAAACTAGTCAAGGAGTCGGAGCTTTCAAATTGGAGCCCCCAAGCCGCCCCATCGCGCTTTCGGCCTGCGGTTATTGGGCGAGTCGCGTTTTCAGCAACCGGGAAAACTCCGCCGCCCTCCGGGGAGCGTCTCCGAGATAGCCTTCGATTCCCATAAGCGCATGGATTTTTTCCGCCGAGAGAAGGCGGGTAAAGAATGGGTCGTTGACGATACGCTGCCGCAGGGGATTCTCAGCTCCCCCGCGCAGGACTTCCCAGGCCGCGAGAGCATGTTCCCTCAGTTTTTCGTGGGTTTCCTGCCTATCGGCACCGGCCTTTGCCATGGCCATCATGACCCGCTCGGTACAGGCGAAGGGGGCATAGCGTCTGAAAGTCCGGCCCGCCGCCTCCTCGTCCAAGCGGAAGCCGTCGATGATTTTCTGCGCCGTTCTTATAAGCTCGTCCGCGGCCAGGAAGGACTCGGGGATACTGCTCCTCCGGTTGGCCGAATCGTCCAGGGTTCGCTCCAAGAGGGAAAGCGCGGCGTTGCCCCAGGCCACCTGGGGATAGGCCGCCAAAAGCCTGGCCAGGGAATCGATTTTTTCGGCGTCTATGGGATTGCGCTTGAAGGGCATCGCCGAAGAGCCCACCTGCTTACTCCCGAAGGGTTCGGCCAGCTCCCCGATGGGCGGAGACTGGAGTATCCTGAAATCGAAGGCCATTTTATGAAGCGCCGCGGCCAGACCGGCAAGGGCTGCCAGCACCTGATACTCCTGCAACCTCGGACTTGTCTGGGTGGATACGGGAAAAAACTCGATCCCGACCTCCTTTTCAAGGGCTTTTTCGAACTCGGGCAACTTATCCAGGCCCAAAAGCTCTCCGTAGGAAGCCGAACTTCCGACCGCTCCCTTGAAGCCTTTTCCCCTCATCCTCGCCTCGACCCCCGCTATGTCTTCATAGGCCGAGAGCAGGTCCTGGGCCCAGACGGAGCAACGGTACCCGAAGCTGCTGGGTTCGGCGGGCTGAAGATGGGTAAAGGCCATGACGGGGAAATCGGCATAGGCTTCGATTTTTACAGCAAGGCTGAGCAAAAGGCGCTTCAGCCCTTCGCGAATGAGGCCGAGGGAGTCGCGGATCCGCAGGGCGTCGGCGTTGTCCTCGATATCCATGGACGTGGCCCCCAGGTGAATGACTCCGCCGGCGCCGGGGCATTGTTCCGCAAAGGCCTTGATCTCCGCCATGAGGTCATGGCGAATCTCCGCCTCTATGGCGTGGGAGCGCTCGATATCCACCTGCCCGACCTTGGATTCCAGTTCGGCCAATTGCCCGGGGCTCACCAGACCATAGCGCGACTGAACCCTGGCGAGACTGAGCCAAAGTCTTCTCCAGAGCTCCCGTTTATGTGTTTCGCTCCAAAGATGCCGCATGCCTTCGCTTCCGTAGCGCCAGGAAAAGGGAGAGAGGTAGACGGAATAGTCTTTCATCCCTCGACTATAGCAGAAGGAAGAAAAACTGAAAATATGGAAGAGTTCCCCAAAGGTTCAAAGGGATTGAAGCGAAACAGGCTCCGTGGAGCGTCTGTCTGTTGCGGGGGCGGCCGCGGCGTCGCCGACCGGAAAACAGATAAGGAGGAAGCATGAACTCACTGAATAGCATTCTCGTGGAGGGCAATTTGGTCAGGGATCCCGATTCGAAGGTCTTGCCCAGCGGAAACCAGGTCTGTGATTTCACCCTGGCCTCTAATCGCTACTATAAAAGCGGAGACTCGGGCCAGGAAAAGGAGGTCTCCTATTTCGACGTGGAGGCCTGGTCGCGCCTCGGCGCCAGCTGCGCCCAGTATCTCAAAAAAGGCAGGGGAGTCAGGGTGGTGGGCAGGCTAAAGCAAGACCGCTGGATCGATTCCGAAGGCAAACAGAGGGCCAAGGTCAAAATCGTCGCCGAACATGTGGAGTTCAAGGCGCAGAAGCGGGGCGCAAAAAAGGAGGAAGAGGAAACGGTTCAGGAGGAGGTGGACGAAACCTCGGCGGCGAGCGTTTTCTGATTCGGCTCGTAGGCTTGCATGGCGCGCATGGCTTCGTGGCTTGCCTGGCTGAGGAGCTCGAGGAAGCGTTCCTTGGTCTCGGGGTTTCTCATGCGCGCCGAGGGGCCCGAGATACTCACGGCGCCGGCGAAATCGGAGCCAGGAAGGCGCAGGGGCATGGCATAGCAGGTAAGGCCCACCTCGTACTCGTCCCGGTCGACCCCGTATCCCTGTTCTTTCGCCCTTCTGGCTTCACGTATAACATCTTCGGGCTCCACCAGGGTATGCTCGCTGAAACGGTGAAGCGGGGCGCTGCCGAGTATTGCCCGCATATGCTCTTCGGGGAGTTGGGAGAGAATCGCTTTTCCCACGCCGGTGCAGTGAAGGGGCAGTCGGTCGCCGGGAACCGAGCGCATTCGAAGGCTCCGGTTGGCTTCCGCCCGGTCCAGGTAGATCGCCGAGTCGCCGGCCAGGCAGGCCAGGTTTGAGGATTCTCCCGATTCCCTCGCCAGGCCTTCGATCAGGGGACGAACTTTCTCAACCACCAAGGCCCGTACAGGCACCTTGCTGCCCAGCTCGAACAATGAAAGCCCGAGGGACCAGCCGGAAGGCCTTTTCTCCACCACGCCCCGGGATTCCAGCACCGCCAGGTAACGAAGGGCTGTCGCCTTGTTCATGCCTGTTTCTTTGGACAGGCGGGCGAGGCTCACCTCGTCCTCAACCCTTGCGAGATAAAATAATATATCCAGCGCTTTACCGGCCGACTCACTCATTTGCAACCTTCCCCGTCCGGTCGTCGTACTACTTTCGACTCACCAAAGTCGTTTACTGTCGGAAAACCGAAGATTTTTCAAAATCAGACGAGTTTTGAAAAATCCAACTTAGTGTGCGTGCTTTGCGCCCATTTTTATGCCGACAGCAAAACGCAAACGCAGCCACAAAACCAATTCCAAAAACGAGCTTTCGAAATTGGCGCAACCTAAGGGTAATAAACAAAACCGCGTTTTATTCTCTGATACAGAGTATCGTGGGCTGAGAACTTGCGTCAAGCGAAATTTCAATAGATAAAACACTAAGCCTTGGGGCGAGGATTCGGACCGTTTTTTCTCGACCGATCCCTCAAGCTCCTGCGGGGATTTCGCTCCGGACCTTTGCGGATATTTCCTTTCAGATCTTTTCCCGAGCCTGCCCCGTAGCGGTTTTCTTGGCTTCTTCCCGGCTTTTTGGAAGACTGATCGTCTTTTCCCGCGCCTCTTCCGGGAGATCCCATAAAACCCGGACGCGTGGTTTTTTGAATACCGGCCTGTTTTTCCTCGTCGTTATAAAAGCCGTCCTTCCAGTTAAATCGGGAGCTGTCGTCCAGCGGAAGGGCATCCGCGGCCGCCTTGGCAATATCCCTGAACATGCCCCGGGCGGAATTGGCGCAGGAAAGGTCCAGAATAAACTTGTCGAACCCTTCTTTTTTAAGGAAAGGAACCCTGTCGATGATCGAAAATGGTTTGTCGGGGCTCAGGATCGTATAATCCCGACGACCCTGCAGCTTATAAGAGCTTCCGTCCCGATCGACAAAACTGGTTGGACCGTATTTGGATGCCAGATCTCCCCGGATTGTAAATAGATGGGGATAGGAAAAGCTTATCGGCATGAGAACTCTGGGATGAACCTCCTCGGCCAGCCGCATGAGATTTTGCTTGGATATTTCCTGGGGCGGAATAAGGTACCTGATCCCCTGATCAAAGAGGAAGGCGATCGCCCAGAGATTAAAGGCATAGAGCCATGGACCGGCGATCAACTCCAGATCCTTGCCCCGCAAGAGGGAAAAGTGGGCGAGATTATTGACCACCAGGGTTTTGACTCCCTTCCCGATCCAGTATTCCAGTTCGGGCTCCAGCCACGCCGCGTCGGCCTCGGGATAATAGGGATCCAGCCAGAGCACGAGCCGATCGCGTTTATAGGGGATGGTATCCTCGTTCTTGCGAAGGCCTTCGGCGTTCAGCTTATCGAAAAGGATCATGGCCTTTTTGGGCGCCGCCGCCAGCACGGCGTGGAGATCGGCCACCTTACCCACCAGGGCGTAATAACCGGAAGGCAGGGAATCCATATCTCTTTTTGAGCCAGTGTTCACCCGGGGCCGGGGCGCGCCATCCCTGGAGGGGAAGGAACGGAAACGGTCGAGGCTATGGGGAAGAACGCTTTTGTAGCGACGGGCCATGGAGGCTGTCTGGATGAGATATACGTCGTCGTTCTGCCTCCAGTCTCCTTCGATCTTGAGCAGCATCCCGTTGACCTGATTCTGAATGCCCCGGATCTTGGCGGTTATTCTCCCCGAATCGTCCGAGCGATGAATCCGGACGGAATCGCCCTCGGCCAGTCCGTCGAAACTGCCCATCAATGCCCATCGCTCGTCATCGATGGTTCTCGCATCCTTTATCCTACCCAGGTGGATGCCAGTGCCGCCGGCCTGGTCGGGATGGATATAGTCCGGATTCCCGCCTTCCATGAAGAAACTGGTTTTTCTGCGGGCGAAATCGGCTTGGAGCATAGCCTTGGACTTGGCCAGGGCGCGTTCCCCGTCGTTGGCGAAATTATCGATAAGCTGACGATAGGCTGCTACGACGGTGCCCACATATTCGGCGGACTTCATTCTCCCTTCGATTTTAAAGGAATCGACACCGACCTCCATGAGTCGGGGAACATAATCGATGAGCTGCAGATCGTCGGGGGAGAAAAAGTATCCCTTGCCCAAATCGCTGTCGTAGAGCCTGCGACAGGCCTGGGTGCAGGCCCCCCGGTTGGCGCTCTTTCCTCCGAGATACGATGAGAAAAGGCAAAGCCCGGAGGCGGATACGCAGAGGGCTCCATGGACGAACACTTCGAGTTCCATGCTGGTGTTCTGTCTGATAGTCTGAATCTCTTCCAGACTCAGTTCCCTGGCCAGAACAACGCGCTTAAAGCCCTGCCTCGACAGGAAATGACAGCCTTTGGAGGAAGACAGGTTCATCTGGGTCGACGCGTGCAGGGGAAGTGCCGGAAAATTCTCCCTGGCCATCTTGATGATTCCCAAATCCTGCACGATAACCCCATCGGCCTTTAGGCGGTCCAGATATTGAAGAAGCTGAAAAACCCTGTCGGTCTCCCTCTCCTCGAAAACGGTGTTCACCGTAACGTATATGCGCCGGCCCCGATCGTGGGCGGCCTGAAGGACGGCTTCGAATTGATTGAACGCGAAGTTGGCGCTGCGCATCCGCGCGTTGAAAGATCTCAAGCCCAGGTAGACCGCGTCGGCGCCTTCGCTGATCGCCGCGTCCAGCGCTTCGGGAGAACCTGCGGGGGCGAGTAGTTCGGGAATTTTCACATCACTTTTATAGGCTGAATGATCGTCGCAGATCAACCCGTTCCCGGGGAGGAGGAAGCCTGCCGATGTTTCTTTGAGATAAGAGCTTAGGAAAGTCCAATCCAGCGCCACCGGGGCCGGTGTTCCCTTTTATGCCTCCGCCTCCCCGCATCCCTTCCCGGCGGCCTAAGCTTTTCACCGCTTTGCCGGGGCCCTTGAGGGCGCCGTGACACTAACGGCGAATTTCTGTATAGTATCTCTTGCGACAATCCCTGCTTTTCGGAGAAACCCATGGATCTTCACAGGACCAGAAACATAGGCATCATGGCCCATATCGATGCCGGAAAGACGACCACCACCGAGAGAATCCTTTTCTATTCGGGAAAAACCTATAAGATCGGAGAGGTCGACGACGGCGAAGCGACCATGGACTGGATGGACCAGGAGCAGGAGCGGGGAATCACCATTCAAAGCGCCGCGACGACCACTTTCTGGCACGATCATCAGATAAACATCATAGACACGCCCGGGCATGTGGATTTTACCGCCGAGGTCGAACGATCCTTACGCGTACTGGACGGAGCGGTGGCGGTATTCTGCGCCGTAGGGGGCGTCGAACCCCAGTCCGAAACCGTCTGGCACCAAGCGGATCGCTACAAGGTTCCCCGCATAGCCTATGTGAACAAAATGGACAGACTGGGAGCCGACTTCGACGCGGTTCTCGCCGACATGAAGGCAAAATTGGGCGCCTCGCCTTTACCGGTCGCCGTACCTATCGGCGCCGAAGGAGGCTTTGAAGGTGTGATCGACCTGATCGGCATGAGGGAACTCCGCTGGAGCGACGACGGAATGACGATCACCGAATCCCCCCTGTCGCCGGAGCGCCTCGAAGATGCGCGCGCGCGCAGGGAAGCGCTCATCGACGCCCTTTCGGCCCATTCGGACGCCATCACGGAACTATACCTGGAGGGCTCGGAAATATCCGACGAACTGATAAAGAAAGAGATACGGAAGGCCTGTATCGGCCGGTGTCTGGTGCCCGTGCTCTGCGGCGCATCGAGGAGAAATATCGGTATCCAGCCCCTCATCGACGCGATCGTGGACTATCTGCCGGCCCCGGACGAGGTCGAGCCCGCCAAGGCGTTTCACCTCAAAAAGGAAGAGGAGCTGGAAGTACCCTGCAAAACCTCGGGCTATCCCCTGGGTTTGGTTTTCAAGGTTCAGTGGGACAGGGAAGCCGGCCCCCTGTGCTACGTACGCATGTATTCCGGGGCTATCCACAATTCCAGCGTCGTCTATAACGTCTCCAAGAAAAAAAGGGAGCGCATCACCAGGCTTCTGCGGATGCACGCCAACAAAAGCGAGCCCCTGGACTCCGTCGAGGCGGGGGATATCGCCGTGCTGGTGGGGCTGAAAAACGCCCAAACCGGGGATACTATCGGCACCGAAGGCTGGCCTGTCGTGCTTGAGCGCATGCACTTTCCCGAGCCCGTGATTTCCGTATCGATCGAACCCAAGACCCTTTCGGACAGGGAAAAGCTCAAGGAAACCCTGGATATCCTCTCCCGGGAGGATCCCACCTTCGCCACCAAGGACAACGAGGAGACGGGCCAGCTGATCATCTCGGGCATGGGGGAACTCCATATCGACGTGCTGGTCACCAGGATGATCAGGGATTTCAAGGTACAGGCCAAGGTGGGCAATCCCCAGGTAACCTACAGGGAGTCGATCACCAAGGAAGTGCGTCATAGAGAGGAATTCTCCAAGGTGTTGGCGGGCAAGGAAAACAAGGCCGCGCTGACGCTTCTGGCCTCGCCCCTGCCCAGGGGGAGCGGGAACAATTATAAGAAACTCGTACGGGCCCCCCAGGTGCCCGATGAAATCTTCGACGCCGTCGAGCGGGGCATCAGCTCGGCTTTCGCCTCGGGGATCCAATTCGGTTACCCCGCGGTGGATATCGGCATCAGCCTCGTGGATATCGAGTACGACGAGCTCACCGCCAGTCCCTTCGCCTTCGAAGCCTGTGCCAATATGGCCTACGACGAGGCTTGCAGGGCGGCGGGGCCTGTCCTTCTCGAGCCTATCATGAAGGTGGATATTCTTACGCCCAAGGATTTCGTGGGCGAGGTGATGAGCCTAGTCTCCCAGCGGGGAGGCCTGATTCACGGATCGGATTCCAAGGCCTTGACCGAAGTTGTCCATGCCGAGGCGCCGCTGTCCACAATGTTCGGGTTTACCACCAGCCTGAGATCGGTAAGTCAGGGCAGGGCTGCCTTCTCCATGGAATTCAGCCACTTCCAGCCCAAATCGCGCTAAAAGCAGGAAAGGATGTAGGCGCCCAGGAGCGTCTCGAGCTTGTACAGCTCGTCCCGGGCTTCTATCTCCCCGGTCGAGCGCATCTGCTTTTCCAGCTCCCCTACGAACCAGAAGAAGAGTCCGAACTTAGGATCGATGCGGAAGGCGTACTCCAGAAAATCCGGCGCCCTGCCGGCCGATCCGAAGAGAAGGGAGGGGATGGCCCTGGCGATGCTGACGAAACGGCGGAAGGCGGAACCCATCCTTTCGGCCCTGTAGTCCTCCACAAACACCTTCAAATCCTCGAAGAGTATTTGCTTAGGCTTCTCCTCCGACTCGTTCACCCAGGTTTTATGAACCAGAAGTTCCACGTTCTCGCGGAATACCCGGAGCAGATGAAAGGTCCTGATGAGTCTCTGGTCATCGCTGCAGTGTATATAGAAGGCGAACTCGCCGGGATTGCCGAGGACGTCGGCCAGGCGGATCGCGTAGGATTCCCGCAGGGCGCCCTTCTCGCGGACGAGAGCCTGAAACAGCTCGAGCGTCCTTTTTTCGGTGTCGGTCAGATAGGCATCCAACACTGATGGTTCGGCATAATCCATGGCTGTACGATGTCGAAAGCGACACTTTTGGTCAAGGGGGTTGAAAAGCCGCCCTCCCGGCCTTTGAAATTCACCTTCCAGGATAAAAACGCTTGCACCGGAGGTTCCGATGACTGATAATTCCCCCCATGAGTAACGATATCATTATCAGTCGCGATCTGAACGTCGGTACCGGCTTCGTATCCCCCGGGTATCTCAAGCCCGGGGAGGACGAATACAAGATACGGAACGAACAATTCCGCGCCGCGGGCAAGAACCCATCGGACTACCGCAGACTGGAGCCCTTTGAACTGGAAACCCTGGTCAGGCAAAACAACAGCTGCAACGACTGGTCCCAGTTCTACGTACGCGATCCCTTCATCCCCGAATTGATCAGCAACAGCAGCTTCGCCGGCATGGTGCGCATCGGGAGACTCGAGCGGGTATCCTTGGAGCACCACGATCTCCATGTCTTCGCCGGCATCGTCAACTCCCAGATCATTGCCTGCGACATCGGGGACAACTGCGTTATCAACAACTGCACCTATATTTCCCACTATATAATCGGGGACAACTGCATTCTCATCGACAACGCCGAGATCCACGTATCCAACCACGCCAAGTTCGGCAACGGCTTCGTGGCCGAGGGCGAACCCGAGGAGGTCCGGATCACCATAGACGTCATGAACGAGGCGGGGGGGCGCTGGATCTATCCCTTCGACGGCATGAACTGCGGCGACGCCTATCTCTGGGCCCGTTTCAGGGATCGGAAGAAGCTGATCCGCCAGTTCTGCAGAATGAGCGACGCCCTCTTCGACCCCCGGAGGGGACGGTATGGAAGGATAGGGACGGGCTCTGTCGTCAAGTCCAATGGCATCATAAAGGATGTGATGATAGGCCAGAGCGCCTACATAAAGGGCGCCAATAAACTGAAAAACCTCACGATCAACTCCAAGGAAGAAGCCCGGACCCAGATCGGCGAGGGAGTTGAGCTGGTGAACGGTATCATCGGCTATGGCTGCAAGATATTTTACGGCTGCAAGGCAGTGCGCTTCGTCATGCTGGACAATTCCGCGCTTAAGTACGGAGCCAGACTGATTCATTCGGTGCTGGGAGAAAACTCCACCGTCTCCTGCTGCGAAATCCTCAACAACCTAATTTTCCCCGCCCACGAGCAGCATCACAACACCAGTTTTCTCATCGCCAGCCTTATACGCGGCCAGTCCAACATGGCCGCCGGGGCGACCATCGGCTCCAACCATAACTCCCGGGCCCCCGACGGGGAAATCGAGGCGGGCAGGGGGTTCTGGCCCGGCCTTTGCACCTCCGTGAAACATTCCTCCCGTTTCGCTTCATTCTGCCTCCTGGCCAAGGGGGACTACCGCTTCGAACTGAACATGCCCCTTCCCTTCTGCCTGGTGGACAACGATTTCAAGGATGACAAGTTGCTGCTCTCCCCCGCCTACTGGTGGACCGGAAACCAATACGCCCTCATGAGGAACGAGGCGAAATTCAAGTCCAGGGATAAGCGCTGCGACAAGCGCCTGTATTTCGAATACTCGCCCTTCGCTCCCGACACCGCCCAGGAAATTCTAAACGCCCTGGGCCTGCTGGAAAACTGGACCGGCGCCGCCCTGGAAGCCTATAGGGCGGCGAATCCGAAGGAGGCCGATACATTCGAAACCGCCTCGGGGCTCTCGGGCGAAGAGGCCGGTCGCGCGGTACTGCGAAACTGCCAGGATCCCCTTCCCTTCGAGGTGTTGGCCAGGGAGGTGGAGCATTCGAGCCGCGACTGCGTCCTGCGAAAACCCTGCAGGGCCTACAAGGCCTATAAGGATATGCTGCTCTGGTTCGCAGGCCGGGAGGTACTGAATTATGCCTCCTCCCACCCGGATGATTCCGGCTGGGAAGCGCTGAGCAAGGTCCTCGTCCCGGATTCGCACAACGGACTGACGATGGAGTGGGAAAACCTCGGCGGCCTTCTGGTCAGCCGCGCCAGGCTGGAAGAGGTATTGCGGAAGGCAGAGGCGGGAGCCTATCCGACATGGAAGGAATTCCACGAGGAATACGCAAGCCTTTCCACCATCTATCCTCTGGACAAGCTCCGCTACGCCTGGGCAGTGCTGGGCTGGCTCTATCCCGCGGGGGAAAACGCGAAGCCAGGGACCGCCGGACTTTCGGGCCCTTCGAAGAATACCTTTCTGCGGGCCCTGGAGGACCTCGCCGCGCTTACGGATTTCGTCGCCCAGCAGGTTTATCAATCCAGGGCGAAGGACTGGAGCAATTCATTCAGAAAGGCCACCTTCCGTTCCGAAGAGGAGATGTTCGCCGTCCTGGGCAGGCCGGAGGAGAATTCCTTCGTCAAATCGACCAGGGAGGATATGAAAACCCTCAAGGCAGCCATAAGGAGCCTGAGCGAAGCGCTCTAGGGGCCGGGGTTTTACGCCCCCCGCATCCTAAGCCCGCACTAGGCTCTTCGCCCGGGGCGGCTCTTCGGGCCGGGATGCGGGATCCGCCCGGACTCATCGTTCCTCGAGCACCCTGTCCAAAAGGGAGTCTTCCGCCTCTTCCGGCAGGGTGATAAGCCCCAGATCGCCGTGGTTTTCGTTATAGTCCCGGCAAACCTCCTGGGCGTGGGGATTTCGCGCCCAGGCTCTCCGGGCGACCCCTCCCATGACATCCCAGGGCATGGCCATGCCGATAATCCTGTCCACCCGCTCGGAGCCGTCAAGGACAAGACCAAAGCCGCCATTCACCGCCTTGCCTATGCCCACGCCTCCGCCGTTATGCAGGGCGACCAGACTCATGCCCCGGGCCGCGTTGCCGGCAAAACACTGGATGGCCATATCGGCCATGATATTGGATCCGTCCTTGATATTGCTGGTCTCCCTGAAGGGGCTGTCGGTACCCCCCGTATCGTGGTGGTCCCGTCCCAGCATGACCGGACCTATCTCGCCCTCCCGGACCATCCGGTTGAACGCCAGGGCTATATTCCTGCGGCCCAGGGCATCCTGGTAGAGGATCCGCGCTTGGCTTCCCACGACCAGGGCGTTTTTCTCCGCGTCCCTGATCCAGATCCAGTTATCCCTGTCCTGGCCTCGCCGCTTTGGGTCGATGCAGGCCATGGCGGCGGCGTCGGTTTTGCGCAGATCCTCCGGCCTGCCGGACAGGCAAACCCAGCGGAACGGCCCGTAGCCGTAATCGAAGAGTTCGGGGCCCAGGATATCCTCGACATAGCTGGGAAAGATAAAGCCGTCTTTTTCATCCGCGCCGTTGCGCGAAACCTCCCGGACCCCTGAGTCGAAAACGGCCTTGAGAAAGGAGTTGCCGTAGTCGAAGAAATAAGACCCCTTGTTCACGAGGCTCTGTATGGCCCGGAAATGACGGGCGAGGGATTCGTCCACCAGTTTTTTGAACCGGACCCTATCCTCGGCCAAAAGACGGGTACGCTCCTTGAAATCGATGCCCGCCGGGCAGTAACCGCCATCGTAGGCGGCATGACAGCTTGTCTGGTCGGACAAAAGGTCTATATGAAAGCCCGTCCTACCCGCCGCGGCCTCCAGGAGATCCACGATATTACCGTGAAAGGCTACGGCGATGGGTTTCCGTTCGGCGGCAGCCCTGCGGGCCAATTCGAAGGCCTCGTCCAGGGATGGGGTGGCGCGGGAAATCCAGCCTTGAGAAAGCCTGGTCTCTATGCGGGAGTAATCAACCTCGGCGATGATCGACGCGGCCCCGGCGATCACCGCCGCCTTGCCCTGGGCTCCCGACATGCCCCCAAGCCCTGAGGAGACGAATATCTTGCCGGCGAGATCCCCCTCCGGGGCGACTCCCAGTTTGAGTCTTCCGGCGTTTAGCAGGGTATTGTAGGTACCATGAACGATACCCTGAGGGCCGATGTACATCCAGCCGCCGGCGGTCATCTGGCCGTAGTTGGCCACCCCCAGGGCGGCGGCGATGTTGAAGTCCTTCTGATTGTCAAACATGCCGATCATGAGGCCGTTGGTCACGATTGCCCTCGGGGCGAGGGGGTGGCTGGCAAAAAGCCCCAAAGGATGGCCCGATTCGACCACCAGGCTGCTCTCCTGGTCGAGAACCTCCAGATACTTGCAGATCAGTCGATACTGCATCCAGTTCTGACACACCTGGCCTGTCTCGCCGTAGGTCACCAGCTCGTAGGGGTAGAGGGCCACATCGAAATCCAGATTATTGTCGATCATCAGCCGCAGAGCCTTCCCCTCGACACAGCGGCCTTGATAGGCGTCGATCGGCTTGGCGGCGATGGGGCCCTCCGGCCGAAAACGGTAGCCGTAAATCCTTCCGCGCTCCCTCAGCTCGCCCAGGAACTCCGGAGCCAGCCTCTCGTGCCAAGGCTTGGGCAAATATCGCAGGGCGTTTCGCAAAGCCAGCCTTTCCTGGGCCGGACTTAAGGGCGCATCGCGGCGGGGAGCTCTTCGTATACCTTCTTTAAAAGAGGGATAGGGCGGCAGCTGCTCCGATTCGAGGGACAAGGCTCTGAACCCCGGATTTTTCATACCAGAAACCTCCTTTCCAGGCGGCAAGCGCCATATTCCCTGACCGCTCTCGCACAAACGTTCCCGCAGGGCCGTTCTCGTATACCCATTCCCGGCCGGGCATCCGCGAGAACCATTTTGATTATACCTTACTTTGTAAAAAACAAGCTCGCTTTTTCACTGGAATCGGGCTACGGTAAAAAGGACAGGGTGGCGCGGGCTTGACAAAAAGCGACTTAATATATATTTTTTAATATATAAGGAGATTGTTATGACGGAGCAGCTGAGCAAGCAGGATTTCATCGATAAGATATTCGATTTCGAGAACAAAAAAGAGTGGGAATACAAGGGCGAGCTTCCCGCCATAGTCGATTTCTACGCTGATTGGTGCGGACCCTGCAAGATGGTATCCCCGGTGCTGGAAACCCTTTCCAAGGAATATGAAGGAGCGCTTAAGGTATACAAGGTGAATACCGACAAGGAACCGGAACTCTCGGCGGTTTTCGGCATACAGAGCATTCCCTCTTTTCTCTTTATCCCCGTGGGAGCCCAGCCCCAGATGGCCATGGGCGCCCTGCCCAAGGCGAGCTTCGTTTCGGCCATAAAGGACGTTCTCAAAGTCGGTTGATCCGCGCATGGGTTTCATACCCCGGCTTGATGCGTTTTTTGTTTATCATATTAACGGGATGAATCCCGCATCCAATAAGGAATCTTACAAATCAACAACCTCGCGGCGCCCCGCCGGGGTTGTTGATTTGTTTTCGAAAGCCGGGGGTCAGAACAGATCCCTGGCTTCGAAGGCCGGCAAAACCCTTTGCCAAGCCGGTAAAACTGGTCTATTCTTTTGCTGTACATTTTCTATCCGGGGCGCCCTCGATTGTTGACGCCCTTCACTTGTAAGGAGTCTTAGATGGATGACACGGTAACCTGGTGGAAGTTCGAGGAAGTAGCCACATTTATGAAAGCCGGATTCGAAGCGGTGGGTGTGCCGTCGGAAGAGGCGGAAGTCTGTACGGACGTGCTCATCGCCGCGGACAAAAGGGGCGTGGATTCCCACGGTGTCGGTCGTTACAAGCCGATCTATCTGGATCGAATTTGGGCGGGTACCCAGCTTCCCAAGACCAATTTCGAGATAGTGAAGGAAAGCCCCACCACCGTCGTCATAGACGGACACAACGGCATGGGGCATTACATTTCCAAGCGGGCCATGGAGATGGCCATCGAAAAAGCGGACAAGTACGGCTTGGGTATGGCGGTGGTGCGCAACTCCACCCACTACGGTGCCGCGTTTTATTACCCCAACATGGCGGTTGAACGGGGCATGATCGGCATGACCACCACATCGGCCAGGCCTTCCATAGCACCCACCTGGGGCGTGGAGCCCATGTTGGGCACCAACCCCATGACCTGGGGCATGCCCTCCGACGAAGCCTTCCCCTTCATGGCCGACTACGCCACTTCCGTTACCCAGAGAGGCAAGATCGAACTTTACGATAGACTGGGCAAGGATCTCCCCGACGGCTGGGTAATCGGCGAGGACGGCAAGTATCGCCACGACACGCACCAGGTTCTGGTGGATCTCACCAAGGACAAGGCGGCGCTCACTCCCCTGGGCGGACTCGGCGAAGATCTTGCCGGCTACAAGGGCTATGGCAATGCCATGGTGGTGGAACTACTCTCCTCCGCCCTCTCCCAGGCCAATTTCATGAAGGCCCTGATGGGAGTGAAGGATGGCAAGCCCGCTCCGATAGAGCTGGGCCATTCATTCCTGGCCATCAAGGTCGAGGCGTTCTGCGACCTGGCCGCCTTCAAACATCAGGTGGGGGAGATATCCCGGCAGCTTCGAGCCTCCAGAAAGGCTCCCGGCGCCAAGCGCATCTGGACCCCGGGCGAAAAGGAGTACGAGGTGTACCAGTATCGCAAAGACAAGGGCGTCCCCTTCAACGAGCCTCTCAAGAACGCCTTCCGGGCGGTCAAAGAGCGCTGCAATCTGCCCCACAAGCTTCCGTTCTGATCCGAACCTACCAAAGCCGCCTGTGGCGACGAAGGCTGCCCAGGCAGCCTTCGTCGCCACAAACGTAAAAGGGAAAGGGGCTGCCCAAACTTGTTCTTCTTGGACAGCCCCTTCTCATGCCGGGGAAATGAAAAGGCCACTCGGCTGTAGACTCAGGCTTAGTCTTAGACTTCGCCTCAGCCCCCCCTTCAGCCCCTGCGCTTCTTAAAGTCCTCCATGAAGGAAACGGCGGTTTTTACATTGTCCAGGCTGCTGGCGTTGTAGATCGAAAATCGTATTCCACCCACCGATCGATGCCCCTTGACCCCGATTATGCCCGCGGCCTTGGCTTCCTTGACAAAACCTTCCTCGGCTTCGGGACTGGGCAGCCTAAAGACAATATTCATCGACGAACGGCTTTCTCTTTCCACCGGATTCCGGTAGAAACCGGAGGAGGAATCGATTGCCTTATAGACGAGGGTCGCCTTCTCCTCGTTCAGCCTGCCCATGACTTTTAGTCCGCCGTTCTTCTCGAGCCAGCGCAGGGTCAGGTCGAGCATATAGATGGAGAAGCAAGGCGGAGTATTGTAGAGGGAATTATGTTCTTCATGAACTCTATAGGAGAGCATGGTCGGAAGTTGGTCCTTGGTTTTGGCTCGAGCCAGGAAGTCTTCCCGAAGCGCGACCAAGGTGAGTCCCGAGGGACCCAGGTTTTTCTGCGCTCCGGCGTAGATAAGAGAAAAATCCCCGGCGGGAAAAGGGCGGGAGAAGATATCGCTGGACATGTCGCAGACCAGGGGGACCCCCCTCGTATCGGGCCAGGTCTTCCACTGGGTTCCGAAAATTGTATTGTTGCTGGTCAGATGGACATAGGTCGAATCGGAGGGTATATCCAATTCGGAGGTTTTTAGAATCCGGGTAAACCCTCCCCCCGGGTTTTCGCTGCTTATCTCCGCGCAAGCCCCGAATCGTCTGGCTTCTTTGAGCGCCGCCTTGCTCCAGCTGCCGGTGACCAGGTAGCTGGCCTTCCGGCCTTCGGCGAGATAGTTCATGGGCAGCATGAAAAACTGACTCGAAGCGCCACCGGTGAGAAAAAGGACCTTCCATTCGGAACCCATTCCGGCCAAACGCCTAAACCGCTCCTGCGCTTCATTATGCAGCGCTTCGTACTCCTTGGAGCGGTGGGAAACCTCCATGACCGACATGCCCGTCGCTTTCCAGTCAAGCAATTCTCCCTGGGCTTCTTTAAGCACTTCCAGCGGGATGGCCGCCGGACCTGCGTTGAAATTGACTGCTCGTTCCATGGAGCTTACTCCTCCTTGGCCTTGTCGCTGTATGCCGCAAGCCTTTTTTCGATAGCCTCGCCCAAGCGCAGTAAATTTTCGGCGGTCGAAGCTCCCAGGTGGGGAGTGCAGAGCAGGTTAGGAGCCGAAAACAGCGGCGAAGCCCCTGGCGGTTCCTTCCTGTACACGTCGGTGGCGTATCCCGCCAGCTTGCCCGAAATCAGGGCCGCGGCGATCGCTTCCTCCACAACAACCTCGCCCCTGCAGGTATTGATCAACCTCGCCCCATCTTTCATGAGGTTTATACGCTGGGCGTTGATCATGCCCCGGGTCTCCTGAGTCAGGGGAGTATGCAGGCTGATGTAATCCGACTCCGCCAGGACCTCCTCAAGACTTTTCAAAACCGCAAGTTCCGAAGATTCCACGTACAAATCGTAGGCCACGACCCTCATGCCAAAGGCCTTGGCCCGGAAGGCCAGCTCCCTGGCGATCCTGCCCAGGCCGACGAGGCCCAGGGTTTTTCCATGGAGCTCGCTTCGCTCCAGCTCTTTTTTGAGCCAGCGACCTTCCCTGGTCGAGCTGTCCGCCAGGCTGATATGGTTAGGCAGGGCGAGCATAAGGGCGAAGGCGAGCTCCGCCACGGCCACGCTGGAAGCCTCCGGCGTGTTGTCCACCCGGATTCCCCTGGCCCGGGCCGATTCCACATCGATAGTATCCACCCCGACCCCGCCCCGGATGACATATTTTAGTCCTGGAGCGCTGTCCATCATCGCCGCGTCCACCCTCGTCTTGGAACGCACGATGAGCACTTCCGCCTCCGAAAGCCTTCCCATATCCGAGTATACCTCCCCGAAGCGGGAAAGCCGTCGGGGGAGATCGGGGAAGAAAGAGTCGGCCAGTAGAATCTTCATCAAGACCTCCTTGCATACCTGCGGCTCTGCGAAGGACCGGTATTTGCTAGAGTCGATGCGGGCGGAACGAGAAAAAATGTTTCCCGATGATAGTAAGGGCGCAAAGGACTGTCAAGAAGAAACATCCGGCTTATTGCATATTTATGCTTTTCATATTCATTACTTATAAGATATGCGCCGCGCCTCGATGTAAAAACGTTTTTCCGGAGCCTCCCCCATCGAAAAACTCTTTCTCGGCATCACTCCGTCCCTTACGATCGTGGGAAAGAAAGAATCCTTATCGATCGGCGGACAATAAAGTCCAAGACTTCCCGGCCTGGAGGCCAGCGAGAGGAGGCTGCCCGAACCGTGGATATAATCGATTGAACAATCGGGCCTCTTTTTCAGGTACCGGTCGAGAAAATCCTGCAGGCTCCCGACGGCGAGCTTCGCCCCTGGTTTCATAAAACGAAGAAGGCCCGCCCTTCCCCCCGTCGCCCAGGCGATTCTATGGGCTTTTTGCGGATCCTCTTCGTCGCAGCGCCCGAAGGCTTCCTTGGCGTCGGACAATTGGCTAATCTCGACGCCTTCGTCTTTCGCGGCGGCGAAGAAATCTCCCGGGTCCACATTGAAGAGCAGTCTATGTATGGGATGAAAGGGAAGACCCTCGTCGTGGATATTCACTATCTCCGCCAGGGCGTAGCGGGCCGGATGGGTTTTCAAGAGCGCCGCTCTCCCGGATTCCGACATGGAGGTTCCGGGGATTCCCGCTTTTATCTCCTCCCAGATGGCCTTGGCGGTGGCGAGAGAGTGATTGCCGTCGCCGACGGCGAAGAGCAGGGGCTCCCGGCTGCCCTGCCGGCGCATAAAAGCTTCCGGGTCGGCCAGACTTTGCAGCGCGGAACCGATCAATCCAAGACTCGCCTCATCGTCCAAAAACCAGGCTCTCACATGGCCTGAGCCCTCCATGAGCTCGAAATCGTAAAGCCTCGGATAATATTCCTTGCGTTTGTAGAGCGCCTCGATCAGTGTTTTATCCTGGTCGTCCACCAGCACCATCACATGGGGCAACTCCAGGGCCGCTGTTCTGCGGATCGCCATTCTGGGAGGAAGGCGGGAGAGAATCGTCCCCTCGGTGGGCCTGATGAGGCTTTTCGAACCTGCCTGAAAATCATAGTGTTCGAGATCCAGGAGCGCCAAAAGGCCCAGGCGAGGACGAGGCACGTAGGGGGTGCTGCGTTCCACCAAGACGAAGCCCTTCCCGGGACTTTTGAGATAGCCTTCGCTCAGATACAGATTCATGGTCCTATGAATCTCTTCGATTCTTTCCCGGGCGTCCTCATCGTCCAAATAGCATTCGGGAAAAATCAAATTCAATGTGGAAGGCTTGTCGCCGATATTTTTCCTTACCCTCTCCCAATACTCCCGTTCGGAGGAATACTGGTCGCAGGCCACGACGGCCCAAGCACCATGATCCAATCCGGCGGAAGGCAGAAGCGGCTCGGGTATTCCGACGCCCAGGGCGCCGAGCACTTTGGTCCAATCGTTCATGGTTTCTTTTCCAAATATTCTTTTATCCGGAGCACGACCAGCAGCTTTCTATAGACGAAGAATGTGCCTGCCATAGCCAGGATAAAACTGAAGGTCATAGCCCAGACTACCGCGGAGGAAGGCAAGATACGCGCGAGGCTCATCGAGTAAATCCAGAGGAGTAGAAGAAAAAAGACAGCCGTCAGCGCAATGTTTCCGATTGTGGCTAAAAGAAGGAACAAAAGGGTCTTAGTTCCCTTGGTCATGGCCAGGCTCCTCCTTATCCTTGATCAGAAAACCGCTGAGGAGCAACAGGCCGGCCCCGATCGATATGGAAAGGTCGGCGACGTTGAAGGTAGGGAAACGCTCCAGCCCCAAAAAACCGAATAAGGAAAAGGAAATGAAGTCCACCACCCCTTCGGGCCTGAAAATCCGGTCGATCAAGTTGCCGGCCCCGCCGCCGACGATACAGGCGATGGCTATTCGCTGCACGAAACTCAAGCTTCTGGATTTTGCCGAATACAGGATGGCCCCGACGATGAAGACAGCGGGCACCAGGATAAAAAGAATACTCCGTATGAGCCTCGAAACCTCATCGCCGATGGAAAAGGCTATACCCAGATTTCTCGTATGCACTATCCAGAGAAAATCGTTCATAAGCCTCAGGCCGATTTTGTTCTCGGGAATCGAGGCGACGATTTCCGCCTTTACCAATTGATCGAGAAAAATGATCGAAGCGGAAAGTATCGCGGAGAAGAGCAGCGCCCTTCCTCGTCCAGAATCCTCCCGTCCGGATTTCGATGTCGGTTTCATAGGCTCCGTCAATTCAGGGCTTCCGATGCCTAAAGCCCGGTCGGCAGGTCGATAAAAAGGGTTTGAAGTCCCGTTTCGGCCTTGAGCTTGGCCTCCACCGCCCTGAGCCCCCAGGTCTCCGTGGCGTAATGCCCGGCGGCGATAAAGGTCAGGCCGCCCTCCACGACCTGATGGTATATCGAATGGGAAGGCTCTCCGGTGATAAATGCGTCGATACCCTTGCCTAAGGCCTGCAGGGCTTCGAAGGGGGCCCCCCCCGAGACTATGGCCAAAGTGTTTATCCGTTCCGGTCCAGCGGCGATGAGCGTTCTCGGCGGGGAGTTGTCGGGAAGAATGGCGGCAACCAGTTCTTCCGCCGTCCGGGGCTGTTTGAGCCGGCCGGAAACCCCGATGGAAACTCCGTGGTAGACGCCGAAGGGCTTTCTATCCTCAAGCCGCAGCAGGTTCGCCAGCTGGGCGTTGTTTCCGAACTCTGGATGCATATCCAGGGGCAGATGACAGGCGTAAAGCCCCATGTCAGCGTCGAGCAGGGATCGGATGCGCTCCAGAAGGGGGCCTTCGATCCGGGCGGGGGATCCCCAGAACATTCCGTGGTGGACGAAAAGAAGCTCCGCCCCGGCTTCCGCGGCCCTGCGAATGGATGCCGCGCAGGCGTCCACCGCGAAGGCTACCTTGGTCAGCGGTTTTTTCAATCGCCCTACCTGGACGCCGTTCAGGGAGTCGTCGATAGTACGAAGCTCATCGATCTGCAAAAAAGAGCGGCACCAGAGGTCAAAATCGGAAAGCGTCATGGCTGGAGCATATAATAAAAGAGCCTTCCGGGGAAGGAGGCAAACCCCGGAAGGCTCCTGGCAGTCAGCGCTGCCGCTGTTAGGGGACTATCCCGTTTCGCCACCGGTTTCGTCCCGTTCTGTCAATGAAAACATATCGCAGTAATGAAAAATCGTCAAGTGCATATGCTAGAGTTTTTATGAAAATGGAAGAACAGATCGCAAACACTGCCGGATAAAAGGCATATAGTTCCTTTATGCACGATATAATAGCTGACCCTGGACAACCGCTTATTTGAAGGAGAAAATACCCCATGCCCCCCCTAATACTGATCCTGGGCCCGATGGCTTCGGGCAAAACCTCGCTCTGCAAATTCCTGTTCCGGACAATGGCGAAGGAAGAGCTTAATCCCTACGCGATTATCCAAGAAAATCGCCGCGACCCTGAAGGATATCCGACGGAACTCCGGCTTGTCGAACTTCCCGGAGGAGAGGGACGTTTTCTTGGCCGCCGAGGGACGTCCGAACCCAAGAGGGAGATGTTTGGCGAACACAAATTCGAGGAGGGGGAATCCCGCCGGGAAAAGCAGCCCTTCATCTTCGAGGACTCGGCCTTCGCCTGGGCTTCGGATAGGATACGCAGCGCCCTGACGCGGGGCTGCGGGACACTGATCATCGACGAAATAGGTCCCCTGGAGGTCCTTTCGGGCGGCGGCCTTGCGCCAGCCCTGGAAACCGCCGCGAAGCGCGAGGGACTAGCTCTGATAGCAAGCACTCGACCCTCTTTGGAGCATGAACTGCTGCGGCGAATCCCCGGCCTCGGCGCCAGGTCTCTTCTGCGGATCGTCGCGAACCCGGATCGCGACGCCCGGGATTTGTTTTTTCTTTCCCGGACCATAATTCGGCATTGTCAGGATAAAGATAGAACCGTATAGTACAAGGTGAAGCGATAATGGAAAAACACAGCGACCGCATACCCCGGAGACTCCCATGATCATGTGGAACGCCGAGCTGACCAAACGGCTCTCATGCACGGAAAAGGAAAAAGCCGCTCTGCCGACCCTGGTGACCGGGCTTCTCGACCTGGCGGACAGACTAAGAGCGGGGGGCATCAAGTCGCTCATCGGCGCCGAATCGGGAAAAGACCAGGATATCCTCGCCTATGGTCTGCGCATGATCTCGGAGGGTCTTTCGCTGGAAACGCTGGAAGAAGTCTTGGCTATCTATCTTGCGACGAGTACCCTGTCGGGCTATGAATTCCTGGTTCAGTGCATTTATGTCGAAGCCCTCCTGAGCATTGCCGCGGGGGATTCGCGGGACCTGCTGTTGCGCAAACTAGCGCCATACTGCGGTGCGGAAAAAGCCTTCGCCCTTTTAAAGGCTCAAGAACCTGATCTCCCCGCAGAACTATCATGATAATCAACTCCCTCTGCGAGCTTCACCGCAACCTGAGCCTCGAGGTCAAGAAAGGCGGAGCCGAAAAATCAAAACCCCCTCCGCGCCCGAAAAACGCCCAGGCGCAACAAGAGAAGCCAGATCCCATCCACCTGCAAAGCCGTTTCGCCGCCGCACCTAAGAAGACAGCCATTTATTTGGAGTTGGCGGCCCGCTTCGTCACAAACGTCTGGCACTACCAGAAAGAGGGCAAGGAGAGGATCCTCTCCGCGGCGAGGGAGGAAAAACGAAGGCTCGTGAAATATTCCTACTCCCTTATCGCCTCATCCACCGCCCCCGAACTGGTCCGGCAGGCCTTTTGCAGCGCGGGGCTCTCAAGCGCAGCGGGGTATCCGGACGAATGCGAGTCGGAGATGTTCATCACCGGCACCAGGCTCGCGATCACCAAGGCTCATCCGGTGGTAATAATGCGCAGCATGACAGCCTATTTGGGCTTACAGGTATTCGACCAGGTGGAATCCTGGCTTTTGGAGCACTTCGGCGAACAGGGGGAAGAAGACGAAGAGTTGATCATTCCCGGCGATCTTTCGGAGATTCTCTCGGATAAAAGGATTTCTCCCGGTCAGATAAATCTGGCGATACACATGGCGGGAAACCAGCTGGTGGCGGCGAGCCTGGCGGGCTGTCCCCGGCACACGGTCGATCTTGTCAAATCCCTGGCCTATTCCCGACTCGGAGGCGCGCTCCTGGACTGGAATATTCGGGAGGCGAGGTCCAGACTCTCTTCCGACGAGCTTTCGGACGCCCAGAGCGCCTTTATGGAGCTGTTAGGCTCTCTCGACGAACCCAACCCCGCGGAACTCCGCCAGGAAGACTGGAGCAGCGGCGTGGATGAAAGCTTGGTGGCGGATATCAGCGATCTCATACTGGAACTGGACGAACGGGTTCTCAAATCCGTCGTCGCCGGGCTTGAACCTGCTCTTTTAGCTTCCCTCATCCAGGCGATGGAGCCCATAGCCCATGACAGGCTCTTTTCCTGCGCCCCTTCCAGCAGGAGCAAGAAGATATTAAACGCCCTGGAGGCCGCCACCCCGCTTTCATTGAACGAACTCACCAGGCGAGCGCAGATATTCGCCCAAAAAGTACTTTCCGAATTGGCGCCCAAGACGCGGCACGGCGCGGCAAGATCGCTCCAGCTCTCGGCCAGCCTCAGACAGCACCTTACGTCCATATTGAGCAGAGAATAAGCCCGATTAAACATCAAGCAGGTCCGGCCGCGGGAGACTCGCCCCCTGGGGCATATTCGAAGTTTTTTTCAAGCCGAACAAGCGGCCAACCTATTTGTGCAGCAGCTGCCTGGCCCGCTCGGTGGCCTTCATCACGGCCTTGATGAGGGTAACCCGCAGCCCTCCCTCTTCCAGCTCCATTATGCCATCGATGGTGACGCCGGCGGGGGTGGTAACCTGGTCCTTGAGCTTGGCCGGATGCTCTCCGGTGACCAGCAGTGTCTTGGCGGCGCCCAGGACTGTCTGGGCAGCCATCTCAATCGCCACATCCCGGGGAAGGCCCATTTTCACCCCCCCATCGGCCAGGGCTTCGATTATGATGTAAATATAGGCCGGTCCGGAGCCCGAAAGCCCCGTCACCGCATCCATATGCTGCTCTTCGAGACGCAAGACCCTGCCCACCGACCCGAAGAGCCCCGTGACCTTATCGGCTTGAGCCTCCGACACATTCCGCCCGCAGGAAAACACAGTCATGCCTTCACCGACCGAGATGGCCAGGTTGGGCATGGTCCGCACCACGGCCACATAACCGGGCACCCTGGATTCAATGATATCCAGGGGGACTCCCGCCGCGGTGGAAACCAAAAGGCTTCCCTTGCGAAGGTCTCCGGAGATGCTGTTGAGTATGTCCACGATGGCCTTAGGTTTCACCGCAAGGATGACGATGTCCGATTCCGCCGCGACCCTGCGGTTGTCCAGACAGCTTTCCACCTTGAATCGTTCGTGGAGATCGGCCCTATGCGATTCGGTTCTCACCGACAGGATGATTTCCTCGGGCCTGAAGAGCCCCCGGGCGAAGGCCCCCGACAGGAGGGCCTCGCCGATTTTACCTGCGCCTATGATTCCAAGCTTATAACTCACAAGAAGTCTCCATTGCGGCCGCCGGGATTGTTTACCTGAGCGCGGCTTCCAGAACCACCGAGGCTTCGGTGTCCGAATCCCGGTATTTTACGATAACCGGGGCTTGCAGGGATAGCCCACGCCCCCGCGCCCAATCGCCCCGGGCGGGACGGGCCCCGGGGACGACAACTGCCCCGGGAGGCACCTCGCCCAGCCACTCCTTTTCGCGCACAAGGTCGAATATTCTGGTGGAAGCGCTGATAATGAGGCCCGGAGCGAGCACCGCGTTTTCCCCTATAACGATTCCTTCGAAGATCCCGCAGAGACCGCCGATAAAGGCCCCATCCTCGATAACCACGGGCCTGGCCTGGGGAGGCTCCAAAACACCGCCCACCTGAACTCCCGCCGAAAGATGAACCCTCCGGCCGATCCGGGCGCAGGATCCCACCAGGACGTGACTATCCACCATGCTTCCACTTCCGATACTCGCTCCTACATTTATGTAGGAAGGAGGCATGATGACGACGCCTTGGGCGATGTGGCTGCCCCTTCTGGCGGAGCTGCCGCCGGGGACGACCCGCACGCCATCGTCAGGAACGAAGCGCCGGGGAGGAAACGCCGGCCTGTCGCAGGCTCCGCCCGGCCATTCCCATTGGGCTATGCCCCCGGCCTTGAACCCGGAGAGAATCGCCCGCTTTACCCAGGGCACCGCCTCCCAAGCCCCGTCCGGGGTTTTTCTGCTCGCCCCCAGCTCCCCCGTCTCCAGGGCGATGAGAAAAGCCTCCCATTCCTCCCCACCGAAGGCTCCCTTGCCCTCGAAAATTTTCTTTAGTTCCTCGACCCGCAGCGTCGGACCCTTGCGCATAGCATCCATTCGGTTCTCCTTAAGTCAGCCTCTGAAAAAATCGGCGGCGAAATCGTCCATGGAATAAACCCCCCTTCTACCCCAGACCCAGCGGGCGGCTCTCATGGCTCCGGCGGCGAAAACCCTTCTGTCCTTAGCCCGGTGACTTATCGTCAAAGACTCCAATGGGGCGTCGAGCACCAACTCGTGCCTGCCGATTTCGAAACCGGTGCGCAGACAGGCGATATTCACCTTATCCTTTTCCCAGGCGCCCATATTCCATCCGGAAAAGCGGGGGCAGGATTCCTGCACCGCCTGGGCTATGCTCAGGGCCGTACCCGAAGGGGAATCCAGCTTCATCCTGTGGTGATGTTCTATGATACCCAGCTCGGCGTCTTGATCCGCCGCGGCGTACGCGCCCATGAGGGCAGCGATCCTTCGCATCAAGGCCACACCGATACTGAGGTTGGGGGACACGAGGACGCCTATCCTGCCGCCAACCCGTTCGGCCAGGTCGGGGATTTTCCACCCCGTCGTGGCGATGACAAGATCGGTTCCCGTCTCGATAGCCCAGGCGAGGTGATCGAGAACGGCCGAGGCGTGGCTCGCGTCAATGGCGACCTCCACCCGCGCCCGCGGACAGGGTTCCCTCCCCTCGGTCCAGCGAAGCTCCAGGGCTTCGGGACTGGCTGTGTACTTCGCGATCTCCATCGCGATGGCGCCGCCCAAGCGGCCCCGCCCGAATATGCCCAATCTCATGGTGCGGCTCCGGTATCACCCGTCGCGTCGGGGCCCTCGAAAAAGGCATTGTGAAGGCGGCGCAGGGCGCTGGGGGCCTGTTGCGCCGAGAGTACGATGCTCAGGTTGATGTCGTTAGCCCCCATGCTGAGCATATCCACATCCATATCCCCCAGGGCGTCGAAGGTTTTTCTAAGCAGGGTGGGGGTTTCCTTGAGCATGTCGCCGACCACCGCAATGACAGCCCTGTCCCGCACGATCTCCACCTTCCCAAGCTCGCCCAGTTCGGAAGCCAGTTTGTCCAGGGGGGCGGCCATATCCAGCGATACGGACACGCAAACCTCGGAGGTGGAAACCAGATCGACGCTGACGCCCAAACGCCCGAAGGCGGCGAATAATCTGGCGAGGAATCCGGCCTGATCCATCATCAATTCTTGTTTGACCGACACGATGGCGACATTCGGCCTCATGGCCAGGGCGACCACCGCCTTGCCGCTGGAGGCTCCCGGAAGAATGGTGCTATACCTGCCCTGGGGCTTGGTCACGGAACGGACGGTCACCGGTATGCCAGCCTCGAGGGCGGGCTTTATAGCCGCGGGGTGGAGAATCTTCGCGCCGAAGGCCACAAGCTCCGAAGCTTCTTCGAAGCTCAACTGTTGAATCGTCATCGCCCCGGCAACGATCTTCGGATCGGCGGTGGGCAGACCTTCGTGATCGGTCCAGATACGTATTTCCGCCGCGCCCAAGGCCGCCCCGAAGAGGCTGGCCGAAAGATCGGAAGCTCCTCGCCCGATGCTCGTCGTGCTGCCCAGGCTATCCGAACCGATGGATCCCTGGGTCACGACACAGTCCTGGGTTTTCAGAAGAGGCAGAAAGAGTTCCCGGGACAACCTTTCGGTGCTGCCGAAATCGACCCGGGCCCTGCCGAAGCGGGAGTCCGTTCTGAGGGCTCTCCGGGCATCCACGCAGGAAGCGTCGAGGGCGAGGGCCGCGAGTATGCTCGAAAGCCTTTCCCCGGCGGCGGCAATCTCGTCCATGTTCCTATCGGTGAGCTCCCCCACCAGACGAACGCCCTGCAGCCTCGATTCCAGGGCGCTCACAAGGGCTTTTATCTCTTCCTCGGCCGACGACAGCCCCTCGCCGCCCAGTTGTCGGGCTATGGAAAGGTGGCGTTCCCTGAGTTCGGCGCATACTTTTTCCGCCGTCCCCAAATCCCCCTGTTCGGCGGCGCCGGCGGCGAAAAAGAGTGAATCGGTCACCCCGGAAAGGGCGGAGACGACGACCAGGGAATTTTGGGCTTTCGCAACGGCTTTCGCTTTGGTTTTAGCCCCGGCTTTCACCGGAGAAGCGAAGCTGTTCCGCACACGGTCCGCAAGCAGCTTCAAGCCAGCGGCGTCTGAAAGGGAAGCTCCGTCGAACTTCATAACCACAAGATCCATAGTCGTACCTCCTGACCAAGGCCAATAGTATGCGCAATGCCGTTGTACCAAACGGAGAGTTGGAAATCCAATGCCCAGGCCCAAATCTTCGAGAGCCCTCGGGTGCTCACTCCTCGAGCCGAGGAATTGCCCGGGTAACCCTTCGCCACGCGGCTGCATGTGCCGGCTTCAGCAGGAAGAAGGAGATACCTTTGGCACTCCGCAGGCTTAGGATTCCCGCGACAGCCGCCGGGTATTAGCCCGGTCGTCCAAGGTTCGCGCAGGGGGTTTGCGCAGACCCTTCGGCGATCCACCCCTTTCCCGCAGCCTCCTAAGGTCCTCACCCTACGCGGCGGTACTTTTGGGGATCGCTCCTCCATCGGTTGGATGGACCGTATCACGCCTGGCCGGCGGATGCAAGAGTCTTTGAGCTATAAAGATCTTTTTTACCCGTACTGTCGTGAATTCGCCATAAAAGGGTATAAGTACTTTAAGAATTCGGCGGAGGAAGGATATACTTGTTCCCAGCCCGCAGGAGACATACAGCCAGGAGGCGCCATGACGGCTACAGGCTCGCTACGCAAGGATCCGCTGCCGGAAAACCTCGCTCCACTCTTCGCCATGCAAAGAACCTTGATGATGCAGAGCGAAGTTCCAGCCGCCATTCCGATCTGCGTTCAGATCATCGCCAAGGAATTCCCCGATTCGGAGGTGCTGGCCTGTTTTTCCGAAGATCAGCGTGAAGCGATGAGGATCGTGGCCGCGTCCCCGGATTTTTTAAAGGAAGAATACGCTTCCAGGCAGATTCGTCTGGGGACCTATCCCTGCGGGTTAGCCCTGGAACAGGAAGAACCGGTGTCCACTTCGATTCCCGGCAAAGGCTACTGTATCGAAGCTCCAATCCTTCAAAATCAGCGGATAGCGGGAGCCCTGAGCCTGCTTCTGGCCGTCCCCCCCGCGGGTCGCTTTGGACAAGAAAAGTCGAAACAACAGCCGAAAGGTCAGTCCGCCCCAAATTCAGAGCGCGGCAAGGCCGAGGATCTGATTCGTTGGAGCAGTTTTCTCATCGAAGAAGCCCTGGGCCTGCGATCGGCCCTTTTGGGCAGAATCGACAGGCATGAGGAAAGAATCATCGCCAAAGGCCAAGCCGACTCTTTTCCCGCGCAGCGTCCGGCCAAAAGCGAGGGAATAGCCTTTCACGCCATGATCGGCAGTTCCGATGTCATGAAAAATGTTTTCCGCCTTATAGCCCAGGTGGCGAACACCGACGCCACCGTTCTTTTGAGCGGCGAAAGCGGAACGGGCAAGGAGCTGGCGGCCAGGGCGATCCACCAATGCAGCTCCAGAGCCGCCGGCCCCTTCGTGGCCGTGAACTGCGCGGCCCTGCCGGAGAGCCTTATCGAAAGCGAACTCTTCGGCCACGAAAAAGGAGCCTTCACCGGCGCCGTGGCGAGCCGGCAGGGCCGCTTCGAGGCGGCCCGGGACGGGAGTCTCTTCCTGGACGAAATCGGGGACCTTTCGCCGGCGGTGCAGGTCAAGCTGCTGCGCATACTCCAGGAGCACAGCTTCGAGCGGGTGGGGGGCAATAAAAGCATAAGGACCAACGCCCGCATCATCGTCGCCACGCACCGGGACCTCCAGAAGGAAGTGCGGGAAGGTCGCTTCCGGGAAGACCTCTTCTTCAGGCTAAACGTCTTCCCCATCCGCCTGCCCCCCCTGCGGGAACGGGGTGCCGATATCCTACTCCTGGCCGACCACTTCGCCGAGACCCTGGGCATCAGCCAGGGCAAGACGATAAAACGCATTTCCAGCCCCGCCCTGGACCTTCTCATGATCTACCATTGGCCCGGAAACGTGCGGGAACTGGAAAATTGCATCGCCAGAGCGATAATCCTGAGCAGCGACAGCGTCATCCACTCCTACGACCTCCCCCCCAGCCTTCAATCGGCCTCCTCGACGGGTACCGAGCCCGCTTCCAGCTTTGACGGAGCCATCGCCAGGCTTGAAAAGGAAATGCTCGTGGAAGCCCTCAAGATCGAGTTGGGAAATTCCGCCCAGGCAGCCCGGCGGCTAGGGATCACCGAACGAAGATTCCGCTTCGCCCTACAACGTTATAAGATAGATTATCGACAGTTTAGAACAAAAATGTAACTTTTTAATCAATAAACTACATTTTTGTCGCTTTTCTCGCCGCAAAGCCCCGGCCCCGATGGGGTTTTGTGGCGAAAACAGGCAAAAAAACCAACAATATCGGAGCGACAAGTCCCTGGGAGATGGTAAGTTGCAAATTTGGCGCTTACAATACAGGGATTTTTAATTCGACAAATATTTCTTGGCATGCAGTTTGCATGGTTATTCCCCGTACCGCACTACAGCGGCGGTCGGAGGAGTATCTATGGACCTTTGCGAAGAAGCGACGGGAGGCAGACTTTCGGATTTTTACGGAGACCACTGCTTTTCCAATAATGTGATGAGGGAAAGGCTTCCCCGTTCGATATACGCGGAGCTTATGCAGGTGCAGGCGGGCAAGAAGGAACTCACCCTCGAGGTGGCCGAAGTGGTGGCCTCGGCGATGAAAGAGTGGGCCTCGGATCACGGGGCCACCCACTATACCCACTGGTTCCACCCCCTCTCGGGCTTGACCGCGGAAAAACACGAATCCTTCGTGTCGCCCCTGCCCGACGGAGGCGTCATCGTCGAGTTCTCGGGCAAGGAGCTGGTCAAGGGAGAGCCCGATGCCTCCAGCTTCCCTTCGGGGGGCTTGCGGGCCACCTTCGAAGCCCGGGGATATACTGCCTGGGATGTCACCAGTCCCGCCTTTTTAAAGACAAACCCCAAGGGAGTCACCCTTTGCATACCCACTGCCTTCGTCTCCTACAACGGCCATGCCCTGGACAAAAAGGTTCCATTGCTGCGATCCATGGACGCCCTGAACAAGGCCGCCTTGAGGTTACTCCATCTTCTGGGCGAAAAGGAGGTGGAGCGGGTTCTGCCCACCGCGGGTCCCGAACAGGAATACTTCCTCGTCAACGCCGATTTATACAAGAAGCGGCCCGATCTCCTGCTCACCGGCAGGACCGTGTTCGGGTCCATGCCGGCCAAAGGGCAGGAGCTGGAAGACCATTATTACGGCGCCATCGAGGAACGGGTCGCCGCCTTCATGAGCGAGCTGAACGCCGAACTCTGGTCCATGGGCGTGGCGGCCAAGACCCAGCACAACGAGGTGGCGCCCAATCAATTCGAAATAGCCTGCGTGTTCACCCAGGCCAACATCGCCGCCGACGACAACCAGCTGGTGATGGAAACCCTGCGCAAGGTAGCCAACCGCCACGGAATGGCCGCCCTGCTGCACGAAAAGCCCTTCGACGGAGTCAACGGCTCGGGCAAACATATCAACTGGTCCCTCAGCACCAATACGGGCCTGAACCTCCTGGATTCGGACAAGGCTCTCTCCGAGGATTCGCAGATAGGAAGTCTTGGCGTGGCCCGTTTTATTCTTTTCACCATCGCGGTGATCCAGGCGGTGGATACCCGGGCCGGGCTGATCAGGGCTTCCGCGTCCACCGCCGGCAACGATAGGCGCTTGGGCGGCCACGAGGCGCCTCCTTCCATCATTTCCGTTTTCCTGGGCGAACCCTTGACCGAACTCTTCGATTCACTCACCAACGGGAGGAAAAAGCTCCGTGTCAATTTGGGGAAGGTGGAAACCGGAGCCAAAAGCCTTCCCAGACTGCCCAAGGATTTTTCCGACAGGAACAGGACGAGTCCATTCGCCTATACGGGCAATAAATTCGAATTCAGGATGGTAGCGGCTTCCCAATCCGCGGCCACCCCGACCATGGCGCTCAACGCGGCGGTGGCGGAGAGCCTGGAAAATCTGGCGGATACGCTGGAAACCGAATTGGGCAAGGGCCTTTCGGTGGAGGAGGCGGCCTTACGGGTGGCCGGCGCCGCCTGGAAGACCCATCGCCATGTGGTCTTCAACGGCAACGGTTATTCCAAGGAGTGGATAAAAGAAGCCGCGGCCCGGGGCCTGCCTCTTTTCAGGTCCGCCGTCGAAGCTATCCCAGAATTCATGAAACCCTCCAATGTGGAAATGCTCTCCAAGCTGGGCATCCTCAGCGTCGAAGAAGCCGAATCCCGCTGCATCATCTATCTCGAACGCTACGCCAAGCAGATCAATATAGAAGCCGGAGTCGCCCTGGATATCGCCAGACGCTATGTGTTTCCCGCCGCATCCAAAAGCGCGGAAGCCTTTGCCAGGGCGGCCTCGGGCCTGGCCGCGGTCGGGGCCCCCAGTGTCGCCCAGGAACAACGCGCCCGCCGCCTGGCCTCCCTGTCGGGCAAGCTCATCGAGGAAGCGGACAGGCTGGAAATCGCCTTAAGCGACGCCCAGCGGATCGAAGACAGCCTCGCTGCGGCCCAAGCCTACCGGGAAGCCGTCGTGCAGCGCATGGACAACCTTCGTCTGGTGGTGGACGAGATAGAGCGCCTGATGCCGAAAAACGAATGGCCCCTGCCCAATTACGAGGATCTTCTCTACTCGCTCTAAGAGCTCGGTCCTGCTATACTCAAGGTCGATGCGTTGGTTTAGAAAGCTGATTCCCTGGATTGTCATCGCCGCGACCGTAGCGGCGATGATCTATTTGCCCGATGTCGATCCGGAGCGCTACACCGACTTTTCGAGTCTCTTCGGAACGGAACGGCGGCGACAGGCCAATGCGGGTTTTTCCGTAGCCGTTTGCAGAAACGGCGCGATAGTCTACCAGGGATCCTTCGGCAAAGACGGCTCGGGCAATCCCATAGCCAGGGATTCGCCCATGTACCTCGGTCCCAGCTCGGAAATCCTCTCCGGCGCCCTGCTCTATTCCCTAAGCCTCAAGGGAAGCCTTTCCCTGGACGACGATATCCGCAAGCATCTTCCCGACCTGGACATGTCCAAGCCCCGCAGCCTGCGGGATATCGTCGGCCTGAAGGAGAACGATGCGGAGATCGAGGGAAATCCTATAACTATTCTCCAGGTGGCCTCCCATGCGATCGATCTCAGCGAGAGGGATTTGAGCGCGTTCCGCTCAAGGATCTCCGGCATAGAAGCGGGGGAATTGAATCCGGAATTTTTCCTGCTTTCCCGGTTTTCGTCCGAGGGAGCCCCCCGGAGCAGGCTCGCATATCGGCTGCTCGGTACGGTGATGGAGAACGCCGAAGGCCAGAGCTTTTCCAAATTGCTCGAATCGAGGTTGCTGATTCCCCTGGGGATGCACGGCACCACCGCCGATCCCGATTCTCTCCAGGGCATCGCCATAGGATCCGGCCTCTTTTTCGGACTTGCCTTTCCCTACGACTCCAGGGTCCCGGTCATCGCCGCCCCGGCGGACGGTATTGTCAGCACCGCCGAAGATATCGCCAAATTCCTTTCCTATATCACGGCGCCGCCGGGGAAAGGCATCGCCAGCCTGCCCCCCGCCCGGGTTGCCAAATTATACCAACCCCTCAGCCCCACGAGCAGCTCAGGCTTCGGATGGAGGGTGGAAAGTTCCGGCAGCGATAGAAGGATATACCAGGGTGGGTCGGTGGAAGGCTTTTCCTCCCGGGTGGTGATATGGCCGGAGCGCAATGCCGGCATCGCCATACTCTCGGCCCAGGGAGGGATAATTCAATCCAATATCGTCCTTCCCCTGCTCAGCTCGGCGGCGGAGAGCCTGCTGTTCAGCGGATCGAGCCCCCGTCTGTTCGCCATAAACCGGGTGTTGATAATTCTCGGTATAAGTCTTCTGGTTTACCTCGTGAGCCTTCTCTTTCAGACCGCTCTTTCAAAATCCTGGGCCAAGAATCTTCTCGAAAGAAGAGAGCTGGGGCGTGGCGGACTATTAAATACCTTCATCCTGGCGAGAACCCTGTCGGGCATCGCGGTCCGAACTCTGCTTCTCTTCGCCGCCCCCATTCTCGTCGGAGTTTTTCTGGGCATCCCCCGTCTCGGACATCATGACCTGATGACCATGGAACCGGGGACCTACGCCGCCTTCATCATCCTGGCCTGCGTCGGAACCATGCGAAATATCACCCGCCTCGTCTGGCTGCACAGGCTGACCAGAGGCTAAGAAAGTGTTTTTCATCTAAATCTTATTGATTAAATAAATTAATCGATATACTCGAAAGCGGAAATCATGCCGGAGATATGGACAGCGCGGCTGGGAAAGAATAGAATCGGAGCTGCGCCAAAAGAATGAAAAAACGGCGCTACGTTCACAGGAGGAAGCATATGAAAAAGCTTCTTGTTTCTCTCGCCGTACTCGTCCTCATCCTCGCCAGCTGCGGCGGTGGGGCCAGCGGCAAACCCAAGATCGGTGTCGCCATCTATAAGTTCGACGACACCTTCATGTCCTACGTCCGCAACGCCATAACGGAAAACGCGACGGACAAGGCGGAAATCGAAGTAGTGGATAGCCAAAACGCCCAACCTACCCAAAACGACCAGGTGGACGCCTTCCTTTCCAAGAAGATGAAGGCGATCGCCATCAACCCCGTCGACCGTACAGCGGCGGCGACCATAATAGAAAAAGCCAAGGCCAAGAAGACCCCGGTGGTGTTCTTCAACCGCGAGCCCTTGCCCGAAGATATGGCTTCCTGGGATAAGGTCTACTACGTGGGCGCCAAGGCCGAGCAGTCCGGCACAATGCAGGGCCAGATCGTCGTGGATTACTGGAAAAACAATCCGGCGGCCGACAAGAACAAGGACGGTAAAATCCAGTACATCATGCTCAAGGGCGAGCCGGGGCATCAGGACGCGGAACTCCGCACCCAGTATTCCATCAAGGCTGTCACCGACGCAGGCATCGAGGTGGACAAGCTGGCCGAAGACACAGCTTTCTGGGACAGGCCCAAGGCTTTCGAAAAGATGAAGGCCTTCTATGCCGCCCACGGCGACAAAATCGAAGTAGTCTTCTGCAATAACGACGACATGGCGTTGGGCGCCATCGAAGCCC